>Ga0209980_10000538_pt1 | contig 20595 bp, 18 predicted proteins | sample CR02metaG_FD_183611 | JGI IMG/M metagenome (GOLD analysis project Ga0209980, IMG submission 183611) | Deep subsurface microbial communities from Mariana Trench to uncover new lineages of life (NeLLi) - CR02 metaG (SPAdes) (version 2) | ecosystem: Environmental > Aquatic > Marine > Ocean trench...
CGTAGGCCATTCAGGTCCAAAAAGTCATCCCGCGCAGGAAAAAAGCCTGTAAGCAAAGAAAGTTGGCATTCTACCGGCAGGCTCCTCTGTTGGTCGCCCCCGCTTGGCTTGATAATGCCAGGCATGGGCAAGGAGCGTAATCATGACAATAGACCGCCAGCACCTCGACGGTGCCTCAGCACCAAAGAAGCGGCCGCCTATCTTGGCATCGGCATCACCCTGCTCAAGCGAATCGGGCCAGCATCCATCAAGCTTGGCCATCGGCGAGTGTATGACATGGTTGACCTCGATCACTGGCTGGATGAGTATAAACAGCGAGGGCGGGCCGAAAAGGAGGACATATGGCCCGTGAACGAGGACTCTACAAAAGAAAGGACTCGTCTTATTGGTGGATCGACGTCGTCCTCGCCGACGGACGCCGAGTATGCAAAAGCACTCGGCTGGCCCGACGCGAAGACGCCGAAGAACACCTAGTTCGCCTCAAAGCCGAAGCCTACGAGGCTACGCGTACCGGAATCCCCAGGGACCGGAGTTGGCAAGAAGCGGTGATCCGCTATGTCGCAGACAATGCTGGCAAGAAAAGTCTGCGCGATGACCAGGATCATCTGCGAAAGCTGAATCCGTATCTGCAGGACTTGCGGTTGCAGGATGTTTGTGCAGAACCCCTGCGGCCGTTTATCCGGGATCGCTTAGAGCGTGATCAGGTGGCCAATGCCACCGTGAACCGCGCTTTAGAGATCGTGCGCAGAATCTTGTATCTGGCTCGCGACGAGTGGGGCTGGCTAATCCGGGCACCAAAGCTGCGGATGCTGCCAGAACCCAAGCGACGGATCCGGTTTCTTCGTCAGGAGGAAGCGGATCGGCTGATCGAGGCATTGCCTGCGCATCTGGAACCTGTGGTCCGGTTTGCGTTGGCAACCGGCTGTCGAAAGACGGAGATTTTGCGGCTGGAATGGACCCGTGTCGACTTCGCCCGACGTGTCGCCTGGTTAGACCCAGGCAGCACCAAAAACGGAGACGGACGCGGGGTTCCCCTGAATCGGGACGCTGTGTTGGCGTTGCGGCAGGTACAAAGTCAGCATCCTCAGTGGTGCTTTACGTACCGGGGGAATCAGTTAGGAACCATAGGCAAAGCATGGACGCGTGCTCTGGGAAGGGTTGGGATTACCAACTTTCGCTTTCATGACCTGCGGCACACTTGGGCCAGCTGGCATGTGATGAGCGGCACCACCCTTCAAGAGCTGATGGAACTGGGCGGTTGGAAGTCGTATGAGATGGTGTTGCGGTACGCGCATTTAGCACCGGAGCACTTATCGAATGCGGCGGCCAGAATCGAACGGGAGTGGGAGACCGTAGAAGCAAACTCTACGATTTCTCTACGCTGAAAAAATAACGGCCCGTCCGAAATGGACAAGCCGTTGATTTTATTGGCGCGCCCGGAGAGATTCGAACTCCCGACCGCCTGGTTCGTAGCCAGGTACTCTATCCAGCTGAGCTACGGGCGCGTTGTTTACTTCCAATCTGGCGGAGAGGGAGGGATTCGAACCCTCGAAGGGCTTTTAACCCTTACTCCCTTAGCAGGGGAGCGCTTTCGACCACTCAGCCACCTCTCCGTTCTTTCCCGTTCTGGCTTTTTGGACCAGCAAAGGGGCGCAAATAATACTGGCACGCCAGCCTCCGGTAAAGGGTTTGGCACCGTCTGTCAGGTATCTGGGTCGGCGTCGCCTGAATCGGCCTCCGCCGCTGCCTTTGCGGCCAGTTCTTTCTGAATTCTTTCGAAAATCTCTTCGCGGTGTACGGATATTTCTCTCGGTGCGTTGATGCCAATCCGGACCTGGTTGCCTTTGACTCCCAGCACCGTGACGGTTACATCTGTCCCTATCACCACCGTTTCTCCAACTCGCCTTGTCAGAATCAGCATCTTGCTATCCTCCATGCCCTTTTGGGCGATCCCTCTTTTTTTATTGCTTTAGCCCCGGGCTTCCTAACTGCCCGGGTTGGACCGGTCCGCTCAGCCTTGCCTGGCTGCGGGCTCCTGGTCCAGTCCGAAGGCGTCGTGCAAACAGCGCACGCCGTCTTCGAGTCTTGCCTCGTCCACCAGCACCGAGATGCGAATTTCCGATGTGGACAATATACGCAAGTTAATGCCCTGCTCCGCCAGGGCCGCCAGCAGAGTCGCACCAACACCGGCATGCGAGCGCATCCCGGCGCCCACCACCGATATCTTCGCCACCCTTTCTTCGGTGCGGACCGCGGCGCCATCCATGCCTTCTGCCGCTGCCCGAACCAACTCACCGGCTCGCTCATGATCCTGCCGGTGAACGGTAAAACTGATATCCACGTGACCGTCGCGGGGCGCATTGAGGACGATCATGTCCACATCTATGCGCGCGTCCGACAGCGGCTTGAGAAGCTGGAGTGCCATACCAGGCTGGTCCGGAATGCTGGTGACGGTAATTTCCGCCTCGTCCCGGTTAAACGCTATCCCTGACACCACCGGTGCTTCCACATCCGCCTCCTGCAGACTGATCAGCGTTCCGCTGCCCGGCCGGAAGCTGGACATCACCCGCAAGGGTACCTTGTATTTGCTGGCGAATTCCACTGCGCGGTTCTGCAGCACCCGTGAACCCTGTCCTGCGAGCTCGATCATTTCCTCGAATGTCAGGTGTTTTAGCAGTCGCGCCTGCGGGACCATGCGTGGGTCGGTGGTATAAACGCCATCCACATCGGTCAGGATCTGGCACTCGTCGGCGCCCAGCGATGCGGCCAGCGCGACGGCCGTGGTATCCGAGCCGCCACGCCCGATCGTGGTCGTATTTCCCTGCTCATCGATGCCTTGAAACCCGGCCACGACCGGGATGCAACCCGCGTCGATATCGCGGCTAAGTACCTCGGTATCCACGCCGGTAATGCAGGCCTTGCCGGGGACCGATTCGGTCCGAATCCCGATCTGGGCGCCGGTATAGGAGCGCGCCGGACAACCGAGGCGCCGCAAGACGATCGCCATGACCGATACCGCGACTTGCTCGCCGGTGGCCAGCAAGGCGTCGAGTTCCCGTGGGTCGGGATCGGGACAGGCGCTATTGGCCAGATCGTTCAGCCGGTCGGTACTATCCCCCATCGCGGACAGGACCAGGACCACCTGGTGGCCTTGTTCGCGTAGTTCCATGGCGCGCCGGGCGTGGTTTTCCATCAACGCCACCGATGCCACCGAAGTGCCGCCGTATTTCTGGACGATCAGCCCCATGTCATCGATCCGCCACCGGCCTGCTCAGCTCACCGCAACCGGTCAGCCGCTGAGCGCAGCCTCGACCAGCGAGGAAACGCTGGCCAGCGCTTCATCCAGCTTCGATGGGTCGTTGCCGCCCGCCTGGGCGAAGTCGGGCCGGCCGCCACCTTTGCCGCCGACCGCCTCGGCCACTGCGCCGATGATCCGGCCGGCATCGAGAACCTTGAGCTGGTCCTTGCTGACCCCGGCCGCCAGGCGAACTTTGCCGTTATCGGCTGCGCCGAGCACCACGACGGAGCTGCCAAGTTTATTCTTGAATTGGTCCACCGCGTCCCTGAGCGCCTTTGCATCGGCCCCGTCGATGCGCCGGGCCAGCACCTTCACTCCGCGGACGTCCACCGCCTCGCTGACCGGGTCCGCGCCCTGCCCGCTGGCCAGTTGACCACGAAGCGTGGTCAGTTCTTTTTCGAGCTGGCGGTTGCGCTCGACCAGGTTGCGCACTTTGCCGGCCAGTTCCCCGCGCGATGCCTTCAGCATTCCGCCCAGCGCATCGATCGCATCCTCTTCCGCCTGCAACCAGGCCATGGCGCCCTCGCCGGTCACCGCCTCGATCCGGCGGACGCCGGAGGCCACGCCGGTTTCCTGAGTAATCTTGAAAAAACCGATATCGCCGGTGCGCCGAACGTGGGTGCCGCCACACAACTCGGTGGAAAAATCGCCCATGTTCATGACTCGCACCCGGTCGCCGTATTTCTCGCCAAACAAGGCCATGGCACCGGCGCCGATCGCATCGTCATAGCTCATCGTCCGGCTCCGCGCCTCGGTGTTTTTCCGGATTTCGAGGTTAACCCAGCTCTCGATCTCGACCAGCTTCTCCGCACTGAGCGGCTCGAAGTGCGAGAAATCAAAGCGCAGCCGGTCGGGCGCGACCAGCGAGCCTTTCTGGGATACCTGATCGCCGAGCAGGGTTCGTAATGCGGCATGCAACAGATGGGTGGCCGAGTGATTCAGGACAATGTCATTGCGCCGCCCGGCATCGACCGCGGCGGCAAGCTGGTCGCCTTTGTCGATGCTGCCTTTAGTGACAGTACCGACATGCACGATGGCGTCGCCGGATTTCCGGCAATCCTCCACCCGAAACTCGACGCCTTTTGCGCTCAGCACGCCGGTATCGCCAACCTGGCCACCGCTTTCACCATAGAAAGGGGTGCTGTCGAGCACGATCTGACCTGTCTGGCCCTTGCCCAGCGTATCGGCCGGTCCGTTTTCATCGAACAGCGCAACGACCCGACCGTCGTTCGCCAGCGATTCATGACCGGTGAATTCGCTTGTTACATCCAATTCGATCGCCTGTTGCCGTTGCTGACCAAACTTGCTGGCCGCCTTGGCCTTGCTGCGCTGGCCATCCATTGCCTGCTCGAAACCCTTGCGGTCTATGCTCAGGCCTTTTTCCCTCGCTATATCGGCCGTCAGGTCCAGCGGAAAACCGTAGGTATCATACAACTTGAACACGGTGTCGCCGGGTATCTCCTTGCCCTCGAGCCCGGCAATCACTGCTTCCAGCAGGCCCATGCCATGGCTCAGCGTCTCGGCGAAACGCCGTTCTTCCTGGAGCAGCATTTTCTCGATGTGTGACTCGGCTTTTTTGAGTTCCGGGTAGGCCGCGCCCATTTCCTTAACCAGCGGTTTGACCAGTTTGTGGAAAAACGCGTCTTCCATGCCCAGCATGAAGCCGTGGCGGATCGCACGCCGGATGATCCGCCGCAGCACATAGCCGCGGCCATCGTTGGCCGGCAGTACACCATCGCAAATCAGGAAACTGCAGGCGCGGATATGATCGGCGATCACTTGCAGCGAGTTGTTGCCCAGATCTTTGGTGCCGGTCAGTTTGGCCGCACTCTTGATCAGGTTTTTGAACAAGTCGATTGCGTAATTGTTGGTCGTGCCCTGCATGACCGCGGCCATGCGCTCGAGACCCATGCCGGTATCCACGGATGGTTTGGGTAGTGGCGTCATTTTGCCATCGGCGGAGCGGTCGAACTGCATGAACACGAGGTTCCAGATCTCGATATAGCGATCGCCTTCTTCGTCCGCCGAGCCGGGCGGGCCACCGCTTACATCCGGGCCATAATCATAAAAAATTTCACTGCAGGGTCCGCAGGGCCCGGTGTCGCCCATCGCCCAGAAATTGTCTTTCATCCCGAGACGGGTAAATCGTGCCGGGTCCACACCGATGTCGTTGAGCCAGATGTCGGCCGCTTCGTCGTCTTCTTCGTAAACGGTGATCCAAAGGCGCTCGGCCGGCAGCTGCATGTCTTTCGTCAGGAATTCCCAAGCGTACTCGATCGCTTCTTGCTTGAAGTAATCGCCGAAACTGAAATTACCCAGCATTTCGAAGAAAGTGTGATGCCGCGAGGTATAACCGACGTTTTCCAGGTCGTTGTGCTTGCCGCCAGCGCGCACACAGCGCTGCGAACTGGTCGCTGTTTTGTAGGGACGTTTTTCCTTGCCGGTAAATACGTCCTTGAACTGCACCATGCCGGCATTGGTAAACAGCAGCGTCGGATCGTCGCCGGGCACTAAAGAACTGCTCGCCACGATCTCGTGGCCCTTGCCGGCAAAAAAATCGAGGAACGCCTGTCTGAGTTGCGCGCTGTTCATTGTTGGTCCTGTCCGTCGTCTTCCATGGCCGTCGCCGCCCGGATCTGATCGTGGCTGAATCCGCGATGCTGGAGGAAACGCGACTGGCGTGCCTTGTCCTTGTAACTGCCCGGTGCGCCGCTGCCAAATTTCCGGCGGCGCACATCACGGGCCAGATCCCGCCAGTTCACGGCCAACGCCGCGATCGCTGTTTCTATCAGCGCTGCCGATACGCCGCGTTGTCCCAGCTCCATACGAATCCGTACGGGTCCCTGGCCACGTTGCATTCGGCTGTGAGAATAACTTTCCGCGAAGCGCCCGTCACTTTGCAGGCCCTCTGCGCTCAACCGGTCGATGACCGACTCCAGCATCGACGACTCGATGTTTCGCCGGCCGAGTTTGTCGGTCAGTTCCTGCCGTGAATGTTCACGGCGCGCCAGCAGGTTCATTGCCAGCCGCCGGGCGTTTGCTTCGTCCAGCGCTTTTTCCGCTGACTCAGGCTTCCTTTGCCAGTTCATTCGGCGCTTCGGTCTCGACCTCCACAACCTTGGTCGGCAACAGTTTGGTGCGCAGCGCTTTCTCGATTTCGGCCGCCGCCTCGGGATTATCCATCAGGTAACGGCGGGCATTGTCCTTGCCCTGGCCAATCCGTTCGCCGTTGTAACTGTACCAGGCGCCCGCTTTTTCGACCAGGCCGTTGGCCACGCCCATGCCGATCAACTCACCCTCGCGGGAGATCCCCTTGCCATAGTGGATCTCGAACTCGGCGGTCCGAAACGGTGGTGCTACCTTGTTCTTGACGACCTTGACCCGGGTCTCGTTGCCGATAATTTCGTCGCCTTTCTTGATCGCGCCGATGCGGCGAATATCGAGGCGGACCGACGCATAGAATTTCAGCGCATTGCCACCGGTCGTGGTCTCCGGGTTGCCAAACATCACGCCGATCTTCATGCGGATCTGGTTGATGAAAACGACGATCGTGTTCGAGCGGCTGATGTTGCCGGCAAGCTTGCGCAAAGCCTGCGACATCAGGCGTGCGTGCAGGCCAACATGGTGGTCGCCCATGTCGCCTTCGATCTCGGCCTTCGGGGTCAGCGCCGCCACCGAGTCGATGACGATAATGTCCACCGCGCCGGAGCGCACCAACATGTCGGTGATCTCCAGCGCCTGCTCGCCGGTATCCGGCTGCGAGACCAGCAGGTTATCGACATCGACGCCGATATGGCCGGCGTAAACAGGGTCCAGTGCATGCTCGGCATCCACGAAGGCGGCGGTGCCGCCGACTTTCTGGCATTCCGCGACGATTTGCAGCGCCAGCGTGGTTTTGCCGGACGCTTCCGGGCCGTAAATCTCAACCACCCGCCCCCGGGGAACGCCACCGACACCCAGCGCGACATCCAGCGCGAGCGAGCCGGTCGATACCACCTCGATATCCCGTATCGCACCGGCATCGCCGAGGCGCATGACCGAACCCTTACCAAATTGCTTTTCGATCTGCCCGAGTGCCGCGGCCAGGGCTTTCTTCCTGTTGTCGTCCATTACTCACCTGTCTTGTTGCCCCCGGGATCCAGAAGCGATCCCGGAAAGGACTCATTATTCCACATTATGGTCCGTTACACAGCCGGGTTTTATCGGTCTATCCCACGGTTTGTGCGGGCCGTTCCCGCGGCCGGCGGCGATCAGGGGCCAACGCTGCAGAACCCGGTAGACGGGGCCGCCGGAACGAGTCTCTGACGACACCAGGACAAAATCGGCCGGCGTCCACAGGACGCTCTCGGGTGCAGGCAGATCGAGCCGCGCGGTGACTTTGCGCGCCAGCGTCAGGTGCGGCTGGTAAGGCCGCGGGTCTGGTTTCAGGCCGCAGGACTCGGCCACGTCCCATAAGCGGCCCACCAGTCGTTCGAGCTCGCCGGGTACCGCGGCCGACGTCAGGTAACACACCTGGGCCCGGCGGAAAAAGCCCCAGCGATCGAGCAGCAGATCGAAACGGCTGGCCTGGACGCGACCGGCGGACCTTGCCACGCACTGGTATTGCCCATCGGGCACATTGCCAAGAAAAGCCAGCGTGATATGGATATTGGCGGTATCGACCGTTCGCGCGCCGGCTTCGCTGAGCTTCCGGCGTGCATGGCGGGTTACTTCGCTAAGTTGGGAGCGCAGAACCTGGTCCGGCCACAGGGCGAAGAACAGCCGTCTGACGGGTTCGCTCACCGGCGGCGGTTCACAATTCGAGCAGGCCCTTCAGCGCGTTGCCGACCGCGTAACGGCGAATCTGCTCGCGATCGCCCTTGAAAAACTTGATCCTGGCGCTGCTTTCGACGGCCTGGCCGCGCCGCCGCGACCAACACATCCAGACCGTGCCGACCGCCTTGCCGTCCGGTGCGGCATCCGGGCCGGCGACACCACTGACGGCTACCGCAACATCCGCCCTGGCCCGCTCCAGCGCGCCTTCGGCCATTTCAGTCACGATCGGCTGGCTGACCGCACCCTCGGCTTCCAGTGTCGTGATATCGATCCCCAGCAAATCGCGCTTGGCGATATCGGCGTAAACAGAAAAACCGTACTCAAACCATTGTGAACTGCCGGGCACATCGGTAATGGCCTTGGCGATCCAGCCACCGGTGCAGGATTCGGCAACCGTCAGCTTGCGCCCGCTGTTTTTCAAATGCTGGCCAACCTTTTCAGCCAGTTCGTAAAGCTCTTTGTCGTTGTACATTTGCCATCCTTCATCCTCGGCCGGATCTCAATGCCGATTCAGAACTTCCCTGTAAACCTCCAGATTACCCTGCACCATTGCGGAAATCGAAAACCGCTCCGCCACGCATTCAGGCCCCGCATCTCCCAGTCGTTGCCGCAGTGCATCGTCATCGAGCAAACGGATCATTGCGCAACTCAACTGCTCCACGTCACCGGGGCTGACCAACAGACCGCTGATATCCTCGGCCACCGCTTCCGGCAAGCCCCCCACCCTGCTGGCAATGACCGGCACGCCGCAGCTTTGCGCCTGCAACGCCGCCCCGCAAATCCCTTCGGTAATCGCCGGGTGCAGCGCCATGGCGCAACACGGCAAAATTTTCTCCAGGTCGTCGCGAAACCCCAGCAACCGGACATGCTCCGCCAAACCGCGCTCTGCGACCTGCGCCGCCAGCGCCTCCTGCCCTGCGCCGCTGCCGCAACAAAGCACCTGCAGATCGGCGTGTTTTTCGAGCACCGCAGGCAGCGCATCGAGCATGACGCGATGACCCTTGCGATGGATGTACTGCGCGACCATGGCGATGACGATCGTACCCTCGGCGATACCGAGATCTGCCGCCAGCCAGCCGCGATCCGGATCCGGCTTGAACCTGCGCTGGTCGACACCGCTATGTACCAGTCTCAGGTGGTCCTCCGGCACGCCTTCGGCCAGCAACACCTCGCGGATACCATCGGCAACCACGATCACTTTCCGGTACAGACGGTATTTCAATCGAGCCAGCCAGCGATTTTCCGCATTGTCGACGCGCCGCGATACGATCACCGGGACGCCAGACAGGCGGGCGGCAATCGCGGCCAGGGGATCAGCGCCGCGCCGGCTGTGGACATGGACCAGGTCGGGTTGTTCTGCTTTCAAGACCGCCTTGAGCCTGCCGATGAAGGCCAGGTCCAGATCGCCGGCCATCGGCAGCGCGACCACCAGGCAGTCTTTTGGGGCGTTATCGGAGACCGCGCTGTCATCGGTACAAACCAGCACATTTGCGATGCCCAGCCGGCCCAGGCCGTGGACCAGGTAGAGGACCTGCTGCGCGCCGCCCCACAGGTGCCGGCCGGTTTCTACATGCAGTATTTTCATGGCCGCGGTCCGGAGAGACCCGGCGCCAGTTCGCGACAATGCCGCAGCACATCGCCGACCACCAGGTTTTTCATGCAGGTATACGCTCCGTTACAGGTCGGCCGCCTGCGGCACGGCGCGCAATGGATATCGTGATAAAGGACCCCGACATTGTCCCGGGTGGTCACGGTATAGGGCCGGGTCGAGCCAAACAGCATGACGGTCGGCCGGTCGAAGGCGACACCCATGTGCCCGAGACCCGTGTCGACGGCAACCACCAGCTCGCTGCCGGCAACCAGCCCGGCCGCCTCCGCGATGGTGGTCCGGCCCGCCAGGTTCAGCAACTGCCCGTTTCCGGTTGCGCCGGCCAGATCAACGATGCGGCGGGCCGCGGCATCATCCGCCTCGCCGCCGAGCAACAGCACCGGCCGTTCCGACTGCTCACACAATGCGCTTCCAAGCTCCGCCCAATACGCTTCCGGCCAGTGCTTTTGCGGCCTGGTCGTAAAAGGGCAAAAGGCGATGTACGGGCTGGACACCCCCAGGCTATCGAGCAATCGCCTGCTCGCCTCGCGCTGCGCGCCATCGAGCTCCAGCGTGGGCTCGAAAGACCCGGTATCCAGGCCAAGCGCATTGGCCAGACTGAGATACTCCGAACTGATCCGGCTGTTGTCGGGGTTGGCGACCACCGCCTGGTCCAGCAGCCAGTGCGAGCGCTCCTTCGATTCGAGACCGACGCGATGCCGCGCGCCCGAAAGCCTTAGCAACAAAGCGCTCTTCAACAGTCCCTGCGCATCGATTCCCAGGTCAAAAGCAAAGCTTTTCAGATAGTCGCCAAAAGACCTTATCGCACGCAGCAACGACCACAGTTTTTTCTCGCGCCAAAGCGCGGCCCATTCGTTTCTGGGCCAGACCAGCACTTCGTCGACCGCCGGGTGGCCGGCCAGCAAATCGCGCCATTCCGGCTGCACCAGCCAGCAGATTTTCGCCATCGGGTAGGTTCTTTTCAGCGCCGAGGCGAGCGGAGTCGCCATCACGATATCGCCCATGGCGGATAAACGGACGATGAGTATGGAATCAGGACGCATCTGGTTTCGGCGCGGGAGATCGTTCACCACCCAATCATCCCATATTTTTGCAGGCGATCCTTGCGATTTGCCAGCACGCGAGGCGCCGACTAGCATGCATTGCCTTGCAACCGACCAGCGACAATCACCCGTGAGCAGCGCCGCCGCCGAAAAACACACGCCCATGATGCAGCAGTATTTGCGCATCAAGGCCGAGCACCCCGATTTGCTGATGTTCTATCGCATGGGCGACTTTTACGAGTTGTTCTTCGATGACGCGCGCCGCGCGTCGAGGCTGCTCGATATTGCGCTGACCTCGCGCGGCAAGACGGCGGGACAGGCGATACCGATGGCCGGCGTGCCGGTACATGCCCTCGATAACTACCTGGCCCGCCTGGTCAGGCAGGGTGAATCGGTGGCTATTTGCGAGCAGATCGGCGACCCGGCCACGGCGAAAGGCCCGGTAGAGAGAAAAGTCGTGCGTATCGTGACGCCGGGCACGGTCACCGAGGAATCGTTGCTGGAATCGCGGCGCGATACGCTGCTGGCCTCGGTATTCCGTGACCACCGCGGCTACGGCCTGGCCTGGCTGGATATCAGCAGCGGCCGCTTTTGTGTTTGCGAACCGGTGGGTGGGAGCGAGCTGGCCGGTGATCTGGAACGTCTGCGACCAGCCGAACTGCTGATCCCGGAGGACATGGAATTACCGGCTGTCGCCGGCAACCAGCCGGGTACCAGGCGACGACCGCCCTGGCACTATGAGCAGGAAACCGCGACCGATCTGCTGTGCCGGCAATTCGGCACCCGCGATCTCAGTGGTTTTGGCGGCGACGTCCTCGGTCCGGCGTTGTGCGCGGCCGGCAGCCTGTTGCAATACGTTGCCGATACCCAGCGCAGCGCGGTACCGCACATCCGGGGACTGCGCGTCGAAACGCGTGACCAGGCGCTGGTCATGGATGCCGCGACCCGGCGCAACCTCGAGCTCGAATTCAGCCTCAGCGGCGATCACAAGAACACGCTGGCCGGGATCATGGATCGTTGCGCCGGCGCCATGGGCAGCAGGCTGTTGCGCCGCTGGATCAACCGGCCGCTGCGCGACGCGTCGATCCTGGAATGCCGTTACCAGGCGGTGGCGGAACTGGCGGAAAGCGGTGCTCACCGCGACAGTCGCGAGTGTCTTGCAGGTGTTGGCGACCTTGAACGCATACTTTCACGGATCGCGCTGAAATCGGCCAGACCCAGGGACCTGGCGCAACTCCGCGACAGTCTCGCACGGCTGCCCCGGCTGGGCGCGACCCTGGCGAACGCGCAAGCGGATTTGCTGCGCCGCTTGCGCGGCCTGGCCGGAGAACATCCCGACACCCGTGAGTTGCTGGAACGTGCCATCATCGAAACGCCGCCGGTACTGATTCGCGATGGCGGTGTGATCGCCACCGGTTATGACGAAGAATTGGACGAACTGCGCTCGCTGAGCGAAAACGCCGATCGGTTTTTGCTCGACCTCGAGGCCAGAGAAAAAGAAAGAACCGGTATCCGTGGACTCAAGGTCGGTTACAACCGCGTGCACGGCTATTACATCGAGATTTCGCGTCTGCATTCGGACCAGGTACCTGCCGAATACACCCGCCGGCAAACGCTGAAATCGGCCGAGCGATTCATCACCGAGGAACTCAAGGCCTTCGAGGAAAAAGTCCTGAGCGCCAGGGAGCGCTCCCTGTCCAGGGAAAAACAGTTATACGAGGAATTGCTGGAGACGCTGGGCGAGGTGCTGCCGGCCTTGCAAGACAGTGCGAGTGCGCTGGCGCAGATCGATGTGCTGGGCAACCTGGCTGAACGATCGATCACACTGGACCTGTGCCGCCCCGAACTGCGCGATCAGCCGATACTGAATATCACGGACGGCCGCCACCCGGTCGTCGAACAGGTCCTCGATGATCCCTTCGTGCCCAACAGCATCGAACTCGACGAACAGCGCCGCATGCTGGTGATCACCGGACCCAACATGGGCGGCAAGTCTACCTATATGCGGCAAACCGCCCTGATCGCGATTCTTGCCCACATCGGCAGTTTCGTGCCGGCCAGAAAAGCGATCATCGGCCCGCTGGATCGTATATTCACCCGTATTGGCGCGGCCGATGACCTGGCCGGCGGCCGCTCGACGTTCATGGTCGAGATGTCGGAAACGGCAAACATCCTGAACAACGCGACGCGTTGCAGCCTGGTCTTGCTCGATGAAATCGGCCGCGGCACCAGCACCTTCGACGGCCTGTCGCTGGCCTGGGCGAGCGCCCACTATATTGCGGAACATATCGGTGCGTTTACGCTGTTCGCAACCCACTATTTCGAACTGACCGACCTGGCCAAGGAATTGCCAAGCTGCAGCAACGTCCACCTCGACGCGATCGAGCACAACGGCAAACTGATTTTCCTGCACAGCGTCAGGGAGGGCCCGGCCAACCAAAGTTACGGACTGCAGGTCGCCGCGCTGGCCGGGATGCCGCAAAGAGCGATCCGCCATGCCCGACAATACCTGGAAAAACTGGAACAGCAGCAACTGGGGATGGCCGGTCGCGACGGCCAGGCCGAACTGGCGCTGGCGCCGCCGGCGATTGACGAGCCCGAACCCGATCCGGCGACCGAGCTATTGCAAACGATCGACGCAGATGGCCTGACACCACGCCAGGCGCTGGACCTGGTGTATCGCCTCAAACAGATGATGAAGAAATAATGCGGCTGCCGCCCGGGTGGCAGGCAGATAAGTCAAAATTTTCCGTCGCGCAGGAAATCCGCGGCCCGGTCGGCGGCCCGGCGGGAGAAATAGGACGTCGTGTGGGTCTGGTCGGGCATCTCCAGGATTTCTTTCGCACCGGGCAACCGCGTTTCACCGGCAAATACGATGCCGTCGTGCGGCGCATCCATGCTGCCGAGGATTTTCCCCGGTCCCCGTGGCTTCGCCGCGGCAATTACGCCGATCTCGCGCCCACCGCGGTAGGCCATCGGTTCCCGGCTGTGCGCCTGCGTGATGCTGCGCCCAAGAGCCTTTCCGAGCAACGGAATTTTGGCGAACCGCTTACCCGACTCGGAATGGGCGAATGGTGAGCCGATAGCCACCACCCGCCCCGGTCGGTCGAAATTGTGGCGATTCAGCATATTGACCACGACGAGGCCGCCCAGGCTGTGGCCGACCAGGTGCACAGTGTGTTCATCGAGGGCCTGGCAGTAATCGAACAGCCGTTCCGAGTTGTGATCGAGGGAGCGCAGCGTAGACCAGTAATCGAAGGGATAGACCGGGCACTGCATTTTCCGGCGCAGGTGTCCCGCCATCGGCAAAGAGGTAAACCCGTGCATCCACAAACCATGGACGACAACCACACATTCGTCGGCACGATTCATGCGACCGCCAATCCCTTACTGGGGTTTTTCGTCAGCCCGCGGGCGGCGAATACGAATGCCGAGTTCGCGCAATTGCTGCTCATCGGCAGCCCCCGGTGCGTCGGTCAGCGGACAATGCGCGGATTGCGTTTTCGGAAAAGCAATCACTTCGCGGATACTGTCAGCACCGGCGAGCAGCATCACCAACCGGTCCAGGCCGAAGGCGATTCCGCCGTGGGGCGGGCAGCCATAGCGCAGAGCCTCCAGCAGGAAACCAAATTTTTCCCGGGCTTCGTCTTCGCCGATGCCAAGCAACTCAAACACGACCGTCTGCATCTCGCGGTTATCGATACGCAACGAGCCGCCACCGACTTCCGATCCGTTCAACACCATGTCGTAAGCGCGTGACAGCGCATTTTCGGGGTCGGCTTTCAAGGCCGCGGGATCGTTGTTTGCGGGCGCGGTAAACGGGTGATGCAGAGCATTCCAGCGTACATCCTCCGCGTCGCGTTCGAACATCGGGAAATCGACAACCCACAACGGCCGCCAGCCTTCTTCGACCAGGCCCAGGTCATGACCGAGTTTTTCGCGCAAGGCACCGAGGGCATCGTTGACCACCTGCGCCTTGTCCGCGCCGAAGAACAGCAGGTCCCCATCTTCGGCCCCCGTGCGTTCGAGCAGGCTGTCGACCACGGCGTCCGGCAGGAATTTGAGGATCGGCGATTGCAAGCCATCGCGGCCCTGGTCTTTCTCATTGACCTTGATGTAGGCAAGCCCGCGAGCGCCGAAGCGGCCGACAAAGGTGGTGTAGTCGTCAATAGCTTTGCGGGTCAGCTTGTTGCCGCCAGGTACTCTGAGTACCGCCACGCGGCCTTTAGCATCCGCAGCCGGGCCTGCGAACACCTTGAATTCGACCCCATCCATCAGGTCTGAGACTTCGACCAGTTCCAGCGGAATGCGTAGGTCCGGGCTATCGGTACCGAAACGCTGCACTGCTTCAGCATGGCTAATCCGCGGAAACGGGTCGGCCAGATCCACATCGAGGATTTCCTTGAACAACTCGCGAATCATCACTTCCATCAGACCCATGATGCCCGCTTCGTCCATGAACGAAACCTCGACATCGAGCTGGGTGAACTCGGGCTGCCGGTCGGCGCGCAGATCCTCGTCGCGGAAACAGCGCACGATCTGGTAGTAGCGATCCATGCCCGACATCATCAGCAGCTGCTTGAACAGTTGCGGCGACTGGGGCAAGGCAAAAAACTGCCCCGGGTGGGTCCGGCTGGGCACCAGGTAATCGCGGGCGCCTTCCGGCGTCGCGCGCGTCAGCATCGGGGTTTCTATGTCGATGAAGCCGTGGTCATCGAGATAGCGGCGCAACGCACGCGTGACCTGGTGGCGCATGATGAGCCGTGCCTGCACCTCCGCCTTGCGCAGGTCGAGATAGCGATAGCGCAGGCGCAACTCTTCGTTGGCATGTTCGTCGTGATGAAACGGCGGCGTGTCCGAGGTGTTCAGGATGGTCAGTTCTTCGGCCAGCAGTTCCACCTGGCCGGTCGGCATTTTCGGGTTGGCGGTACCCTCGGGGCGCCTGCGCACCCGGCCTTTGACGTGGAGCACGTACTCGCCGCGCACGCGCTCGGCCAGTGCGAAAATCTCCGCCGCATCCGGGTGGAAGACCACTTGCAGCAATCCTTCACGATCCCGCAAATCGATAAAAATTACGCCCCCGTGGTCGCGACGGCGGTGGACCCAGCCCGAGACTTCCAGGGTCTGGTCGGTATGGTTTTCGTTGACCTGGCCACAATAATGGCTGCGCATGCTGATGGTCCGTTGCAGCGGCTGTGCCGCGGTAAAAAAGATGCGAAATTCTAGGGTCTGGCCGGTTGGCTGGCAAGCCAAATCGGGTGAATGCAGCTCTGCTGGCGGCCGGTAAACGACCCTGCCGGGGCGGTCATCAGCCGGACGACTTGACGGCCGTGGTTTTCGCGGCGTCAGCGCCGCTTTTCCCCTTGGCCGGTTTGCCGTTCGCGGATTTTTCGGACGCGGCCTTTTTTTTGTCCACGGGCGCGGCCTTGTTGTCGTCGCCCGCCAGGTTGCGCTGACGGCCGGTCTTGAAATCGGTTTCATACCAGCCCTTGCCCTTGAGCCGGAATCGCGGCGCCGACACCAGTCGTTTCAGGCTCTGCCGGCCACACGAAGGGCAGCTCAGCAGCGGTTCGTCACCGATTTTCTGCAAGGCATCGAGACTATGCGCGCATTCCTTACACTGGTATTCGTATATGGGCACTGACGGCTCCTTGAGGACCGTGGGCTTCGAAAGATAAGGCCTTGGCGCCGTTTTTCAAGTGCTTGCCCCCATCAGCCGAGTCGCAGCATAACCTGGTCCAGCCAACGAGTCGGCAACAAACGCTTCAATACCGCCGCCAGCGTGGCCGGCGTGGTTACGCGATAGCGAGCCTTCGGTCTCGTGCTGGTCATCGCCTTGAGTACGACCGCGGCCACTTTTTCCGGTCCCAGCGCAAATTTCGAGACGGATTGCCCGCTCTGGTAACGCTCATGCATTTTCTGGTATGCCTGCTGGTGGGCGCTGCCGGCGGCCGTAATCTCCTCCGTAAACAGGCTCGTTGCGGTGTTCCGGAAATGGCTTTCGATCGGGCCGGGTTGGACCAGCGATACGAAAATTCCCGAGCCCATCAGTTCCAGGCGCAACGTGTCGCTCAATCCTTCAAGCGCGTATTTGCTGGCGTTGTATGCCCCGATATACGGAATCGCGACGAACCCCAGCATCGAGCTGATCTGCACGATTCGACCGGCACCCTGTGCTCGCATCATTCGCAGGGCATGACGGGTCAACTGATGGCAACCGAACACATTGACCTGGAATTGTTTCTCCAGCGTTTCCCTGCTGATATCTTCCAAAGCGCCCGGTTGACCGACGCCGGCATTGTTGACCAGGCCAAACAGTTTCCCGTCGCAAGCCTGGTCCACTTCCACCATGCAATTGCGTACCGACTGGGGATCGCTGACATCCAGGCTGATCGTCTCAAAACCGGCTTGCGTAAGCTCATCGATATCTTCGCGGGTACGCGCTGTGGCGAAAACCCGAAACCCCTCATCCTTGAGTAAATCGGCGGTCGCCCGCCCGATACCCGAGGAGCAACCCGTCACCAGTACGCTTTTGTTATAGTCGCCTGCCATTGTTTGCCATTCCTTAGTCAATAAGCCCAATAAGCCGGTAATTGCGATGGATCCCACCGCCGAAGAACGCCTGCAACAAGCCAACCGTCTGCAGCAACAGGGACGGCTGGAAGATGCCGCCGGATTGTATCAGGCTCTGGCGAGCGAATACCCCCATGATCCGCAATGCCGGTTTGGGCTGGCCATGGTAGAGGTGTCGCGGGCCAATCCGTCCGTCGCGGTCGGTCATCTCAAATCGGTTTTGCAGATTGCGCCGGAGATGTCCAATGCGCGGCGCTGGATGGGGCGCTGCTTGCGCGTCCTGGGCAAAAACGATGAAGCCGTCAGGTATTTCGAAACCTGTACCGACGAGGCAAGTTGCGATCCAGGAGAACTGCTCGAGCTGGGCGAGGCCCGGCTGGCGGCGGGACAAACCGACCGGGGACGCGCCACGCTGCAAAGTTTCGTCGAACAGTCCGAAGATCACGCCGAAGCCATGCTCGACGCCGGCCTGAGCTACCACCAGGCCGGCCTGCTCGATGAAGCCGCGGCGCAATACCGGCAGGCTTTGGACCGCGAGCCAGAGTTGCAACTGGCACGACGCAACCTGGCGGCCGTTTTCCAGGCCCAGGGTCGATTGGATGAAGCCGAATCGCTGTACCGGCAGGTGCTCGAGACGGAGACCGGCAACCACGAAGTCTGGCAGAACCTGGGCACATTGCTAAAAGACAAGGACCAGCTTGCCGACGCGCTGAACTGCTACGAGCGCGCCATGCGCTTGTACCGGTTGCCCTGCCCCGGCGATCTGGCGATGGTGCTGCAGCAAAACCCCGAAGCCAAGCTGACATCCTTGCACCATCTGAAGTTGCAGGCCGAACAACTGGAATACCTGCGCGCCCGGGGCCGGCTGTCCCCGGCCAACGCCGGTCTGGCAGGCCGCTACCGCGAAGTTATCGCGGAAATCGAGACAGCCAGGCCGACTTCTCACCGAATCGTAATGAATGAAGAGCAATTCAAACGCATCGGCCCGACCAATGGCCGCCTGATGCACCTGACCCCGGCCAACACCGTGCCCGGGGGGGCGCTCAACCCTGATCTGGACTTCGCGGGCATCGACGGAAGCTATTGCGCAAAAAGCCCCGGCCTGGTGGTTATCGACAATTTCCTGAAGGCCGATGCGCTAAAGCGGTTGCGCGATTACTGCCTGGAATCCACGGTCTGGTTTGATTTCCGCAAAGCCGGCGGCTATTGCGGCAGTTACATGCAGGACGGCTTTGGCAATGACCTGTTGATGCAACTGGCCGGTGAACTGCGCGAGAAACTGCCCCAGATCCTTGGGCAACACCCGCTGAACCAGATGTGGGGTTACATTTATGACAGCGAGATGAGCGGGATCACGGCCCATGCCGATGCCGCCGCGGTCAATCTCAATTTCTGGATCACGCCCGATGAGGCCAACGAGGACCCCGACAGCGGTGGCCTGATCGTTTACACGAAAGAAGCGCCAGTGGAATGGGATTTCGACAAATACAATAATGAATACGACGCGATCGAGGCTTTTGCCAAAGGATCAGATACGGTAGTCGTGACTCATCGTTGTAACCGCGCGGTGCTGTTTCATTCCAACCTGATCCACAAGACCGACAACATCCGTTTCAAAACCGGCCTGGAAAATCGTCGAATCAACATCACCATGTTATTCGGCCAGCGCGCCAGCGCGCCATCGATACCGGGGGGAGTCAATCTAGAAACCTGAGCCGTTCCCTTGTCGCGGGAAGTACACGCGACAGCCGTAACCGTGGGATTTCGCCCGCTTGTACGTCCAGGCATTGCAATCGCCCGTGGTCTCGCAATAATTGAGACAGGTCATGTGGTTTTTTACTTCGGGGACGTTTGGGTGGTAGCCCTGTTTCTGCGGGTTAAAGGGATACTGTGACGTGCATGCGGCAAGAAATAGAAATAGAAATATACCTATTAACGATTTCATAGCATCCTCTGAATAATTACTCCCATATGGCTGCCATCTGGATAAAAGCGTTGTGCCCGATTACCCATAATCGTTATTAGATACTTTTGAGGAATTTTGTCGTTGAGCTACGTCACAAACCCGTCATTTTCTTGCCCATATGGGCAAGGCACAGTAAAGGACGGAAACGCGGTCAGAATTTCAGCGGAGCTGAGACTTCATGGCCTCTTTCTTGGCCCTCTTCGCCGCCTTCCGTTCTTTCGGGGTCATCGTCGGTTGCTTCTTGCCTTCTTTATTCGGGCTGCGGTCTTTGGACATGCTGTTCGCTCCTTATCCGTACCACGTCAGACTCATTATACGTTGGAATGGCCAATGGTCGCATCGGGCCTGAAGGCCCTCCTGCATCGATTCAATACCCCCGCTCCAGGTCAACCACCGACAGCATCGGCTCGCCCGCGATATAGCGGCGCAGGTTTTCCTTGACCAGGATCCAGCGGCGGTCGGATGACTTGTCGGAACTCGCCGATACATGCGGCGTGATGATGACCCTGGGCAGGGTCCACAATTCGTGATCGGATGGCAGTGGCTCGGGATCGGTCACATCGAGTCCGGCGCCCGCCAGTTCGCCATTTTTGATTGCCGCGACCAGGTCGTCGGTTACGACGCTGCGGCCCCGGCCGATATTGATGAAATAGGCGGTCGGTTTCATCGCCTTGAAAAAAGCGGCATCGAACAGACCGATCGTCGCCGGCGTCAGCGGCGTCACATTGACGATCGCATCGGCTTCGGGCACCAGCCCCATCAGTTCATCGGCAAGCCCGACATACTCGACGAATTCCGGTCCTTCGCGACGGCTGTTGCGGGTTGCGATTACGCGCATGCCCAATGCGTGGGCCTTCCTCGCCACCGCGGTGCCGATGCCACCCAGCCCGACCACCAGCATGGTCCGGCCCGGCAGTTCCCAGCGGCTCGGGTCGGAGCGGTCCCCGCCACAACCCCAGCACGACTTCGCCCGCTGCATCGCGGAACTGTCAAGGCGCCGGTTCAACGCCAGCAACAAGGCGATCGTGTGTTCCGACATGGCCGGCCCGTACAGGCTTTGCGCATTGGTCAGCAGCACGCCCCGCTCCTGCAAAGTATTGTCCGCGACACATCGGCCGACGCCGGCAGACATGGATTGCACCCAGGTCAGCCCGGTACCGGCCTTGATGGCGGGCAACATACAAAAACCCAGGAAAACCTGGGCATCGGAAATTTCCCGCATGACCGCTTCAGGGTTTGCCGCGGCAACCAGTTCGACCCCGGGTGCAGCCTCGACCAGCCAGTCGATGCG
>Ga0209980_10000539_pt1 | contig 20593 bp, 17 predicted proteins | sample CR02metaG_FD_183611 | JGI IMG/M metagenome (GOLD analysis project Ga0209980, IMG submission 183611) | Deep subsurface microbial communities from Mariana Trench to uncover new lineages of life (NeLLi) - CR02 metaG (SPAdes) (version 2) | ecosystem: Environmental > Aquatic > Marine > Ocean trench...
GTCTTCGCGGCGGAGTGCGCTATCGGTGACGAACCCTGGCCCGCCTCGTTGGAAAACAGCGCTCGTTTCATGCCGAACAGGAAAGCATAGCCTACCGTGCCGCCGAGGAACGCGCCGCTGAATTCTTGCGGCGAGAATGCGGAGCGGAAGATCAACGCGAGCATGCTGGGAATTTGATCGGCGCTCATGATCAAAACATAGGTTCCGGCCAGCAAGTACAGCGCGACCATGAGCGGCACCAGGCGCCCCGCGACCGCACCGATTCGCTTGATGCCGCCGATGATGACCATGGCGACCAATATCGCCAGAACGATACCGGTTGCGATGCTCGGGATACCGAAGTACTCCTCGGTGATTTCACCGACGTTCCATGCCTGGAACATGTTCCCACCGGTGATAGTGGACACGAGTAGGGTGACGCAGAACACGCTACCGACGAATTTGCCGACAGGCATCAGCGCCGGATTCATACGAGCAAGACCTTTGCTGACCACCCACATTGGGCCGCCGTGCGGATTGTCAGGATCGTCGGTGTTGCGATAGAGCATCGAGAGGGTGACTTCGGTGAGTTTGACCGCCATCCCGAAGAACCCGACGATCCACATCCAAAAGACGGCCCCTGGGCCCCCCAGAGAAATCGCCAACGCGACGCCGCCGATATTTCCGAGTCCCACTGTCGCAGAGAGTGCCGCGGAGAGCGCCTGAAAGTGGCTGATCGCGCCGGGGTCGTCGGGGTCGTCGTAGCTGCCACGTAGGACCTGTACGCCATGGGTCAGGGACCTGTACTGACTAAAACCACTCCAGACAGTGAAAACCACACCCGTCCCGAGCAGGATCAGCAGTACCGAGTTATGCCATAGGATGGCGTTGAGAGTAGTGAGCAGCAGGTCGAATCCGGTCATTGAGTCACTCCTGGATGTGAATTAGGCTGCTTCGAGGATCGCTGTGACCCCCATTCCGCCAGCCGTGCAGATAGAGATCAGCCCGCGTCCCGAACCCTTCTCGCGTAGCAGCTTCGCTAGCGATACGAGTATCCTGGTGCCGGTCGCAGCGAATGGATGTCCGATCGCGACGCTGCCGCCTTTGATGTTGAGCTTGTGTCGGTCGATGGCCCCGAGGCTTGTGGATCTTCCGAGCCTCTCCGCGCAGAAGGTGTCGGACTCCCACGCCTTTAGAGTCGCCAGCGTTTGTGCTGCGAACGCTTCGTGAATCTCGTAGAAGTCGAAATCCTGTAGTGATAGCTCGGCGTCCGCCAGCATCGCCGACACTGCGTAGGCGGGCGCCATCAGCAGACCTTCGCTAGCAACGAAGTCGACAGCCGCTACTTTCGCGTAAGTCAGATAGGCGAGAATCGGTAGCTCTCGGTCTTGCGCCCATTCTTCCGAAGCCAGCAGCGCCGCGGACGCACCGTCGGTGAGTGGCGTACTGTTGCCGGCCGTCATCGTGCCGGCTTCGCTGCGGTCAAAAACGGGTTTGAGTTTCGCCAGCTGTTCCAGGCTGGTATCCGCTCTGATGTTGTTGTCCCGGCTGACCCCTTGAAAGTCGATTACGAGGTCGTCGTAATAACCTTCCTCGTACGCGCGCGCGGCCTTTTGATGGCTCTCTAACGCCAGTTGATCTTGGTCTTCTCGCGTCAGCTGCCACTCCTTCGCCGTAATCTCCATACTCTCACCCATCGAGAGCTTGGTCCTGGGCTCACCAACGCCCGGAAACTCAGGTTTGAAGTGGCGAGGCCGCAATGCCAGCCACGGCTTGATTTTTTCGCCGAGACTCCGTCCACGCGCACTCGCCAGCAGAAGTTTCCGGTAAGCGTCCGGATAGACGATGGGTAGATCGCTGACGGTGTCGGTGCCGCCAGCCAGCCCGGAGTCGATGAGACCGGTGGATATCTTCGCACCAATCAATACGGCGGCGGACAGGCTTGTCCCGCACGCGCGCTGCAAGTCGAACGCCGGGGTCTGCGGCGCAAGTCCTGAAGCGAGCACGCTCTCGCGGGCAAGATTCCAGTCTCTCGAGTGTTTGAGCACCGCACCGAAAGCGGCGTCTCCGAGCGTTTGGCCGGTTAAATCATATTTCTCGACGAGGGCGCGTAAGACCGCGGTGAGCATATCCTGGTTCGAACAGTGACGGTAGGCTGTGTGCGATCTGCAGAAAGGTATCCGCAGACCACCCACAATAGCCACACGACGCGCGGGTTGATTTCGCATTACGGTCTTGCTCCTGCTTGCGCCCAGTAGATCGAGCCCTACCATAACGGCGGGGTGGGCACGGGCCAAGTCCTCAACGACCGTTGCAGCGAAGAAGTCTAGCATCCAATACAATAGCTCATCCTCAGTGAGGAGTTTCTGCATGTCCCGCCGCTGGCCGCTGGCATGGTCTGTTCTTGCGATACTGACCGCTTGTGAATCCGCAGACCCAACGTCCGAGTTGCAACAGCTCATCGAGAGCATTGAGATCGCGGCAGAACAACGCGACTCCGGTTACTTTCGAGGGCTTCTGTCGGATCGCTACACCGACACGCGCGGTAACGATCGGGAGCGACTGATTGACACCATTCGCGGTTATTTTCTGACGCACCAGTCGATAGAAATCGTCACGTGGATCAGGTCCATTGCGCTCAAGGGAACTGATGCCGCTGAGGTATCGTTGCTCGCGGGGTTGTTGGATCAACGCGCGGGCGCATCTTCGCTCAGCGGTTACGGCGGGCGGCTCTATGACATCGAGCTTGAGCTCGTCGAGAAAAGCGGCGATTGGCAAATCATCGGCGCCCGATGGGAACGCTCGCTGGTATCCTGGGATGGTGACCGAGTGCTGGAGGATGACGGATGAGCACAACCACAGGTGGTGAGGCTAGAGGTTCGCGAAGACTCGGCGTACTGGCGTTGGCGGTGGCCGTTGCGATGTCGATCCAAGCTTGCTCATCGGTGCCACGGCGATTGGCTGCGCCGCAGGCAAACCTGCTCAGTCTGAGCGTCCTCGAGGCCAGGCCGGACGGTCAGTTGTTCGAGCTGCGTCTCGAGCTGGTGAATCCTAATTCTGCGGAGATTCCGGTCGTTCGCATGGATTTCGATCTACGCTTGGGTGGCGAGGGGCGTTTGATCGGAGAGTACACAGTGCCCTTCACGCTGCCGGGCCTGGGCAGCTACACGCTCTCGGTGGAGATATTTAGCGCAATCGTCTCCTCGGTCTCTCGGCTCATGGCTTTTACGCAGGGGCCGAATAACGAATTAGCCTACGATTTCCATGGCGAGCTGGTCTTAAACGCTAGTCTCAGAGACCCGATCGCGGTGTCTCAGCGCGGCCAGGTACCGTTGATAAATGCAATCGAAGGTCGGTAAGTTCTTGATTTAACTAGCCGCACTGAAGGTTGCACTGCGACTCCGATTTGACGCAACCCTAACCGTCTTCTTATTATAAAAGCCTCCGGCGATGGCCGACTGCGTCCAGAAGAGAGGCTATCTCGCCGCCCGCGGGTGTCGGCGGCCTGTTATCTGAGAGTGAGGCGCCGAGCCGCCCTTAAGCCCTGTGAGGACGATAAAGACGTGTGCGGAGCGGCGGCTCCGTCCAGGGGATGCCATGACCCTACTACTTGAGCAACTCGACCCATGAAATCTCGGACGAGACTGAGAGCGCCCGTGGCCCGTGGTCTGTATGACCCGAGCCTGGAGCGTGACAGTTGTGGCGTGGGTTTTGTTGCTCAAATCAAGGGCGTGTCAAGCCATCAGATTATCCGCGACGCCGACCATCTACTGTGCCGGATGGATCATCGAGGAGCGCGCGGTGCCGAAGAAAACTCCGGTGATGGTGCAGGAATCCTGACAGCATTGCCGCACGACTTTCTAACCAGGATCGCTAAGGAAGAGCTCGGCACCGAACTCCCGGAACCGGGTAAGTTCGCCGCCGGCGTTGTTTTTCTGCCTACGGATGCCGCTGAGCGTGATCGTTGCAAACAAACCGTTAGCAAGATCTGCGCGGCCGAAGGCCAAAAGCTCGTCGGCTGGCGTGTCGTCCCCACGGATCCGGATAAAGCCGATCTGGGCCCGACGGCGCGTCGGGCAGCGCCGCATATCGAGCAGTTATTTATCGCCTCAGGAGACGACCTCGCCGGAGATGCGTTCGAGAGAAAACTGTATCTGATTCGAAAGCGTGTCAGCCACGAGCTCCGAGCCGATGCGGAACTGGAACAAGCTGAGTTGTTCTACATCTGCAGCCTTTCGACGAAAGTCTTGATCTACAAGGGCATGTTGACTCCCGGTCAGCTGATGACTTTCTTCCCGGATCTTAAAGACCCGGACTACTCTTCCCACCTGGCTATGGTTCATTCGCGGTTCTCTACGAATACGTTTCCAAGCTGGGACCGCGCTCAGCCGAATCGTTTCATGTGTCACAACGGCGAGATCAACACGCTCCGCGGCAACGTCAACTGGATGAGCGCAAGAGAAGGAGTCGCCGAGAGCGAACTGTTCGGCGACTCGCTGCAAGATATTTTCCCGGTCATAGAGCCCGATGTCTCGGATTCGGGCGCTTTCGACAATGTCCTGGAGTTCCTGTTGATGACCGGCCGCACGCTCCAGGAGTCGGTCATGATGATGATTCCGGAGGCCTGGCAGAAGAACGAGCTGATGGCGAAGAACAAGCGGGCGTTCTACGAATATCTATCCTGTGTCATGGAGCCTTGGGACGGTCCCGCGTCGATCGCGTTTACCGATGGGCACTACATTGGCGCAGTGCTGGATCGTAACGGCTTACGGCCCAGCCGCTATTATCTAACCCACGACGACCGCGTCATCATGGCCAGCGAAGTCGGTGTTCTGCCGCTGGACCCGGCGATGGTCAAGTTCAAGGGACGATTGGAACCCGGCCGAATGTTCCTGATCGACTTCGATCAGGGCCGTTTGATTCCCGATGAGGAGCTCAAGAACGACTTCGCCAATCGCCTTCCGTTCCAGGACTGGCTGCGGTCGCAACGCGTCACGCTAAAAGAAATCGTTGCCGATGCGACTGCTTCACCGTCGGATGAAGACACGCTTCTACCGCGTATGCGGGCGTTCGGCTACACGACTGAAACGATGCAGTTCATGCTGCAGCCGTTGATCGAACAACTTCGCGATCCGGTTGGCTCCATGGGCAACGATTCGGCGCTCGCTTGCCTGAGCGACCAACCGCGAATGTTGTACGACTACTTCAAGCAGCTTTTCGCTCAGGTCACCAATCCGCCGATCGACTCGATCCGCGAAGAAATCATCATGTCGTTGGAGTGTTACATTGGTCCGGAGGGCAATCTTCTGGATACTTCCGAGAAGCATTGCCACCGTATCCGGCTGCGTCACCCCATCCTGACGAACGCTGAGATGAAAGCGATCAAGGCCATGGATCACCGTGGCTGGAAGTCCAAGACGATCGATATCACGTTTGCTCGTAACAGTGCACCAGGCGGTTATGTCGAGGCGCTGGAGCGTGTCTGTCAGGAGGCCGAGCAGGCGTTGGATGACGGCTACGGTCTCGTGGTGCTGTCGGATTGCGCGATCGACGCGGACCGCGTACCGGTTAGCGCGCTGGCGGCGTGCGGGGCCGTCCATCACCACCTCGTGCGCCAGGCGAAGCGAACACGCATCGGTATCATCGTGGAAACAGGCGAAGCGCGCGAGGTCCACCAGCACTGCCTGCTGATCGGTTACGGTGCCGACGGTATCAATCCGTATTTAGCGTTCGAAGCACTTTGGCAGGTGCGGCGTGAGGGCCTGCTCGATTCGCGGGCCCACCCCGACGATACCAGTATCATTTTGGCGTACCGCAAGGGCGTCGCGAAAGGAATGCTCAAGGTGATGGCCAAGATGGGTATCTCCACGCTGCAGTCTTACAAAGGTGCCCAGATTTTCGAAGCCTTAGGATTGGCCGACGATGTCATAGACCGCTGTTTTTCCGGGACGGCTAGCCGCTTGCAGGGAGTGCGATTCCCGGTCCTGGAGCAGGAGGCGTTGAGAAGGCACGCATTGGGTTACGCCACCAAAGAGGACGATCGGTCGGCGACGTTGCCGAACCCAGGCGAGTTTCACTGGCGTAGTGCCGGTGAGCGGCATGCCTGGGATCCGGTCGTAATAGCGTCCCTGCAGACGGCGGCGCGCGCCGGTGACGGGGATGCGTACCGACAATTTGCCGAGCACGCAAACGATGATGCGCGCGCGAACTGCACGCTTAGAGGCCTGTTGCGATTCAAGACGGATATTGCGGGGCCGGCCGTTCCGCTGGACGAGGTGGAGCCCGCTTCCGAGATCGTCAAGCGTTTTTGTACCGGCGCAATGAGCTTCGGGTCTATATCCGCTGAGTCACACGAGTCGCTGGCGGTGGCGATGAACCGCATGGGCGGGCGAAGCAATACCGGCGAAGGCGGTGAGGACTCCGAGCGATTCAAAGTTCTGCCCTCAGGCGATTCGCGGCGGTCGGCGATCAAGCAGGTTGCGTCCGGAAGGTTTGGCGTGACCATCTGGTATTTGACGAATGCCGATGAACTACAGATCAAGATGGCGCAGGGCGCAAAACCCGGCGAAGGCGGTGAACTACCCGGGCGTAAAGTCGACGAGATCATCGCCCGCATCCGTTACTCGACGCCGGGGGTCGGGCTGATCAGTCCCCCGCCACACCACGACATCTATTCGATCGAGGATCTGGCTCAGTTGATCCATGACCTAAAGAACTCGAATCCGGATGCTCGAATCAGCGTCAAGCTGGTGTCCGAGGTCGGTGTGGGAACCGTCGCGGCAGGTGTTGTGAAGGCGCACGCTGACCATATATTAATTTCGGGCGATTCCGGCGGGACCGGCGCGTCGCCGTTGACGAGTATCAAGCACGCAGGTTTACCCTGGGAGCTGGGTATTGCAGAAACTCACCAGACGCTCGTGATGAATGACCTGCGAAGTCGCGTTGTTCTGCAGACCGACGGTGGCTTTAGAACTGGCAGGGACGTGATCATCGGGGCCTTGCTAGGTGCTGAAGAGATGGGGTTCTCTACCGCCCCACTGATCGCGCTAGGCTGCATCATGATGCGCAAATGCCACCTCAATACCTGTCCTGTCGGGATCGCCACCCAGGATCCAGTATTGAGAAAGAAATTCACCGGCCAGCCGGAACATGTCGTGAACTATCTCTTTATGGTTGCCGAAGAGGCTCGCGACATCATGGCCGAGCTCGGCTTCCGCAGTATTAACGAGTTGATCGGGCGTACAGACGTACTGGAGACCCGTGCGGCCGTGGATCACTGGAAAGCCGATGGACTTGACCTGACACCGATTCTGACCCCGGCGCTGAAGACTCATGAGGATGCCGATGTCTACTGCACGACGCGCCAGGATCACGGCTTGGAACGCGCTTTGGACCACAAGCTGATCGAGTTGTCCCAGGATGCTATTCACCACGGCAAACGGGTGCGGATCGAGCTGCCCATCGGTAACACCAATCGTACGGTGGGAACCATGCTCAGCCACAACGTTGTGAAGATTTGGGGCGAACGAGCACTGCCCGTCGATACGATTCATATCAAGTTCAACGGCTCGGCAGGCCAGAGTTTCGGTGCCTTCCTCGCCAGGGGGATCACGCTCGAGCTGGAAGGCGATAGCAATGACTACGTAGGCAAAGGCTTATCCGGTGGGCGATTGATCGTCTATCCGCCTCGTCAAAGTACTTTTGTCGCTGAGGATAATGTCCTGGTCGGCAATGTGGTGCTCTATGGGGCGACACGCGGTCGAGCATTCTTCAGGGGCCTTGCCGCCGAGCGTTTCTGCGTGCGCAATAGCGGTGCGCGCGCAGTGATCGAGGGTGTTGGTGACCATGCGTGTGAATACATGACGGGTGGCCGAGCCGTAATACTCGGGCCGACCGGCCGCAACTTTGCTGCGGGTATGTCGGGTGGCATCGCGTACATCTGGGACGAACATGGTGATTTCAAGTCGAAATGCAACATGGGCACAGTGGATTTGGATCCGGTGGATGCCGAGGAGGATGCTGCGGAGCTGCGTGAGCTCATCGAGTGGCACAAGGAATACACCGGGTCTCTACGAGCGGAGCGAATTCTGGACGCGTGGCCTGATGTGCTGAGCCAATTCGTCAAGGTGATGCCCACTGACTATAAGCGAGTTCTCGCCGAGCGAAAAAGGCACGACGAGGAGATGGAGGCTGCGATCCACGACGATCAGACCGGCGAATTTTCAGTCCTGAGCGGCTGAGGTAGGCGAAGATGGGTAAGCCTACCGGTTTCATGGAGTACCGCAAAAAAAGTGTCCCCTACCGGGACGCAGCGGATCGTCAGAAAGATTTTCGCGAAATCTTTACCGAGCCCGGCGAGGAGAATCTCAAGCGGCAAGGTGCCCGGTGTATGGACTGCGGTGTGCCTTTTTGTCAGGCAGATTCCGGGTGTCCCATCGATAACCTGATACCCGAGTGGAATGATCTCGTTTACCAGGGTCGCTGGCACGAGGCGCTGGATCGCCTGCACGAGACCAATAATTTTCCGGAGTTTACAGGCAGGACGTGCCCGGCTCCTTGCGAAGGAGCGTGTGTGCTGGGGATCACCGATCCGCCGGTGACGATCAAGAATATTGAAAACGCCATTATCGATCGTGGGTTCGCTGAAGGATGGGTTAAACATGAACGACCGAGTGTGGGAACCGGCAAGACGGTCGCTATTGTCGGCTCGGGGCCGTGCGGACTTGCGGCCGCGGACCAGCTGAATCGCGCCGGCCATAACGTGACGGTTTACGAACGCGATGATCGTATCGGCGGACTGCTGATGTATGGCATCCCAAACATGAAGCTCGACAAGGGCATAGTCGACCGGCGTGTAGATCTGATGCGCCAAGCAGGGGTCGAGTTCGAAATCAACGCGGACGTAGGTGAGAACGTCGACGCAAATCAGCTCACGACGGACCACGACGCGGTGTTACTGGCTACCGGTTCGACCCGGCCTCGAGATCTGTCGATTCCAGGCAGAGAGCTGCGCGGGATTCATTTTGCGATGGATTTTCTGACCCTCAATACCAAGAGTCTGTTGAACAGCAATCTTGAAGACGGGAACTACATCGATGCGAAGGGTAAGAACGTCATAGTGATCGGCGGCGGTGATACCGGAGCTGACTGCATTGGTACAGCGCTGCGGCATGGTTGTCGCAGCGTGATCAATCTGGAACTGCTGGAGCAACCCCCGCACCAGCGAGCGGCCGATAACCCCTGGCCATCGTGGCCCGTCATTCTGCGGACAGAGTATGCGCACGAGGAGGCGATCAGCCAGTTCGGAGCGGATCCGCGCAGCTTCAGCATTGTCACCAAGGAGTTCCTGGCTGATGGTGCCGGACAGGTTGCCGCGCTGCGCGCCGGGCGCGTCGATTGGCAACGAAACGACGGCAAGCTCCGGATGGTCGAGGTTCCGGATACCGAGCAGCAGTGGGAGGCCGACCTGGTGTTATTGGCGATGGGCTTCCTCGGCCCGGAGTCCCATGTCGGCGAGGCGCTGGGAGTGGCGCTCGATGGCCGTTCGAACTACCAGGCCCGGCATGGTGAGTATCAAACCACGGTCCCGGGCGTGTATGCCGCCGGGGACTGCCGCCGGGGTCAGTCGCTGGTCGTGTGGGCAATCAACGAAGGGCGCGGCGCGGCGCGCTGTATCGACGAGTATCTGATGGGCACAACCAAGCTGCCGGCTCCGGGTGTCAGCATGGAAACCGCCGCAAACTGATCACGAAGATTGGGAGGGCTTGTAGTGTTCGGGTGGGAAAAGCGACGACTTGCCGAGTCCAGCGACGCCTTGTCCGGGCGCGACGAGCCGTTAGACGTGGCCGCAGCACACTTCGTTCACGGTCGGCCGATCAAGCCACCATTCCCGGCCGATACCAAACAGGCTGTATTGGCACTGGGCTGTTTCTGGGGTGCGGAGCGGTTGTTCTGGGAGTTGCCGGGGGTTTACACCACCGCTGTGGGTTACGCAGGCGGCACCACGCCGAATCCTACGTACGAGGAGGTCTGTAGCGGCCGTACCGGTCACGCCGAGGTCGTCCTGGTGGTCTTCGAGCCCAAGCGGGTTGGTTTCGAGCAGCTCCTGAAGCTATTCTGGGAATCCCACGATCCCACCCAGGGCATGCGTCAGGGTGCAGACGTCGGGACGCAGTATCGTTCCGCAATTTACAGCAGCGGGGCGAGCCAACGAGACGCAGCGATCGCCAGCCGAGACGCTTTCCAGGCGCAATTATCTGCAGCGGGTTTCGGCCGCATTACAACCGAAGTCCTAGATGCGCCGGCGTTCTACTACGCTGAGTCCTATCACCAGCAATATCTTGCGAAGAACCCGGGGGGTTATTGCAGCCTCGCAGGCACGGGTGTGGGCTGCGCGTTACCGAACTCGCGGTAGCTCGATATCGAAGCTCACGCCGCTGCCGTCGGGGAGATCCTCGGCACGGACCCGGCCGCGATGAAAATCTACGATGAGCGCAACAATATAAAGGCCCAACCCGAGGTGGTGCCGCTGGCCGTGCTCTTCGCGAATAGAAACCAACGAATCGAATAGCTGGCTGCGCATGGATTCGGGGAGCAGTGGCCCGAAATTGCTTACGCGGATGCCGACGTCTCGCTCGCTCATCGTGAGGGTGATCGTGATCGTGCTTGCGGATGGGCTAAAGCTCACGGCGTTATCGATCAGCTTGTCGAGCATCTGGGCCATCAGATCCGCCGAGCCGAGAATCTTCACATCCGGCGCGCGGTCGTCGAGCTCAAAGTGCCTGTCTTGATAGATGTCACGATACGCCTCTACGCAGCTCGCAATGACTGTTCCAACCGCAAAGATCTCGGGCTCCGAACTTGCGACAGCTTCCTCCATCAGTGTGGCCTCACTCATGGCACCGAGGATGGCGTCCAAGCGATCCGTGCCCTCCCTGAGCCTGCCCAGGTAGGGTGACAAGTGGCTCTCGTGAGGTTCGCGTTCCAAATTATCCAGCGAGGTCGTGACCACGGCTAGCGGCGTACGTAGCTCATGGGCGAGTTTCGCCTTCAGGGTCGTCAGGTATTCGGTGTACTCGCGCAGACGACGTAGAAGATCGGTGAAGCTACGCGCTAGATCACCGATCTCATCGCCGGCGTTCCGGCCGGGTAAAGCCGGTCGAATCTCACCTTCCGGGCTCAGCGCCGTATCGGCTGCCCGGGCTAAGCGTTGAACCCGGAACGACAACAGTGTCGCGTAACTCAGCAAGCCGAACGCGACCAACAGGCTCGCAAGCAGCGTGAAACTCATAAGCGTCACCAGGGCTTCATTCGTTAGCGTCAGTATCGAGTCACTGCCCTGTTCGAGAACCACGCCGCCACGAATCTCTCCATCCACTCTGATCGGTACGGCGGCAGCGACCACGGCACTCGCATCTGCTCCACGAGCGTACCAAGCCACGACAGATTCTCCCTTAAGGGCCGCGCTCAACGTTGCGTCCGCCAGACGGCCAGGTGGATCCTCCAGGCCCTGATACGGTGCGTCACCTCGAGCGAGGATAAATCGATAAAAACGCTCGGCCAGGCCGATCGAGGACGCCGCGAGTGACTCGAGCAGCGGATCGATGGCGCCGCCATCGAACATGACCCACCCGAGTGGATCGACGATCCGCATACGCTTGCCGGGTTGCACGAACTGGCCCCCGAGCGCATCGAGGTTTCGCGGGCGATAGATAAAGTTTCCGGGTCCGAGGTCCGAATCCGCTTGCCAGGATCTTTGCAACGAAACCTCAAAAGCCTCCGCTCGAGTTCCTTGCTCGGTGGCGTGGTCGACGTCGATAACGGCGAGCCCTAGGCGTCCGTGAATCAGATCGAGCGGCAAGCGTACTTCGACGTTGTAGCCCCCGGCGCTTGTTCGCCAGTAGCCGGTCACGCGGTCCTCATACTGTGCCGTTGGGGCGAACAGAGGCGCGCGCGCGCGCTGTGAACGCACGCTTCCCGGGCCGGAACCGTGCAGCAACAACCAGTCGTCCTGTTCTCCACCTAGCAGTAGCAGGACTCGATCACCATAGGGCGTCTGCGTCGGCGCGCTCTGGTAAACCAAGTCCTCATCGGTCACGTTCAAAAACAGGTAGACCGTACGCTCGTGTAAACCAACCCAGTATTCGGCGACACTACCGAGCGACCGAACGGTCTCCGGCGCCGAACTCCAATCATTCCTATAGCCGTCGATAGTCGGTGGCGTGATCAGGGGATGCGCATAGATAGCGCTTTCGATCGCTATTCCCTGGGTTTGATTCGAGCCCGTAAGCGGCTGCAGCTCCAAAGCTGCTGCCATCGTGGTCGCGCTTGCCAGCAACGACTGCTCCAGCCCATCCCGCAACGCTCCCTCGAGTTCCTGGACGTAGCGATACCCAGCCCACGGAAGCGCCAGGGTCAATAGCGCTACGCCGAGAAGCTGAATACGAAGTGACATGGCTAGTGGTCCAACAGGGCTAGTTTGATGGGCTCAGCGAGTCGTGAAGCGGTTGACCGCTAGGCGCCTCCCTCGTCGACCCAGCGATAGCCCATACCGTAAACGGTCTCGATCGCCGTGAAGTCAGGATCGAGCGCCGTGAATTTCGCACGGATACGTTTGATCTGGGAAGTAACGGTGCTGTCATCAAGAATGACATTTGCGGCCGTCATCAATTGTTCGCGTGTGCGCAGATGTCCGGGATAGCGTGCCAATGCGTGGACGACCCAAAACTCCGTCAACGTGAGCGAGACAGGTTGCCCCTTCCAGGCGGTACTCATACGTTCCAGATCCAGTACCAGGAACCCGCTCTGCAGAAGCTTCGGCTCAGCGTCGGGCTTCGTGAGTGACTCGACCCGTCGCAGCAATGCGGTCACTCTCGCCAACAGATGCCCCAAGCTTATGCGTTTGGTGAGATAGTCGTCTGCGCCCAGGCGTAAGCCAGATACAATGTCCAGCTCGCTTTCACGGGCAGTGAGAAAGATGATCGGCAGATGGGCCGATCGCGCTCGCAGTTCCCGGCAGAGCTCAAAGCCACCCTCGATTTCGTCGCCAAGATTGATGTCGATGATGACCAGGTCCGGTAACCGCGTATCGAATGCACTCAATGCGGCCTGTCGGCTTGCGTATCCCTGAACTCGGTAACCGTTGCGCTGCAGCGCGGCGGAGTAGTTCTCTCGAATAGCAAGCTCATCTTCGACGATAGCGACCAGTTTTCCGGAATTCATGCTGCCAGATTCAACCGTTGATAGTTCGTCGCTCGCTAAGGCGAGTAGGCGATCCGTGTAGCGACACCGCTGACGTTAACACGCGCCCAGCAGCGAGATCGCTGGAAGTCTAGGCGGTCATGAAGTCCTTGAGTCTCGAGATGGCCTTTGCCTCGATTTGGCGAATGCGCTCGGCGGAGATCTCATATTCGGCTGCGAGCTGATGGAGCGTCGACTTTTTCTCGGCCAACCAGCGCCGCGTGACGATGTTGCGGCTACGTTCGTCCAGCTCGGCGAGTGCCTGGCCCAGCCGGTCATGAGAATCGGCGTACGTGTCGTCGTGTTCCGCAAGCTCAGCCGGATCGCTGCCCGGACTCGGCAGGTACGCCATGGGGGCGTATACGTCATCCTCCGCAGGAGCCGGATCGAAGGAGACATCGCGCCCTGCAAGCCGCTGCTCCATTTCTGTGACTTCGCGGGTACTCACGCCTAGATCGTTAGCGACTGCTTCGGTTTCGTCTTTTGAAAGCCAACCGAGATGCTTTTTCGCCTTGCGCAAATTGAAGAAGAGTTTTCTCTGCGCCTTGGTCGTCGCGACCTTGACCAGGCGCCAATTCTTCAGAACGTACTCATGAATCTCAGCCCGGATCCAATGAACGGCGAATGACACAAGCCGCACTCCTACGTTCGGGTCGAAACGCTTGACAGCCTTCATCAGGCCGACGTTGCCTTCTTGAATCAGGTCACCTATCGGCAGCCCATAGCCTGCGTAACCTCGCGCGATATAAGCGACGAATCGAAGATGTGAGATCACGAGCTTCTGAGCGGCCTCTAGGTCGTCCGTATCCCTGAGCCGCGTTGCCAATTCGAATTCTTCCGCCGCACTCAAAATCGGAATCGCGGACGCCGCAGCCATGTATTGGTCCAGGCTGCCAATTGGCCCGCTGAGCGCGAGTACGTTATCTCTCAGAGCAACTGCTGTGGTCACGACGACTAGTCTCCTTAACTGGGCGCTATTTTAGCACTCTCGACGTTAGAGTGATAAGAACTAGTGAAGTTCCTCGATGAGATGAACATAAAACCTTTTAAAAACAGTAGTTTAACTAGGCTCTATCGCTCTCAGATGACGCGCTGCCGCGACCCCGGCACCCGCCCAGCCAAGCAGAGCGCCGCTGCCGAGGAGTAGCAGAGTCTGAAGCCAGGTCAGACCGGCGAGATTAAAGCTGGAGCCATAAAGCTGCGCCAGCGCGTGCGTCGGTGATGCCAGCAGGCTCAGGCTCAACGTCACGGTGAGCGCGGCCATCGCAGCGCCGGCGAGCCCATAGAAAAAACCCATATACAGAAATGGGCGGCGAATGAATCCGTCACTACCGCCTACCAGTTTGACCACCTGAATCTCTTCGCGGCGATTATTGATCTCCAGCCGGATGGTATTGCCGATAACCAGTACGACCGCCAAACTTAGCAGGATCGTCGCCATATCGACGACTCGCCTGGCGAGATCCAGTATCCCGTTGAGTCGCTCGACCCACGCGGTATCCAGTTGCACGAAGTCCGTTTCGGGCATTAACGCTAAAGCGCCGGCCAGCGCTTCGACATCGGCTTTGTCGCCGCTTGCAGGCCGCACGATCAGTGCATGTGGCAGCGGGTTCTCATCTAATACGTCCAGCGCTTCGCCGAAACCGGAGTAGGCGCGAAATTCGGCCAGTGCTTCGCTGCGAGAGATAAACACGGTCTGCGTCACATCCTCTCGCGCCTGCACGTCACGAGTTAACTCTTCGGCCCGGGCCGTATCGACGTCCAGTTTAAGATAGACAGTGAAATCAATAGCGCCGTCCCAGGAGCCACTTAAGATCTGTGCGTTATTCAGTAGCACCCGCAATCCTGTCGGCAGTGCCAGCGCGATCGCGATGACGACGATGGTCATCAGACTACCGACAGGTTGCCGCGCCATTCGTCCCAGCGTCCCGAGCAGGTTCTGGGCGTGTAACGCCAGGTAGTGCTTGAGACGGTGCATCATATTGGTCTTATTCTGCGTGTCCCGACACGATTTTACCGTCGTCCAGCCGAAGCCGTCTGTACTTATGCTCCTCGATCAATACAAGGTCGTGCGTGGCGATCAGAACCGTTACCCCGACTTCGTTGAAGCGTTCGAACAGTTCGAGAATTTCACGCGAGAGTTTCGGATCCAAATTACCCGTGGGCTCATCGGCGATGACCAGTTCCGGTCGGCTTGCGATGGCGCGAGCGATGCCGACTCGTTGTTGCTCGCCTGAGGAGAGCGCGACGGGCGAACGCTTCTCGTAGCCGAGAAGGCCGACCTGATCCAGAGCCGCACGCACGCGACGCCCCATATCGCGTCGCGATAACGATGCGATGACGAGCGGTAGCGCGACGTTGTCGAACACCGTCCTGTCATTGAGCAGCTTGTGGTCCTGGAAGACGATTCCAAGCCGGCGACGAAACTGAGGGATGCGCCTGCGCCGAACTCTGGAGGTATTCTGGTTGCCGACCAGCACAGATCCCCGGGTCGGCCGTTCTATCAGCGCTACCAGCTTCAACAGTGTGCTCTTGCCCGCACCCGACGGACCCGTCAAGAACGCCATCTCGCCCCGCTGCAGATGAAAGCTGACGCTTGCTAGCGCGTTACGACCGTTTGGGTAACGTTTAAAGACCTCATCGAAACGAATCATCGCTGCTCATCTCCGAGCGACGGATCGGTGTAGTCCAGCGCGCGGTAGGGCTCAAGATTGTGGTGCCGTTGAGTTCTAGCGTTGTTCGAGCTCTCCCCGAGTCTATTCTGGAGGCTGCCGGATGTGTCGTTTCGGCACTCGGGCGGTATTGGGGTCATGAAAAGATCACGGGGTATCGAGTGACGTGTCTTGAGAATTGGCCTTAAGCCGCAGAATTATACGCAGAGCCGATGCCGCCTCAATAGACTTGAGGTAGGGTTGTGGCATGGCGAAGCAGAACAATAGGCGGGTTAGCGGAGTGCATTCGGTTCGCATCATAGCCGGGAACTGGCGTGGTAGCCGAATACCGATCCCGGCCGGATCCGGCGTTCGGCCCACGCCCGATCGCGTTCGCGAAACGCTGTTCAACTGGCTAAGCGTTATGATCTCCGGGGCCCGTTGCCTGGATCTATTCGCCGGCACCGGCATCTTGGGGTTCGAGGCGTTGTCACGACAAGCGGAAGAAGTCTGGTTCGTCGAGACGGACTCGTTGTTGGTCCGGTCGCTACGGACACAGATCACTCGTTTTTCAGCCGACGCGAAAATCATTCACGAAGACGCATCGGCGGTGCTCGAAGGGCCCGTGTCCCGGCAGTTCGACATCGTTTTTCTCGACCCACCCTACGAACGACCTCTGGAACCGCTACTTGCGAAGCTTTCTCCGTGGCTCGCGCCGCGAGCGCGAGTGTACGTTGAACGCCCGCAGATCGGCGGCGCTGGCTGCGATCTTGAGCAACTCACTGCGACTCTTCCTGGGGCGATACTTGCAAAGGAGGGCCGAGCGGCAGCGGTGTGCTACGGATTGCTGACGCTTCAAGAATGACGCTCATGCCGTCACAAGGATAGAATAGGAACATGTGAAGCTGAGGTTCGGTGTACTGATGAGCGTCGGTGCGATGTATCCAGGAACATTCGATCCGGTGACTCGGGGTCATGAAGATCTCGTGCGACGGGCCGGGCAGATATTCGACGAGATCGTGGTCGCAGTAGCCGCCAGTCCCGGTAAGGCCTTGTTGTTCTCGTTGGATGAGCGTGTTGCGCTGGTGAACGAGGTACTTAAAGGTATTCCCGGCGTGACCGTGACGGGCTACGCAGGCTTGACGGTGGATTTCGCCCAGGAGCACGGACTACGCGCCATCATCAGAGGGCTTCGGGCGGTATCCGATTTCGAATACGAATTCCAGCTCGCAACGATGAACCGGCATCTCACCGACCAGGTCGAGACAGTCTTCCTGACACCGACCGAGCACTACACCTTTATATCCTCCAGCCTCGTGCGTGAGATTGCCGAACTCGGGGGTGATGTCTCGTCCTTCGTGCACCCGCACGTCGCTACGATGCTGAAGGCCAAATTCCGCAAGTGACCATGCAGTTCTCTCCTCGACACGCGTCTCTTGTTTTGCTTGCGTTGGTTCTTGCGGGACGCATTGGTTTGGCGGCCGGAGTAAGCCCCGAGCGGGCCGTCGTCGCCAGCGCTCATCCACTGGCAAGCCAGGCCGGAGTTGAGATCCTCGCCAGCGGCGGCAACGCGTTCGATGCCGCTGTCGCCATAAGCGCCGCATTGGGCGTCGTCGAACCCAGTGGTTCCGGCCTGGGCGGCGGGGGATTGTTTCTCCTTCACCGTGAAGCCGACGGTTTGAGCGTCATGATCGACGGCCGTGAGGTCGCGCCAGCGGCAGCCGTTGCCGATATGTATCTGGACGCCAATGGCGAGCCGATGCCGCGGGCGTCCAGGGACGGGCCGCAGGCAGCGGGTATTCCGGGGCTGCCGGCTGCGCTGGTGCATCTGGCCGAACGCTACGGTCGTCTGCCGCTCGAAGAATCATTACAACCGGCGATTCGATACGCTCGGGACGGCTATCGGCTGCACGCATCGCTCGCCAACGGCCTGGCCCGTCGCGGCCGGTCGATGAACCCGGCCGCACAGGCGGTATTTTTGCCCGGCGGCGAGCCACCTGCCGCAGGCACTACGCTTCGTCAGGAAGATCTCGCAGCGACGCTCACGGCTTTGGCAGAGGAAGGATTCGACGGTTTCTACCGCGGCGATGTCGCGACAAAGCTCGTGAATGGGGCTCGAGCCGGCGGCGGAATCTGGACTCTGGAGGATTTGGCGAACTACCGGGTAGTCGAAAGGGAGCCTCTGGTTGGAACCTACAACGGCGCTACCGTCATTTCGGCGCCACCGCCTTCATCCGGTGGTGTCGCACTCATTAATATGCTGAATATCCTCTCCGGATACGACCTCGAGCAGGCCGGCACGGTGACCCGTACGCATCTACTCACCGAAGCGATGCGCCGAGCGTACCGGGACCGGGCCGAGTATCTGGGGGATACCGACTTTGTCGACGTGCCCCTGGAGCGTTTGCTGCATCCTTTTTACGCTGCGGGGCAGCGTATGAGCATGCGCGTCGATCAGGCGACACCGAGCGACACTCTGCCGAGCATTCGTGTCACCGAACAGGCCGGTGGAGATCAGACTAGCCACTTCTCGGTCCTGGACTCGGAAGGCAATGCGGTGGCCGCGACCCAGTCAATCAACTTTCCTTATGGCAGCGGCTTCATGCCGCCGGGTACCGGCGTATTACTGAACAACGAGATGGACGACTTCTCGATGAAACCGGGGGTTGCCAACGGTTATCAACTTATAGGGGGAGAGGCTAATGCGATCGCGCCGGGGAAGCGGATGCTGTCGAGCATGACACCCACCATCCTCTTGGATGACCACGGTCTGAGCATACTCGGTACACCCGGGGGAAGCCGGATCATTACGATGGTGTTGTTGGCGAGCCTCGCCTGGATTGATGGCGCCGACGCGAAAACAATGGTGTCTTTGCCGCGCATCCACCACCAGTATGCTCCGGATCAAATCGGCTACGAGCGTGATGCCCTCACTGCGGAGCAAGTTGCGCAACTCGAAGCGCTCGGCCATTCGCTGGCGATGGCGCGGGGAGAGTTCGGTAACATGCAGGTCGTCACGTGGGACTTCGACACGGGCCGAGTCGACGCAGCCTCGGACCCGCGAGGTATAGGTGAGCCGAGGTTCTACTCGCCTTACTAGATTCTGATTACTTTCGACAGGCTAACGCTGACATTGTGGGCAGTAGTAGGTGGCACGTTGCCCCAATAGCCGGTGCTTGATCGGCGTCGCACAGCTCACGCACGGCTCAGCTTTGCGGCCATAGACCAACAGCTCGCGTTCAAAATAGCCTGGCCGCCCGTCCGCGCCGACGAAGTCCTTGAGCGTGGTTCCTCCCGCTTGAATGGCTTCGTTCAACACGGCCTGGATCGCTCCGACCAATGGGCCGAATCGGTGCCTGGCGATGCGGCCCGCCGGCCGCTTGGGGTGAATGCCCGCACGAAACAACGCCTCGCTGGCGTAGATATTGCCTACGCCCACGACGATGCGGCCGTTCATTAGATGCTGCTTGATCGTGACACGCCGTCGCTGTGAGATCTTCCACAAATACTCGCCGGTAAATTCATCACCCAGCGGTTCAGGGCCGAGATTTTTGAGCAACCAATGATCTTGAGGGGTGGTCGTGAAATGTAGACTGCCGAAGCGCCGCGGATCGGTAAAACGTAACCGGGCTCCCGAGGTGAATACGAAATCGAAGTGATCATGTTGAGATGGAACGGTTGGTTTCTCGAGGTAGCGCAGGCTGCCGGACATGCCAAGATGGATCAGCAGCGTTCCGCCTTCTGTTGTTACGAGGAGATATTTCCCCCGCCTAGTTACTGCGCTTACGCGTTGATCTCGAACCCGTTCTGCGAGCGTAGTTTCGACGGGCCAGCGCAGGCTCGGCTGGCGAACAGTCACAGCCGCGATCGTTTGGCCGACCAGTAGCGGTTCGAGTCCGAGCCGTGTCGTCTCTATCTCGGGAAGTTCAGGCATCGGTTGAGCTTACGCGGCGCTGACCTGACCCGCTACCTGCATGCTTTCGTGAAGTAACGCGCACGCCAGCGGGTCAGAACCTAAGCCGCAGCCACCGAGCGGTGGTCTTGTTATTTGATCTTCGTCTCTTTGTAGATGACGTGCTTACGAATCCGCGGATCGTACTTTTTCAATTCCAACTTCTCCGGGTGGAGTCGTTTATTTTTCGTCGTGGTGTAGTAATGCCCCGTACCTGCCGTGGACATGAGCCGAATTTTCTCTCGCATCTTGACCGGCCCTCGTTAGATTTTTTCGCCACGCTCGCGAAGGTTCTTGACAACCTGTTCGATGCCGAGCTTGTCGATTATGCGTAAACCCTTCCGGGAGATCTTGAGCTTCACAAAGCGTTTCTCATTCTCCAGCCAGAATCGCTGGGTATGTAGATTCGGCAAAAAGCGCCGGCGCGTCCTGTTTTGAGCGTGGGACACATTGTTCCCAGACATCGGGCGCTTCCCGGTTACTTGACAGACCCTGGACATCGTTACAGCTCACGCCGACAAGGTGGAAGGCCGGGCACTATACCGCCTGATACGCGCTATATCCAGCCCCGCTCGGCCAGCGAGACGTGGCCGTTGCGGCTCACGACGAGATGGTCTAAGAGACGGATGTCGACCAACGCCAGGGCCCGGGCAAGTCTTAAGGTGATACTCCGGTCTGCCTCGCTGGGCTCGGCGACCCCGGATGGATGGTTGTGGCCGACAATCACCAGCAGCTTCCTAGAGGGTCCGAGAACATCCAGGATCGTAGAGAA
>Ga0209980_10000540_pt1 | contig 20593 bp, 24 predicted proteins | sample CR02metaG_FD_183611 | JGI IMG/M metagenome (GOLD analysis project Ga0209980, IMG submission 183611) | Deep subsurface microbial communities from Mariana Trench to uncover new lineages of life (NeLLi) - CR02 metaG (SPAdes) (version 2) | ecosystem: Environmental > Aquatic > Marine > Ocean trench...
TGTACGATCACAAACGTTGCGTGGCTATTCTGCAGATGAGTTTAAGAGCATCATTAGTAATTTACCATAGGGGAGGTAGGGAGCACTAAAATTGGCAAAATTTCGGATAGAGACAGAAACTGATCTAAAGACAATTAAAGTGTATGCAGAGTTTTATAACCCTGATAACGCTGAACAACCTTTAGCGTTAATGTCCGCTTTGGGTCGAAAGCAGACGTTACTGAATTACCGAAATGATTAACTTATTATTGATGGACCGTATAGGAATTATCGTGGTGGGCCTAACGATTTTGATAAACTTTATAATTTACGCGTGTCACAAGTAAGGATCGAATCCACCAAAGGAAGAAAAAGACAACCAATGATGTTCGATGTCTGCGTAGTTGGTCACATAACGAAGGACATGGCAAACACCGATGACGGTGAAATCAAGATGCCTGGGGGCACGGCCTATTATACAGCTATCGCTTTGAAAAATCTCGGCATGAGTGTTGCGGTGATTACTAAACTGCATGATCAAGATACTTTCCTTTTAAGCGAATTGGAGAAAGAACACATCCCTGTTTTCTTAGGAGAAAGTGACCGGACGACGACGTTTACGAACGTGTATTCAAGTGACACCAATACGAGGGAACAATGGGTGAAAGACGTGGCGAAGCCGTTTACTGTCCGCGACGCATCACTCTGTGAAGCTAGAATCTTCCATCTTGGTCCGTTGACGAAAGATGATATTCCCCTTGAAGTAATCCGGTTTCTTGCAGCCAGGGCAGGAATCTCGCTCGATGTGCAAGGGTTCGTAAGAGACGTTGTGAAGAGAAGTCGAGGCTGGGCAGCAGTGAGGCATGCAGCGTGGAAAGAGAAAACGGCAGCGCTAGCCTTTGTGAACATAGTAAAGGCTAACGAAGAAGAGGCGAGGATTCTATCGCATGCACGGAATATGACAGAAATTGCCATCGAGCTATCAAACTACGGTCCAGAAGAAGTGATTATAACCCGTGGGGGCAATCCCTCATTGGTTTACTCCAAAGGTAAATCATACTGGGTTCCTGCTTATCCACCTCGGAATACGGTTGCGGTTGACCCGACCGGTTGTGGTGACACTTACATGGCTGGTTATCTCTTCTACAGGGAGAGAAGCACTAAACTTGATGAAGTGGGGAAATTTGCGGCGATGACCGCCTCTCTAAAGTTGGAACGAGCCAGCCCGTTTAGATGTGATGAAGAAGACGTTAGAGATTTTGCCAATGCAGTTGGACAGCCTTTGCTACCAACGGCCTGAGTGCTTGGGCCGAAGGAAATGGTTGCGCCCTTGACAGTAGACATGTCTCGCCTAACCAATCGTTGCACCGGAGTTGGCTCGCCTTTTGGTTTTTCAAACTTGTTTCCTTTGTTAATCGTTTTCCGTTTGTCAACGTTGACTCCGTTGGTCCGCCAACCCGGTGAACTCATGCGTTAATGTCCGCTTCCGCTGGAAAGCGGACGTTCAAAATGATAAAGTTAACGGCTCAATTTGTACGCAGTTCTATATAATTCAAGTTGAAAATTTTAATATATTCTCGACACATCCTAAATAAATATATAGCATTACCTTAAAATAAATAATTGAAAAATATAAATTAAATAGCTAATTATCAGTTCAATATTTCTTGGCGATTATTTTGTGAATAACTTATTTCCCATTCCTAAACATTGGTTTGTCTATCTTATAGTTACATTTGTATTATCTGGTTGCCAATCAACCTTTGGCCCCAATACATTAGCAAGAACGCATCCGGCTTACAATAAAACTATTTCTGAAACGTTAAGTGAACAAATGTTACTTAACATGGTCCGGCTTAGGTATCGTGAACAACCATCCTTTCTTGAGGTTGCCAGTATCACGGTATCACCACGAATACAAACCTCTGCATTACTGGATACGGAAATAGATATTGGGCCAGGAGGTAATGTTATCTTTCCGCAGGTAGGTGTTGTATATTCACAGAGCCCAACAATATCCTACACGCCGCTTCGCGGTGAAGATTTCCTGAAAAGTGTGCTTTCGCCCATATCACTTGAGGCCATACTGGTTATGACTCAGTCTGGCTGGAGTATTGAACGCGTATTTGGCATCACCATGGAACGTATGAATGACCTTCACAATGCGCCCAGTGCCTCTGGACCTACGCCGAGCGAGGAGCCGAACCGCTATGAAATTTTTACGCGTGCCCTGATACTTTTCCAACTATTACAGCAGGAAAGACTAATCGAGATTGGCCTACATATTGATATAAATAACGATCAACAACGGGACTTGGTGATGCTTTTTGTGCAGGATGAACGTTTTAAAGAAGAAGGTAAAGAACTTCAATCGTTGTTGGAGATTTCAGCTGATGATAACAAAGTATTCATCTCTGATAATTTCCTCGATAAAAATCCTCATACATTAAATGTACGGGTACGCTCAATGATGAGTGTGTTTTTTTACCTGTCTCAAAACATTAAAGTACCCGATGAACACAAGGCAGCTGGACTGGTTACAGTAACAAGGATTGCCGATGGCAATGAATTTGACTGGAGTAAAACTCCAGCAGGTAAATATTTCGTTGTTCATTCAAGTAAAAAGCGACCAGCAAATGCTTACATTGCTGTGTCTTACCGGGGTTACTGGTTTTACATAGCCAATGATGATCTGCAAACAAAATCATCTTTTCTGCTTGTACAACAACTGTTCAATCTGCAGGCCGGACAAACTAAAGCTGTAGGGCCAACATTAACGTTACCCGTGGGCGGCCGATAAGCATATATCTCCTTAATACAACCGGATACAAATGAATTCTTGATTATAAAAGCAAATGTCCGCTTTCAGTATTGCTTTAATAAATATGCGTGAAGCAATCACAAAGGCAAAAGAATTGAATAAAATTGAACATGCATTACTTTTAAAGCAAGAACTTGATTCTTGGCGGTTGTATGGATTAAAAGAAGAACAGGAATATCAAGTGAATAAGTGGAACTAATAAAAGGTGTCCCATCCGACTGACCGATAATAAAATAAGTAGGGTCAGATGAAACTCTATCTACTGGCTGCCAGAAATATTTATCAAAAGCCCCTCACGGGGATTTTTATTGTCTATGTTTCGGGTGACCCACAGCTGTACGCTGGCACAGGTTTATCAGAACGGGTGGCCCACTCTGGCAAGAACTATGGTTCATTTTGACCAGCGCCTGCAACTTAATAAAAAAAACAGTAAATTCACCTAAAGTGGGGGACGACATTGGTTTTTCATTGATATATTCTTTTAATCAATGGAACTGATGGAACGTCCTCTTATGGATGAAGAGGGAAACGGATTTCTGACAGGGTGTCAGGCGGTCACGGAGGAATATCCATGTGCCAGGGAAGGCACATTCTTAAAGCTTCTCTTCAGAAATAACTTTCAACTATATGTTCTTCAACTATTTTTACGAGCTTCGAGTCCCGTTATTGATGTGAGACTATTAAGATATTTCCCTGCGATCGATACGATGTCCCATGCCCGCTATTACTTCGGGATGACAGTCGACGAACCGTATATTGTTTAGCGATCTATTATCCCAAGTTTAGGTTAATTAACACGTTTTAATGGCCCTATTTTCAATGTAAGTATCGTGTAAACTCAAGAAAAAAATAAGTAACTCATTGAAATATATGGGTTATAAAAATAATTTAATAATAATGTTGCGTCGCACAAATAACAGTGTATACTGCACTGCATCAATTAGATAAATATTGGAGAATTAACCATGAACTCATATGTAGAAAAATTAGCTGCACCAGTGAAGGAACTGAATGCATTAGCTGTTAAAAACATCGAGCAACTGACTGAATTACAACTAAAGACGATTCAGGACAATGCAACAATCGGTGTTGAATCAATCAAGAAAGCTTCAGCTATTACTGATTTAGAAGGCTTGCAGTCTTTCCTGACAGACCAGGTAGAAGTAGCCAAGGAGATTGCAGAATGTGTTATTGCTAATGCTCGCACATTTGCTGAGTTAAGCCAGGGATATGCTGCTGAAGCAAATGAAATTGCAGAAACATCCTTGAAAGCTGTTAAATAAATAATTTCCCGCAGTAGTACCAACTCTTCCCCCTAGTTGTTGGTAATTTTAAAAGCCGCCTTTTTGGCGGCTTTTTTTGTTGTTTTCGTAAAATTCATTTGGTTCCTGCGAGGAATTTTATATATGATCCGCTCCTATTATAAATAGACCAGTAAAGATTGGTTGTGAAGCAAAATGATACATAACGAGTCAAACACCAATAAGATTGTTGTTGCTGCGATGTACAAGTTCGTACACTTGCCTGATTTCGTGGAATTACGCGAAAAACTGGTTCAAGTTTGTGAAAAGCAATTACTCAAAGGCACTCTACTTTTGGCAGAAGAGGGGATTAATGGCACTGTTGCGGGAGACCGCGATGGGATTGAAAATCTATTATGCTTTCTGCGACAAGATCCACGGTTCTCGGACCTGGAACATAAGGAATCGTTTGTTTCTGAAATGCCTTTTTACAGGATGAAAGTCAGACTCAAAAAAGAGATAGTTACGATGGGCATCCCCGGCACTGATCCAAATCAATTAACAGGATCAAAGGTCGATCATGCACAGTGGAACGCACTTATTTCTGATCCTGAGGTGCTTGTTATCGATACACGCAATGAATATGAGTATGGGATCGGCACATTTAAAAATGCTATTTCGCCGAGAACGACAACATTCCGGGAATTTCCTGAATATGTAAGTAGAGAGCTGGAAGCCGATAAGCACAAGAAAATTGCGATGTTTTGCACAGGTGGCATACGCTGCGAGAAGGCAACAAATTACTTACTTAGCCAGGGGTTTGAAGAAGTTTACAATTTAAATGGAGGCATTCTTAAATACCTGAAAGAAGTTAAGGATGAAGAAAATCTATGGAAAGGTGAATGCTTTGTCTTTGATGGGCGAGTGGCTGTTGATAAATATCTGGAGCGGGGGAGTTATGAACAATGTTTCGCATGTCGTATGCCCTTATCAAGAGAAGATCTTCAATCTGAGAAATATGAAAAAGGTATTTCCTGTCCTCAATGTATTGATAGTCTGTCTGATAAAAAATATAAGCGCGTAAGTGAAAGGCAACGCCAGGTAGAATTGGCGGATAGCAGAGCACAGAAACATATTGGGGTGTCCCAACAATCAGGTAGTAATATAAGTTAGCGCAAATTGCTTTGATACAATCCCATCCAGTTCTTTATTCGTTCCGCCGTTGCCCTTATGCCATCCGTGCGAGGATGGCGCTTAAATATTCTTCCATCACCTGTGAATTGCGTGAGATTGTCTTAAGAAATAAACCTAAGGAAATGATAAGTATTTCCAAAAAAGGGACGGTTCCTATATTACAACTCATCGATGGCAAGGTTATTGATGAAAGTTTGGATATTATGTTGTGGGCACTGCAGCAAGCGGATCCCGATAATTGGTTAAATATTAAGAAGCAGGATGCCTTGCTGATGATTGAGAAAAACGATAATCAATTTACACAATATCTTGACCGATATAAATATTTTCAAAGATACCCGCAAAAGCCTCAGTTGTACTATCGTGAGAGGGCGGAAGAGTTTGTTGTATTGCTGGAAACAAATTTAAAAGAACATAATGGTATTGGTCTTGTGTCCGATCATATTTCTCTGGCTGATGTGGCAATTTTTCCCTTTATCAGACAATTCGCCTATGTTGATTGGCAGTGGTTCAGCAATAGTCAGTACAAAAACCTGATAAGCTGGTTAATAAAATTTGAAGAATGTGAATTATTTTTGCTGGTGATGAAAAAATATAAACTGTGGCAAGAGAATAACGACGTACTATTAACTCAATAAATGTATTAAATCAAAAACGAGAGGGAACCCGGATGTTGAAAAAAAATAATGGCAAAGGCTCTATATTAAAGACAACAATCATATTATTTTCGTGTCTACTTGTAAATTCATTTGTTTCTGCAAATGAGAAAGTCGTGGATGCCGTGCCTGTAGATGTAGTAATAGAAACAAAATTTGGCGATATGGAATTAAAATTATTTCCTGACGTTGCGCCAGGTCACGTGGAGAATTTTTTAAAGCTCGCGAAGTCCGGTTTTTATGATGGCACGATATTTCACAGAGTGATTCCGGGGTTTATGATTCAGGGTGGTGATCCAAATAGTAAAGGGTCAGACAAATCAACGCATGGTACAGGTGGTCCAGGTTATGCGATCGATGCAGAGTTTAATGACAAGCCCCATGTGAGAGGTACTTTATCTATGGCTCGTTCACGCGATCCTGATAGCGCCGGTTCGCAATTTTTTATTGTCGTCAAGGAATCCAGTTTTCTGGATCATCAGTATACTGTTTTCGGTGTAGTTGTTAACGGTATAGAAGTGGCCGATGAAATCGTTTCACAAGAGAGGGATGCGCGTGACAACCCAATGGAACGTATTGAAGTGAAAATACGTGTCATAGAACTTGAGAATGAAATGACTGAGGGTGGTAAATGAAGTTAGAAATTATGATTTTAATATAGGTGAATTCAGAATAACTAAATCCAATGATGGATAACCCTGTCGAGAATGTATCATTGCAGCGAGCTGCATTGGTAATGGTGTTGTTAAACGCATTTACAACTCCTTTGATGTTGTCTGCTGCCAATGTGGCATTACCGGCCATTGCTGAAGATCTGAAATTGGATGCAGTGATGCTTGGTTGGATACCGATGGCCTTTTTAATGGCGAGCGCAATGTTTGTACTTGTCTTTGGTCGTATCGCGGACATGGTAGGCCGAAAACGCATCTTCCTGATTGGTACTGTAAGTGTCATTGTCACATCGCTTCTTGCATCATTGGCAAGCAATGGGTCGTTCCTGATCACGGCGCGTTTTTTACAAGGGATGAGTGCTGCCATGCTGTACGCGACACAGATTGCAATTGTGACCTCGGTATTTCCTCCCAAACAACGAGGACATGCCATTGGTCTGACAGTATCGACAATCTATCTTGGCTTAACCTGTGGTCCATTGATAGGTGGTTTGCTTATTGATCTCTATGGATGGCGAGCAAGTTTTGTCTTTCATATACCACTTGCGATTGTTGTGCTATTGATTGGCCTGTTTAAAGTTCCCGGAGATTGGTCTGCTGATGAGCAAGGCGTGTTTGATGTAAAGGGAGCGGTCTTGTACGCCTTATCCATTGTTCTATTATGTTTGGGTGTTTCAACGTTACCTAATATAGTTGGTTTATTGCTTTTAATATTCGGACTATCTGGTATCTGGGCCTTCATTTACCTGGAAAAACGTACGGTACATCCCATATTTGATATTACGTTGTTTGGGATGAATCGGGTATTCGCATTTTCATGTTTCGCATCATTTATTATCTATGCCGCGATATTTGCAAATATCGTTTTAATCAGTCTGTATTTACAATATTTAAAAGGGATGTCTGCAACAATTGCGGGTGTAATTATGATGATACAACCCTTAACAATGGCAGTCTTTTCACCGTTTGTAGGACGCTTATCAGATAAGATTGAACCCAGAGTCATTGCTTCTATTGGTATGGCAATAACAGCATTCGGCTTACTCATGCTAGCATTATTAAATGTAGCCAGCTCAATCAGTTATTTGATCGGTGCATTAGTCGTCACAGGTTTCGGGTTTAGCCTGTTCTCATCACCCAATGCAAATGCCATTATGAGTGCTGTTGATAAACAATATTATGGAAGTGCAACAGGATCACTTGCAACAATGAGGATATTGGGTCAAATGACAAGTATGGCACTGGTGACACTCGTTTTTGCCATGGTCATTGGACAGGTGGAAATCGAACCATCTGTTTTTCAAAGTTTGCAACAGGCCATTAGCTTTTGTTTTATTATTTCTGCAAGTTTGTGCGTTCCGGGTTTTATATTTTCTCTGATACGTGGCCGTATGCACCAACAAGCTCATACATAAAGTAATTTCGTGCTAACAACAACTGATCATAGTCGAGATAGTGCAGGGTTAACCTATGTTTATCCTGTGATTTCGAGGCGTTCTGATGGTCTGTCTATTGGTATCAATCTTAACCCTAATAATGCGTGTAACTGGCGGTGCATCTATTGTCAGGTACCGAATTTGATACGTGGTTCTTCTCCGGAGATTGATCTACAGCAACTGAAAGATGAACTGGATGGTTTCTTAAAAGATGTCATCCATGGTGATTTTTACGATCGTAAGGACGTTGCAGAAGATATTCGAACAATCAAGGACATTGCTATTTCTGGTAATGGAGAACCAACCAGCGCAGAAAAATTTGATCAGGTTGTCTTACTGATTGGTCAATCAATTAGACAATTCCATTTGCAAAGTAAAATTAAACTGGTACTCATCACGAATGGAAGTCTGGCTCATAAAAAAGTGGTGCAGGCTGGATTGTCGTCGATGAGCAAAACCAATGGGGAAGTATGGTTTAAGCTGGATAGTGCAACGAACACTGGGTTAAAAAATATTAATAATGCAGGACTGTCACTTGAACGAGTTAAACAGAATCTGAAGATAATGAGTGCACTTTGTCCAACATGGTTACAAACGTGCATGTTTAAATTGGATGGAAAACCACCAGCAGAAAATGAACTTAAAAGTTATCTACAGTTCCTGTCATGGGTGAAAGAAGAAGGGCTTGAGATTAAAGGCGTCCTGCTGTATAGCCTAGCCAGACAATCCATGCAGGCAGAAGCACCACGATTATCTGCCATATCAGAAGAGTGGATGAATAGTTTTGCCGATGAAATCAGAGCGCTGAAATTTCAAATAAAGGTCAATCCCTAAAAAGCCGAGCCTAAAAAATCCAGACAGCTAAGTTATCTGGCTTTTTTATCAGAATGAATCTACAGAATTATATTCGTGTTATTTACCAAATATGGACTCAAATTCACCATAACCCTTAGCAGCCAGCATTTCTTTTGGGATAAATTTGAGCGAGGCCGAGTTGATACAGTAACGCAGGCCAGAGGGTGCTGGGCCATCTTCAAATAGATGACCCACATGGGAATCTGCCAGAGTGCTTCGTAACTCGGTTCTAATCCCGAAGATTGAAAAATCTGCTTTTTCTACCAGGGCATCGGTAACAATTGGACGTGTAAAGCTTGGCCAACCAGTACCGGATTTAAATTTATCTTTCGAACTGAATAATGGTTCACCTGATACGATATCAACATAAATACCCTCTTTCTTGTTATCCCAGTATTCATTCTTGAATGGTCTTTCTGTGCTATCTTTTTGTGTGACGTCATATTGTAATTTTGAGAGTATTTTTTTGAGTTCAGCTTTTGAAGGCTTAACATAATTGGCATGCTTGTCCGTCCATGAGAGTCCACCAGATTGGGCCACGGTGACAAGCACATTTTCCATCGTGTTTTCTTGATCTGCTTCTCCGGAAACTGGAGCAACAATTGCTGTCAGACCAGCAAAGCCGGCAAAGACTGTGAAAAGGTACCATTTTTTCATCTGTGTTCTCATGTGTAATCTACTCTTGTTCTACTTTTAAGTACCTACTCGGACAGAACGATATAAATAGAGTTCCCGGATTTGGAGCGATTGTAACGTGTGAACGAGCTTATCAATAGTTTCAATATCATAGCTTCAGACTTACATGGATAGAATTGTGTGAGATAATTTTCCCATGCGTGTGATATTACTCTTTATATTTCTGTTATCAGCTTGCGGGCGCTCGGATTATGAAACCGCCCTGGCTGCATATGACAAAGGTGACTATCAGATAGCATTTGAAAAGCTGATGCCTTTGGCTGAATCTGGAGATGCGAAGGCACAGAATGCGCTTGGCTTGATATACGAAAAAGAAGATGGAATAGGGCAAGACTATGAAAAGGCACGTGAGTGGTATCAGAAAGCAGCGATTCAAGGGTGGGATGATGCGCAATATCATCTGGGGAAAATGTATCAAAATGGCCTGGGTGTAGAGCAAAATTATGGTGAAGCGCTTGCCTGGTATCTTAAGGCTGCTGAACAGGGATTTATCTCCGCCCAAGTCAGACTCGCACAAATGTATGTACAGGGGAATGGCACACAACGCGATTATTGGGAAGCAATGAAATGGACGAGAAAGGCTGCAGTTGAAGGGAACGCAGAAGCTCAGGCAAGTATTGCTTATATGTTTCATGAGGGCTTCGGTGTTACGCAAGATTATGTCGAAGCAGCAAAATGGTACCGTAAGGCCGCTGAGCAGGGATGGATAGGTGCCCAACATTATTTGGGCGTTATGTACCAGCAGGGGCGTGGTGTGGAACAAAGTTATACATTGGCCATTGGGTGGTACCGTAAGGCTGCCGACCGTGGGCATACATCTTCACAAAGTAATTTGATCAATATATATCGGGAGGAACGGGGAGTTCCACATGATAAAACTGATGCATTGGAATGGTATATTGATGCAGCGAGAAAAAAGCATGTGATGGCCCAATTCAGGCTTGGCTCAATACATCATAATGGTTACGGTATCCCACGAGACGACATCAAAGCCTACGCATGGTATGGCATAGCCGCAGCGGGAGGTTTTAAACCGGCACAAAGATTGCGTGATCAAATTCAATGGCAATTATCACAGGAGGATCTTCAGCAAGCTCGAAAACTTGCCAAGGAATTATGGGAGAAGTATGGGAATAAAAAATAGGACATTGAAAGAAGTACTTGAAGTCAATACTGCATTTTATGAAGCCTTTGCTGCAGGAGACTTTTTGGCAATTAAACAGTTATGGTCAAGAAGTAATGATATTTCAGTGATTCATCCGGGAAGTACGGCCTTGCATGGTCAAAAAGCAGTCATGATGAGTTGGCAACTCATATTTAAAAATTCAGGTTCACATAATATCGAATGTATCAACGAACGGGCGTATTTATATGATGGATCAGCCTATATTGTGTGTAGTGAAGTTTTCCCCGAAGGTCAGTTGATGGCAACGAATATCTTTGTTATTGAGAATGGTGATTGGCGCATGGTACATCATCAGGCAGGCCCATGTTCAACCTCAGGGCCTCAGGGTTCGCAGGCAACATCAAATGCATTGCATTAGACCATTCGTGAAGGTGAGGCTCGCTATGAGTGATTAACGCGAAGTAGTTTTACGGCGCACTTTTTTGCTGACTTTCTTTTTTGTTTTCTTCTTTGTGGTTGTTTTATGCTTCAGGTTTTTGTTTTTTGCTCGGGAATCTTTCGCCATGTCATTTTTGTATTTAAGGATCTTTGCCTGTAATTTTTGATCATTCTGCGCAATGATTTCTACAGCAAGCAATCCTGCATTTTTGCTGCCACCAATGGCAACACTGGCCACTGGCACCCCCGCTGGCATTTGTACAATTGAAAGTAAAGAATCCAGTCCTTTTAATGCTTTACTTTCAATCGGGACGCCGACGACGGGTAAAGGCGTTAGGCTGGCTACCATCCCGGGTAAATGCGCCGCACCTCCTGCGCCTGCAATGATGACACGCAACCCTCTTTTATGCGCTTCGTTGGCATACTCTGTCATGTCAATGGGGGTACGATGTGCTGATATAACGCGTGCTTCATATGGGACATTAAATTTCTTGCAGATGTCTGCAGCGAGTTTCATCGTTGGCCAATCAGAATCACTGCCCATAATAATACCGACCAGAGGTTGTTTTTTACTCATTCGCTTGCCCCAAATTTAAGGATATTCGCCGCTGCTTGTGCAATCTGTTCTGCCTCAGATAAAGTTTCACCCAATGCAGTCACATGTCCCATTTTACGACCTGGCATAGTCAATTCTTTTCCGTAAATATGGACATGTACACCGGGCATCGCCAAGGCTTCATTAAATCCTGCCGGTTGACCACTGCCATGACCCTGACCAAGCAAATTAACCATCACGGCAGCTGGTCTGACCATTTTAGTTGAGCCTAAAGGCCAGCCCATGACTGCACGGACATGGTTTTCAAATTGTGAACATTCACATGCCTCGATGGTATAGTGACCTGAGTTATGTACCCTGGGTGCAAGTTCATTAATTATTACCTGTCCATCTCCCATCAAAAACATCTCTACACCGAAACTGCCTATTGCGCCAATTGCAGTCACAGCACGTCTGGCGATATCGCTTGCCTTTTCAGTAATTTCAGCAGAAACAGGTGCAGGAGCACGAACAATATGGCAAATATGATCTCTTTGCACAGATTCGACCAAGGGATAGGTTGCGGTTTCACCATTCCTGCTGGTAGTAATAATTATCGCCAGCTCTGAGACGAAAGGACAAAATGCCTCCGCATATAGTGTCCTCTTATTTCCATCCAGTTTATCCCAGGCGGCGTCTATTTCACTGACATTATTCACTGTCGCATTACCTTTGCCGTCATAGCTGTTTCTGCGAGCTTTAATGACTAGAGGCCAATGAAGTTCCTTTGCAACTTCAATAATATCTTCGCGTGATTCAATCTCTCTGAAAGGAGAGAGCGGCAAACCAGCTTTCTCCAATGTTTGTTTCTGGATATATTTATCCTGTACCAAACCAATGCTCTTCGATGTAGGGAATAGCGTATGCCCAGCCTTTTCCAGTTCGGATAGACTATTGGCATCAACAAATTCGTTCTCAAGGGTCACAACATCTGCGTGCTCAGCCAGTTTTATCAGGTCATCAGGATTATCCCAATCACCGACAAAGGAATGGCTGGCCAGATTGACCGCCGGACCCTCAGATTTACGTTCGAGCACCAGAACGTCACAACCAAGTTGCAGGCTAGATAGGGCAGTCATTTTCGCCAGTTGTCCACCACCGACAATACCGATACGTTTGCCAAGAGTACTGTTTGGCAAATTTTCTGTTTCTTTATCCATTATTGTAATACTTTGATGTTCACGTAATGATGATTCAGAACTGACTGAAAAAAGGCGTTATGATAACGAATTATGCGTATTTTGGGGGAGTTTATTTCAATCTTTATGGCCTGGAGGTGATTATACTGGCTCCTCATGACCGTCTCGGAATGGGCCAATGGCTAATTTGCGATGTCAATATTTAACAAGCTTTGGTCAGTGGTAAGTAGCCAGGATGCAACCATGCTAGCAGTAAAAAAGTCTCTGCTGGCATTGCTGGGCCGTCTAAGGCTAATTTTCCTTACAGTATATAATTATGGAAAAGCCGGAATTGTGTGGTCTTCACCATAATCTTCGGCCTCAGGAAAATGTTGATGAACGGTTTTTCTGATTTCGTCAACTCTGTCTTTGGCAACATCGACCATGAGTAAGATATGCCCTTCGTCCATTGAGTGCTGGAATTTTTTTAGTTTGACATTCGGTGTGCTGCTTCCGATAAAAATGCCGGATATCAAGGCACCAGATACACCACCAACAAGAAAAAGAAGCAGGATGATACCTAATTGTAATTGCATACCGATAATGTCTCGCATCAGGTAAGCGGTCAGACCCATCATGGCACCACTTAGTGCACCGGCAAACATACCGATTTGAAACCCATGAATAATATCTGTTTTCTGTATTTGTGATGCTTCAGGCAAATCTTGCATGTCAGTTCCACGTTTTCCAAGGAAATGCATTTGATGTTCGGTGATGCGTGAAAGCAAAAGATCATCCTCAACTTTTCTGGAAATCTCAACATCAGGCAGGATGAAATATAATCTGCGATTCATAGTACACCTCCAGTGATATATGAAGAGGAAACACAAAGAATCAGGTTTCCTCACGCTTGGTAGTCCGGGTATAGAACATAGTCTACTGTTCACAACGTCAACCAATTGAAATTAATAACATAAAAATGCATATCACGATGAAAAATTAGGCTAATAATGACAGCAAGTCTTGAAAATCACGATTCTGCCCACATATATACTGTAAGATATTTGATAAACCGGCGCTAACTACTTGACACGTAACATAAATAGGAACATTATTGCGCTCCCATGAAAATTAACTATATGACAAAGCAGGGCTTTATTTGGCGCCATACACCGCTGTGTGGCGTTTGCACGCACCTGTGTGTCATAGGATATCGCTAATATATTAGTTTAAATATTCAAGAAGAATTCCTAAAAAAGGCCGCAGGTGAATAACCCGCGGCCTTTTTTTTTGGCCACGGACGGCCTTATGCCGTGTAGTACCGGAAGTACGAGAACGGCCCAAAACAAACTGGAGGCTCGTATTGAGAAAATAGAGAAATAGTCATGAAAATTTTGATTTCCAATGTAATGGTTTGGTCACTTATTATCGCTCAGCCGGTATTTGCTGGGAATGCTGATTACACCAATAGAAAAAACACAGCTAATGCCTGTGAATTGTTCGCTAAAGATGCTTATCAGGCTGCGGATAATCTAGGGAGTGGTGTTGCTCTAAGGGACATTCTGGATTTGATTGATGGATCACCTGTTTCAGAGAGTAGGAAACATCGTGCATTCCAGGCGATTCAGTTTGTCTGGAAGAACCAGATGAAAAATCCTGTGATGGCATATACATTGGCGATGGGTCTCTGTTTGGAACCTAAAAAAGAGATGGCACCTATCGATGAACCATGGATTACCTCTCTACGAACGAATAAAGAATATTTTTGATAATAGATCTTTTACTGATACCCACGGTACGATGTGCTGTGATCTACAGGAACCTCGGTACCTCTTGTGGGGTAAATACCCTTGGGGTACTATTTTTCCAGAAATTACCGAGCGACCGCAGTGAATTGGTAAGAATCTCGACAATGTTGATCATTCTAATTCTTGTATCAGATTTTACTTTATTAGTAATTTAGAAGCAGTATCGGCATCTGCTTTATTCATTTTGCTTAATAGCGGGCGTATTGATTTCTTATCATTTGTTTTATGAATACTTTGAACAGTAGATTGTATTAGCGAGAGAATATCACCACCGGTCATGTTAGAAGTGAGGGCTGTTAGTTCATGAGTAGAGATACCTTCTGGGACTGTCGGTATTACTTTGACCAGAATATCCAATTTGTTCTGAGAAGATTGCCCATTAATGTTGTTCATAAGAGAAATTAAACGTGCAGATCGGTAATCAGTAGGTGCTGCTGATTTTGTTTGCTTAACTATAGATGCTGGCTGTTTTTTTAATTTCCTGTTTTCTTTTGCAGATGTGGCCAGCTCAGTTTTTAATGTAGCAATGTGTTCTACGTACTTGTTTCGTTCAGCTTCTAATGTTTCTTGATGATCCAGAATCAATACTTCCTGCATTTCCGTAAGAAGTTCTATTTCTTCTTCGAGCTGTGCCATGGTTGTAAAAATTTGATCATTACTACTTTTTTCTGCAAGATATTTTCTTTCCCAATCTCCCAATTGGTAATCGTTCAAATCTTCCTGTAGATATTCCAGTTTTGTAGTGATAGCAGTCAGATTATTTTCCAATGATGTTCTAAGGTCTGAAGCTTTACTATATCGATCCAACAAGTCTTGTTCATGTAGGCTTCGTTGGTGCAGTTGCCGTTCCAGAGCTTCAATTCTGTCCAGATACGAACGGAATGTCAGATGATTCTGTTGTTTGGTGTCATTCCAGATCCAGGCCCATATAGCGCTTATTGTAAAGGCCACAACAATCGTCGTTATGGCCAATGATTTTAATTGATTTTTTGACTGTTCTTCCCCCATGGAGGGGATTTTGGACAAAGGCTTACATCAGGTCAAATATTATGTAAGCCAGAGAGTTAAATCAGGTAGGCAGACACGGCAAGATTGGAGTGAAATTGTGAGACTTGTTTAGAAAGTGGTCATTTCTTGAGCAATGAAAGCTTCAAGTTGTAATGATCCGTCTCCTTCGAAATTGATAAATTTCAAGCCGCAAACTACATCCATATCTTTATCGTCCTGTAAGGAAGAAGAAGAATACATTTCGCATAGCGCATTTATTCTCATTTCCATTTCAAATAACTTAAGGCGAAAGGTTACCTCCAGCAATGGCGCATTAGTATCAGTGAAATTTTCGTTATCTGGGTATATTTTCTTTAAAGATTCGCTGTCAGTGCGAATCTGAAGCCCGTCAGGCGAAATATCATGAATTCTAGCTTTCAGCTGCTGCGTTTTGTAGAGGATGCTAACCGGAGAATCAATCACTATTCTTGGATATTCTCTTCTATCTTCATAGCGCTCATGTGATTTTGATTTATCCATCATTTATGCCTGTGTATGTTTTCATCGTCGTTAAATCTAGAACCTGCCATTACCTGTTTCAAGGAATTAGTTCACATATTCTCTAAAAGCTGATGACTTTGTGATATAGATCACATCATCTCAGGGTCATATTATCAGCGACAATATCAAGCAGGGACGCAACTATCGTGTGATATTTTGTCTATAATCAATACAGAGATTACTTGATTTTCTGAAGTGGTTTGCTTATGAACAACAGAAATACAATGATTCCCCTTTTCATCCTGTCACTGGCGTGTTTCGGGAGCCAGAATACCCTGGCAGTAATCGTCTACCAATGGATAGACGAAGCAGGTAACGTCAATTTTAGTGATATGTCGCCAGATGAATCAGTAGCCACTGAAACGCGTGAAATCAGCATCAATCAACATGACCCCGACAATGTTGATTTTGAAAAATATTCAATCATTAATCAGGTTGAACAAATGGCAGAGTGGCGCAGGCAATTATCAGAAGAGCGCCTGGAAAAGAGGAGGCTGATCCTGGAAGAAAAGCGACTGGCCTTTGAAATGGAACTGCAACGGGAACTAAGCAGGCGAAACGAAGCCATTGCTGCCGAGGAATATACCCCTCGAATCTACTATTATGCTCCGTATCAGTATCGGCATCATCGTCTTCATGGAATTGAAGCGTATCCACACCGAATTCATCAACGACATATCAATACGCCATCGCGTAGGAATATCATTCCAAGAAAGTACATCTCGGTTTTTCCGTACAGGAATATCATTTCAAGTAAGCACGGCCTGGTTCATTTATAAATCAATCCTTCTTTTTCAAGCTTGAGATAAGGGGGGTTGATCCCTTTATTCTTCATAACTAACTCTGTTGATTTTTTAATCTTTTGGTGTACTAATGTGGTGACGGATATTAGTTAATTTGCACAGGTAATAAATTTGTGAATGATCAATCTAGTCCAATGGTGCTGCAAGCCGGTTATGAACTACACTGGTATCGAGTTGAAAGTGTGCTTGGTAAGGGTGCTTTTGGGATCACCTACCTTGCACACGACGTAAACCTGGATCGTCAGGTTGCTATCAAGGAGTACCTACCAGGTCAATTCTCTACTCGGAATACTGATCTGACTGTTCACCCGACCACTGATGCGCATAAAGAAGATTTTGAATGGGGCCTGAAGCGGTTTATCAGCGAAGCAAAAATATTGACCAAATTTGAACACCCCAATCTTGTTCGGGTTTTCAATGTATTTGAAATGAACAATACAGCCTATATGGTTATGAATTACGAGGTGGGCAAAAGTCTGCAACAAATATTAAAAAGCAGAAAAACATTAAATGAATCAGAACTCATGAAGATAATCATCCCATTGCTAGACGGCCTGGAAGTCATGCATGAAAAAGGGTTTGTACATCGGGATATCAAACCGGGGAATATTTTCATTCGTCGTGATGGCAGCCCTGTGTTACTAGATTTTGGTTCGGCTCGTCAAACGCGTGCTGAACGAGGAAAAGAAATGAGCGAAGTACAACAGACAGTGACGACGCTGGTATCACCTGGTTATGCGCCGATTGAGCAGTATAGCAGCAACAGTAATCGTCAGGGACCATGGACAGATATCTACGGCTTGGGGGCGACTTTATACAAAGCAGTAACAGGGAAAATGCCGTTGGCTGCTGTTGATAGAAGTGAGACGATTGTGCATGACAACAAAGATTGTTATCAACCGGTTTCTAATTTGGGAGAAGGGCGATACACAGAACAATTTCTTGCGGCTATTGATCATGCCATGGCCTTTAAAGCAGATGAACGACCGCAAGATGTCGTTGAATGGCGTACTGAATTCGGTATTCAGGGAGATGATATACCAACGGTGCCCGTATCCAACTTTCAGGCTATCTCTGGTAGTGTTGCAACGGTTAAATTGGATCAAACACAAAACGCCGTCACGATCAAAATAGCGAGTGGATTGGAAGAGGAAACAGAGAAAATAGATTCTGCTGCGTTCACTGGTGTTCCCAAACCGATCTATCTTCAAACTAAATGGTTGGCAAGTGTTGCAATAGTTGTCATTTTCATTGCATTCGGAATCATTAAATTATCAGGTGAAAAGGAAGATAAAATTACACCTCTTGTTCAAGTACTAGCTGAATCTGAACAAGTCGTAGTAGAAGAAGCATCTGAAATAGAAGAACCAGCTGCACTCACTTCAGAGGAACAAACAAAGATAGAAGAATTACTAATATTGGCTGAAAAAGATATCACGGCGCTTCGCCTTACCAGTCCTAGTGAAAATAACGCCTTAAACAAATATCTATCGATATTAATGATCGATGAAAATAATACAGAAGCGAATGAAGGGATTCGTTTGGTTTCCGATAAATATATCTCACTCGCCTATGGCGCCATGCGGTCCAATAACCTGGCAAAAGCAGATAAATATATAGAGAAGGCAAAAAGAATTTATTCTGAATCAGATATAGTTGCACCAGCACGTAGTACGTTACAGGCAAAATACTCAGAACAGAAAATCACAGAGACAGAGCCGGAGGCTGAAAAACTAGCGGATAAAACTGAACAAATATCTGATACGGAAGAAGAGGAATCTGGTGGGTTTTGGGACAGCATTAAAAAGTGGAACGAGGAAAACAAGAATGTTGAACAGGAAGAATCGGCTATTGATAAGAAGATTAAAAAACATTTTAATCTATAGAAATCATTTTAATCAGGGTTTGGTTCTGTCTTGGTTTTGTATTGTTTATGTTTGTCTGTGGCCAAAAGGTTTCCGTGCCCTGGGCAATGGTTAATTTCCTGTAACGTTCGTTAATCAGATATTTTGCTATATTCAGCTGATAACGTTTACTTAAGAATTATCCTAATGTTTGCCGGTTAAGGGGACAAAGACTACAGGCAAAACATCTCTCTGTTCAATCTCACCATCCGGTCCTTTCGTTAAAACTCTAAGGGACTGAGTCCGATGATGCTCACCCACCGGAATGACCAATCGACCACCTAATTTTAATTGTTGAATAAGTTGTTCTGGAATGTGTTCCGCGGCTGCAGTAACCAAAATAGCATCAAAGGGGGCGTGTTCGGGCCAGCCATGATAGCCATCACCAATCTTTACCGTGACATTGTCATAACCCAGATCCTGTAAAAGCGACTTTGCTTCCAAACCTAGGGCCTCTATGATCTCAATGCTATAAACATGGCTCACCAACTCAGACAATACAGCAGCCTGGTAACCGGAACCTGTGCCAACTTCTAACACCACTGACTCAGAAGTCACTGCAGCCAGATCTGTCATCAGGGCAACAATATAAGGCTGGGAAATAGTTTGATTATGGCCTATGGACAATGCTGTATTATCATATGCATATGATCGGTTATTTGGAGGGACGAATTCATGCCGGGGAACTGCCATCATCGCCTCCAGCACCCGACTATCCAGGGATGACTTCCCTATATAAGATTCCGTCATCTCCACCGACTGCTGAATAACAGCAAGCATCCGTTGACGTTTTTCTTTGTAGGCATCCTCTGCAAAGGCATTCATCATAGACATAGTAACAATGGTTCCCAGTAGTACCATCCGGAATGGTAATTTTATCAAAAATATAGTCATAAACTACCTATCAGAATAGCAGATAAAGAGACTAAAAACGCAATAAGCTACCGTGGACACCAGCATTACTCCCTGAAAGGTAATGAAAATAGAGGGTTGGTCTTGTATATACCAGGAAACAGCACAAGGTAGAGAATTTGAACCATTATTGTTTATTAATACGGTCTATAATCATAATGAATATTCATCATACTTAATAAATTACGGAAAGAAGAATAAATATATTCATCCATTTTATTTTATGACCATTGAAATTAAACAGATCTTAGTCATCGACGACGACGAAGACTATAGAAATCTAATAATCAGGAAGCTTCAACGCTTTTTTTCAAATACATCATTTGATGAAATTGATCCAAGAACAAATGATATGCCTGACGAGAATTATTGTTGGGATAATATTGATTTGATAATTCTAGATTATGATTTTGGCCTTGACTACACAGGGTTAGATTGGTTTAAAAAATTTAAACCAGAAGAAATGCCCGCAACTATTCTTATGACAGCCAAAGGAAGTGAAGAGATAGCAATTAGATCAATCAAAATAGGCGTTGATGATTATATTGTTAAAGGGCGTATGAATGATACTAAACTTGTAGAATTAATTAGTGAATGTGTATCAAAGAAAAAGCAGAAAAAAATAGAGTTATCTGCACTTACAAATAGAAGTATTATTTTTAATAAATCAAATTTTATTAAAAAATTACAATTAATAACAAATGAAAAAGACACAAAGAATAATTTATTATTATTTAACCCAGTATCATACCAACAAATCGGCGAAAGGAAGGGGATCAGTCAACAGGACAG
>Ga0209980_10000542_pt1 | contig 20530 bp, 17 predicted proteins | sample CR02metaG_FD_183611 | JGI IMG/M metagenome (GOLD analysis project Ga0209980, IMG submission 183611) | Deep subsurface microbial communities from Mariana Trench to uncover new lineages of life (NeLLi) - CR02 metaG (SPAdes) (version 2) | ecosystem: Environmental > Aquatic > Marine > Ocean trench...
AACATCGAGGCCGATCGAGCCGCTCGATACCACATCAATACCCCTTGCGCTGATGGCGTCGCCCAGACGCATGACAGAGCCTTTTCCGAATTGTTTCTCAATCTGGCCTAGGGCTGCAGCCAGCGCTTTCTTGCGATTTTCATCCATTTTTTTGTCGCCATAGAGGTGCCGAAAGAAGCCGCCATTATTCCATAAAAAGCCGGCCGCAGGCAGCCACCGTGGCGCGGACAATCGGAACTGAATATTAAGAAACGTGCCGAACTTATTGTTTCAACGGCTTGTACTGCACGCCGGCCGGCGTCGAGACAGACTCGATCAGGTGGAAGTCGGACCATTGAAGTTCAACAGGCTGCGCCAGGCGGATTGACTCGAAGAATCTGGCCCGACGGGCGATCGTCATGTGCGGTTGGTAGCTGCGCTTTTCGGGCTGAAAGCCGAACCTCGTGGCTGCCTTTTCCAGCGATCTGACCAGTTCGATTAGCTGACTTGGGAAGAAATCGGCCTGCAGGCACATGATCTTCGGCCTCGCCCAGAAGTCGATCCGCTCGAATCTCAGTCTGATGGCCGGACTCCGTATGTTGGCCGCTGCCGCCTGCAATGCCGGTATGTCTTTTTCGGGAAAACCGCCGATGAATACGAGCGTCACATGCAAGTTGTCACGTGAGATCCACTTGCCGGCGAGACTGGCCTTGCAGGGCTCTATTGCCGAGTCAATGATCTGCCGTTGCTTCTCCGACGGCCACAGGGCGAAGAACAGGCGACGCTTTTTTATTGCATCAGTTTGAGAATCGTCCGTCAGAACAGGCTCCAACAGAAACTCAGTCACAGTTCCCGCAATCGTTCGCGAATGCCCTGCAAGGCGATAACGACTGTCTGCGCGCGTATGCTTTCGCGCTCTCCCTTCAGGAGCCGTTTCTCAGCGTCGATCTCCGGTTTGCCCTTATTCCGTGTTGCCCATGCGAACCAGACAGCGCCTACGGGCTTCTCCTCGGAACCGCCGTCCGGCCCGGCGATCCCGCTGACCGCAGCCGCGATATCGGCGCCGCTCAGATTCAATGCGCCCGCCGCCATTTCCTTGACGACCGCCTCACTGACGGCTCCATGCTCCGTCAGCGTTGCCGGGTTGACGCCGAGCAAGGACGCTTTGGCGCCGTCGCTGTAACTGACGATGCCGTAGGCAAAACAGCCGGAGCTGCCGGAATTGTCGGTGAGCGACTTGGCAATCCACCCGCCGGTGCAGGACTCGGCGGTCGAGACGGTTTTACCGGCGGCAAGCAGCTCGCCGACCAGTGCTTCGGAGAGCGTAGCTATGGATTCAAGGTCCGCCACTCAGAATCGACTCGTAAAGTTGTACATGATCATCAACCATCGCTTCGATCGAAAAGTCGTTTTGCATGCGGATACGGCCAGCTTCACCGAGTTCGCGTCGTAAAGCAGGACTCTCGATAAGTCTCGCAATAGCCCCCCGCAATGCCTCGACATCTTTCGGTGGCACCAGCAGGCCGGTCTCACCGTCCGCTACCGCTTCGGGTAAGCCCCCAGCCGCGAATCCTACCACCGGAACACCGGCCGCCGCCGCTTTCAGGACCGCAACGCCCAGCCCTTCGGCGAGGGCCGGATGCACGAGCAGATCCAGACAAGCCAGGTAATCGTCGAGATCCCGCCTGAAACCTGCAAATTGCACCAGGCCGCTCAAGCCCAGCTTTGCGGTCTGCGCCCGCAGTTCTGTCTCGAGCGGGCCCTGGCCGAAAATGATGACCTTGAGCTGCGGGTAGTTGGCCTTGAGTTGCGCCACGGCTTCAAGCAGATACCGGTGACCCTTGCGCGGAATCAGTTGGGCGATTACGGCCACCGCAAAATCGCCATCGGACAAGCCGAACTCGACCCGAAACGCCTCCTGATCGGCTGGCGCCATGAATCCCTCGGTATCGACGGCATCCCGAATGACCGTCAAGCGAGCCTCATCAAGCCCTGCCTCGCGCAATACGCAAGCGATCGCTGCCGAGATCGCAATGACTTTGCAAAAAGGCCGGTAACGCCATCCGGCGATCAGCGGCGACTCCGTGTTATCGACCCGCCTGGAGATGACTGCCGGAATCGAGGTACCGGTCACTGCCAGGCCGCCGAGAAAATCGCCGCCACGACGGCTGTGACAATGGATGATGTCCGGTTTTTGGTCCAGTACGCATTGGCGCAGGCGAAAGGCGAAGGCCAGGTCGTGATCGCCGGCGCATTTGAGGTTGGCAACGCTAACCCCCGCTTTGCGGGCAGCGAGGTCGATATCTGAGTCAGGCAGACAGACCAGAATATTGCCGATTCCCCTCTCCGTAAGCGCCCTGGTCAGGTAAAACACCTGCTGTGCGCCGCCATAAAGATGGCGTCCCGTTTCGACATGCAGTATTTTCATTGGGCACAGAATAGTTCATTTAAAACAATGAGTGCCACAGTCACATCCGTTCATACGCCAATGATGCGTCAATACATGAGCATCAAGGCTGAGTATCCCGACATGCTCCTGTTTTATCGCATGGGCGATTTCTATGAGCTTTTTTATGACGATGCGAAACGCGCAGCAATGCTGCTGGACATCACGCTGACATCGCGCGGCAAGTCGGCCGGCGATCCCATCCCGATGGCGGGCGTGCCTTACCATGCGGTGGAAGCCTACCTCGTCAAACTCGTTCGCAAGGGCGAATCGGTCGCAATCTGTGAGCAGATCGGTGATCCGGCAACAAGCAAAGGACCGGTAGAACGCAAAGTCATGCGGGTCGTCACACCGGGCACTCTGACTGACGAAGCTCTGCTCGCCGAGAGCCGCGACAATCTCGTCGCCGCAATTCATAGGGATCGAGTGGCGATCGGTCTCGCCTGGCTGGATCTTGCGGGCGGCCGGTTCCGCCTTACTGAAGTCGTTGACACCGAGGCGCTTGCGGGCGAACTCGAGCGTCTGCGTCCCGCCGAGCTCATCATCGACGAGGAACAACCACTGCCTGAGTCGCTTCGGGACGAAGTCCGGGTAACAGGCCGGCCACCCTGGCATTTCGACCTCGATAGCGCGACGCGCCTGCTTTGCTCCCAGTTCAAAACAAAGGATCTCGCCGGATTCGGTTGTGATGAATTCCCGCGTGGCGTTGCTGCCGCAGGTGCACTGCTTCAATACGTCAGCGATACACAGAAAATGGCCTTGCCGCATTTGCAGTCGATCAGCGTGCAGCGGAATGACGATGCCGTCGTGATGGACGGGCCGACCCGCCGCAACCTCGAACTGGAAGACAGCCTGAGCGGTCACCACGAGCACACGCTCGCAGGCGTGATGGACAGATGCAGGAGCCCGATGGGCAGCCGACTGCTGAAACGCTGGATACAGCGGCCGCTCCGCGACAGGAGCATACTCCGGGCACGTTATCAGGCAATAGAAACCGTGATCCTCGGACGCCTCACGGGTTCATTGCAGGACCAGCTCGCTGGCATCGGCGATATCGAGAGAATTCTGTCGCGGGTCGCACTACGATCCGCACGACCACGGGACCTGCGGCAGCTTTTGGCTGCCCTCGAGCGCATTCCTGCCTTAAGGGAATCGATCGAGGAAGCGGACTCGCCCCTGCTCGAATCTTTACGCGAGCAAATCAGCAAACATGCACGACAGCGAGAACTGCTGCAGAAAGCGCTCGTCGACAGTCCGCCGATGCTGATCAGGGACGGTGGCGTTATTGCTACGGGTTACGACGAGGAGCTCGATGAGCTTCGGGCAGTCGCCGAAAACGCCGATCAGTATCTGCTTGATCTCGAATCGCGCGAGAAATCTCGCACCGGTATTTCGACCTTGAGACTCGGCTACAACCGGGTGCACGGTTATTACATTGAGATCAGCAAAAGACAGGCCGACAAAGCGCCGGCCGACTATGTACGCCGGCAAACGCTGAAAAACGCCGAACGGTATATCACGCCCGAACTCAAGGAGTTCGAAGATAAAGTATTGAGCGCGCGGGAACGTGCCCTCAATCGTGAGAAGCATCTATACGAGGGCCTGCTCGACAAACTGATGGACGTACTGGCGGACCTGCAATTAACGGCCGGCGGCCTCGCCGAACTCGATGTTCTCGTTTGCTTTGCCGAGCGCGCCGAAAGCCTGAACCTCTGCCAACCCGAAATCGTCAATGAACCCTGCATTGAAATTCGGGGCGGGCGGCACCTCGTCGTCGAGCAGGTTATTGATGTGCCATTTGTATCCAACGATCTCTCGCTGAACGAACATCAAAGGCTCACGGTTATCACCGGGCCGAATATGGGCGGCAAGTCGACCTATATGCGGCAAGCCGCGTTGATAGTCATCCTCGCACACATCGGCAGTTTTGTGCCTGCTGACAGTCTAAGAATAGGACCGATCGACCGGATCTTTACCCGCATCGGTGCATCCGACGATCTCGCCGGCGGCCGTTCAACATTCATGGTCGAAATGACTGAAGCAGCAACGATTCTGCATAACGCGACCGACTCGAGTCTGGTACTGATGGACGAAATCGGTCGCGGCACCAGTACCTTCGATGGCTTGTCGCTGGCCTGGGCTGCTGCACACTACATTGGCGAGCACGTGCGGGCGTTTACGCTGTTTGCGACTCACTATTTTGAACTTACCGCACTCGCTGACGAGTTGCCGAATTGCGTGAATGTGCATCTGGACGCGACTGAACATGATGGCCAGCTGGTTTTTCTCCACGCCGTGAAGCCCGGACCCGCCAATCAGAGCTACGGATTGCAGGTGGCAGCGTTAGCTGGAGTGCCACCACAAGTCATCAAACGCGCCAGGGAATACATGGACACGCTGGAATCCCAACAGCTTCTTCACAATGAGAGCCCACAGGCACAACTCCCGCTCACCGCAGCCAGGGAAGACGACGCGTTGCGTGACGAGTTGGCGGATATTGATCCGGATTCGCTGACGCCCAGGGATGCGCTGGAGGCGATTTACAAACTCAAGAATTTGTCGTAGGAGCGGCTCGTAGCGGCTTTAGCCGCGAATTTCGAATCCGATAAATCGTGCATCGCGGCTAAAGCCGCTCCTACGAACCATTCCTACGTGTCGCGCAGGAACTCACCGCGCTGCAGGAATGCCGCAGTCTGATCGGTGACGTATTTGGACAGAAGCAGGCCTGTATGACTGACGGGCAGGCAAAGGTGATCTGTCAGCCCGGGCAGACGTGTCTCGGAAACGGCAATGGTTCCATCATTGTCTTCACCGAATGAGGTCACAAGCCGCCCCATGCCTATCGGTACCGTTCCGGCGATGACGCCTATGTCACGAGATGCGCAGACCTCCCTGGCCCATTCACTGGCCGTGTCGTCGACCACGCCAGCCGTGACAGACTTGCCGAGGATCGTGTTGCCCCAGTGCGTCCGGGTCAGCTGCGATGCGGCACGCGAACCGCAGAGCGGCGATCCCAGGCAAACCACTCGGTGCACCGGCGCTTCCGGCTTCAGCACAAGCATTCGAAGTGCAACAACGCCTCCGAGGCTGTGTGCTACCAGATGCACCTTGTCGAACTCCTCCGCCACAATGAATTCGGCGAGTGACCGGGCATTGTCGTCGAGCGTACCGTGATGAGAAGGATAATCGAACAAGTGAGCGCGATACTGATTCTCGTTCTGCAAGCGGCGCTTCACTAACATCATCACACCGCCCGGCATCCAGACGCCGTGAATACACACTACTGTCTTTACCGGGCTCAACTGAGTTCGGCCTTAAGCTGCTTTATTGCATCCCGATTGGTCCAGGACCAGACAGTTCTGATCGCCTCATCAATCGGCAGCCATTGATATTCGGAATGCTCTTCTTTGTCGAGTTTGATACCGCTGACTGCCGGCAGCCTGTAGCGCCACTCGAATTCGACATTTTCAACGACACCGGGCGCAAAGCGGTCGCGCCAGCGAGGATCGATCACGAACTGCCGGCTTACGCCACTGTAATTCAGCTCGCCCTCCTCGGTGAACCCGGTCTCCTCCAGCAACTCCCGGGCTGCCGCGTCCGCATGAGATTCATCATTCTTGAGGCTGCCTGTTACAGATTGCCAGAAATCGAATGGCTGGCATCTTCTGAGCAAGAGAATCTGTGCATCGTCTGTAAAAACAACGACCAGCACGGAAATCGGTCGGCGATATGTGGGTCCGGGCTCTCGTGCAATATTCGGGCTGGTCATTCGCTGCGAGGGATCCGCAACCGAATACCGGTTTCCTTGAGCTGCTCAGCGGACACTTCACTTGGCGCGTTAGTCAATGGACAACTGGCCGTTTGTGTTTTCGGGAACGCAATGACGTCACGAATGCTCTCCGCACCCGCCATCAGCATGACGATTCGATCGAGACCAAATGCGATCCCGCCGTGCGGAGGACAGCCATATTCCAGCGCCTTCAGAAGGAATCCGAATTTCTCATCTGCCTCTTCATCGCTGATATCGAGGAGCTTGAATACTGCCGCCTGCATCGCTCTGCTGTGAATTCGAATCGAGCCTCCACCGATTTCAGATCCATTCAACACCATGTCGTAAGCGCGTGACAAAATAGTTCCCGCGGCGGCCTTTAGTTCTTCAGGATCATCGGTAGCGGGCGACGTAAACGGATGATGCAATGAATTCCACCGTCCGGTCTGATGATCTTTTTCGAACATCGGAAACTCGACGACCCATAAAGGCTGCCAGCCCTCGGCAACAAGACCCTGATCCTCGCCGAGTTTCACGATTAACGCGCCCAGCGCATCGTTCACAATGTGCGCTTTGTCGGCCCCAAAGAAAATAAGATCACCGTCTTGTGCCCCGGTACGCTCCATTATTCCAGCGACAGCGTCGTCCGGGAGGAATTTAAGAATGGGCGACTGCAGGCCATCTCGACCCCTGGACGCATCGTTCACTTTGATATACGCGAGCCCCCTGGCGCCATAATGGCCGACGAAGTCCGCGTAATCGTCGATCGCTTTCCGGCTGAGTTCACCGCCGCCCGGCAAACGCAAAGCGGCAACACGGCCATCCGCGTCTTTGGCCGGACCCGAGAAAACCTTGAATTCGACCGCTTCCATCAGATCGCCGACCTCGACCAACTCAAGCGGAATCCTGAGATCGGGTTTGTCGGAGCCAAATCGCCGCATTGCCTCGGCGTGAGTCATGCGGGGAAACGGCGACGGCAAATCGACCTCCATGACTTGCTTGAATACCGTTCGGATAAGCTCCTCCATCACGCCGGTTACGTCATCCTCGTTTACAAAACTCATTTCGACGTCGAGTTGTGTGAATTCGGGCTGGCGGTCCGCGCGCAGGTCTTCGTCACGAAAGCAGCGGACGATCTGATAATAGCGGTCGAGGCCCGCCATCATCAGCAACTGCTTGAAGATCTGCGGCGACTGCGGCAGCGCGAAAAACTTACCGGCGTGAGTCCGGCTTGGAACAATATAATCGCGCGCGCCCTCAGGTGTCGCCCGGGTCAACATCGGCGTTTCGACATCAATGAAACCGTTGGCATCGAGGAACTTACGCATTGCCTGCGTGACTCGATGGCGCAATCTCAGGTTCTCCAGCATCGACTCGCGACGAAGATCGAGGTAACGATACTGCAGACGCAACTCTTCGTTCGCGTGTTCATCATGATGAAACGGCGGCGTCTTGGAATCGTTGAGCGTTGTCAGCTCCTGTGCAAGGAGTTCGACCTTGCCGGTTGCCATATTCGGGTTCACGGTCCCTTCGGGTCGCGACCTCACTTTCCCTTTGACTGCCAACACATACTCGCCGCGAATCCTTTCAGCCTCGGCAAAGATCTCCGGCGTATCCGGGTCGAAGACAACCTGCAGCAGGCCCTCGCGGTCACGCAGGTCGACGAAGATCACGCCGCCATGGTCGCGGCGACGGTGAACCCAGCCCGTGACGGAGATTTCTTGTCCGATCAGGCTTTCATTAACTTGTCCGCAATAGTGGCTGCGCATGGTGGAATCCGGGTGAAAAGGAGGCGGCATGGTAAGCGCTGAACACGGTGTCTGCAATAGAACAGGGGACGGACTCCTATTCCCTGTTTTTCGCCGGTAGCTCCAACGGCAGTTCGGCGATCTGATCTTTTCCCCAGGTCGGAATTACGACGCCGAGCGATATGATCATCTTGAGGGCTTCATCGATCTCCATGTCGAGTTCGATGATGTCCTTCTTCGGCACAATGATGATGTAACCGGATGTTGGATTCGGCGTTGTCGGAACGAAGGTGCAGACCATCTGTTCGCCCATTCGTCCCTGCACCTCGCCCAGATTAGTCGCAGTCTGAAACGCCAGGCTGTAGATGCCTTTCCTCGGATACTCAATCAGTAATACTTTCTTGAATGACTGGCCTGAATCCGAGAAAACAATTTCGGTAAAATTCTTGGCAGCCGAGTATACGGATCGTACTACCGGAATGCGGTCGAGCAACGATTCCCAGAGACCGACCATGCTGCGGCCGACTATATTTGCTGCCAGCAGGCCAGTGACCAGCAGGACCAGCAAGGTCAGTATCAACCCCAGTCCCGGGACCGAAAAACCGAGCCACTCTTCCGGACGGTACTGTTGCGGGATCAGGAGAAGGGATCTGTCCATGAGGCTGATCAGGACTTTCAGAATTAAAATAGTGACTCCCAAAGGAATCCAGACAAGGAGCCCTGCAACCAGGTAGCGGCGGAGATGCTTCATCCTGTATGCCTGTCAGTTTGATTCACGCCGAGTCTACCTTGCCGCCGGCCTTCTTGTCGGACGATTTTTTCGATTCCGTCGGTTTCTTGCCGGCCCCAGCACTTTCCGAGCTGTCACCCTTCCCGGTTTTGGCGTCAGCTTTGTCGCTCTTTTGACGTTCTGTATCGCTGCGCAACAGATTGCGCTGGTTGTCTTTCTTAAAATCAGTCTCGTACCACCCCTGCCCTTTCAGACGGAACCTGGGCGCAGAAATAAGGCGCTTCAGTCTGGGTTCGCCACATGACGGGCAATACACAAGCGGATCCTCATTCATCTTCTGCAGCGCATCGAGCGTGTGATCACAGTTCTTACAGGCATACTCGTAAATCGGCATGCATCAGCCTCCTTCGCTCGTCGATTGTTGGCCGGGAAATCAGGCCGCGTTCTGAAACTCCAACTCGTCCTCTTTAACGCCGACCTCGATGACATCGCCGGGCTGGAACTTGCCTTGCAATATCTCCTGGGCCAACGGATTCTCGACCTGCTGCTGGATCGCCCGTCTCAGCGGTCGGGCGCCGTAAACCGGATCGAAACCTGCCGCCGCCAGCTTGTCCTTGGCAGCATCCGAGAGATGGATCTGCATATCGCGATCGGCGAGTCGTGCCTGCAGGTAACCAAGCTGAATATCCACGATGCTGCGAATGTGCTCGCGACTGAGCGGGTGAAAGACGACAACATCGTCGACGCGGTTAATGAACTCGGGACGGAAATACTGCGATACGATTTCCATAACCGAGGATTTCATCGTCTCGTAGTTTTCCTCGCCGGCGAGTTCCTGAATCATCTGTGACCCGAGATTCGATGTCATGATGATCACCGTGTTACGGAAATCGACGGTGCGGCCCTGGCCATCGGTCAGTCGCCCGTCATCAAGGACCTGCAGCAATACATTAAACACATCGGGATGTGCCTTTTCGACCTCGTCGAGCAGGATAACCGAATACGGGCGACGGCGAACCGCTTCCGTCAGGTAACCGCCTTCCTCGTACCCCACATAACCCGGAGGTGCACCGATCAGGCGCGCAACCGAGTGCTTCTCCATGAACTCGGACATGTCGAGTCGAACCATCGCATCATCCGTATCGAACAAAAAGTGGGCCAATGCCTTGCATAGCTCGGTCTTGCCGACGCCGGTCGGGCCGAGGAACAGGAATGAGCCGACTGGCCTGTGCGGATCCGACAACCCGGCCCGCGACCGGCGGATGGAATCGGCGACAGCCGTGATTGCCTCATGCTGACCGACAACCCGCTCCTGAATCACAGACTCCATTTTCAAGAGTTTGTCTTTTTCGCCTTCGAGCATCTTGGATACCGGGATGCCGGTCCATTTTGACACGATCTCGGCAACTTCCTCCTCGGTAACATTGTTGCGCACCAGTGTCGTCTCTTTTTTCTCGGCCTTGAGCGCGCTCTCAAGCTCTTTTTCGAGCTCGGGAATCCTGCCGTACTGAAGTTCCGACATTCGGGTCAGATCACTCGCACGATGTGCCGTCTCCAGCTCGAGCCGTGCACGTTCGAGTTCTTCCTTCAGATGCGTTGTGCCCTGCACCGCTGCTTTTTCCGACTTCCAGATTTCCTCGAGATCGGAGAACTGCTTCTCAAGTTCGCCCAGCTGCTCGTCGAGATCACTCAGCCGCTTGCGCGATGCCTCATCGGATTCTTTCTTGAGCGCTTCACGCTCGATCTTGAACTGAATAATTCGGCGTTCGAGCTTGTCCAATGCTTCGGGTTTTGAATCTATTTCTATACGGATGCGTGCCGCGGCTTCGTCAATGAGGTCGATCGCCTTGTCCGGCAGCTGACGGTCACTGATGTAGCGGTGTGACAAGGTCGCAGCAGCGACGATCGCCGGATCCGTTATCTCCACGCCGTGATGAACTTCGTAACGCTCTTTCAAGCCACGAAGAATCGCAATGGTATCTTCGACACCAGGCTCAACCACAAGCACTTTCTGGAAGCGCCGCTCCAGGGCCGCATCTTTTTCGAGATATTTTCGATACTCGTCCAGCGTCGTCGCGCCGACGCAGTGCAACTCGCCCCTCGCCAGGGCTGGTTTCAGCATATTGCCCGCATCCATGGACCCTTCGGCCTTGCCGGCACCGACCACGGTATGCAATTCATCGATGAAGAGAATGATCTGACCTTCCTGTTTGGCGAGGTCATTCAGGACTGCTTTGAGCCGTTCCTCGAATTCACCACGGAACTTCGCGCCGGCGATCAGTGCGCCCATATCCAGCGACAGGATGCGCTTGTTGCGCAAACCCTCGGGAATTTCATTGTTGACGATTCGCTGGGCCAGGCCCTCAACAATGGCCGTCTTACCGACCCCCGGTTCGCCGATCAGCACGGGATTGTTCTTTGTCCGGCGCTGCAATATCTGGATAGTTCGGCGGATCTCGTCATCGCGACCGATAATAGGGTCGAGTTTGCCTTGCTCTGCGCGCTCGGTCAGGTCGATTGTGTATTTCTCGAGCGCCTGGCGAGTATCTTCGGCATTCGGGTCGTTGACCTGCTGGCCACCGCGGAGCTCATCTATGGCCTTTTCGACGGCGCCGCGGACCGCGCCTGCCTGCTCCAGGATCTTGACGAGCGGCGATTTGCCATCCATAGCGGCAAGCAGGAAAAGCTCGCTCGAAATGTACTGATCATCACGTAGCTGCGCTTGCTTGTCTGTCAGATTCAGGAGTTTGCTGAGGTCGTTGCCAATGTGCACTTCGCCGCCAGCGCCCTCGACTTTGGGCAACCTGTCCAGCGCATCGCCCAGCTGCGAGCGCAGCAGATTGACGTTGACGCCGGATTTCGTCAACAGACCCCTGACCGACCCGCCCTGCTGGTCCAGCATTGCCACCATGACATGTGACGGTTCGATAAACTGGTGATCCAGGCCGACAGCGAGGGATTGCGCCTCGGCCAGCGCCATTTGAAATTTGTTGGTCAGTTTGTCCATTCGCATAGCAATACCTTGTTGGACCACTAGTCTCCGCGGAAAGCTTTGCAATAAATTGAGCCGAATCGGGGCAATTCAAGCGGGAAATCACCGTTTGTGGGAACGGCCGTTCCTACAGGCCGTCACGTCGAAATATATACGTCGCCATCCTGCCACAGCGGCCATCGCGCCGGGAGGAGAAGAATCGATCCTGCTCGGTGTAGGTACAGCATCCGCCACCGAATACTCTGGTCACGCCGCAGTTTTCGAGGCGCAGCGTTGCCAGCCCGTACAAGTCAGCCTGCCAGCGTCCCCTGTCATTTTCCGAAAAAAAGTCGGCGGCAGCCTCTCCCTTTTTCACAAACTGCTCGCGAACCTCGGCGCCTACCTCGAAAGCCGGCTTGGAGATGGCGGGGCCCAGCCAGACGAGTATTTGCTCAGGCGGCAGCCTGAATGCCGCAACGGTCTCCTCGAGGATGCCGGCACAGAGTCCCCGCCAGCCGGCATGCGCCGCAGCGACTTCACTTCCGTCCTCAGTTGTCAGCACGACGGGCAGACAGTCCGCGGTAAGAATCGCACAGACCACGCCCGCCTCGCGGACTACGATTGCATCGGCTTCGGGTTGCGTCAGCGCCGAATCTCCGAGTACGACCCGCGTGCCATGTACTTGTCTGAGCCACACCGGCTCCTTCGGCAAGGCACAGTTGATCTGGAAACGTCTCCGGTTTTCCTTCACCGAGACCGGATCATCGCCCACGTACGCGGCAAGATTCAAGGCAGCGAATCCGCCCTGACTGACTCCTCCGCTCCGCAGCGTTGTGCCTGCGACCACATTGGCCGGTGCCGGCCAGGCGGCAGGAATCCCCACGGCATTCATAGCTGTTGCCGACGGCCCGAGTGCCTGCGAAGCACCTCGAGCAAACCCTGGAAGTCAGCCGGGGGTGGTGCCTCGACCTCGATGCGGTCGCCAGTTACGGGATGCGAAAACTCCAGGCGGGTGGCGTGCAATGCCTGCCGACGAAAGTTTCGGAGTGTGTCCCGAACCGTATCATCACACCCCGGGGGTACTGTCATGCGGCGGCCATAGACCGGGTCGCCGACGAGTGGGTGGCGCCGGTATGCGAAGTGGACCCGGATCTGATGAGTGCGTCCGGATTCGAGTTCGACACTTATATAAGTATGCGCTGCGAAGCGTTCGAGCACACGGTATCGGGTGATGGCGGGCTTGCCGTTATCAATCACGCTCATGCGCAGCCGGTCGACTGGATGCCGCCCGATCGGGGCATCAATGGTCCCCCCACCGGTCAGCACACCGTGGCAGACAGCGAGGTAACTTCTGGATACCTCCCGCGCTGCGAGCATACGCAGGAGTGCTGTGTGTGACTGCAGGGTCTTGCCGACCAGTAGAAGACCGCTGGTGTCTTTGTCCAGCCGGTGGATGATTCCCGCACGCGGCAGTTCCGCCAGGCAGGGTATCCTGTGCAACAGCCCGTTCATCAGTGTTCCGCGCAGGTTCCCTGCACCCGGGTGAACGACCAGGCCGACAGGTTTGTTAACGACCAGCAATGCGTCGTCTTCGAAACTGATATCGAGCTCCATTGGCTCCGGGGCGCTGACGACGCCGAGCTCTTCCGCCGGCCGTAACGACACGGTTTCGCCACCGGACACCAGGTCCCGCGGCCTCTTTTCGCCGCCGTCGACCGTCACAAAGCCCTGCAGAATCCAGCTTTTCAAACGGCTGCGCGAGTATTCCGGAAACATCTGGGCCAGGGCCCGGTCAAATCGTTGACCGGCAAGATCATCAGGAATCACTTTTGTTTGGAATTCTTCCGCCATCCAGCTGCCAGAGTGTTTCTTTTCAGGCAACTCCGGAGTTTACGGTATACTCGGCGGCTTGGCCGAGATCACGCATGGCGCCCCGGGCACAGGGTCTTAAACGTATGCAGAGCATTTTGAACAGCAGATGAACACAGGATCCAGATCAGCCAGTGTCTTGTCGCGGATAGTCCAGGCACGCTCCGTTCTGGCATTGCTTGTCGTTGTCGGCTTGCTTGCCGGCTGTGCCGGCGACCCGGAAGAATACGACGCGGTGCAGGATATTCGGGAGGCCTATGAGACCGCCGAAGCTGCGATGATGGGTCAGAATTACCGCAAGGCGATCGGCATTTTCGAGGCGCTGCAGGCGCGCTTTCCGTTTAGCGATTTCGCCAAGCAGATTCAGCTCCAGCTGATGTATTGCTATTACAAGGTCGGACGGCAGGACGAAGCGATCAGCGCAGCCGACCAGTTCATTCGGGAAAACCCCACCCATACCAGAGTGGATTACGCGCTTTACATCAAAGGGCTTGCCTATTTTGAAAAGGGGCCCGGCTTTCTCGAACGCTGGTTCAGGAGAGACGTGGGAGGCCGGCCGCCTCGTGACGGGGAGCTGGCATTTTCATTATTAAGTCGTCTCGTCGAACGCTACCCCGCCAGCCCTTATGCTGAAGATGCGCACCAGCGCATGATTTATCTGAAGAACCGCCTGGCGTCATACGAAAACAGGGTTGCTCGTTTCTATCTCGAGCGTGACGCTTATGTAGCGGCACTCAATCGCGCCAAGGGCGCCATCGAGAAATACAACGGCGCCGACAGCGGCAGAGAGTCTCTGGAGATAATGATCGAAGCTTATGAAGGCCTCGGCATGATGGAACTTGCCGCAGACACCAGGCGCGTGCTGCAGTCAAACTTCCCAAACGATAGCCAGGCGTCTGTGCGCTAGAAAGTATGCCTACTCGGCGCTGGCATCCTGCTTCGCTCTACCTCCTGCATCCCTGCAGTCGTGCGAAAGCGCAAGGAACTGGTGCAATATGCGGGCCTGTTGAAGCCCGGACCGTCTATTCGGGGAATTGGTAACCGGAAGTTATCGGATATCGCCAATCGCGGCCGAAGGCGCGGCCGCTGATGCGAATGCCTGGCGGCGCCTGACGGCGTTTGTATTCGCTGCGTTTGACGAGCTCCAGGACGCGCACGACGACATCCCGGTCAAAGCCGCGCTCCGTGATTTCAGCGACCGACAGGTCTTTTTCAATGAAGGCCTCCAGAATCGGATCGAGAACATCGTACTCGGGCAATGAATCACTATCCTTCTGGTTTGCTTTCAACTCCGCCGATGGCGGCCTTGTGATGACTCGTTCCGGAATGACCTGACTGACCGTATTGCGGTACCTCGCGAGACGATACACGAGAGACTTGCTGCAATCTTTGATCGGCGCGAAACCACCGGCCATGTCGCCGTACAGGGTCGCGTAACCGACCGCCATTTCGCTCTTGTTACCCGTCGTCAGTAACATCAGGCCGGTCTTGTTCGATATTGCCATCAGCAACATGCCCCGGCACCGGGCCTGAATATTTTCCTCGGTTGCATCTTCCTTGCCGCTTTCGAAGGCTTTTGCAAGCTGCTTTACCGTCGCCTCATACATCGGTTCAATCGGAATGACACTGTATTTCACACCGAGTCCGGCAGCCTGAGCCGCCGCATCCTCCTGGCTCATCGTCGATGTATAACGAAAGGGCATCATGACTGAACTTACACGCTCCGCACCGATGGCATCGCATGCGATCGCCAGGATCAACGCCGAATCGACGCCTCCGGACAGGCCGAGGATGACGCCCGGGAAACCGTTTTTTTCGACGTAATCCCGAGTGCCGGTTACAAGCGCTTCATATACGCTCTGTTCCGCAGACAGTTGAGGTTCAACGTCGCCCGGTTCAGGAACTACACCCGACGCGGTTGCATTCATCAGGATTCGGTGCAGCCCTTCCTTGAATGGCTTTGCTCGAAACGCGATCTCGCCGTCTGCATCCATGACAAAAGATCCGCCGTCAAAGACGAGTTCGTCCTGCCCGCCAACCATATTCAAATACACGACCGGTAGTCTGGTCTCCTGCACTCGCTGACCTACCACATGTTCACGTTTCGACTGGGTCTCCAGTTCGTAGGGTGAGCCATTGATGGCGATGATAAATTCTGCACCGGCCACCTTGGCAGCGGCGGCGGGACCCGGCTGCCAGACATCCTCACAAATATTGAGGCCGATACGAACACCATTCAGCGAAAAAACAGCGGCTTCCTTGCCGGCCGTAAAGTATCGCTCTTCGTCGAATACCCGGTAATTTGGCAGCAGTTGCTTCCTGTAGCGCGCGAGTATGTCGCCGTCCTGGAAGACCGCGCAGGCGTTATAGATCTTGTCGTTTGAATATTCCGGGAAGCCTGCGAGAATTGCGATTCCCCTGACTGAGCTGCGAATTTCGTCGAGTGCCTCATCGACACGGCGTAGCAGGCCGGCATGGAACAACAGATCCTCCGGCGGATAGCCACAGATGGCGAGCTCCGGAAAGACGACGAGATCGGCCTGCAACTCATCGCGTGCCCGCGTTGCATAGCCCAGGATCTTTTCGGTGTTACCCGTGACGTCGCCGACGAACAGATTGAGCTGGGCCAATGCGATGCTGACGGATTTGTTCATTGTGTTATCAGGCAATGTGAGCAGGTATGAGCAGCCACGGGCTGCACATGTCCGTCAGTTGCCAAGTAATTCCATCATTGTACTGCCAAGCTCGGCCGGCGACCGGACTGTGGTGGCGCCTGCTGCATCGAGTGCCTTGAACTTGTCCTCGGCCGACCCCTTGCCGCCCGCAATGATTGCGCCTGCATGTCCCATCCGTTTGCCCGGCGGCGCCGTCACGCCGGCAATATACGCGACAACGGGCTTGCTGAATTCCGATTTTATGTATTCGGCGGCCGCTTCCTCATCCGTACCACCGATCTCACCCACCATGATCACGCCTTCTGTCTCGGGATCTGCCTGAAAAAGTGCCAGGCAGTCGATAAAATCCATGCCGCGAACGGGATCGCCCCCGATGCCAATGCAGGTACTTTGGCCCAGACCATTCTGAGACGTCTGATAGACCGCTTCATATGTCAACGTGCCGGATCGGGACACGACACCGACCTTGCCCTTCTTATGAATGAAACCAGGCATTATGCCGATCTTGCATTCCTCCGGCGTAATGATGCCCGGACAGTTGGGACCGATAAGACGGCTTTCGCTCCCCTTCAGAGCCGCTTTCACCAGCACCATGTCGAGGACCGGAATGCCCTCGGTAATACAGACAATCAACTTCAGGCCGGCTTCGGCAGCCTCGATGATTGCGCTCTTGGCAAACGGAGCAGGCACGTAGATCATGCTGACCTCGGCGCCAGTGTCGGCAACTGCTTCCTTCATTGTATTGAATACCGGCACGCCGAGGTGCTCCTGCCCGCCACGCCCCGGTGTAACACCGGCGACAACCCTGGTCCCGTACTCGATGCACTGTTCAGTGTGAAACGAACCCTGATTGCCCGTGATGCCTTGACAGATAACCCGGGTTTCTTTATCGACGAGTACGCTCATTCTGTTTACATTCTCACGCAGTTGCAGCGACAACTTTCTGCGCCGCATCTGTAAGATCATCAGCGCCAATGATGTCCAGGCCACTGGATGCCAACATCTGGCGTCCTCTTATGACGTTCGTGCCCTCGAGGCGGACCACGACGGGAACGCTGACACCAACGTCTCTGACCGCGATGATGATTCCTTCGGCAATCAGGTCGCAGCGTACGATGCCACCAAAAATATTGACGAGGATTGCCGCAACTTTGTCATTGGAGAGTATGAGTTTGAATGCCTCGGCAACCCGCTCGCTGGTGGCGCCACCTCCGACATCAAGAAAGTTCGCTGGTTCACCGCCGTGAAGTTTGATGAGGTCCATCGTCGCCATCGCGAGCCCGGCGCCGTTAACCATGCAGGCGATATCCCCGTCCAGTGACACATAATTGAGATCGTGTTCAGCCGCCTCGCGCTCGTGTTTGTCTTCCTGAGATATATCGCGAAGCCTGGCGAGGCGCTCCTGCCTGAACAATGCGTTTTCCTCGATGTTGATTTTGGCGTCCAGCGCAATGACATCGCCGCTCTTGGTAACTATTAGTGGATTGACTTCAATCAGACTCGCATCGCATTCGACAAAAAGCTTGTACAGGCGAACAATCAGATTCGCGAACTGTTCGCTTTGATTATCTTTGAGACCGAGACCGGCAGATAACTCTGCAAGCTGGGAATCCTGAACACCGGCATCCGGATCGATGGCGACCGTGAAGATTTGTTCGGGCGTATCGGCCGCCACTTGCTCGATGTCCATCCCGCCGGCCGCAGAAGCAATGAAGGACACCTGGCTCAGTTCGCGATCTACCAGCATGCTGAGATAAAGCTCCCGGGCAATGTCCGAACCTTCCTCGACATAGACGACGTTCACCGGCAGGCCTTCCGGGCCCGACTGCTGCGTGACGAGTTGCCGGCCGAGCATTTCGCCGGCGTACTGCCCGACCTCTTCGATCGACCGGGACAGCTTCACGCCGCCCGCTTTGCCCCGCCCCCCGGCATGCACCTGGGCTTTGACGACCCAAAGATCGCCTCCGAGTTTCCTGGCCGCGTCCTCCGCTTCTTGCGCTGACCTCGCCGGATATCCCTTCGGTACCGGAATACCATATTCGGCAAACAATTCCTTCGATTGGTATTCGTGGAGATTCATTGTTCTGGTTTGTCTTCCTTCCGGGCCGCTGATCTGTGCCTGTATGCCGGGCGGCGAACCGGCGGAAAATCCGGCGTATTTTGTAGCAAAGCGCTCACAGACGCAAAAGGCTTAGAAAAAAAGGGGACATACCATGTCCGCTGAAGCCTTGCGAGAGAACCGTAATCGATTCGGAAATTTAAGGGGTCAGGACTTGGGGTCGAACCGCTAAGTGACCTTAGCGGTTCGACCCCATTTCTATTTTTGAACCGGGTCCATCGCTATTTTCCCAACGATTCCACTACAATCGGCACGTTCACCGAGACGAGCACTCATTAATCCTCATGGAACAAGAAGTTACGGCAAAGAAGGGAACAGCTGCGTGGGTAGGCCGTGAGCTGCGTCCTGCCGAAGAACCGGACCTGACCTGGCGGATTCTCGGCACCCTGAACGTTTCTCGCCTGCTGGTCGCCGTCATGCTGCTCGGCATATTTTTTGCCGGCGGTGACCCGCGACTTTTCGGTGACCGGTACCCGGCACTTTTCTCTGCGACGGCAGCCGGTTATCTCGTTTTTTCCGTAGTTTCAGGACTGGCGATACGGCAGCGGTGGGTCTCAGCAGGACTGCAGGCATTGGCGCAGATAACGGTCGATATTGTCGCGATCGTGGTCCTGATGCATGCAAGCGGCGGCATCACCAGCGGCCTCGGCGGGCTGCTGGTCGTCTTTCTCGGTGCCGGCAGCCTGGTATTGCCGCTGCAGGCGCCGGTGATATTCGCGGCACTCGCGGCACTGGCAGTGCTCGGCGAGCAGTTTTTCTCACAGCTGGCCGGCGTCAGCGATACAGGGAACTTCCCGGCCGCCGGTATTCTCGGGGCGATCATTTTCGCCATAGCCACGGCGGTACGCCCGCTCGCCCGGCGGATCCAGATGAGTGAGGCACTCGCCCGGCAGCGCGGCGTCGATCTCGCCAACCTTTCCGAACTGAACGAGTACATCGTCCAGCATCTTCGTGAGAGCATTGTCGTCGTCGATGCCGACAACAACATTCGTCTGATCAACGGCTCGGCGGCCCAGCTCCTCGGTGCGCCGGAGCACTGTGACGGTATGCCTCTGCACAAAGCATCCGAGGACCTCGCGGAGTACGTCACCGGCTGGCGAAGTGATCATGCCCGCAAGTCACATACCGAATTTACGATGATCGCGGCCGATGACAGCGCAAGGCTTACTGCCCATATCGCACCGCTCGATAAAAGCGACGAACGGTCGGGACCGATCCTGATTTTCCTGGAAGACTCCAGCATCATGAATGCGCGGGTCCAGCAGTCAAAGCTTGCCTCGCTGGGCCGGTTGAGCGCGAGCATCGCGCACGAAATCCGCAATCCGGTCGGGGCAATGAGCCACGCCGGACAGCTGCTGGCCGAGTCCGACAGGCTGACAGATGACGAAAAGCGACTGACAGAGATAATCCAGACGCACGCCGAGCATGTCAGTCATATCATAGATAATGTGTTGCAGCTGTCCCGGCGGGAATCGAGCCACCCGGAGCGATTCCAGCTCGAGTCCTGGCTGGACGATTTCGCTCAGGAATTTACGCGAACGCTGGAACTTCAGGCTGGTGAGGTCGCCGTCGCCAAAGTCGCAGAGAACCTCGAGGTGAGGATGGACCCGAGTCACCTGCGCCAGGTGCTCTGGAATCTTTGCGATAACGCCGTCAAATACGCCGGTGAAACAGGTGGCGTTCTGGTCGAATTGCAGGCCGGGCGCATGCAGCGTACCGGCCGGCCCTATCTCGAAGTTCTTGACCAGGGTCACGGTGTTGACCCCGTAAATGTCGATAAGATCTTCGAACCGTTTTATACCGACCGAAGTGGCGGTACCGGGCTCGGCCTCTACATATCGCGGGAATTGTGCGAACTTAATCGGGCAACGCTTGTGTACGAAGGCAGAGCACAGGGCGGCAGTATATTCAGGATCGTTTTTGCCGATCCCAGTCGTTGGGAATCGCTGGATAGTTGATGACCAGACCTCTAGCACTCGTAATTGATGATGAGCCGGACATTTGTGAGCTCCTGAATCTCACTCTGGACCGTATGGACATCGATACCGAGACGGCCACCGACGTCAGGACGGCCAAGGAGAAGTTCGCAAACCACAAGTTTGATCTCTGCCTGACGGATATGCGGCTGCCGGACGGCGACGGCCTCGAACTCGTCGAATGGATGCAGGCCAACGCGAGCGGCGTGCCCGTTGCCGTCATTACGGCACACGGCAACATCGAGACG
>Ga0209980_10000546_pt1 | contig 20418 bp, 15 predicted proteins | sample CR02metaG_FD_183611 | JGI IMG/M metagenome (GOLD analysis project Ga0209980, IMG submission 183611) | Deep subsurface microbial communities from Mariana Trench to uncover new lineages of life (NeLLi) - CR02 metaG (SPAdes) (version 2) | ecosystem: Environmental > Aquatic > Marine > Ocean trench...
GGTCCATTTTTCCGATCTTTTTCCTTACGTAATCCCACTATGCGCCTCAAAAGATCGAAAAACTGTCCTTGCTGTGGCACCTTCTCGCTACGGATATTTCTACCGCGCAGACTCCTGGTTCTTGGCTGGTTTCGCGGCGGGTTCCGGCACGCTGCATTCGAGCATTACGTCTAGTGGCTTCGTGATATAGGTTATCGATTGTTCAGAATCAGTTGCGCAGAGTAGTGACGCCTGCGCGGACAGTGCCGCTGAGATTATGACTGTGTTTTCATCGGCGCCGGCAGGTTCTTTGTTGTCACCTGTCTCGTCTGCTTGAAAATCTTGCTGGTCATCCTGGACGCAGAATCGTTCAATTCGCACCGGTGCGATCTGATTTGACGGAACCTGGAGTTCCAAATCCAGCACCGAAGCCAGTCCCAGTTGTTCTGCATCAAGAGACTTTCTGCTGTCAGCGATACTTATCGACACTGAAGCAGGCTGCCAATTTTCTTCGCAGTAGGCGGTCAATGTCAGGGTATAGGTGAGACTGGGCAGGCGCAGGGAAAAGTGGCCGGTTCGTCGCGGCGTTACCGTGACCGTTGGTACGTTGGCAGAAATCTCGATGCCTGGTACCGGTCTCGGTTCGGCCGGGACAGCGACAGAACAGACGCTTGCCATAAACAAAAATAGAAGTGCTGCGCGCATATTCGGCTAAGGCTACGATAACGCCGCAAGGAAAGACATTTAGTACAGCCTGCCCCGTCTCCCCGTGGCAGACAATCGTGGTTTGATACGCTTGGCAAACTGTTTACGAGTCACGGGCAGCAAAGAACAATGAAGGGCACAATTAGAGTGACCTACAAAGTTGCGCGGAGGATTGCAGTCCTGATTGTTGGCGGCACAGTCCTGGCTGTAGGTATCGCAATGATAGTGGCGCCTGGCCCTGCGATAATCGTCCTTCCGATCGGGCTCGCAGTTCTCGGAATCGAGTTCGCCTGGCCAAGGATCTGGCTACGGACACTGCGCGAGCGAATAAGCGCTCAAAACGCGAAATATCGGGGTCGTCGCGCAGAAAATCACCGGAATCGGCATCGATAAACTGCAATTTTCAGGCAAAAAGAAGGAGCCGGAGCAGCTAAAAACGATAATCGTTCAGCGGGCCGATCCGACACGGAGCGGTCTCCGGCTCCCTGCAAAAAACGGCAAGAAAAAAGGGGATATGCCGCCGGACCTCCTGGTCCTGTGGGGCCGCGCTACCCGGACATTCGGGGGAGAGTTGTCCGGAGAGCGGCATGCCGCCAATCCTGTCGAGGCGATGCTTTTACAGGTCGCCTGCGATAAGCACTGAACTGCGGCCAATGAGCCGAAATTCAAGATTCAGCCGGGTAGCCGCTTTGATAGCCTGGGCCGCTTCCTCGACGGCTGCCTCGTTGGCCAGTGCGGCATGTTCCTTGCTGGCCTCTTCGATCTGGGCCAGCGACATCTCACTCGCATCAAGCGGTCCGCCGTCGTCGGCCATCGCAGGCGTTGTGCTTGCGCTGCCTGCGACTAGCAATAAGGCGGCAATCACTGCCGGGTTCATCAATTCTCTTGTCCTGTTCATTGCGCTGTCCTTTTCAGTGTCGGGCGGCTGTAATCCATCGCCGTCTGGCGTACTCATTGCACAAGCCATGCCAAACTGGAAAAGCCTTTAATAACAATGAATTAATCTCGAACTGGACGTCACGAAATTCCGTAATTTACGAAATTCCGTGACAATTATTCCGATTTTCCGTATAAACTCCTGGCATGACGATACACGATGACTATCAATGGCTCTTTCGCAAGGCACCGGCGATGATCACCTTGATCGGCGACGAGGGCCGGTATCTCGATGTGAACGATGCCTTCCTCGACCGCCTGGGGTTTACGCGCGAGGAAATGATCGGCCGCCGGCCCGCCGAGTTCGTCACCGAGTCGAGTGCCCATCGCATCGAGAGTGAATTCCTGCCGACGCTCAGGCGGACGGGCAAGCTGGAGAACAAACCGATCACGTTGCGGACGAAGTCAGGCGAAGTGGTGGAGTGCCTTACCAATTCACTGGTCGAGCACGACCCGGATGGTTCGTTTGTCCGCATCGTAGCGATTTACAGCGAGGTGGCAGACCAGGCCAAGGCAAACCTCAAATACCGGCACCTGTACCGTTCGACACCGGCGATGCTGCATACCGTGGATTCCAATGGCTGCATCATGACGGTGACGGATCATTGGCTGCAGAAAATGGCTTATACCCGCGATGAAGTCGTCGGGCGACCGATTGTGGATTTTTTCAGCACCGTATACCAAAAGAAATTCTCCGGTGATCGGTTGCAGGAAGTCATCGATGGCGGCGAGTTCAATAACGAAGAACGGCAGATGGTTACCAAGGATGGAATCGTGCTTGATCTTCTGATGTCCGCTATTTCTGAAAGAGATTCCTCGGGACGGGTTCAGCGAATGCTGGTTGCGTCGAAAGACGTTACCGAACGTAATCGTGCCGAGCGGGCACTGCGGAAAACGCTTGCCGAGAATGCGCACCTGCGCGAGGAACTCGAACGCGAGCGTGATTACCTGCGCGAGGAAGTTAACGTCGCGATGAACTTCGGCCGGATTATCGGCAAGAGCCCGGCTTTGAAACACATGCTGGCTCAGGTTGAAGCAGTTGCTCAGACGCCGGCCAGCGTACTGGTGCTTGGCGAATCCGGCGTCGGCAAGGAATTGGTCGCCCACGCTATCCATGCGCGGAGTCCACGCGCTGACGGCCCGCTTGTGAAAGTAAATTGTCCCTCGATACCCAAAGATCTGTTTGAAAGCGAATTCTTCGGGCACGTCAAAGGGGCATTCACCGGGGCGCACCGTGATCGGGTCGGCAGGTTTCAGCTCGCGGACGGCGGCACGATTTTTCTGGACGAGGTCGGCGAAATTCCGATCGAGTTGCAGGGCAAACTCCTGCGCGTGTTGCAGGAGAGTGAGTTCGAACGTGTCGGCGACGACATCACGAGGTCCGTTGATGTCAGGGTGATTGCAGCAACCAACCGGGATCTCGAACAGCTTGTCATAACTGGCAAGTTCCGTGAGGATCTGTTTTATCGCCTGAGCGTTTTCCCGATTGATGTGCCGCCATTGCGCAAACGCGGCGACGATGTGATACAGCTGGCGCAACATTTTCTCGAGGCAACGTGTAATGAATTTGGCCGAGAGCCGATGATGCTGACGCAGATTCAGGCTGACGGAATCAGAAATTACGACTGGCCCGGAAACGTGCGTGAACTCAAGAATGTTATTGAACGAGCGGTTATCCTGTCACAGGGCAATGTCTTGCGACTCGACCTGTCCCTGGCTGCACCTGGGGCGGCAAGTGTTGCAGGATCACAACACGACGATTTGGCGACGGAGAGTCTGATTCTTACCGAAAAGGACATGAAAATATTGCAAAAGAAGAATTTATTGGCGGCACTCAGGCAGGCTAACTGGCGAGTGTCCGGGAAGGGCGGGGCGGCGGAGCTTCTCGGCGTGCGGCCGACTACGCTTGCCGATCGCATCAAGACTTTCGGCGTGCGTAAACCGCGCCACAGTTGAGAGGGCGGACATGACCGATCGAGTCAGACTCCTGCCCCTGGTAATTGTCGTCTTGCCGATGCTTGGGCTTTGCGACAGCGTGTTGCCGCCTGGCGTACGAAGTTCTTTGGACCTGCGTAGGGCGCCCGACAGTAGCCTTAGCATCTATGTTGAGAACCTCGATACGGGCGAGCCAGTCCTGGCCTGGAATGAAGACGTTCCGCGCAACCCGGCATCGGTCATCAAGCTGCTGACAACACTTGTGGCCTTGGACATCCTCGGCCCTGCCTATACCTGGAAGACAGAAGCCTACCTGTTGGGGAAAACAGATGGCGATGTTCTGGACGGCGACCTGCTGCTCAAAGGCTATGGCGACCCGTTCCTGGTAACCACACGCGTTTGGCAAATGTTGCGCGAGATTCGACAAAAGGGGATCAACCGGATAACGGGTGACCTTCTGATTGATGACAGCTACTTCGACGTGTCGTATCACGATCCGGCCAAATTCGACCGGGAACCACTGCGCGCTTATAACGTTGCGCCGAATGCACTACTGATGAATTTCAAGGTAGTGCGCTATCACTTCGAGCCCGACCCCGAGTCGGCGACAGTCAGAATTCGGGTTGATCCGCCACTCGAGAATCTGCGAATCGAGAACAGATTAAAGGTTGCACAAGGCCGCTGCCGCGGTTATCAGCGCGGAATTACTATTACGTCGAACGAAGCAGTCGATCACATGGTGATGAGTGGCCAGTTTCCCAGTGGTTGCAAAACCTACGCGATGCATCGCGCTGTGCTCAGTCACAACGAGTTTGCCTATGGTCTCTTCAAAAGCATCTGGCAGGAATCGGGCGGCGAGTTTTCGGGAAGCGTGAGGAACGTGGTCAAACCTGATGACATCGAGCCGTTTCTGGTTTTTGAATCTTTGCCATTGGCCGATATCATCAGCAAGGTAAACAAACACAGTAACAACGTAATGGCCCGCCAGCTTCTTTTTACGCTGGGTGCCGAGAGATTTGCCGTGCCAGGCACGGAAGAGGGCGGCAGGCAGGTCATCCAGGATTGGCTCAAAAGCAGGCAGCTCGGGTCCGCCAAGCTGAAACTTGATAACGGGGCCGGGTTGTCACGGAATTCGCGCATCTCGGCCAGAAACCTCGGCGAGATTCTGCGTTACGCCTGGCAGAGCCCATTCATGCCCGAGTATTTGTCTTCACTTTCCCTGTCGGGCCTCGACGGCACCTTGATGCGACGTTTTCGTGATGACCCGTTAACCGGCAAGGCGCATATCAAGACCGGCCGGCTCGATAATGTCACCGCGATCGCCGGTTACCTTCAGTCCAGATCGGGCGGACGATACACCATTGTCGCACTGCAAAATCACACTGACGTGCATCGCGGTCCCGGCGAAGAAGTACAGGCGGCCTTACTTCGTTGGTTGTACGAACAGTAAACCCCGCACGACTCACGAAAATAGCATTTGGCCTGTAGTAAACTCCGCGAATCGTTTGGGAGAAATAAATATGCGTCTTTCGATTGAGCTAACCCGTATATTGCGACAGCATGTTGCAATATACGGGCTCGTCATTCTTGTGGCGATGCCGGCGGCTGCACTCGCGGAAACAGCATATGTCACCGATAACCTGCGGCTTGGATTGCATCAGGCGGAAGACACGAGCGACAGGGCGTTCCGCACGCTGGAAAGCGGCCAGCCCGTCGAAATATTGTCGCGCGGCCGAAATTATGCACGCGTTCAGCTTCCTGACGGCGTGCAGGGATATCTAAAGGCGGCATACCTTGTCTTTGAAAAACCGGCCAAACTGATTGTTGCTGAGACCCAGGCCGAAAACGAAAAGCTGGTTCGGCAGCTGGCAGAGACGAAACAGGCCTTTGCAGAACCCGCGGCAGCGATTGCTGCGCTCGAAAACGATATCGTCGAACGCCAGTCGGCACTCGATGAAAGTACAACGAGAGTCGAGGAACTGACTAAGGAGAATGACAGGTTTCGCAGGCGACAGGACAACTCTAGGTACGCCATGCCCTTAGCCTGGGTGGCCGGCGCCCTTGGCGTTTGTCTTCTGGCGGGGTTTCTGGTCGGCCTCTGGTTTGTTGACTATCGCAGTCGCAAACGCCACGGTGGCATTCGTATCTATTGACGCGATTTCCTAGCCCGCCAGACATTTCAACAACAGCTGTCGGGATATATCTCCGCGTTATATCCCGATAACCACAAATACGTTCACGAGCTTCGCGCTACTCCGTATGGTTTGCCTTCACCGACAAACCCAACGGATGAAAATTTTGCACAATATGGCTGCAAGTGCAGTTGCGCCACCGCTCGACCTTGCTCAGACGCAGAAAGTGCGAAGCGCGCTGGACGGGCTGACACCTGCGCAACTGCAGTGGGTAAGTGGCTACGTCGCCGGTCTGGCGGCCCGGAACGAGACGGTACCGTCTGCTATCGCCGAAACGGCGACCGATCCGTCCAATACGATGACCATCCTGTACGGGTCACAGACGGGCAACGGCCGCGCCATCGCGGAGGAGTTAAAGCAAAGCGCTGTGAGCCGCGGCTTCGCCGTCAGATTATTTAGCCTGGCTGACTACAGGCCGGCCAATATCAAACGGGAAACACTCATCAGTCTGGTCGTCAGCACGCACGGCGAGGGAGATCCTCCGGATGATGCAGAGCTGTTTCACGAGTTTCTGCTTTCCGGCAAAGCGCCGCCACTGAAGCAGCTGAAGTACTCGGTTCTTGCTTTGGGCGATAGCAGTTATGTCAATTTTTGTCAGACGGGACGCGACCTGGATGCCCGGCTGAGTGAACTCGGCGCCGCCAGGTTCGTACCGACGATTGAATGTGATCTTGATTACGATGAAACTGTGGCAGCTTGGGCTGACGATGTTCTCGAAGCTCTGCCGAAGGTGTTGGAAAGCGTGCCAAGCGTGCCGCGTCTGCATGCTGTAAAACGACCCGCTGTCTATAACAGACACCGCCCGTTCGAAGCAGTGGTCCTGACCAACCAGAAGATCACCGGGGCCAATTCAACGAAAGACGTGCGTCATATCGAACTGTCTCTCGAAGACTCGGGCCTGATATACGAGCCGGGAGACTCTCTGGCGGTAATTGCGGACAATCCGCCACAACTCGTTGAGGAACTGCTCGAAACGCTGGATTTTTCAGGTAGTGAAGAAGTAGAGGTTCAGGGCGCGGCGTTTACGATCAGGGACGCCCTGCGGGCGAAACTTGAGATCACGGTGCCTAACCTCGGATTCCTGAAGGCTTATGCCGAGCTTGCAGATTCGCAAGACCTGAGGGACTTACTGCAGCCAGAGCGCCAGGCCGAGTTGTCCGTTTTCCTGGGGGCCCGGCAAATTATCGATATTGTTCGTGAATACGCCGCTCCGGTCAGTGCAGCCGAGTTCGCCGCGAGCTTGCGAAAGCTTATGCCGAGGTCGTACTCCATTGCTTCCAGTCCGCTGGCGAACCCCGATGAGGTTCACCTGACGGTCGCGTCCGTAAATTACCAGGCATTCGGTACCGAACATTGGGGCGCGGCTTCCACCATGTTAGCGGACCGCATTGCCGAAGGAGACAAGGTTTCGGTATTCGTTGAACCCAATCCGAGATTCCGTCTGCCTGCCGATGGGCAAACACCAGTGATCATGATTGGTCCCGGTACTGGCGTTGCGCCGTTCAGAGCGTTTGTGGAACAACGCGCAGAACTCGGTGCGACCGGCAAGAACTGGTTGTTTTTTGGCGACCGGACTTTTCACAGCGACTTCTTGTACCAACTGGAATGGCAGCGATTCCTGAAACGTGGTGTGTTGCATCGCATGGATGTCGCCTTCTCCCGCGACCAGGCAGACAAAGTCTATGTGCAGCACCGGATCGAGGAACAAGGCGCAGAAGTCTACCGGTGGTTGCAGCAGGGTGCCGTAATTTATGTTTGTGGTGATGCCAAACATATGGCCGGCGATGTTCACAATGCACTTGTCAACGCACTCGTAGCACACGGTGGCCACGATATCGAATCTGCCCGAATTTATCTCAAAGATCTGCGCAGGGCGGGCCGGTATCAGCGCGATGTCTATTAAGAGCTTCGCATGACCAGCATGGCGACAAAATTGAGCGACGTCGAGCGTATAAAGGCCCGGAGTCGCCACCTGCGCGGCACTCTCGTTGAAAGTCTCAAAGATCCGCTTACCGGCGCGTTCGCGGAAGACGACACACAATTGTCGAAATTTCACGGCATCTATCAGCAAGACGATCGTGATGTACGCAACGAACGAAAACGGCAACGTCTCGAGCCCGCATACAGTTTTATGATTCGCGTCAGAGTACCGGGCGGCGTTTGCACAACGGATCAGTGGCTGAGCATGGACGAGATAGCCCGGATGCGGGCGAACGGTACCATTCGGCTGACGACACGACAGGCATTTCAGCTTCACGGCGTTATCAAAGGTAAGCTGAAGACTGCCATCCAGGGAATCAATCAGGCGCTGATGGATACCCTGGCGGCCTGCGGTGACGTGAATCGAAATGTCATGTGTTCGCCGATGCCGCCGTTGTCGGAAGTTCATCGCGAAGTCCAGGCACACGCAGAGTCGCTCAGCGAGCATCTGACTCCCGCGACGCGTGCATACCACGAGATCTGGCTCGACGGCAAAAAATTGCAAAACCCGGAATCGGATGTGGAACCAATCTACGGCGATACCTACCTTCCGCGCAAGTTCAAGTCAGCGTTTGTGGTACCGCCGCAGAATGATGTTGATGTGTATGCTCAGGATTTGGGCTTTATTGCGATTGTTGAGCAAGGCGTGGTCCGTGGTTTCAATGTCACCGTAGGCGGCGGCATGGGAATGAGTAACGGGGAGACGGCGACTTATCCGCGGCTTGCCGATGTGATGGGTTTCTGTACGACCGAACAGGTTAATGCAGTTGCGGAAGCCGTAGTGACTATCCAACGCGACTTCGGTGACCGCACAAATCGCAAGCATGCACGCCTGAAATACACGATTGATGATCGAGGCTTGGATTGGCTCAGGAGTGAAGTTGAGCGCCGCCTTGGTTGGCAACTGGAGAAACCGCGCCCGTTCGCATTTGTCGGCAATGGAGATGTCTATGGCTGGCAGCGATCGACGGACGGGCTCTGGCATTACACATTGTTCGTGCAGAATGGCCGCATCCTGGATGCCGGTGACCGGCGCCTGATGACCGGTCTCAGAAAAATAGCGACCGCGCACAAGGGAGATTTTCGACTGACGCCGAATCAGAACCTGATCATCAGCAATGTCTCCGATGATGACAGGGAGCAAATTACAGAGCTGCTCCGTGAGTTCGGTATCGAGAACAGTCAACAGGCAAGCCCGTTGCGGCTGCACTCGATGGCCTGTGTGGCGTTCCCGACCTGCGGTCTGGCGATGGCCGAAAGTGAGCGATACCTGCCGTCATTAATCGACCGCATCGACGAACGACTTGAAGTACATGGGCTTCGCGACGAAGCCATGACGATCCGCATGACGGGTTGCCCGAACGGCTGCGCCCGGCCCTATATCGCCGAGATCGGTCTGGTCGGGAAAGGTCCGGGTCAATACAACCTTTATCTTGGTGCGGGCTTCGCCGGCGACCGGCTGAATAAACTGTATCGTGAGAACATCGACGAGGAAGAGATCCTCGCTGCCCTCGACCCTTTGTTCGCTCGCTACGCGCGCGAGCGAAACAACGGCGAGCATTTCGGTGACTTCGCCGTTCGAATCGGGGCAGTGGCGGAAGTTAAGGCTGGAAAGGAATTTCATCTGGATACTATTAATGGATAGTAAGCAGAGTAACAAAAAGATCGTGGAACTCAGCGAGTCGCGCAGCAGGCGTGCCGCCGAACTGGTATGCAACCGCTCGCTGGAATCGATGTCTGCGGAGGAAAGAGTAAGCTGGGCCTTGACTCATCTGCCCGAGAACCACGTTCTCAGCTCAAGTTTTGGTGCCCAGGCGGCGGTCATGCTGCACATGCTTTCCAGCCAGCGTCCCGACATTCTCGTCATCGTCATCGATACGGGCTATCTTTTTCCCGAGACATATCGCTTTATCGACGAGCTAACCCGCTCTCTTCACCTGAACCTGAGCATGTTTCGTTCTGACCTGTCCAGCGCCTGGCAGGAAGCGCGCTTTGGCAAACGTTGGGAAGCGGGCATCAAAGGGATAGAGGCATATAATCGCGACAACAAGGTCTTGCCCATGGAGCGCGCCCTCGAAACGTTGAACGTCGGTACATGGTTTGCCGGGCTGCGGCGGAGCCAGTCGCAAAGTAGAAAAAACACGACCATCGTGGAGTCATCCGGCGAACGCTGGAAAGTTCACCCGATTGCTGACTGGACCGACAGGGACGTCTATCAATACCTGAGAAAACATGATCTACCGTATCACCCGCTGTGGGAGAAGGGCTATGTCTCTATCGGCGATGTTCACACTACGCGATCGCTGGCCGATGTATCGAACAGCGACGAAACACGTTTCTTCGGGCTGAAGCGTGAATGTGGTTTGCATGAAATGGACTTCGGGCGATCGGCCTGAAAGCCCTGAATTCGTAGAGCCGCTCCTACGCGGCGGCAGACAGGTCGTCCGAGCAGCCGCCACGGATTGGCAGCGTTGTATCTCTGAACAGCAAATCGATTTCTTTCTGTTCCTGGGCTTTCACCGCCGCGTCGATTTGCTCTGCATCGAGATGCGGCGCAAACAACCGGATGAAGTCGAGCATATAGCGCCGTAGTATCGCGTCCTTGCGGAACCCGATCCACGTCGTGCTTCGAGGAAACAGTCCTTCCGCATCGATCACGGCCAGGTCCTTATTGTCTGTGCACTCGTGAGCCATACTCGCAACGATACCGACGCCGAGTCCCATGCGAACATAAGTCTTAATTACGTCGGCGTCTCGTGCGGTGAAGACGACATCGGGCTTCAGGTTTTTTTCGGCAAACGCTTTCTTGAGCGATGACTCTCCCCCGAAACTGAAAACATAGGTCACAAGCGGATGGTTGGCCAGATCTTCGAGTGTCAGCTTTCGATCCAGCGCCGCGAGTTCGTGGTCGTTCGGTACAAGAATCGTGCGGTCCCAGCGATAAATCGGTACCAGCAGGAGCTCACTGAATAAGTGTTTCGATCCTGTGGCAATAGCGAAGTCGATTTCATTTGCAGCTACCATGTCGGCAATCTGCTCCGAGGTGCCCTGATGCAAATTCAGCTTGACGCCCGGATATAATTGTCTGAAGGATCTTACGACTTCGGGCAGGACATAGCGCGCCTGGGTATGGGTTGTGCCGATGGATAATGTGCCTTCCTCTTCCTGATAGTAGTCCGAGGCCAGGCTACGGATGTTGTCTACCTCCTGCATGATGAGTCTGGCCCGCTCGATCACCTGGTGACCGGCGGCTGTTATGCCTTCGAGACTTTTGCCCTTGCGCGAAAATAATTGCAGGCCGAGCTCCTCTTCCAGCAGCTTGAGCTGCTTGCTGACGCCCGGCTGGGACGTGTAGAGGCGATCAGCAGCCGCCGTGATATTCAGACCGTTATCGACGATCGCGAGCAGATACTTTAGCTGTTGTAGTTTCATTGGACTGCGTCGTGTCAATGCCGTTTGGCTCGATCAACCCTCTCTAGGACAGGCTTTGCCGGCTAACGTTTCAGGCAAGACGGTTTCCATGACTCAAATGTGGCCCGAAACTATGCCAAGTCTGCCGTGTAAAGACAATTTTTGCTGAGAATACCGATACTTATAACACGGTGGCATAAGGGCAGAAATATTCATTATTTATGGTCTTGCCCGGCACTCGTTATATTGGACGGCCTCCAGAAAAGGCTGAGTCCGTGGACTACTTTCCCGCATTTTTGAAGCTTAAAGACAGACCCTGCTTGCTGGTCGGTGGCGGCGTCGTGGCGTCACGCAAGGCGGATTTGCTGCTGGCTGCGGGTGCGCGGCTGACAGTCGTGGCGCCGGAGATCTGCCCGGCACTCGCGCTATACGTCACCTCGGGACGCATCACTCATCGCATTGGCCGTTTTACTCCGTCGGACGTGAATGGCCACTGGCTGGTCGTCAATGCCAGCGACGATCCCGAGCTCGGCTCTGAGGTCTTCGAAGCCGCAAACGGAGCGCGGATCTTTTGTAATTCCGTCGACGACAAAGGGCTGTGCAGTTATGTTACACCTGCAATCATCGACCGGAGCCCCGTTGTCGTGGCGGTATCGAGCGGTGGTGCGGCGCCGCTGCTTGCACGCAAAATCCGCACACAGATCGAAACAATTCTGCCAGCGCGTCTCGGTCATCTCGCCACCCTGGCTTCCGCATGGCGGGACCGCGTCAAAAATCGAATTGATGGTCTTCTCAACCGGCGACGATTCTGGGAGCAGGTGTTCGATGGCGCCGTTTATGATGACGTACTCGCCGGTCGATTCCAGTCTGCAACAAGAAACATCGCTTTCCTGCTCGAAGCAGCATCGCGATCGCAGAGGAAAGAAGGCGAGGTCTGGCTCGTTGGTGCAGGGCCCGGTGACCCCGGCTTGCTGACGATGCGGGCATTACAGCTTATGCAACGCGCGGATGTTATTGTGCACGACCGTCTCGTATCCGATGAAATACTTGCATTGGGACGACGCGACGCCGAGAAAATCTCTGTGGGTAAAGCCCCCGGATGTCGATCCACTACGCAGGAAGAGATCAACGAGCTGCTGATACGCCTGGTGCGCGACGGCAAGAGAGTCTGTCGACTCAAAGGCGGCGATCCTTTTATATTTGGCCGCGGCGGCGAGGAGATGGAGGCGCTTGCGAGAGCTGACATTCGCTACCAGGTAGTTCCGGGCATCACGGCCGCGGCCGGTTGCGCGGCGTATGCAGGTATACCGTTAACACACCGGGATATGGCACAGTCCGTCGTTCTCCTGACGGCGCACGGAAAGGACTCCGTGGACCGGCTCGACTGGCCTTCGCTGGCACGCGACAGACAAACGCTGGCGCTGTACATGGCCGTTCGTCGCTTCCCGGACATTCAGAGCAAACTGGTCGAATACGGACGGTCACCGGACACGCCGATTGCGATCATAGAACGCGGCACGAGCGACAATCAGAGAGTCATACACGGCAGTCTCGAAAACCTGACCGACCTTGCAGAGCAACATGGCGTTATTGCGCCGGCGCTATTGATTGTCGGCGAAGTGGCAGGACTCGGTGTCGGTCGGGAGTGGTTTGAAGGTCAAGCTGCCGCGCAGGCCCCTGACAGGTCGGTTCCTGTCGCAGTTTTCTGATATACAGGGCTACCAGGAGTCTGTGCGGCAAAAAACATTCCTGCTGCAAAAGCGCTACAGCGGCCCATTTTTCCGTGCTTTTTTGTTACGTAGTCTCACTATGCGCCGAAAAAGAACGAAAAAGTGGTCTCGCAACGGATATTTCTACCGCACAGATCCCTGGACCAAATAATAAAATCTCGAGTTTCTTCAAAAAGGACAGTCAAATGATTTACGACAATATCCTCGACACGATCGGAGACACACCGATCGTACGCCTCAACCGAATTGCCCCGGATCACATGGAAATGTATGTGAAGGTGGAGTCGTTCAATCCCATGGCATCGGTCAAAGACCGGCTTGCAATTGCAATCATTAACGATGCGGAAAAACGCGGTACCCTTGAGCCCGGCCAGACAGTTGTGGAAGCAACGTCAGGGAATACCGGGATCTCGCTCGCGATGGTCTGTGCAGCGAAGGGTTATCCGTTCGTTGCCACAATGGCGGATTCCTTTTCCATCGAACGGCGCAAGATCATGCGCGGTCTTGGTGCCAAAGTCATTCTGACGCCCGCCGCTGAAAGGGGCACCGGCATGGTGAAAAAGGCAGAGGAACTGGCGGAAAAATATGGCTGGTTCCTGGCAAGGCAATTCGAAAACCCGGCCAACCCGGAGTATCACCGCAACACGACGGGACCGGAAATTCTCATGGATTTCGCGGACAGGCGGCTCGACTACTGGGTCACCGGCTACGGCACCGGCGGCACGATGACCGGTGCCGGGGAAGTCATCAAGCTCGCTCGGCCCGAAGTAACAATCGTCGCGACTGAACCTGCCGGTGCGTCACTGCTGGCAGGTTGCGACTGGAATCCACACAAGATACAGGGCTGGACACCTGACTTCATTCCCGATGTGCTGAATCGTGAAGTCTTTGATGAACTCATTCCGGTGACGGACGAGCGGGCGATCGAAGTATCGCGACAACTGGCGGCAGAAGAAGGTATTTTCGTGGGCATCTCCTCCGGCGCCACGCTGGCAGCCGCGTTCGAAGTTGCCGAGCAAGCCGAAAAAGGCTCCGTCATCCTCGCGATGTTGCCGGATACCGGCGAGCGGTACCTGAGTACGCCCCTGTTTGAAGGCGTCAACGAGGGGTCGGACGATGACTGGCTCGAATCGATAGACGCCTGACAATCGATCGACCATCAGGCCCGGCCGGCGCAAAAGCCAGTGCCACCAGGCTTCGTTTCACGTAATTTACTGAAAAAAAAGGAGAAATCCGTTTCACCTGAGACATGAGTCACAGCGATTTCCGTCGTTGCATGGCATTGTGCGGTGGTTCCCAAATACAGGGCCTTTCCCGGCCGCGCCAGAGAGCGACACTCGCCTATGTTCGCAGACGTGCACAACATCATAACGAATAGAAATATCGACTCGGCCAAGGGACTGCTGCAGTCTCTGGTGCCCCGTGCACAGCGCTTCTGTTTTTACGACCTCTCCCGGAGCTGTGTCTGGAGCAGTGAGGGCGTCGACGATTACGAGATCGACAACTACGTTTCGGATTTGCCCGATGACGTTGTCTCGGGGATTCTCCCTGATTCGAGTCTTCTGCGCCGCACGTTGCCTTCTGGCCGAACGGTGCTCGTGTTGCCGGTCTATGGTGGCACGGATAAAGGGCTCGGCCTGCTCATAAGCGTGTTCTCCAGGAACGCAGGCAAGTCCTCCTCATTCAATCCGAGTCTATTGAAAAATATTCTGCTCCCGGCGGTGCAGGTCATCGGTGAGAGCCTACGCCTCAATCAACAGCTCGGCGAGATTGCGAGACGGGCGGACATGGCCGAGAAAGAACTCGAACTCGTCTATAAAGTCGATGAGAAAATCCATGGTGTATCACGCAGCCACGCCGGGCTCGCACAGCTAATCGGCCAAAGTGGCCGCTTTCTTGGCATTGCCTACAGTGTTCTGCTCTTGCCGTCCAAACGAATCCGGATCAGTGCCACACACTCGAGCTGGAAGCACGTAAACAGGAAAGTGCTGGACAAGTACATTATCGGGAAGCTGTTTCCGAAGCTCGAGGGTCAGCGAGCGCCGCTGATCTTTGAAGTGCCGCCGGTAGAGGGCTCGACCAATATTGCCGACCAGGGTTACCAGGCGATGCTGTGTCCGCTCATTGACAGGGCCGGCAATGTCGAGGGTGTGCTGGCCCAGCTCGGGCGCGTCAACAACACACTGTTCGACAAATCGCACATGCGTTTCATGTCGCACATCGTACGCAAGGTCGAATACGTCATTGAGCAATCTTTCGACATAATGACCGGCCTGATGAACCGCTCGGGATTCGAGGCGCAGCTGCATGAATCGATGAAATCACTCATCGACAGAGATGACGAACACCAGATTATTTATTTCGACCTGGACAATCTTCAGCTGGTCAATAACACGTTCGGACGGGAAGCCGGTGACGAAGTCATTATTCGCTTCGCGCAGATGCTCGAGGAGGTATTGTCCAAGAATGCCGTGGCAACCCGGCTCACAGGCGATGATTTCGCCATTCTGCTGACACACAGTACGGTCGAGCAAGCGCTCGATATGACCACGGCTTTACGCAGGAAAGGAGAGCAACTTCGATATTTGCAGGGAGATAAATCCTTGCAGGTCACAGTCAGCATCGGCGTCGCAAGTTTTGACGTTAAAGCCTCCGATGTGGCGGATGTGTTGACGGCTGCCCGAATTGCCTGTGACACTGCGAAAGACCACGGTCGTGACCGTGTCGAAGTCTATGACCAGGAGAACCAGAGCGTCATACGCCGCTATGATGACATGCATCTCGTCTCGGAGATTCAAAAGACTCTCGACGCGGACGGATTTGAGCTCCAGGCGCAACCTATCGTCTCATTGACGGATAGCGACGACCACAGTTACTTCGAGATTCTTTTGAGAATGAAGGACAGCAAAGGCAACAAGGTGTCATCCGACGCCTTCTTCTCCGCCGCTGAGCGTTATCAGCTCATGCCGCAGGTCGATCGATGGGTCGTTTCGACGACCTTGTCCAAACTCGGCGAGCACGCGGAATACCTCAAAGCGACGGGCGCAAGCTTTGCGATAAATCTGTCAGGCCAGTCTCTGGGTGATGACGAGATTCTCAAGTTTATCGAGGACGAAATCGAGTCCAGCGGTGTCCCTGCTGCGTCGCTCTGCTTTGAGGTCACGGAATCCGCGGCGGTATCCAACCTCAGGAAAGCTCAGGCCTTCATCGATGCATTGCGCAAGCGTGGTTGCAGCTTCTCACTCGATGACTTCGGCGCCGGGTTGAGTTCATTTGCCTATCTCAAGAATTTCCAAGTCGATACTTTGAAAATCGATGGCAGTTTTATCCGCGATATCACTGACAACAGGATTTCGGAGTCAATGGTGACTGCTATTACGCAAGTAGCCAAAGTGATGAAGCTCAAAACCGTGGCCGAGTACGTGGAAAGTAAGAAGACCATGTCGCTCATCAGAAAGATCGGTGTCGACTTCGCGCAGGGCTATGCTATCGGCAAACCCATCGCCATCGACGACGTCCTGCAAGCTCTGACCAGGGAGACGCAGTCGTCAACTGGGTGATCACGAAAAAGACCTGACAGGTTTTCATCACCCGTCTGGTTTCGTCATACCTCGAGCGGATCAAGTCAACGAACGTCAGTTCGCAGCGAGCGGAATGTTGCCAATAATATACGTTGGCGGACTGGGGCTCCTGCAGATCAGGAAATGCCCGATTCCAGTCCGGCAGCCATAATCATCCCCAATTCTTCGCATTCAATGAGCCGGGTCTGGTCAAACTCGCCGGCGATCAACAGCGGGTCTGGATCTGTTTGACGGAAAGTCCCGTCAGAATTCGGCTAATGCTACTTAAGGGGGGCGGGATGCTGCATCTGGCGGCCATTCCGATAGACTGGCCGCGATGAAGCCGTCAGCCAACAAGAAACTCGAGCAGCTGATCTCGAATCTGCCCGACGAGCTCAGCGCCGTCGTGCCGCTTTGGCTCGAGCGGCTCGAATCGTCTCATCCTGCCAGTGCTGCTCGATTCAGTTTCCCGGATGACTTCCTTGCCGGCTTGACCAGGCTTGTTGCCTGCAGCGAGTTCGCGGCGAATACGATCGTCCGGGAATGGCCCTGGGTCCTGTCCCGCCGGGACAATGCGGCGTTCCTGCAGGCTCCGGACAGGGAGGCCCTGCGTGCATTCTCGAACGAGATATCCGGATGTATGGATGATATCGATACCGTAAAGAGCCGTCTCAGACGGTTCCGCGATCGGTGGCTTTTGCATGTGCTGTGGCGCGATATCTGCGGGGCAGCAAGCCTTGACGAAACTTTGCAGGCATTGTCCGATCTTGCCGACGACTTAATCGCTGCCTGCACGAAATATGCAACGCGAATAATGCAGGAACGATTTGGAATACCGCGAAATGATCATCGGGCAGAGATACCCATCGTAGTACTTGCAATGGGCAAGCTCGGCGGCCGGGAGCTGAATTTTTCCTCTGATGTCGATCTGATTTTCCTGTACACCGATGATGGAGAAACTGATGGCAGGAGCCCTCTCAGCGCGCATGAATACTTCACTCGCCTGACTCGGCAGATTGTAGCTTTGCTTGACGAGGTGACGGCTGATGGCTTCGTATTCAGGGTCGACACCAGGCTCCGGCCGTTCGGCGACAGTGGCCCACCCGTGGTCAGTTTTGCCGCCCTGGAATCCTACCTTCCACAGCATGGCAGGAGCTGGGAGCGATACGCCTACATCAAGGCCCGGATTACAGGTCCGCCTGTCAGCGAGGCAGTTGCCGAAGAACTCCTGAGCAACATGATTGAGCCCTTCGTTTATCGGCGCTACCTGGATTTCGGTGTATTCGAATCGCTGCGTGACATGAAGGCGCTTATAGCTGCAGAGGGTCAGAAGAAGGAGCTGGCATCCAACATCAAGCTCGGCCCCGGCGGCATCAGGGAAATCGAATTCATCGCACAATCGTTGCAACTCGTTCGCGGCGGGAGCGACAGGCGACTACGCAGCAGCGAGTTGCAGCTTGTGCTGCCCCGTCTCGCCAATAATCTCGGGCTTTCGGCATCGTCAGTCGCCGAGCTTCTCAATGCCTACACTTTTTTGCGGCGTCTCGAAAATTTCATTCAGGCCATGCGCGACCAGCAGTCGCACGATCTTCCGAACGATCCCACGGACAGGGCACGACTTTGCCTGGCGATGAATTATCCAGACTGGGACAAGCTGGTTGCAGATCTCGATATGTATCGCGGCAATGTCAGCAGGCAATTCGATAACGTGACCTTCAGGAACGAACGTCCCGAATCCCGGTCCACGGCTGCGACAACATTTTCTGAATGCTGGATTTCGTCATCTACTGCCGCCCAGTGGCAGGAACTACTGGAACAACAAGGCTTCGCACAGGCGGAGGAACTATCGGCAACTGTGGTGAATTTCCAGCGGGCTCCTCTGATGCTGCAAATCGACAAGGTCGCCCGTCAACGGCTGGATCAGCTCATGCCGAAGCTGTTGGTTCAGCTACGCGACAAGCCTCGTCCATCCCCGGTGCTAGGCAGGGTACTCAGTATCGTCGAGCGAATATTGCGGCGCAGCGCTTACGTCGCCTTGCTGAATGAGAATCCGGCTGCTCTCGAGAGGCTGGTAAACCTGTGTGAGAGTAGTGCTTATCTCGCCGAGGAGATCAGCCGTCTTCCTCTGTTGATGGATGAGTTGCTCGACCCGCGTCTCTTTTCGGCTTCGCTTTCGGCCAGCGAAATGGCAGAGGAACTGGATCAACGTGTCGCCCGTCTCGACGAGGTGGACAGCGAGCAGCGTATAGAGATGCTCGGACAGTTTCAGCGGGCAAGTCTGTTTCGCGTTGCGGTCGCTGATTTCAGCGGCAAGCTGCCAATCATGAAAGTCAGCGACCGCCTGACCGACCTCGCGGAACTGGTTTTGAAAGAGGCGCTGAAACTGGCTTATGCGGATCTCGTGGAGAAGCACGGTGAGCCATGCTACGTCGACGGTAAGGTCAGCCGGGTTGCCGGATTCGGTGTTATCGCTTACGGCAAGTTCGGCGGCATAGAATTGTCATACCGGTCGGATCTCGATCTCGTGTTCCTCCACGAATCAGGTCATTCGGGCGTCTCCGGGCAAATGACCAACGGTGAAAAACCGCTTGAAACGAGTGTTTTCTTCGGCCGTCTGGTGCGCCGCCTGGTGCACTTTCTGACGATACAAACCGGCACAGGTGCGCTTTACGAAGTCGACACCCGCTTGCGCCCCAGCGGACGGGCCGGTCTTCTGGTAACGAGTATCGAAGCGTTCGAGCGGTACCAGGAGGAGAATGCGTGGACCTGGGAGCACCAGGCCCTCCTGCGCAGCCGGCCCGTCGCCGGCAGTGCCCGGGTAGCCCGGGAATTCGAGAAATTACGGGCCGAGACGCTAAGGAACCGCGTGCGTCAGGAGAGTTTGTTGGAAGACGTGACGTCGATGCGGCGAAAAATGCGGGAGCAATTGGATCAGAGCAATGCCGAATTATTCGATCTCAAACAGGGCGAGGGCGGCATTGGCGATATCGAGTTCATCGTGCAATACCACGTTCTCAGGAACGCCAGGCTACATCCTGCCGTCATTCACTATTCAGACAACATACGGCAACTTGGAACTCTTGCGGCGGCAGCTTGCCTGACGGAGAAGGATGTCGTGGGCCTGCAGGACATATATAAGGAGTACCGCTTGCGGCTGCATCGCCTCGCTCTGGATGAGCAGCCGCCACTGGTGCCTGACACAGCATTTATTACGGAAAGAAAATTCGTGTCCAGCGTCTGGGCGCGCACGATGAAATGATCTGTGACAGCATAGAGCTGAACTGACAGACAAGGTCAGATTCGTTGCTGCTACGCATTTCTCCGACTTGACGCTATCCCCGTATTACTGCATAAATCTCGGAGCCAACCGACAAAGGCATATCCAGCCGAAGCTAGCGAGGAGATCTGTCATGACCAGGTATCTGTCAATTGGACTTTCAGTGCAGAGTCGCAAAATAACTGCTTGCAATCAGCTGTGGCGGACGATCACGAGGCTGCTTGCCGGGGTGGGTCTGGTGGCACTGTTCTGGGCACCCGCCCCTGCTGCGCTTGCTCAGCAGGAGGAGGTGATCGAGAGCGGAGAGCAACAGTTCAGTCAACAGTGCGCGGTCTGCCATGGTCTGGAGGGACAGGGTGACGGTGTGTTGGGACCGCATCTAAAGGAGCAGCCGGCAGACCTATCCCGATTGAGCGAGAGAAACGGAGGGACCTTTCCGGTTTGGGAAGTCTACGGGAAAATCGACGGCCGCGACAAAGTCGGCGCCCACGGAGCCGGCGATATGCCTGTGTGGGGAACAGATGAGCGGTATGAGGGGACCAGCGGACGGCTGGCGATGGGGCAGATTTTGGAGATTGTCTTCTTCCTGCAGTCCATTCAGGAAGAATAATGTGCTCAGAGACGGAGAGGCTGGACCTTACGATAGGTCAAGCTTCGCCAGACCCATTCCATTGGCCCTGATCTGAATCGTCGAAGCCACCGGGCGCAAGAAA
>Ga0209980_10000547_pt1 | contig 20380 bp, 22 predicted proteins | sample CR02metaG_FD_183611 | JGI IMG/M metagenome (GOLD analysis project Ga0209980, IMG submission 183611) | Deep subsurface microbial communities from Mariana Trench to uncover new lineages of life (NeLLi) - CR02 metaG (SPAdes) (version 2) | ecosystem: Environmental > Aquatic > Marine > Ocean trench...
GTATCCGCAGCAGACTGGCAAAGCGATTTGTGAAGGAGTCGCCTGGTCCAAAAATGACCGATGGCTGCAGTATCGTAGCGGCCAGTTCCCGCCCGGACCGGCGAATAATATCCTCCGCTTCGCCCTTGCTGCGCAGGTAATGGCTGGCTCCTTGTTCGCCGTCCGCATTGAGGGCGCTGAGATAGACCAGGTGCGGCACCTGGTTGCGCAGACAGGACTCGACGACTTTCTTGCTGAGTTCGGTGTGCGCCTGCCTGAAGCCGCTGCCGTCATGGCCTTTCTCATTCAATATCCCGACCAGGTTGATGACCGAGTCGCAACCCTCGAACAGCGAGTCCAGTGTTTCCTGCCGGTGGATATCGCATTGTCTCAGCTCGAGATCCGGGTGGACCAGCAAATCCCTGTGGTCCTCGCGATAACGGGTCGGTACGCGAAGGTGATGGCCCTGGTTGGCGAGACGAGCGAGCAAGCGGTGACCGACAAAGCCGGTTCCGCCGAGTACGCAGATGACAGATTTTTTCATCGTCCAGTCCATTATCAGCCTTGACCGCCAGGCGAGGCGGATTTCACCGAGTCCTATTGTGCTTTAATCAGCGAATTATCGACAGGATGAAAATTGGATAAGCAGATTTCTGGCTTGCTCGAAATTTTTGCGATCCTTCCGGGCTGGTGGATCTTCCCGGTCGCCGGTTTGGTTGCCGGTGTGCTGGCCGGATGTTTCGGCATCGGCGGCGGTCTCGTGGTCGTGCCCGTGCTGGCTTGGGTGTACGTGGGAATGGAGGTTGCCGAGCCGGTACGCATGCATTTGGCGATCGGTACCTCGCTTGCGACGATCGTGCCGACCTCGCTGAGCTCGATTTACGCTCATCATCGGCGCGGCGCTGTTTTGTGGCGGGTTTTCAGGCGTTTGGTGCCGGGCATATTGGCCGGAGGCCTGGCGGGAGCGGCGCTGGCCAACGCGCTGGATTTTCCACAACTTAAATCCTTGTTCAGTTGCCTGTTGGTCCTGATTGCCCTGCACATCGTAATCGGCGGCATGCCCGGCGGAGACCGGGCGATGCCGGGCCGAACCGGAATGACGATCGCGGGGATCGGCATCGGCACGGTTGCGGCTTTGGGCGGTATCGGCGGTGGAGTGCTGACCAATCCGTACCTGCTCTGGTGCAGCGTCGACATCCGCCGGTCGGTTGCGACGGCCGCTGCCTGCACGTTGCCGGTCGCCCTCGCCGGCAGCGCGGGATTCATCCTGGCCGGCCTCAGCGCCGATGGCTTGCCGCCATTCAGCAGTGGCTATGTTTACTGGCCCGCGGTGGCCGGTATGGCGGCGGCCAGCTCGTTCGGTGCACCGCTGGGGGCGGCGATCGCGCACCATGCCCCGACCCGCGGTCTGCGGCGGGCACTGGCAATCCTGCTGATGATAGTGGGCCTGGAGATGCTGCTGTCCTAACAGTCCAGACCAGTCCGGGTGCTTACTGGATCGGTATCAGAAGACGGTTATTTCCCCTTCTTATGGTCAGCAGCAATGCTTCCGCGCCGGCGGCCCGATCGCGGAATCGCTGGAGGTTGTCGACGTCGCGACGATTGACTTCCGTAATGATGTCGCCGGCCCGCAGCCCACGTTTTGCGGCAGGACTGTTTGGCTCGACGCTGACTACCCGTACGCCGTCGAGTTCATCTGCCGGGCGGGTGCCGAGCAAACTGGCGCCATCCAGGCCGGCGTGTATCTCGGCGCCGGCCAGCGGAGTGCTTTGCACCTGCTCGCCCAGGCGCGCAAGGACGGTCCGGGTTTCACCATCGCGCCAGACCCCGATTCGCACATTCTCTCCAACCGGCTTCAAGCCGATGGTGTTGCGCAGTTCGGCCGAATCCTTGACGATTTTTCCGTCGATCTCGATGATAACGTCGCCGGGCTGAATTCCGGCCCTGGCGGCGGCCGAATCTTCACTGACCTCTGAGACCAGCGCGCCCAGCGCGTTTTCTTTTTCCATCTCTTTCGCCAGCGCCGGCGTCAGCGAATAGATCTGTACGCCGAGCAGGCCTCGACGGACCTCACCGAATTCGATGATCTGCTTCATTACCGCATGGACCATGTTCGACGGAATGGCAAAACCGATACCGATATTGCCGCCGCCACCCGAGATGATGGCGCTGTTGATGCCGACCAGTTCTCCCTTGAGGTTGATCAGGGCGCCGCCGGAGTTGCCGGGGTTGATCGATGCATCGGTCTGGATGAAGTCCTCATAACCGTCCGGGTTGATGCCGTGCCTGCCAAGAGCGCTGATGATGCCGGAGGTAACCGTATGCTGCAGACCGAAGGGGTTGCCGATAGCAACCACAAAATCACCGACGCGGACAGCGTCCGAATTCGCCAGCGGGATATCCTGCAGGCCATCGCTATCGACCTTCAGTACCGCGAGGTCCGAAGCGGGATCCTTGCCGACCACGGTTGCCTGCAATACCCGGTCGTCAAACATCGTGACGGTGATTCTATCCGCATGTTCGACCACATGATTGTTGGTAATGATGTAACCGTTTTCCGCGTCTACGATGACGCCGGAGCCGGCGCTTTGAAAGCGGTGGGGCTGAGACGGCGCGTTAAAAAACCGGCGGAAGAAGGGGTCGTTCTGAAACGGGTTGTTTCGTCGGCCCGTGGTTTGCACGATTCCCGTGGTAGCAATATTGACCACGGCGGGTGCAGCTTTTTCGATCAGCGGCGCCAGCGTGGGTGTGCCGTCTTCGTCGCTGGTCGGGAATATGGTCGCACCGGCAGGCAGGGTAACCAGGATGGATAGTATTGCCGGGACAAGAAATTTTCTGTTGCTTCTCATGCGCGCTCCGATTCTGTCTGGTCCGGCCTTTCACCGGAACCCCCGATTATACAACCGCAAAAGGCGGACAGGAAAAACGGGTGGAAAGTTCCACCCGATTTCCATGACCCGAATGAAATGCGGTCTCAATCGACCTGGATATCGATCTTTTTCGGCTGGATTTCAGCATGTTTGGGGATAATGACCTCTAGTACGCCCAGCCTGCTCTTCGCGGTGATTCGATCCGAATCTGCCGTATCGGGCAGACTAAAGCGGCGGAAAAATCCACCGCTGGCGCGTTCGACGCGCCGGTATGCCTGGTCGTGGGTTTCCCCATCGACGTGGCGTACACCGCGTAAAGTCAGGACACCCTTGTCCATGGTGACTTCAATGTCTTTCGGGTCGACGCCGGGGATATCGGCACGCAGAACGAACTGCCGGTCTTCTTCCTCGATGTCTACGGCCGGCAACCAGTCGCTGACCGGCGAAGTTGTTTCATCCTCGTCCCGCCATTGCCTGTCAAGCATCCGATCCAGGTCATGGTGCAGTCTGTGCACCAGGCCCCACGGCTGATAGCGAATCATGTTCATCAGTTTTACCTCCGGGTAAGTCAATTTTTTCCTGACTGTTTTTTATGGCCGATTGGCGAAATTTCAAGTCCCCGACCGGGCGGTCGGGGATAAAGCTGTTAACCAGCTGTGGAAAAGATGTCAGAATCCGGTGAACACAATATCTTGTGGTGCAGCAAAACCAGCGCTTTTTTCATACAGACGCCTGAATTTAATAGAGAAATTCATGTTTATGCTATAACTTATTGACACTTATAGAGTTTTCCGCAGAGAAAAATACCTTGACAGCTGATAGACGGCGGCATAATCTTCCTTCCCCGACACTACATATTGTGTTTTCCTGAATTTTTATGGCGAAGGCCGAAAAGCCGATCGGGAACAGGGAATTTGGCATGCAGACCCCTGAAAAATGGGTAATGCGCGCAAAAAATAACAAGCGATGCAAAGCATTGCATGGAAGGGGACACCAAGCCGGGCTATGAAAACAGCTAGAAAAATCGACCCAAAGGACCTGGGCGAAATTACCTTTCAGGCCGCCTCACTGGACATCTGGGACACCAAATACAGACTCAAAGCCAAGGACGGAAAAATCATCGACCAAAGTGTCGATGATACTTATCTGCGGGTCGCCAACGCGCTGGCCGCAGTCGAAGCGCCCGAAAAACAGGAATACTGGGCCGAGCGGTTTATCTGGGCTCTTCGCAAAGGAGCTATACCGGCTGGCCGCATCATATCCAATGCGGGCGCTGCCGAGCACAAACCGGCGACTTCGACCATCAACTGCACGGTGTCCGGAACGATTAACGACTCGATGGCCGAAATCCTGGACAAGGTCAAGGAAGCGGGCATGACCTTGAAGGCCGGTTGCGGAATCGGTTACGAATTTTCGACTTTGAGGCCTCGTGGCGCCTATGTATCCGGTGCAGGAGCCTATACATCCGGGCCGCTGTCGTTCATGGATATTTACGACAAAATGTGTTTCACGGTGTCATCGGCGGGCGGTCGTCGCGGCGCTCAGATGGGCACCTTCGATGTCGGTCATCCGGATACGCTGGAATTCGTTCGCGTCAAGCGCGAAGCCGGCCGCCTGCGCCAGTTCAATCTTTCCTTGCTGATTACCGATGAATTCATGCGGGCGGTGAAAGAGGACAAGCCCTGGCATCTCGCCTTCCCGGTCAGTCGCCGGGAAGCGGTCAAGGAAAATCTCGATTTGCAGAATGCCGATGAGTATATCTGGCGCGAGTGGCCGGGCGAGGGAGATTTTGTCCGTAACGACGAAGGCTTGGTGGCCTGCCGGATCCACAAGACCATGCCGGCTCTGCGGATGTGGGATGTCATCATGAGTTCCACTTACGATTTCGCCGAGCCGGGGTTCATCCTGATCGACCGGGTCAACGAGCAGAACAACAACTGGTGGATGGAAAACGTGCGCGCGACAAACCCCTGCGGCGAGCAGCCATTGCCGCCATATGGTTCGTGCCTGCTTGGTTCGATAAACCTTACCCGGTTCGTCAGCGAACCGTTTGGCGCTGACGCCGGTTTCGACTGGGTGGAATTCCGGAAGGTCGTGAAGGTGTTCACACGCATGCTCGACAACGTCGTGGAAGTCAATGGTTTGCCTTTGGGTAAGCAGCGCGACGAGATCGTCAGCAAGAGACGGCATGGCATGGGTTTCCTGGGTCTGGGTTCCACCCTGACCATGTTGCGCATGATCTACGGCGAGAAGGATTCGATTGAATTTACCGAGAAAGTCGCCAGGGAACTCGCGCTGGCCGGTTGGGAAACGGGGCTGGAGCTCAGCCGTGAAAAAGGCCCGGCGCCGATCATGAACCAGGAGTTCAAGGTCACGGCGGAAATGCTGCGCAAACGACCGGAGATGAAACGCGATGGCTGGCAGGTAGGCGCACGAATCGCCGGCAAGGTGTTGCATGCCCGTTATAGCCGTTATATGCAGAAAGTCGCCGCAGTAGCGCCGGATCTCGTCGAAGAGCTGGCGGAAGTGGGTAGCCGGTTCACCCACCACAATTCGATCGCGCCAACCGGAACGATATCGTTATCGCTGGCCAATAATGCCAGCAACGGGATCGAGCCCAGCTTTGCGCACCACTATTTCCGCAACGTGATCAGGGAAGGCCGCAAGACCAAGGAAAAAATCGCTGTTTACTCGTTCGAATTGCTGGCCTATCGGGAGTTGGTGAATGCCAATGCCAGCCCGGACCCGGAGAACGCCGAAAACAGGTTGCCGGAATATTTTGTCACCGCCGACGATATTAGCCCGCGACAACATGTCGACATCCAGGCGGCTGCACAGAAATGGATTGATTCGTCCATATCCAAGACAGCCAATATCCCGACGGACTTTCCCTACGAAGAATTCAAGGACATTTATATCTACGCCTACGAGCAGGGGCTCAAGGGCTGCACTACGTTCCGGTTTAACCCTGAAGCGTTTCAGGGCGTGCTGGTCAAGGAAAAGGACCTGAAAAACACGACCTATGTATTCACGCTTGAAGACGGAACCCAAATGGCATTAAAAGGCGACGAGGAGATTGAATACGATGGCGAGGTGCACAGCGCGGCCAATCTTTTCGATGCATTGAAAGAGGGTTATTACGGCAAATTCTGACTATGACTGGGAACCAGCGCTCCTCACCTGGAAGACGGATCGTTGAGCCGAAACCGATTTAACGGTCCCCTTCGTTTTTGGCACCAGCGAGAACCGTCGCTATGACGGGAAAGAGGGAAAACAGTGAGCGTTTATTTACGTAACTGGAAAAAACGGCAAGAGCAAGCAACATTCGAAATTTGGGCGGGCCGTCAGAACTGGCTTCGTGCTGGACTGATGGTCAAGGACGACCAGGACATACCCGTAACTTCCTGGCTGGAGCGGCATGTGGCTGGCGGCTTGCCCAAACCCGACTACATTAGCAGCGGGCCTGCCGCACAGGTCCGGGAGATTGAAGAATGAAACCCGTGAAAATCGAGGGGAAAATAGTTGACTATCGGATCGATAAAGCCGATGCAGCTGGTGCCGGGCAATCAGCCGGCAAAGCGGACCGGGAAGCGGAGCCCAAGCCCAAAGTTGTCCAGATGCACGAAAAACTGGAGCGGCCGGAGATGCTGGAAGGGTCTACCTACAAGCTGAAAAGCCCGGGCATGGATCATGCGATGTACATAACCATCAACGACATCGTGCTCAATGGCGGCACAGAGCATGAAGGCCGCAGACCGTTCGAGATATTTATCAACACAAAAAACCTGGATCATTTCCAGTGGATCGTCGCGATGACGCGGATGATGTCAGCGGTGTTCAGAAAAGGAGGCGATGTCACGTTCCTGGTGGAGGAAATGAAAGCCGTTTTCGATCCTCGTGGCGGTTACTGGCTGCCAGGCGGCAGATTTATGCCATCGGTGATCGCGGAACTGGGCCATATCATCGAAAGGCATTTACAGAAAATCGGTTTGCTCGGAAAGATCGGCCTCGACGAGCATCAACTCCGGATGGTTAAAGAAAAACGTGCAGAATTTATCGAGCAAAACAGGCAAACCGACGCGTTTGTCGACACTGAATTTCCCGAGGGCGCTCAATTGTGCACCAAGTGCAACACCGCGGCCCTCGTCCTCCTCGACGGGTGCATGACCTGTCTGAATTGCGGGGATTCCAGGTGCGGCTGATGGGCTGCAGGATGCGGCCTGTCTGACTTTAAGCGGCCTTCGGGCCGCTTTTTTTTCGCCGAAAACCAGGGGTTTTCCACCGCAGACCGGCCTCGGGGAATCTGTTAGTATCCGGAACTTTGATATATTCACGAGCGCAGTAGATTGTTATCAAAATGTTCAGATTCACGGCGCCAATCGCACCGGATAGCTGCCTGTTGCGAAAATATGCAAAGCAGAAGCTGGATATTTCGGGCGCAAGATACGAGTTTATGAATAGATCAGAGCTTCCTTAGTCCAAGCCAGGAGAGGCCAGACGAGACGTGAGTAGAAATCAGCCGACAATCGGAACCGTTGCGCGCCAGGTTGGTGTCAATGTTGAAACCATCCGTTATTACCAACGAATCGGGTTGGTCAAAGAGCCGCCAAAAAGCGGCGGGTTCCGTTTTTATTCGGATAAGGCGGTAACAAGATTGCTATATATTCGTCGTCTGAAGAAACTGGGATTCACGCTGCGCGAGATAACCAACCTGCTGGAAGCCGGAGCCAAAAGCTGTAGCGCAGTCGGCGCAATACTGCAAAACAAGCGCTCGGAAGTACTGCAAAAAATCGAGCAGATGCGCGCTGCGGCCGAGGAACTAGAACAGATGGAAATTATTTGCCGGGAGCCATCGTCTCGTGGGCTACGTGTCTGCCCGCTTATTCCCGAATCTGACTAGCCAACCTATCGGGTCTGCCGGCAATCTGCCGTGGAAAATCCCGTGTGTGGACAAGGATCCAGCAAGGGCACGGGCGCATTCATGAATAATCTGGGCTAGAGTAGTTGTACTAGCCAACGATCAGGTGTTCCAGTGGGCCGATTCGTACGCAAGTCATACTTGTTCCTGATTCTGTTTTGGCCTTGCTCACCCGTTAGTGCCGAGGCTTACCTGACGGTGGACGACTACCGGCAACTCGATGCCAGTCATCAACGCGCCTGGATTGCCGGCGTTGTGGATGGACTGCTCCTGATGTCGCAGGGCAGCAATTTAAGCGGCAGGCGCTGGCTGCTCGATTGCATCCGCGAACGGACAATGGATCAACTGCACCAGGCGTTTTCGAAATATATCAAGACCAACCCGGACTACTGGCAATATGCGGCGGCAGGGGAGTTCGCAATGGCAATGAACGAATCCTGCCCGAAAACACCTTTCTGGTGATGATTCGTTCCTGTACGGGGGTCGCCTCCCTGGCCTGTCAGGAAAGATCCTTTCTCGGGTCGAAGCCGAGTTCGTCCCGCATCCGCTGGTAGATGCTGCGGGATTTCGCACTGTCCGCCGGCGGCGTAACGATTTTCAGGATGACGAATTGATTGCCCGCGGGTTTTCCCGGCAAGCCTCGACTCTTTAGCCGCAGGCGTGAATCTGTCTGTGAACCCGGCGGAATTTTCAGAGATACCATGCCGCCGAGCGTGGGAACCTCGATCGTGCTCCCCAGCGCCGCCTCCCAGGGCGCAACCGGCAATTCGAGGTAGATGTTTTTCCCCTCGTCGCGGAAGATCCGATGCGGTATAAACTCAAGTTCCAGAAACAAGTCTCCGTTTGCCCCGCCACCGGCGCCCCTGCCTCCCTGCCCGGCGAGCCGAATCTTCTGGCCGTTGGTTACCCCTTTGGGAATTGTTACCTGCAGCGTCCGTTTCGCCGATGACAAGCCAGCCGCCCGAGTCAACTCGATGCTGCGGCTGCTTCCAAGATAGGCGTCCTCCAGGCTGATCCTGACTTTGGCCTGGTGGTCCGGGCCGCGGGCAGCGAATCCGCGCCTGAATCCGTGACCTGGAGGTGGTGAGCGGCCGCCGACCGCGCCACCAAAAAGCGATTCGAAAAAATCGCTGAAGGTGCCGGCGTCACCGCTTTGGGTGAACGAAAAACCGGAGTTCCAGCTTGGCGGCGGCCTGAATTCCTGGCCTTGCTTCCAGTCACTGCCAAACTGATTGTAGGCGGATCTTTTCTCCGGATCCTTGAGGACTTCGTAGGCTTCGCCAAGTTCCTTGAAACGATCTTCGGCGTTCTTCTCCTTGCTGACATCGGGATGATATTTCCTGGCGCTCCGGCGGTAGGCTTTCTTGATCTCGTCCTGGCTCGCGTTTCGGTCCACGCCGAGAATTTTGTAGTAATCCTGATATTTCATTGTGAGCCTCGTCTGCAGGAAGATCACGGCACACGAGGGACCGGTCATTCCGGCAACCGGCACGCGTCGCTCCATGCTGGCCCTAGTCTTGGGGGCTTTGGCGCTGAACTCAAGTTTAGCCCACCTATATCACCGAGGCGGTGGCCGCCGGGTGATATATGCGGGCTTGCCGTTCATGCGAGGCTCGGGCCGCAAAAACTGCTACAGTCAAAACATGCCCGGTCCAAAGCAAGAGTTTGTCAGAGCGCCGTCGATCGGGGCCGCTTTTTTGCTGGTCGCAGGCGCATGCACCAGCGTACCGGGCGGCGGGTCCGAGCCCCCCGGATCGCTATCCGTCATCTCCGGTGATCTCAGGTTGCGTTTTAACAGCCCGGTGAATGTCTATTTGCGCAAAGTTGACGATACCCGGCTTGGCATATTCAAAAACCGTGTACGCGTGTCGCCCGGTTCACACGTTTTGCTGGTCGATTGTGAAGTGGAGGATGCGGGCGGCACATCGAGGTATGTCCTGAACGTTACCACCGTTGCCGGCATCGATTACCGTTTGCAGGCGGTGCTGGCCAGCGGCAACCGTCGTTGTTCGGCCGTGGAAATGGTCGAAAATCCCCACTGAACCCGTCCCCTTGTCCGTAGTTTGGTCCGCCTTCCGGCGGTAATGCGAACTGCGTCACACTGTGCGTTTTTGCAGCCGCTTATTATGTTCGCTCTCGGGGCTGTGTTTCCGGGCAGTCTAGGGCAAAAACCAACAGCGGGGGCAACTGAATGGAAGCCACAATCGATGGCCGCAAGGGAATGTCGATTAACTGGGAGGGCTCCGCGATCACCCGTCCCAGGATGGTAGTCAAGCCCGAACGCGTTTCCGAACTGATCGATATCATCAAGAACGAGAAAAAGTACCCGGCGCCGGTTCGGGCCGTTGGTTTTCAACATTCAATTACCCGTTGTGCGGTCGCCGATGGCGGCACCATCATCGATATGGGCAACTTCAACCGGATACTCGAATTCGGGCAGCGTCACGTCCGGGTGCAGGCCGGCGTACGCATTTACGACCTGGTCAAGGCGCTGGACGCCCGCGGGCTTCAGCTTTGCGCCTGTCCGGAGTTTGGCGATATCAGCGCCGGCAGCGTGGCCTGCACGTCGAATCGATACATATCCTCGCGCGGAATCCTCGGGCAGATTTCTTCGACCGTCGTCGGTATGAAGCTGGTAATCCCGCAAGGAACGAAACTCAACGTGACGGCCAAGCAACCGGATATGCTCAACGTCATGCGCAGCAGCTTCGGTCTGCTGGGCATCGTTTACGAAGTAACTTTTGCGGTACGCGAAAAAATCGGTTTCGTGGTCAAACGCTGGCAAATGGACCTCGATGACCTGTCGCTGGCGATGGCCGGGTTAAACGGTGACGGCATCGGCGTCAGGCTGACTGTGTACCCGTTCTCCAACAAGGCACAACTCGAGACTCGGCATTCCGTGAAGCTGGAGACGGCAACCAGGCAGTGGAAGCCGACTTTGCGGGCATGGGGCTGGAATTGCCTGGTGCCTTTGGTGGCCCAACTGTTCAAGCGGCTGGTGCCAAGCAGCCGCCTGCGGGGTAAACAGCTCGATATCCTGCTGTTCCAGGCGCAAAAAATGTTTACCAGGATGTCACAAGACCGTATCGCGGAAATGTCGGCAGTTTGCCTGCCGCGCTGTCGCATGCCCAAATGGGGCAGATGCACTTACACGACCTGGGCGTTTCCAGCCGATGATTTCTCACTGCTGGTCGAAAAATATGTCGCTTTTTGTCTGCAATACAAACGCGACCATGGTTTCCGCTGCGATCTCCCGACCAAGGCGCTGTTCGTGCCAAAGGACCCCGCCAGCTTGCTTTCCTATGCCGCTGACGGGGATGTCTTTACCCTCGATGTGTTTAGCACCGGCGGCAAGGGCTGGGAGGATTTCCTGATCGACCTGAACCGTTTTTGCTCAGCCAACGGCGGAGTGCCGCTGCTCAACCAGACCAAACTTCTGTCGCAGCGGCAGGCGGTCAGGGGGCTGGGCCGCAAGCTGGTGACTTTCAAGCGGCTGCGGCGAAATGTAGATCGTCATGACCGGTTGTCGAGCACCTTCTACCAACCCCTGGTCGGCTGAAAAAACACGCACTATAGCCGGTCGGCAATCCAGCCTCTGTTATCATTCGTCCGGCGGGGTGTGCCATGGGACCAATCAGTTTGCTGGGCAATTTGTTGTGGCTGTTTCTGGGCCCGGGCATCGTTTGTTTTTTCTTTTGGGTAATCGCCGGCAGCATCATGGCCCTGACGATTGTCGGGATGCCCTTTGCGATCGCCTGTTTCCGAATCGCCGGGTTTGCTGCGTTGCCATTTGGGCGGACGCTGGTCGATGCCGAGGAAGCCGGTGGGCAAAGAATTTTCGGCACGACGTTTTTTGCCATACTCTGGATGTTGCTCGCCGGGGTCTGGCTGACGATGTTTCACCTGATCATCGGATTTCTGTATTTCATCACCATTATCGGGATCCCGTTCGCGCTCGCCCATTTCAAGCTGGCGATGGTCTCCTTCAACCCGCTGGGGAAACGGATCGCCTATCCCGGATAACCGTTCCGGCTGCGGCTGCGGTGGGCGCAACGCTGCACAGGGAGGACCCGGCCAGGGAGCCTTGTCGGCAGCCGGCACGACTGGCTACAATGCCGCTCCGCCAGCGTGGCCAGGTCAAATTCGGGAAAATGCATGTCCAGTTCCATAGTCAGTACACCTACCCCGTTCAACGAAGCTATCGGCACCTTTGCGCCAGGGAGCGCTGAGCGCTCCTCTTTGAAAGCCAGGCTCGCCGCCATGATGGACCAGCAGCTGGAGATTCCGGTCGTGGTCGGGGAGCGCGAAATTCACACCGGCAAAGTGGCGGAGAGCAGGACGCCGCACGATCACGGTCATTTATTGGGCAGATACCACGAAGCCGGGGAAAAAGAAGTCGCGCTCGCCATCGCGGCAGCGGCCAGTGTGAAGAGTCATTGGGCTTCGATGAACTGGGAAGACCGCGCGGCAATTTTTCTGAAGGCGGCCGACCTGCTTGCCGGGCCTTATCGCGACGAGATCAATGCGGCGACCATGCTCTGCCAGAGCAAAACGGTTTTCCAGGCGGAAATAGACGCCGCCTGCGAGCTGGTGGATTTCTGGCGTTTCAACGTGCATTTCATGGAACAGCTTTACGCGGTGCAGCCGGAATCCGCCGATGGCATGTGGAACACCATGGACTACCGGCCTTTGGAAGGTTTTGTTTTCGCCGTGTCGCCGTTCAATTTCACATCGATAGCCGGGAACCTGCCGACCGCGCCTGCGATTATGGGTAACACGGTATTGTGGAAACCATCGTCGACCCAGACCTACAGTGCCTGGGTCATCATGAAGGTTCTTCGCGAGGCGGGCCTGCCGGCGGGTGTGATCAGTTTCCTGCCGGGCGAAGGGGCTGCGATAGGCGGGCCGGTCCTGGCAAGCCCCGATCTTGCCGGGATACATTTTACCGGCAGCACGCCGACCTTCAGGCATTTATGGCGTACGGTCGGGGAGAACATCGAGCGCTATCACAGTTATCCGCGGCTGGTCGGAGAGACCGGCGGCAAGGATTTCGTATTCGCCCATCCCAGCGCCCACGTGCAGTCGCTGGTGACCGCGCTGGTGCGGGGCGCCTTTGAGTACCAGGGCCAGAAATGCTCGGCGGCGAGCCGGGCGTTCATACCGGCCAGCCTCTGGGACGAAGTCATGGCCGGCATGCTGGAGCAGATGAGCCGGATTAAAATGGGCTCGCCGCTGGAGTTCGGTAATTTTGTGTGTGCGGTTATCGACAAAAAAGCGTACGACAAGATCGGCGGTTACATTGCCCACGTAAAGAACAGCGATGATCACCGGATTCTGGCAGGTGGTGATTGCGATGACAGCCAGGGGTATTTCATCAGCCCGACCCTGGTCGAAGCCGACAGCCCGCAGTCCAGGCTGATGTGCGAGGAAATCTTTGGGCCGATCCTGACCGTGTATCGTTATCCGGACCAGCGCATGGATGAAACGCTTGCCGAAGTGGAGAAAGCGAGCCCATACGCACTGACCGGCGCGATTTTCTGTCGCGACCGCGCCGAGATAACGCGAATGAGCATGGTGCTGCGCTCCGCCGCCGGTAATTTTTATATCAACGACAAACCGACCGGCGCCGTGGTTGGCCAGCAGCCATTCGGCGGTGGCCGCGCCAGCGGAACCAACGACAAGGCCGGCAGCATCTATAACCTGGTGCGCTGGATGTCGCCGCGGGTCATCAAGGAAACTTTCGCCCCGCCGCAGGATTTTCCCTATCCGCACATGGGTGAGGACTAAACCCCGGGCCAAGCCCGTGCCGGGTTTCGGTATTGGCGTTAACTTGCCGATGACGATGCCGGCGCTGAATTTTGTCGCCATGCCGGCGGCCGTCGTCGGCGAACCTCGCTTTGAAAGGAGCGACTGAAGAAGGAAACGCCGGTTGGGCGCGGCGGCGACGAATCGGCTTGAACCCGCTATCATATTGAGCCTGCGCCCACGGACTATACGAGGCAATCATGAGCAAGGGGTTTTTCCGGGCCAGCGTTATCGGGCTGGTCGCCGTCCTGGCGTTGACCGCCTGTGGTCAATCCGGCGACCAACAGGACCCGCCGCTGCAAGGCACAACCGAACCGACCGGGGACAATGCCCGGCCTGGCCAGGACAGCCGGAAAAACTGGCTGGAAAAGCGCAAGGGGATCTACGCGCCGTTTACGCTGACGGCCGACCTCTCTAGCCTCAGCGACCGGCAAAAACGAATGCTGGTCAAGCTGATCCAGGCATCGGAGATCATGGACGGGTTGTATTGGGATCAGGCGCTGGGTGCGAAGGAACCCTTTTTGTCTGCGATCGTTGACCCGGACGCGCGCAAGTTCGCCGAATTGAACTATGGACCCTGGGACCGGCTGGCCAACGAAGCGCCATTCATCGAGGGGTATACTGCAAAACCGCCGGGCGCAAATCTTTACCCGGCAGACATGACGGCAGAGGAATTTGAAGCAGCCGAGCTGCCAGGAAAAGACAGCCTCTATACGCTGCTTCGAAGAGACCCGCAGGGGGAACTCTACGTTGTGCCGTACAGCGCAGCCTACGCGGAACAGTTAACGGCGGCGGCAGCGCTGCTGCGGGAAGCTGCCGCGCTGGCCGTTGACAGCCAGTTTTCCGAATACCTGACAGCCCGTGCAGAGGCGTTCCTCAGCAATGACTACTACGCCAGCGACATGTTGTGGATGGATATGAAAAACAACGCCATAGATGTTGTCATCGGGCCGATCGAGACCTACGAGGACCGTCTGTTTGGTTACAAGGCAGCCTTCGAATCCTACGTGCTGTTGAAAGACCTGTCCTGGTCCAGGCGGTTGAGCCGCTATGTCGGTTTTCTGCCGCAACTGCAACGCGGTCTGCCGGTGGCGGACGAATACAAGGTCGAGACTCCAGGAACCGATTCGGACCTGAATGCCTATGATGTCCTGTATTACGCGGGGCGCAGCAATGCCGGTTCGAAGACGATCGCGATCAATCTGCCGAATGACGAGCGTGTGCAACTGGCGAAAGGTACCCGGCGTTTGCAACTGAAAAACGCGATGCAGGCGAAGTTCGACAAAATCATGCTGCCGATCGCGGGCGAACTGATCGTCGAGGAGCAGAGGACTCATGTGACCTTTGCTGCATTTTTTGCCAACACCATGTTTCATGAAGTGGCGCATGGGCTGGGCATAAAGAACACCATCGATGAGCGAGGCACGGTTCGTATCGCCCTCAAAGAGCTTGCCTCTGCCATGGAAGAAGGCAAGGCCGATGTACTGGGGGTTTATATGATTACCAGCCTGCACCAGCAGGGGGAACTGGACGGCGGTGTGTTGATGGATTACTACGTGACTTTTCTCGCCGGCATATTCCGTTCGGTCCGCTTTGGCGCGTCAAGTGCCCACGGTAAAGCGAACATGGTGCGCTTCAATTTTTTCCACGATATGGGAGCGTTCAGCCGCGACCCGGGCAGCGGTCAGTACCGGGTTGATTTCGAGCGTATGCAAGAAAGCATAGCGGCGTTGTCGGCGCTTATTCTGACTCTCCAGGGCGATGGCGATTACGCCGGCGCCAGCCGGTTGCTGGTGGACAAGGGGAATATCGGCGAGGAATTGCAGGCAGATCTCGACCGTCTGGCGGCGGCCGGGATTCCGGTCGATATAGATTTCGTCCAGGGCGTCGAATTCCTGGGGCTGGACTGAGCAGACTCATGCGAGCCGCGGCCGGCAACCAGCGTACATGGCATGGTGGGAGGTTGGTCTTGCCGTTGCTGCTTTTGTTCTCGGTCGCTTCGACCGCGAGCGCAGCAGAAAGCGACTGGATGGCCGACAAGGTGCTGGTTCTGAAGGCGCAGCGAAAACTGTTCCTGATCAAAGACGATCGCATTCTGAAAGCGATCGATATTCGCCTCGGCCTGGTCCCCGAAGGGGAAAAGGAAGCCGAAGGGGATTTCCGCACGCCGGAGGGTTCGTATTTGCTCGATCGCCGGAATCTGAACAGCGACTATTTTTTGTCCATCCGTATCAGTTATCCCAACTCGCTGGACCTGTCGGCTGCGCGTGGAACGGGGTTATCGCCCGGTGGTAACGTCATGATTCATGGCCGGCCCAACGAAATGCAACATGAACGCGAGTATTATTCCACTTGGGACTGGACCGATGGCTGCATCTCGGTAGCCAACACCGACATGGTGGATATCTGGATGATGACCGGCGTCGATACGCCGATCGAAATTCTGCCCTGACCCGTACCGTCTGTGGTTCCCGCCCGGCGGCGGTCAATTTCCTCGTTTCCGGACTTTCATACAAGCGATGGCTTTTTCAATAAACCGTTGAAAATCAACAAGTTCAGTTGACGCTGATTGTGAACCAGTTCCTGTTTTGCGACCGGTGTGCCAATTACTGTAAGAGTCAGGGATTTACACAGGATTGTGTGTATGGCTCAGCACGACAGAAATCGCGACAGGAAACTGCCACCGACAGTCAGCAGGCCCGCCAGGGCCGACGACGACGGCTGGGCTGCGTATCGCAGCTGGCTGGGCCAGGTCGCCGGAACGCGGGGGCGTCGCGTGATGGCCGACAGTTCGATTTACACCTTGCAAGGATACAAAGACTGGGCCCACCGCGTGCGCAAGGATTGGGATTCGGATTCGACCGAGTAACCAGCAAGCCGTCACACCACACCCACCGATGGCAGCGCGCTCGCCGGTCTGCTTCTCTCCCAGCTGAGTATCGACTTCCATTGTTCCAGGTCTTTGCGGACATTGTGCGGTTTCATTTCGTGAATTCCGATGCCTTGTTCGGCACAGCGAACATAGGCCTGCGAATCTCGCAATACGCCGACGATAGGAATACGCAAATTCCTTAGAAATCGCATCAGCGCCTGGTAAATCAAGGTATTGCTTTTCACCCGGTTGGCCAGCACGCCAATGCGGCCATCGCTGCGCCTGATGCGCGCGATCAGCAACAGGTTTGAAATCAGGGCGGTCGCCGCATGGATATCGATATCCGATGGCAGCACGGGGATCAGGATTGCCTGTGCGCCGCGGGTAATATCCGGCAGCGCCTGCGGATCGATCGCCGCCGGCGTGTCGACAACGACTCGTTGGGATTGCGGAGGTACGCGCATTTGCCAGCTCCGCGTAACCCGCATTTGATTTTCGTAGGCCGCTACACCGTGAATGACTGGAAGATCGGCAAAGCGTTTGTCGAGCCAGTGCATGCTCGAGCCCTGCCGGTCCATATCCATGAGCGTCGGCTCCATGCCCTGGGTCGAAAAATAGGCCGCCAGATTGGTGGCAATCGTGGTTTTTCCGGATCCCCCTTTTGGATTCAGCACGACGATCTTTTTCATGGCCCGACCATACGCCAGATTCGAGTTAGGCGACAGCGATTCTCTGCATTATGTATAGGCGAGGCTGATCGATTTTGTTTCTTTGTGAACTGCAACACAGCGAATGCCGATGCGCTTTTCTAAAGTTGGCACCGGAAGCTGACAAATCGGAGCGAAACTGAAATGAGCAAGGGGTCCGAAAACCGACGGGATCAACAGCCGTCGAAAATGGACAGGAATAACTGGGTTGCCAATGCGATTGCGGCAGCGACCCGTGCGCTCGAAAGCGAGCATGGCAAGGGTCGCAACGGGCTGGGTGTTATCGATAGCCCGGACCGATCGCGATTCGTCTGAAGGCCCGTGAATCGGCAGCGCTGAAAAGCCTGGATGACAACGGGCCAAGGAGCAGACATGGAAGTGCTTATTCAATGCCTGGATGAAATCGAGGACCTGGTAGTCGGGTTCGCGCTATGGGCTGGTTCCTGGTCGAGGATGATGGCCGTCGGCGGCCTGGCGATCTACTTCGTGGGCGTGCTGTATCTTATGTTTGCTTGAGACACGGTCGCGGCCGGTGTGATCTGCGTCACATTTTGCGAATCCACAAGCAGATATTATGTAGCCAGGTTTGAAAATAAAACGGTATGGATCGTGCGTAAACGGATCGACACAGGCAGGCACAGTTATCGCAGCGACCTGGTGGGCCAGGGATTCGCTGGCCCCGGCAAAAAAAAGCGACCGAAGGTCGATTCCGATGCGACGGAAAATGAGCCGGGCGGAGATTCGGTGATAGACCAGATTTCGGGCGACCCCTACCTGGCGGATCTGATCAGGAAGCATCGGCAGGAATAAGACTCGCGCTTAGTCATGATTCGCGTCATCCGGGCGTTTGGTCAACGATCGAAGAAACGCCACAAGACCCATTTTATCGCCGAGGCGGGCCGCCGCGACCGGGCTAATGCTCTTCAGGACCATCAGCGGCCGCACCGGCATGCTGTTAACCAGGATTTCAGGCTTGTTGGAGTGCAGCGCTTTTACTACGGCCTCCGCGACCTGCTCCGGCGTGCAACTGCCGAGGCTGCCGGGCGCATCGCGCCCCTTGCGCGCGAACATGCCCGCACCGGTGACAAAACCCGGGCAAATGGTGGTTACTTTTACGCCGGTACCTTGCAGCTCCATCCACAATGACAGTGACCATTCGGACAGTGCGGCCTTGGTGCCGGAATAGGCGCTGCCGAAGGGCATCGCCAGCCGGCCCGCCATCGATGCGATGCTGATGATATGCCCGTCACTTCTTGCCAGCATGGCCGGCAGCAAAATACGGGTCAGCAACAACGGCGCCATCACGTTGGTCAGCACCGTCGCCTGGATCTGATCCGGCGCCTGCCGTTGATAAGGGACCACTTCCTCCAGGCCGGCATTGTTGATCAGGATATCGATCCGGCCCAGCGCGCTTACAGCGTTATCGGCGAGATCTTTCAGTTCGCCCATCCGGGTCAGATCGGCTGTCGCCGTTTCGATTCGCACCGACTCGGAGCGGAGGTCTGCCGACAGGTCTCGCAGCCGGTCCGCTCGGCGACCGCTTAGAACCAGGTTTATCCCGTTTGCCGCCAGCAATCTGGCGATATGGGGTCCGATGCCGCCGGTCGCACCGGTCAACAACGCGTTTTTGCCGCTCGCTTGATTCATGCTGGCTCCCGTTAACATGGTGGGTCAATGCCGGTGACAGTGTAGTATTTGTAGGCTTGGAGAGGGCAATGGTTGGCAAAAAAAATCCACATAAAAGCTCGGCTGAGGCGACGACGTCCGTCCCGGATGACTTGCAATATCGGGTAACCCGGGAGAAAGCGACCGAGGCGCCGTTTTCCGGGAAGCTGCTGTATAACAAAGCGGAGGGCACCTACGCTTGCATCGCCTGCGGGAACTCTCTTTTCAGTTCGCAGACCAAGTTTGACTCCGGGTCGGGTTGGCCGAGTTTCTGGTTGCCGCTGGCCGAGGGGAACATTAAGACGAGTGCGGATAGCAGCCATAATATGATGCGTATTGAAGTAAGCTGTGCGGACTGCGGTGCGCACCTCGGCCATGTCTTTGACGATGGCCCGCAACCCAGCGGCAAGCGATATTGTATAAACTCAGCCGCGTTGAACTTTGCACCCCGGGAAGAATCCTGATCGCCGGGTGCCCGGTAAAGGTATTGCCTGACCCCAATGATTTGCCCCCGGCAGAACTGGTTCGAAGAGGATTTGTCCGACATTTACCGGTGCGAATGCGCCGATCAGAAAGGAAAAACAATGACCCACAAGATTATATTGATGAGCTTCTTGCTGCTGGCCGCCTTTGGGTCGCCAATGGCTCAGCAAGACGATGCGGCAACGACCGCAAAGCAAGCGCCGGCGCAGCCGGAACAGGAAACATCGACCGTTGTATCGAAGGAGGCTCGGATGGAGTTGGTGGAACTGGATAATGGCTTGAAATACCTGCTTCTCGCCGAAGGTGCGGGAGCAGCGATCGAGGCCGGACAAAACGCCATGGTGCATTACACCGGTTGGCTGTACGACCAATCCCTGGCCGAGGGCAAGGGGGAGAAATTCGACAGTTCCCGTGATCGTGGCCAGCCATTCAGTTTCCCGTTGGGGGCGGGCCGGGTCATTAAAGGATGGGACCTGGGTGTGGCAGGCATGAAGGTTGGCGAGCGCCGCATGCTGATAATTCCCGCCGAGCTCGGCTACGGCAGCCGCGGCGCAGGTGGCGCCATTCCGCCGAACGCTGATCTGCTGTTCGATGTTGAATTACTCGGAATAAGTTGATGACGGGTCGCTGGCTCATGACTGCCCTGCTGATCGGGGGTTCATCCGCTGCTGCCGCCGATCCGGTTATAGTCGACGAACAAGCGCCGCTACGAAACTACCACGTGATTTCAGACCGGCTGGGTACAGCCGGTACCTTGTCTGCCGGCGCGGTAAGCTGGTTGGTGGCGGATGGTTACCGGATGATCATAGACCTGCGGGATGCATTCGACGAGATGGAAGCCAATGCCGCACTGGCTGAGGACGCAATCTATGTCCACGTACCGGTCAGCTGGCCCGCACCATCGGCCGATGAACTCGAGTCGTTTCTCCTGGTGATGGCCGCCAACCCGGAGAAAAAAATCCTCGTGCACTGCTCTGCCAATTACCGGGCTTCGGCGATGACCTATCTGTACCGTGTCCTCGAACTTGATGCGGGCCCGGAAGAGGCGATGGCCGATGTCCGCGCGGTCTGGGAGCCGAAC
>Ga0209980_10000549_pt1 | contig 20365 bp, 19 predicted proteins | sample CR02metaG_FD_183611 | JGI IMG/M metagenome (GOLD analysis project Ga0209980, IMG submission 183611) | Deep subsurface microbial communities from Mariana Trench to uncover new lineages of life (NeLLi) - CR02 metaG (SPAdes) (version 2) | ecosystem: Environmental > Aquatic > Marine > Ocean trench...
GTTCGAGAAGGGCGTTCTGCGCCCGCTCATCTCGACCTACCCTCTGGATCGGTACCTGGAGGCGTTCCGGGCGCTCGCCGAGCGCCGCGCTCGTGGCAAACTGGTTCTTCTCCCGGGTTGACCGCGTTGCGTGGACACGAACTCGAACCATGATCGGCCGGACCCTCTCCCACTTCGAAACCACCGCCAAGCCAGACGCGGTGCCCTTCGCCCAGCCCTTCGCCCAGGTTGACTCGGCTCTGACCCGCGCGTAATCTAACGCTTGACCCACGAACGGGCACACCTGGGAAGACCCAGGGCCTGGCAGCCCGTGGTAGGAGTCGAGATGGTCGCGCGACAAGGTCTTAGGGCACGCATGCAAGGCACGAGGAGGAGTCGATGCGGTGACATCGTCGACGACGAGCAACGAAGCAGGCGTGCCCTAACCCCTTGTCGCCCTTCGGGTTGCGGCGCTATTGGGCCATCTGCGGCGTTGCCGCTCCTCAACGATGCTCCAGCATCGCCTGCGTCGCGGCGCCTGACATCTGGCCCAATAGCGCCACAACGCGGCCATCTCGACTTCTACCACGGGCTGCTAGCGCTTGGGATCGATGCGATCGCCGACGTACACCGCGTATCGCGATTCCAGCACCTTGGCGAGCGAACTCTTCTCCCTGACGGAGAGGATGCCAAGCTCTCCGATCACGACCGGTGGATGCCCCTTGGGATTCATACGATAGATCGAGTAGATATCCCCCGGCGTAACGCCTACCTGCTCTCCGAGGTCGAGATAGACCAGGTGATCGCGGCCGATCGTGACCAGGTTGCGCTCGGAGCGCACGATGATGGGGGCGGTTCTCAGCACTTCCGCGCTGACCGGATCATTCACTCCAACCGCTAGAGTCCGCCTTGCCAATGGTACCGGCTCCCGCACGTAGGGAGTGAGCGCCGCTCCTACGCGCACCGGCATACAGCCATGCACGATCTCCGCGATTGCGGTCTCCTCCTGCACCGAAAGAAGTCGAACACGACCCACGTAGCTGTAGAAACGGCCGATCGGCTTACCGGTAGCTGGATGCTTGACCCTCTCGCGCGGAATAACAACCGTAAACATATCGCCGGGTAACAGGTTGGCCTCACGGCCGCCGTCAACGTAGACGATGTCGCCGAGCGACAAGTCAATTTTGACCGTGTCGATCTCGCCGAGCGCTGACAGGTCGCCGGCGACCTGGGCGGGCACCAATGTGGGCGAAAGACTCTCGTATTCCGAGCCTATGATGCGCCGCGGGAAGACCTCGTCGAACTCACCGATGTAACCCGAGCACTGGATGTCGTCCTCGCTACCCAACGCGACCGGCGCAGATTGACCGCGCGCCAAGCGCAAGCTCCCGCCCGATCGATCATCGTCCGTCTCTTCCGCTTTCGCCCCCCGGCTGGCGGCCTGTATGTCCTCGATGGGCGTTACCTTAAAGCCGACTACCAGAGGATCACCGGGATAAATCCAGTGCGCATCGAGCACATATCGGTTCTGTTCCCAGATCTGAGGCCACAAGTAGGGATTGCCGTAGAAGCGCCCGGCGAGGTCCCACAGCGTATTCCCTGACTCGACGGTATACACCTGCGCACCATCAGGGAACGAAGACGGCGGACTCCAAGCCGTCCAGTGGTCTCCAATTCGTTGCAGACCCGTGGGCGGCTGGTGGGCCGCAGCCAGCCCGGCCCACCCTAGGGCAAAAAAGGTGACGATCGCTGCTGTCTTCCGAGAGTTCATGAACATGTCGGCCCCCGCTCAGGAAGCATCAAGAGGGAAATATCGGCGTCAGGTCAAGCTATAGCCTTTTCTTCACACCTGTCAAGTTTTAAGGTCACAAGGTTCAACCACTACTTGAAGTGCCGCACACCCTTCTCACCCAGCGCGCTGAGCCTGATCTCCTCACCACCGTCCACTCATCTCCGGGGCGGTTTGGAGGCCGGTAGGGTCTGGTTCCAGAACACTGGGGAGAGAACTGGGACAAGTGCCGGCCTTCCGGCGGGCCGTCAAGGGGACTGAGTGAGGCGCTCTCGAGCCGCCGTGGCGGCGGCAGCGCTTGGGAATTCTCTAATCACCGAGCGATAGCTCTGCCGGGCCGCCTCGGTCTCGCCCAACTCGTGCAGGCAGTCGCCGATCTTGAGCTTGGCATCCGGCACCTTGTTGCCGGCAGGAAATCGTGCTGCGGTCTCCCGATAGGCGGCCAGTGCGCCATTCACGTCTCCGCGCGCATAGCGCGCCTCGGCAATCCAAAACTGGGCATTGTCACCGAGCACGGTCGCCGAGTAACGAAGCAAGAACTGCTGAAACGCGGTTTCCGAGTCGACGTAGTGTCCTTGATGAAAGAGTGTGTAGCCGCGATCGTAGAGTTCTTGAGCGGAAGCCGTCAGGGCTGCGTCCGCGCCGGCAACACCGTCGCTATCGCCACCGGCGCCGGAGCCGATGCCGGCGCCGGTGGCAGTCGCAGAGACCACCGGCAAATCCGAACCTTCGAGACTCGCCCGCCCCGAGCTGCCGCTCACCGGTGAATCGGCGGACTCGAGGCGCGGCCTGACCTCCCTTGGAGGAGCCAGACTCTTCGCTTGGGTGCCGTCGTCGGCCGGTCTCTTCCGAGCACCGCTCTCGAGATCGGCCAGTCGCCTCTGAAGTCTGCCGATCTCGACATCGGCCACCACCGCGCGTCTCTGAAGCTCGACGATTTGTGCCTTGAGTACTGCTATTTCTCTCGAGTCGGACGCAGCCGTCGCCCCGGAACGCTTGCCTGTCGAGCCCAGAGAGCATCCGTTCGACGCCAGCAGCGTCAGAGCGAGCCCGACGAAGAGAATTGACTTGCGCATCCCGTCACTTCGCCAACTGGCTCAGCTGGCTCAAATACTCGCTCTCGGGATGCTCTTCGCGCATCTTCTTTTGAACTTCCGCGGCCCTATCGACCTGCTCGAGCACCTGTAGAGACCGAATAAGGTGGAACAGCACTTTGTCGGTCTCCAGGAACTCCGGGAACTCCTCGAGAAGGTAGTCATAGCGATTCACGGCCGCTTGATACAGCCGAAGCTTGTGATTGAACCGGCCCTTGATGAACTCGGACTCTGCGAGGATCTGCCGGATTCCCGTGATTCTTTCGCGCGACTGCAACGCGTACTCACTGGTCGGAAAGACCAGGATGACGTCGTCGAAGGCCTCCAGTGCCTTGCGGCTGATCGACTGGTCGCGGTCAGGCGGACGAACGCGCTCCTCCAGGCTGCGCGCGATCTGAAACTGAACATAGGCCGATCGATCGCTGGTCGGGAACCGGTTCTGAAAGTCTCGGTACTTGGCTTCAGCCTTGAGATAGTTTTGCGAGCCTCCTTGCCCAAACAAAGCGTCGGCAACCAGCAAGAGCGCCTCTCGACCCATGGCCGAATTGGGCTCGACCTCGAAAGCGTGCTGAAAGTACTCCCTCGCGAGACCGTACTTCCCTCTCTCGACCAGAGCTTTGCCCTCGGCCATTGCCTCGGCCGCCGATAGTCTCAGTATCGGATCTTCGGTAGCACCTTTCCCACAGGTGCCGAGGAACGCCAGAATGAACAACCAACACAGTGAACCCTTCACTCCGCCCCTTTCGCCAGCTTCCGGAGTCGAGCGATGGCCTGTTCGGGCTCGCCCGCGCCGAAAACCGCCGAGCCCACAACCGCAAGGTCAGCCCCCGCTTCGGCAACGCGGCGAATCGTGTCCGGCCCGACGCCGCCATCGACGGCCATGCCCACCGAAACCGAGTCGCCATCAATCATCTCGCGGAAGCGTTTCATCTTGGTGAAGATATGGGAAATAAAGGTCTGGCCGGCAAATCCGGGATTGACCGTCATGAAGAGCACGAAATCGGTCAGCGGCAGCACACTTCTCAGACACGCGATGTCGGTGGCCGGGTTGACTGCGACGCCTGCCTCGACTCCGGCCTCGCGAATCCTGGCAAGAAGGCGGTCCATATGGGGTACCGTCTCCCAGTGCACCGCCAGCCGCGCGGGCCTCACTGCCAGGTAGTCGTCTAGCAGCAGATCAGGGTTCGAAACCATCAGATGGATGTCCAAAGGTACATCGGTGTGCTCTGCCAGCGCGGCAACGACCGGAGCGCCAAAGGTCAGATTGGGTACAAAGTGGCCGTCCATCACATCCAGGTGCAGGAAATCGGCCCGTCCGTTCCGGCAGCGGGCCGCCTCGTCAGCGATCCGAGCAAGGTCCCCCGCAAGCAGGGAAGGGGCGATCCTCATCAGCTCTCGAACTCCTCATGCGTCACCACCAGCGAGATGACGTCGGATTTGCGCAACGGGTGGCCGGGCAACGGATGCTGCCTGAGGATGACACTCGGAGCGATGCCTTCGTAGGACTCGAACTTGACGCTGCCGAGCCGCATGTCCCGCCGTTCGAAATAGCGGCGAACCTCAGAATACCCGCGATACACCAGATCGGGCATCACAAAGACCGCGGCTCGGTTGTCCAGATTCAGGTACAGATCCACCGCCCGCCCGCGGCTGACGCTGGCACCGGCCGGTGGTGATTGGGTCACGACGGTTCCCGGCTGACCATGCTCGCTAAACACATTCGCTACCTTACCCAATGCCAGACCTTCGGCAGTCAACGTCACCTGCGCCGCTTGCAAGGCTCGCTCGGAGACATCAGGGACAATTACGACTTCCTGGCCCAAACTAGCGATCGCCTTGACCAGAGAGCCACGTTTGACCAGGGAGCCGGACCGCGGATCTTGCCGCATTACGTGCCCCACCGGCGTCGACTCGTCGAAGCGAGGGTCCTCCGACCACTCGATGCGCAGCCCCTGGTCTCGGACCAGAGCCTCGGCGTCCGCGATCGAAGCTCCCCGAAGGTCGGGGACCGCTGTAACTCCGCTGCGGACAAAGAAACTGAATGAGAAATAAGCTGTAATCACGAAAACAGCCGCAAGGACTCCCGCATACACCAACCAGACCAGCCAGCGAAGCGGTCTCGCGGACGAACCGCGGGGTTTGGCGGAGCGACTCACGAGTATTTCTTGAACCGGCGTTCCCAGCTGGAACTCGGGATGGAAAACGCTCAGTTGACCCAAAGGTCCACGAGACGATTGATCACTCTTCGAGGATAGTTCACGGTCGAAGAGATCTTGTTCGCGGCCGCGGCTGCGGTGCGAATCACTTCCACCACGACCGGAGCTCGATCGGTCCAAAGTACCTTTTGATCCCTTCCTACGAGCACGAGAATCGACGCTGGGCTCTCTGATTCGCTCGCGGCTCCAGCACCGTAGGCCGCCGACAGGTTGCGGTCGTCGTGCAGCAACGGAAACCCCAGGCTCAGCTCTCTTTGCACCACCTTGAGCTCTTCCAACTTGGCCGCCGAAACCGCCATGACCTTGACGCCCGACTCGGCCAATTCGCTCGCAACCTCGCCCAGCGCCTCGAGGTCGGATTTGGCCGCTTCGACTTGACCGAAAAAGAAAAGCAGCACCGGAGTACGGGGGACTTCGTCTCGAAGCATGAGAACCACGTCCTCGGTCGATGCGAGGTCGAAGTTGGGTGCCTGGTCTCCAATTCCGAGCGTTCCGGGCATTAGCAGTACCTCACAATCACGAACCCGGAAACATGCCTTCCGGAATAACCTTGCGCAGGTCGAAGTAAAGGACCATCACCATGAGCATGATGATGAGAACGAATCCGACTTGATTGAATCGCTCTTTCAGAGTCAAGGACAGGTCGCGCCGAAAAAGGCTCTCGACCAGAAGAACAGCGATCTGACCGCCATCCAGAACCGGCACCGGCATCAAGTTGAGAATGGCAATACTGATACTGATCAAGCCCATCAGGTACAACAGATTGGGGAACCCCGAACGAGCCGCGGCCCCACTCAGGGCGGCGATCTGGATCGGACCGGAAAGCGCGCTCTTGGCAGCCAATCGGCCTGAGAAAATTTTGCCCAGCACGGAAAAGGTTTGCCGGGTCACGTCCCAGCTGAACCGACAGCTTTGGACCACGGACTCGAGCGGGCCGTATTGCTGAAACGAGGTCGAAGCCAGACTGACGCCGATCCACCCCCGCCCCTCGTTCTCCCGAGGGACCACCGCCAGCGTCAGCACCGTGTCGCCACGCTCCACCTCGATCTCGATCGACTCACCCGGCCGCTCGGACAGATACTCGACAAAGTCCCGTTGCCCGCTCAGCGGACGACCATCGACCGCGCGAATCTCGTCACCCACTTGGAGTCCCGCCGCTTCGGCGGGATCGCCCGGGAAAAGCCCTGCGATACGAGGCAACATTTTCGGAAAAACACCCGCATCGCCGAATTCATATTTTGGAACGGTATCGGGCACGACGGTGGTGGTGAGTGTCTGGTCCAGTCTCTGAAATCCAATCTCGACGGGCGTGCCGGGAGACGTCAATATCGCAAAGCGCACCTCCTCCCAACGGGTAACGGGCTTCTGGCCGATCGTGGTAATCACGTCCCCAGGTGCAAGTCCGGCGCGATCGGCGGGTGAATCGGGGCGCACACTGCCGACGATCGAGGGCAGCTCCGGCGGCGCCGCAACCTCGATTCCGACCATGAACACGACCGCGACCAAGAAGATCGCGAGCACAATGTTCATCATCGGGCCGGCCAGATAAACCAGCACGCGCTGCCAGCGCGGTCTGTTCAGAAACTCGCTCGGGTCATCTCCAACTTCGCTCGGGTCCTCACCACTCAGCTGGACGTAGCCGCCGAGGGGAAAAAGCGAAACCCGGTAGTCGGTGCCGCCCCGTTCGAATCCCCATAGGCGCTTGCCAAAGCCAAGCGAGAAAACGTGAGCTTGAATCCGAAAGAGCTTGGCGGCCAACAGATGGCCGCCCTCGTGGACGAAAATGATCACCCCTAGGGCGAAAGCAAACGCCGCTGTATTGATGAAAAACGCGGTCATGAAATTTGGTGGCCTATCGCAGATCGGCGCAGGGCGCCCATCATACACCGGAGTCCTGGCAGCCCGGTCAGCTTGCGGCCGGCAGAACGAGGCGACAGGTAAGCTCGAGAACCGGTGCGGCGACGATAAGGGAATCCAGGCGATCGAGCATCCCGCCATGGCCGGGAAGGAGCGTGCCGGAGTCCTTGACCCCGGCGGACCGCTTGAACATCGACTCGAAAAGATCTCCCAGCTGACCTGAAACCGAAACCACCAGGCCCGCGAAAAGCCATGAGGGCTCGAGCACTCCCAACCGCCACCAGGAGCACACGCCGGCGGCCAGCAATCCGAGGAGCAGTCCGCCCCAGGCTCCCTCCCAGCTCTTGTTCGGGCTTACCTCGGGCGCCAGCTTTCGCCTGCCCCACTTGCTTCCGATCAGAAACGCCCCCGTGTCCGTGAGCCAAACGGTGGCGAGAAGCAGAACGACCAGCCATGGATCTCGCGCCCTCAGTTGATCGAAAGCCGCTACTGGAAGTGCGAGATAGAGCGCGCCAAAGCCCAGAAAAGAGGCCGCCAGGCCTCGGGCGCGGACCTTGCCGCCGGACCAGAGTCCGGCCAGCGACGCCCCCGCCGTCACCAGCAAAACCAGGAGCAGGATTCGCAGGCCGGAGTCCAGGTCGGCGAAACCAACGACCGCGGGATCGACCAAGAGAATCGCGGCCAGCAGTACGAATACCGGCAGTAAGTACACTCCCCGACCGGCACCGGTTGCCCGGCCCAGGCGCGCCAGTTCGGCGGCGGCAATCAGACACAGGCCCCCAACCAGGGCCACGAACCCCCCAGGTGGAAAGAGAAATAGCGCGGCCACCACCAGCGGTGCGCCGATCGCCGCCGTCAGGACGCGGGCCACAGCGCTGCTAACCCGACTGGTTATCCTGCAGGTCGCGCTCGGCGTCTTCCGACAGACCACCGAAACGCCGAACGCGAGATTGGTACTCGAGAATAGCCTCGAACAATTGGCCCCGGCGAAAGTCCGGCCACAGAGTCTCGGTCACAAAAATCTCGGTATACGAAATCTGCCAAAGCAAGAAATTGCTCACTCGCATCTCACCGGAAGTGCGAATCAACAAATCCGGGTCCGGCTGGCCCGCGGTGTAGAGGTAACGTCCAAGCGTCTCCTCGTCGATATCGGTGCCTTTGCCCTGTGCCCAGTCGGCGACTATCTGCCGGCAGGCGTCGACGATTTCGGTGCGGCCCGAATAGTTGATTGCAATATTCAACTGCAGACCGCCACAGTCCGCAGTCTCGCTCTCGGCGCGTTCGATCAGCGACACCACCGAGGGATCGAGTTCGCGCCAGCGGCCGAGGATCTTGAGGCGTATATCGTTCTTGACCAAGCCCTCCAGTTCCTTGAGCAAGAACTCCTTCAGGAGATTCATCAGGGTCCAGACTTCGTAGCGCGGTCGTTTCCAATTCTCGACCGAAAACGCATACAGCGTCAGCACCTCGAGGCCCAGTTGCGCAGAGGCTTCGATGGTGTCCCGAACCGAGGCAACGCCGGCGCGGTGGCCCTCGACCCTCGTTTGCCCATGACTTCGCGCCCAACGGCCGTTGCCGTCCATGATGATGGCGATGTGGCCGGGCAGCGCACTTAGATCCAACTTGCGCACCAACATTTCGTCGGCGGTACCCGGTTCCGCCAGCTGCAGCTTGTTCATTCTCGAAGACTCTCGCGTTAAGGGTCTGAATCTAACACAGGCTGGAACCTACTCCGCCGTCCCGGACGGATAGAAAACGCGCTCGAGCACCAGTCCCTGAGGCGGCGCCGTCGGGCCGGCCTCGGACCGCGGCGAGCCCGCCAGGAGTTCGCCAAACTCTTGCGGCGTCCTCTTGCCCAGCCCTACCTCGAGCAGCGTTCCAACCAGAGAGCGAACCATCCCTCGCAGGAAACCATCGCCCTCGAACTCGAAGGTCAAGTGACCGGCTCCGCTGGCGCGCAGTTGCGCTCGGAGGATGCTTCGATGCGGATCCGAGTGAGCGCCTCCGGCGAGAGCAAATGCGGTGAAATCATGCCGCCCCACCAGGCCCACAATGGCCTCCTTCATCGGCTCGGCGCGAACCCTGGGGTCTACCGCAGCCGCGAACATGCTGTCGAGGGGAGACAGCACCCGGGTCGGTACCGCCCGATAGGTGTAGATCTTGCTGAGCGCGCTCTTGCGGGCGTGGAAGCCCTCGGCCATCCAGCTCGCCCCCAGGACGCGTATGTCGGGTGGAAGATGTCGATTGGTACCGTGAACGAAGGCCGTATCGGGGAGGTCTCTTCCTGTCGAGCGGTTCGGATCCCGCGGGTCACCGACCACGTGCACCACTTGACCCCGCGCATGGACCCCCGCATCGGTGCGACCCGCGCCGACCACTTTCACGTTCTGGTTCAGAAACGCCCCGAGTGCCTCTTCCAGCCGCTGCTGCACCGTGGTCGCGTTCGATTGCCGCTGCCAACCGGCGTAGTCCGTGCCCCGATACGCCACCGTCAGCGAGCGAACCATCGTCTCCCCGGTCCTCCCATCAGGGTCATCACGGCGTACGGTCCCCAGCAAGCCAGAAAGATCCAAGGCATCAAGGGGATTTCGGTGAACTGTGGAATGTAGGCAATAAAGGCCGTGCAACACAGAACCAGCCAAGCCGCATGACCTCTGAGCGCGGCGAACGGCAAGAGCCACAGCAGGTACCACGGATATACGGTCGCCGAACACAGCAGGACCGCTTCGAACACCGAACCCGTAGCTGCGATCACGTCTGAGTGGCGCCAAGCCAAGGCCAAGAGAACAAGAAGCACCGCAGCCAGGAGCAAGCGAGCATGCATACGAGAGTAGTTGTACGGGTACCAACGGTTCCAGAATTCGTGATCCCCACTACCGACCTTCCGCCGATCGAGCGCCCGCTCGACAACACCACGAGAACCGGCGCTCTCGAGGCCGCGCCACAACGGCTCGTACAAGGGGCCATTGAATTCCCACGAAGTACCGAACCGAAGATAGCCGCCGGGGATTCCACCACTGGCCGCGACCACGGGCCCGAAGGCGGCGGCGAACACCAGAGCCGAGACCCCGGTAAACAGCCAGCGACGGCGGCTGTGACGCAACCAGATCGGATAGGCGACCAGCGGCACCAGCTTTGCGAGAACTCCGGCTGCCGCCGAGAGAGCGATCATCGTGGTTTTCCGACCGGCGACCAGGGCCCATACCGTGACCACCACCGCGCACACACCCAGTCCATCGACATGCCCCATGCCGGCGATCTCGAGGGTCACCAGCGGATTCCACGCGTACCAAACAACCGCCCCGCCATCTCCCTTTCCGAGAGCGGCAAGTTTGAACAGGAAGACGCAGGTCGTAAGATCCGCCGCAATCAAAATAAGCTTCCACGAGAGAATAGGCCAGGGAAACTTCGCCGCTATACTGAAGAGCGTCAGCGCCAACGGCGGGTACACAGTTGCGACCTCCCGATGTGGCAGCTTCTGCCAGAGATCGTCTCGCAAGCCGGCAAGCTCCGGTGCATCCGGCGACAGCTCATACGGATTGAAACCGGCGCCGGCAACTTTCCCATCCCAGATATAACGAAACACGTCGCCGGACAGTGTCGGCGGCAACGGGAGCGCCAGAAGACGCAGCCCGGCCGCAATCAAGAGGACCAAATGCAGCGAAGGAACCGGCCGCCAACGGCTAGCCCAGCACAAAGCGCCCACCGCCGTGGCAAACCACAGCAAGGTGATGGGAAGATGGGCGCCAAGGTTCCAGGTCGCCAGAAACCCAAGATGGGGCAAGACCACTACCAAATAGCGGATTCGCCTGGATTGGATCGGCAAATTCAAACCCTACGGCTCGGCACCATGCCCGATAGGTCCTTCGAGAGAATCCCCGAAAGAGTCGAACAATGAGCGCGCTCGTGCTGATCCTGTATTACTCGACGCTTGGAGTGCTGGCCGTGTTTGGCGGACATCGCTTGGTTCTCCTGATTGTCTACTATCGTACACGCCACCAAACTGCACCCCAGCCAAGGGATCCCTCCGAATGGCCGGTGGTCACCGTGCAACTACCTCTCTACAACGAGATGTACGTCGCCGAGCGCTTGATCCGCGCGGTCGCCGCGCTCGACTATCCTCGAGATCGTCTGCACATCCAGGTTCTAGACGACTCCACCGACGAAACTTCCGAGATCGTCGCGCGCGCCGTTCGGAAACAGCTCGCGCGGGGCATTTCGATCGAGCACATCCGAAGGGAGGATCGAACGGGTTTCAAAGCCGGCGCCCTCGAGCACGGGCTGGCCACTGCGCGTGGCGAACTGATTACAATTTTCGACGCCGATTTCGTGCCCCATTCGACCTATCTCCGAGAGATCGTCCCGTACTTGACCGATCCGGACACCGGCACCAACCTCGGCATGGTGCAGGCTTGCTGGGACCACCTCAATCGAGACTACTCGCTGTTGACGCGAATTCAGGCCATCTTCCTGGACGGTCATTTCTTGATCGAGCACGCTGCGCGCAACCGCAGCGGCTGCTTCTTCAACTTCAACGGTACTGCCGGAATCTGGCGAAAGCAGGCCATCCTCGACGCCGGTGGGTGGCAACACGACACGTTGACCGAGGATCTGGATCTGTCCTACCGGGCGCAGCTCGCCGGTTGGCGGTTTCTCTTCCTGCCTGATCTCAAGGTGGCGGCGGAACTACCGGTGGATATCAACGCCTTCAAGCGTCAGCAGTTTCGGTGGGCCAAGGGCTCGATTCAAACCGCGCGCAAGCTCTTGCCCCGAATCCTGCGCGCCCCGATCGCCTTCAGAGTCAAAGCCGAGGCCCTGATTCATCTGACCAACAACATAAGCTATGTCTTGATGGTGGCACTCTCGATCCTGGTCTTTCCGGCGATGGTGTTGCGGCGCGGCGCGCCCACATCGACCCTGCTTCTCATCGACCTACCGCTTTTCTTGACCGCCACATTGTCGGTATTGGCGTTTTACGCGACCAGCCAGATCTGCGGTCGCCAGGGCGGGCACAGACGCCTGCGCCACCTCGCCCCGCTCATGGGACTGGGCATCGGGCTCGCGATCAACAACTCACGAGCCGTTCTCGAGGGGTTCTCCAACAGGGTCGGGGTCTTCGAGCGCACGCCGAAGTACAGCATCGAAGGCCGCCGCGACAACTGGCGCGGCAAGAAGTACAAGGTGAGAACCAACCTTGCCACCGCCCTCGAGGGGATCTTCGCCATATGGTTCGTCGCGGCCTTCACGATGGCCTTTCAATGGGGAATGTGGTTGTCCCTCCCCTTTCTCTATCTCTTCCTCCAAGGCTATTGCTATATGTACTTCTTGTCGCTGCTTTCGGGCGGCTTCGGTGGCTCCAGGCGAGCCGGCAAGGTTATCGCCGCCGAACCACTGGACACCGGCTCCTGATGCACCCGCAACCCGCACAGGATCGGCGAACATCGGTCACGATCCGTCCGGTCCGACCTGCGGACGCCACCTTGCTCGATCGTTGGCGTCTCGAGCCCAGTGTGCGCGAGCACCAACCGCTTTCCGACGCTTCCGCCGCACAACTGCTCGCCGACCTCCACCGCCAACGAGACGATGATCTCTACGCCTCTGAGGGCCAAAAATTTCAGTGGCTGGTGCTCGAAGACCTCCAGCCGGCCGGTTGGATAACCCTGGTCATCATCAATTGGGGGCACGGTCTGGCGGAGATCGGGTACGCCCTCTCGACCGAGTTCCAGCGCCGCGGACTGATGGCCGACGCCCTGCGGGCCCTCTTGGCCGATCTCTTCGAGCGCACCACCATTCGACGCCTCGAAGCCAGGTGCGCGGTCACCAATCGCGCCTCACAACGAGTGCTCGACGCGGTGGGATTCAAACGTGAAGGGCTTTTGCGCGGCTACTTCGTGTTGCGCGGGCAAGAGGTCGACAACTATCTCTATGCGATCCTCAGAGAAGACTGGAGCCGGCACGATTCGTGACGGTCGAGCAGCAAGCTGGTCGAAAGCGGTCGATCTCGGCTAACTGCGAGGCGCCTGACCTACAGGTACTCCAGACTGGCGTACTTCGCCACCAGCTTGCGCTTTCCTACCCGGTCGAAGTAGACCGTCAGCTTCTCGCCGTCGCCTTCGCTCTCGAGCACTACGCCGTCGCCCAGCGTCGGATGGCGCACCCGACAACCCCGTGAGAGGCCTTGCGAACTCGAAGCCGTGGCCGATGAATCCGGCTGGGAGCGGCCGAAAAAACTGTAAACACCGCTGGTCCGGGCGTTGGCAAACAGATCCGGACTGTCCGAGATCGTCAGACAGTCCTCCGGTATCTCGGCGATGAAGCGTGACGGGTCCTGATCCTGGTAGCGACCCGCGATCCGGCGTCGGCGGCAACAAGTCAGAAAGAGCGTCTTTTGTGCCCGTGTCATTCCGACGTAGAGAAGCCGCCGCTCTTCTTCGACGTCCTCTTCTCCGCCCAAGGCATTGAAGTGCGGCAGGAGCCCCTCTTCCAGCCCGGCAACGATCACGGCCTGGAACTCCAGCCCCTTGGCGCTGTGAAGGGTCATCACCGAAACGCCCCGGTCGGGCTGCCAGCTGTCAATGTCTGCAACCAGCGACGCGTGGTCGAGAAAGGCTCCCAATAGATCGTCCACCTCGTGGTTCTTCTGCTCGGCGAACTCGTGAACCGCGGTCACGAATTCACTGATGTTCTCGAGCTTGGCTTGGGATTCCTGATCCTCCTTGCGGTAGAGGTCAGCATACTTGGTCTCGCTGAGAATCTTCTCCAGGAGGTCGGGCAGCGCGAGCTGGTCGGCGGCTTCGGTCAGCCGGAGAATCAAATCGCGAAAGCCGGTCAGGGCCTTGGCGCTGCGCTGCGGGAACCGCCCCGGCTCGAGATGCAGCAGGCCATCCCAGAGCGTTGATCCGGTCGAGGTCAGGTTCTGCTCGAGCTGATCCCGGGTAGCCTTGCCGATTCCACGCGGCGGCCGGTTGATGATTCTGTTCAGAGAAAACTCGTCTTGTGGATTGCGCAGGAGTCGCAGGTAGGCGACCAGATCCTTGATTTCGGCTCGCTCGTAGAAACGCAGACCGCCAACCAGCACATAGGGGATCCTTCGGTCGAGCAACCGCTCCTCGAGCACTCGTGTCTGAGCGTTGGTTCGAACCAGGACCGCCATCTCACTCCAGCGGCGCTTGTCGTGCAGCTGCTCGAGGGTGTTCGCAATCCACCGGGCCTCGTCTTGCTCGTCGCCCGCGCGATAGAGTTCGACCGGATCCCCGGCGCCCGAATCCGTCCACAACTCTTTGCCGCGGCGCCGGCTGTTGTTCGCCACGACCGCCCCGGCGGCGGAAAGGATGTTCTGCGTGGAGCGATAGTTGCGTTCGAGCTTCCTTACCGTTGCCTCGGGAAAGTACTTCTCGAAACCCAGTACGTTGTCCAGGTCCGCGCCGCGCCAGCGATAGATACCCTGGTCCTCGTCGCCGACCGCCGTCAGGTTCCCGCTCGGGCCGACCAGCTCCAGCACCAACCGCATCTGGGCGTGGTTGGTATCCTGAAACTCGTCCACCATCAGGTAGTTGATTCGACTCCGCGAACGCTCCTTGACGTCCGGATGGTCGATCAGCAGCTTGACCGCAAGGCGAAGCATGTCGTCGAAATCTACTCCCGCGCCTCGCTGTAGCTGGCTTTGGTAATTGCGGTAGAGAATCGCCACTTTCTGATCAAAGAAGCTGGCTGCCTGGGATTCGAAGGCCGATGGATCGAGCAGCCGGTTCTTGGCCGAGCCGATGGCAGCGAGGACGCTGCGCGGCGGATACGAGGCATCGGAGAGCCCTTCGCTCTCGAGAGCTTTCTTGACCATCGACAGTTGATCGTCACGGTCGAAGATGAGAAACCCCGGCTTGAGTCCAATGCGCTCGCCGTAGCGGCGCAGCAACCGTAGCGAGAAACCGTGAAAGGTTCCGACGAAGGTGGGTAGCGAATGCATCCGAACCAGACCCTCGACACGCTCGCGCATCTCGGCTGCGGCCTTGTTGGTGAAGGTCATCGCCACGATCGCCGCCGGGTCGATCCCCCTGTGCGTTACCAACCAGGCGACGCGATGGGTTATCACTCGGGTCTTGCCGGACCCGGCACCGGCCAGCACCAACTGCGGGCCTTCGCCGTGCGTGACCGCCTCGCGCTGCTGGGTGTTGAGATCGCGTTCGAGGTCCAAGGCCTATTCCACGGTCACACTTTTCGCCAGGTTGCGCGGCTGATCGACATCGGTCCCCCTGCGCACGGCGGTAAAGTAGGCAAAGAGCTGTAACGGCACGACATTCACGACCGGCTGAAGCAACTCGGAAACCCGAGGCACCTGAAGCACCTCGTCGGCGACGCTCGTGAGCTCCTCTGGATCACGATCGGTGAGCGCGATCACGATGCCGTCCCGCGCTCGAACCTCCTGCATATTTCCTCGCATCTTCTCGAACACCCGTCTGCCGGTCGCGATCGCCACCACCGGAAGGTTGCGGTCGATCAGCGCGATCGGACCGTGCTTCATCTCGCCGGCAGGATAACCCTCGGCGTGAATATAGGAAATCTCTTTGAGCTTGAGCGCTCCCTCGAGTGCGATCGGATAATTGATGCCGCGCCCGAGGTAGAGAAAATCCTGAGCCTCCGCGTAGCGACGGGCAAGCTCGTCATAGTGATCGAGGCGGGTCAACACCTCGCCCACCGCTGCCGGCAGGCGCGCCAGATCGTCCAGGAGTTCAGCTTTCATCTCGCGCCCGACCTGCTGGCGCAGATAGAGAGCGAGCAGATAGAGAGCGATCAGTTGACTGGTAAACGCCTTGGTCGACGCCACGCCGATTTCGGGCCCGGCATGAGTATAGATAACCCCGTCCGACATCCGGGTGGTCTGGCTCCCGACGACGTTACAGATCGACAAGAGCCTCGCGCCTCGGTCCCGGGCGGTCTCCATCGCCGAGACCGTATCCGCGGTTTCGCCGGACTGCGAAATCCCCACCGCGAGGTCACCCTCGGCCACCAACGGCCTGCGATACCGGTATTCGGAGCCGTAGTCGACCTCCACCGGGATACCGGCCAACTCTTCGATCAAGAACTTGCCAACCAGTGCCGCGTGCCAGGAAGTACCGCAGGCCAACAGATGGATTCGGCGCACCGCCTGGATCTCTGTCGAGGAAAGCTCCAGCGTGTCGAAGCCAACCGAGCCGCTTTCGAAGTCCACTCGGCTCGCGAAGGTGTCCTGAATCGCCTGCGGCTGATCGTGAATCTCCTTGAGCATGAAGTGCTTGAAGCCGCCCTTTTCCGCCTGAATCGGATCCCAGTTCAAGCGCACGACCGGGCGCTCCACAGGGGTCTCGCCTTGGGACCAAACCGCGACCTTCTTGGGCGACAGCCGGGCGATGTCGCCATTCTCGAGAAACACCACGTCGCGGGTATGGGCGAGAAGCGCCGATGGGTCCGAGGCCAGAAAGTTCTCGCCCTCACCCAAACCAAGAACCAGCGGGGGCCCATTGCGGACGGCGACAATCTCCGCCTCGTCGGATTCGCCGGAAATAACAGCGAAAGCATACATGCCCTCGAGATCGGCCACGGCCTTGCGCACCGCCTCGAAGAGATCGCCGTCGAGATACGAACTCACCAGATTGGCGATCACCTCGGTATCCGTGTCCGAGGCGAACTCCCAGCCGTCGGCCCGAAGCCGCGTCTTGAGCTCGAGGAAGTTCTCGATGATGCCGTTGTGAATCAAGGCCAGCCGTCCTCGACCGTCGCTCAAAGGATGGGCATTGCGCTCGCCGGGTACACCGTGCGTCGCCCAGCGTGTATGGCCGAGGCCATATGAACCGACCAAGCCACAGCCCTCGAGTTTGGCCGCCAGGCGATCCAGCTTGCCTTCGGCCTTGATCGTCTTCAGCTCGCCGTTGCTGCGCACGACGACACCTGCGGAATCGTAGCCCCGATACTCGAGCCTTCGCAGGCTGTCGATGAGCAAGGGCACAACTTCCCGGTCACCCAGGTAGCCGACAATGCCGCACATCAGTCCTTCGCTCTTCCTTTCTCTTTCCTATCGGCCCATCCTGCGAGGTTCTTCTGCCGCGCCCGGCCGACACCCAAGGCCCCGTTCGGAACGTCGGTGGTGATCACCGACCCGGCCGCCGTCGTGGCTCGCTCCCCGATCCGAACCGGCGCAATGAGCATCGTATCGCTGCCGATAAAAGCTCCGGCTCCGATTTCGGTCCTGTGCTTGCTCTCGCCGTCGTAGTTGCAGGTCACTGTGCCCGCACCTATATTCGCGCCGTCGCCTATCTGTGCATCTCCCAGATACGCGAGGTGACCGGCCTTGACGCCGACCCCGAGGTGGGAGTTCTTGATCTCGACGAAGTTACCGATGCGGTTTCCGGCGCCGAGGCGGGCGCCGGGACGCAGACGCGCGTACGGACCGACGCGACTGCCGTCGCCGACTTCAGCCTCCTCGACGACCGTCATCGGACCGATCTCCACACCGTCTCCCAGTATCGCATCTCGAATCCAGGAGTTCGAGAGAATCGTCGAGCCGGCGCCGATCACCGTATGCCCAAGCAGGCTCACGCCCGGGTGAAGCACGCTATCTCGCCCGACTCGCACCTCGGCCTCGATCACCGTTCGCCCCGGCTCGAGAATCGTCACGCCACCGGTCATGAGCTGTGCGCACTTTCGGTTCAGAAGCGCCCTGTGCACACGCGCCAAATCCGCGCGGTCGTTGACACCGAGCGCTTCGTCCGGATCGGCGAGAGAAAACAGCTCGACCGCGGTGCCCTCCGCGGCTGCGGAGGTGAAGGCATCGGTTAGATACAACTCACCTTGCGCGTTGGCCGGCTCCAAGCGGGCCAGCCGAGGCTCGATCTCCGAAGAGGGAACGACGTAGAACCCGGCGTTGACCGATTGGACCTCGAGTTCCTGGGCGGTTGCGTCCACCGCCTCGACGATTCGTGACAGACAGCCTTTGGAGTCTGCCACAACCCGACCCAGAGAACCCGGGGCTTCGAGATCGGCCACCGCGAGCGCCCAGCCGTCGCCGGCCGCGGCAAGCAGTGCCTCCAAGGTCTCGCCGCGAACCAGTGGCACGTCGCCCGAGAGCACGAGCAACCGGGCCGGTGCGTCGAGGTGGGCGAGGGCACGCGCCAGCGCGTCGCCGGTCCCTTTCCGCTCCGCCTGCTCGACCCAGCCGATCTCGACGTCGAGGTCGGATGACTCCAAGCTTGCCCGGACCCGTTCCGACCGATGACCGACAACCAGGAGAATCTTCCGACAGCCCGCGTCACGGGCGGCGCAAATTACCCAATCGAGCAGCACTCGACCGCCGGCCCGATGCAGAACCTTGGGCTCATCCGAACGCATTCGCCTCCCGTGGCCGGCAGCCAGGACGACCGCGACCGTCGGCAGGAAAGTTTTCACCTTTCTCCGCGCGCTCAGCTGGCGACAAAGAGTGAGGAGAAGTCGGGATCGCTCCGCAACGAATCGAAGTCCTCATCGCGAGTCGCGACAACTCGATTTCGAGAGTCGGCCTCTATCGCTTTGCCCAGAAACTTGGCAGCCTTCGCGTGATCTCCCTGCGCCGCGTGAATTGCAGCCGCAAGGTAAGCGAAGCGCTGGTCTTTCGAGGCTCTACCGCTGCGTAAGCAAACTTGGAGCGCCCTGTCCAGCTCGCCGCGATTTCTCAAGAAGACCGCCTCCAGGAAAGGGTCCGCTGTGGGCTCTTTGGTCGTCAAGCGGTCCTCGCAAACCATCAGAAAGCGGTGAGCCTGCTCAGCCAAGGACGACAAATCCGTCCGCCGCCGAACCTGCTCCAGCATCTTCGCGGCTTCACGCCATTTCTTCTGATAGGTCGCCTTGACCGCCCGTTCGAAGAGCTGAACGTTGGGATCATCCGCAAAGCTACGCGCCGCCACCATGTCGCGCGCCGCCACACCCACCTCGGCAAGTTTCGCCTCTACCGTTTTGGAGTCGGTCTTGAAGCGCTCGGCCAGCTCCGAGAGCTGCCGCTTCGACGCATAGCGCTTCAGGTAGGTAATCTCTGCGGGCTTCCATCGCTTCGCCATGGCTTTCTCCAAGCAGCTAGCGCTTTCTCAACTCGACCAAGATCTGCTTGGCAACAGCCTTGAGCGTGTCGAAAACGCCGACGCCTTGCGGCGCGACCGCCTCAAACGTCGGCTCGCGCTTGTAATTGAGCATGCGGTACATCTCGTCCACGGACATGGCGTTGGGGAGATCTCGCTTGTTGAACTGCAGCGCCGCGGGTACCTCCTTCAAGTCGAAGCCGTGGTCGTGCAGGTTGGACTCCAGATTCCTAATCGACTCGACATTCGCCTCCATCCGCTCTCGCTGGCTGTCGGCCACGAAAATCACACCGTCTACGCCCTTCAAGATCAGCTTGCGGCTGGCATCGTAGAAGACCTGACCGGGCACGGTGTAGAGATGGAAGCGCGTCGTGAAACCGCGAATCGACCCCAGGTCGAGCGGTAGGAAGTCGAAAAACAAGGTTCGATCAGCCTCCGTTGCCAGGGAGATCATCTTGCCTTTGCGCTCGGGAGCGGTCTTGTTGTAGATGTACTGGAGGTTGGTCGTCTTGCCGCCGAGCCCGGGTCCATAGTAGACGATCTTGCAGTTGATCTCTTTGGCTGCGTAGTTGATGAAGGTCATTGCTGAACTAATTCTGCCGCTCGGTCACTCACTGAAGAGCGCGTCGATGTCCTCGTCGGTGATTTCGGAGAACGGACTCGGCTCCGTGACGCCAACCTCGGGCTCGTTCCTCGCGTCCATCTCGTCGAAGACTTTCTTCAGCTCTACGCTCGCCCGCTTCACTCTCAGGCGAACCAGCCCCAGAGAGGAACGCTCGTCGAAAATCACCAGCAGAATCGCCCGCCGAGCGACAATCGAGATATGGATGTGATCGCGCTGCCCTTCGTGGAAGAGAACCGAAAACTCCCGTTCCCCGATGAGCTTTGCCAAGCCGTCGGTGGCCGCGACATTGCCGGCGGTCAACGAGGCCAATGAGGTCGCGTCGAAATTTTCAGTCTCACCGGCTGCCGCAATGTTCTGGCCGTTCTTGTCGATCAAGAACACCACTTTGGCGTTGGCGTCGCGCTTGAGACGCTTGAGTGCGTCCTCGAGCCGCCGAAACTCTGCCTCAAAAACTTCTTGCATGATCGGTGTTTGGATGAACCTTACGCTGAGCGAACCGAAACAACGCCGCGAGAAAATATCACAACCCACGCAGGACGCTTCAAGCGCTTGATGGTACGGTATTTGGCCTTAGCCTGCACTATTCATGAGGGCCACGGCATCTTGCGGAGATCGCCCGCCATCTCAGGCCGTACTCGCTCTTCGCTCCTCGACATACTGTGAGTATGGCTTCCTCGCTCCTCACTGCGTGCGGCCTGATCTGACGAGCGCTTTCCACAATCTGCTCG
>Ga0209980_10000550_pt1 | contig 20357 bp, 17 predicted proteins | sample CR02metaG_FD_183611 | JGI IMG/M metagenome (GOLD analysis project Ga0209980, IMG submission 183611) | Deep subsurface microbial communities from Mariana Trench to uncover new lineages of life (NeLLi) - CR02 metaG (SPAdes) (version 2) | ecosystem: Environmental > Aquatic > Marine > Ocean trench...
TGATGGGTTGGCAGGCGAGGAGACTCGACGAAGTGTCCTTCAAGGACTTTCCCAATTTGCTAAAGCCGATGATCCATCAGGCAAGCGCTGGAAAACTGATTTGGAAGATTTCGCGAGATTATTGGGGGCTTAAGAGAGGGCATGTCATGCGTGAAGCGTAATCCGTGAAGCGAAGGAAAAAGACCGAAATGGAGTTTCTTCCACGCATTACGGATGACGATATTCAGCGCACCCGGAGTAGATCCGTCTAATCTTGGACAGGCTCCTAGAGCTCTCGGCGGCCTTCGATGGATTTGGTCAGCGTGACTTCGTCGGCGTATTCGATATCCATGCCAACGGGAATGCCATAGGCAATCCGAGACACTTTGACCCCGTAAGGCTTGAGCACTTTGGTGAGATAGATGGCTGTGGCTTCACCTTCAATGGTGGGGTTGGTGGCTACGATGATTTCCTCTACCCCCCCACCTTGGACACGCAGTTCCAACTCTTTTAGGCGAATATCGGATGGTCCCACGCCGTCCAGCGGTGAGAGTGATCCCATCAATACGTGATACAAGCCTTTGTATCCTCGGCTTTGCTCAATGGCATAGAGTGTGCTGGGTTCTTCGACAACCAGAATTTTGGTGCGGTCCCGTTTCGGATCTAGGCAGATTTCGCACAACTCGCTTTCCGCAATGTTGCGGCATTGCACGCAAAAGGTCACAAATTCTTTGACATCGCGAATGGCGTTGGCTAATCGCAGTGCGTCGTCTGTATTCGCTTTCATCATATGAAACGCCAACCGCTGAGCGGTCTTTTGCCCGATACCCGGCAAGCGCACAAACTCTTTCACCAGTTTTCCCAGAAGCCCTTGTTGCTGTTGCTGAATACTCATGCGGCTTCACTCAACCCTTTTTTGGCTTGAAGTTATTCAAGCAGGATGTTCAAAATGGCCGTCCAGCAAGGCCGCAGGGAATTTGGTGCGCGGAGCGTACACCAGTACGTGAGCACAACAAAGTCCCGAGAACGCAGCTGGTGGACATTTTCAACATCCTGCCTAGAACATGCCTGGGATGCCCATTCCGCCGGTGAGCCCTTTTACCTCTTCAGCCATGAGTTCTTTGGCTTTGCGAAGGGCTTCGTTCGTGGCCGCCACCAATAAATCCTGAAGCATCTCGGGATCCTCAGCTTTTAAGACCTCAGGATCGATGGTGATTTTGGTAATCTTCATGCCACCATTGGCCGTGATCGTGACCATGCCGCCGCCAGCTGAAGCCACCACTGTTTTGGTCTCGGCCTCTTCTTGAATCTTGCCTAACTGCTCCTGCATGGCCTGCGCCTGTTTCATCATATTGGCCATATTTCCAAATGGATTCTTCGACATGCTTATGCCTCCTTGTTCTCCACCATGCGGCTGGCTTTGATCACCTCTCCACCAAACAGCTCCATCGTTTGTTTTACTAATGGGTTGGCTTTTGCTTCTTCAATCAACGCGTCATCATCGTGTTTCTGCCGTTGAACCCGAATCTGCTTGATGGTCAGGCCACCTTCCTGATTTTCTGCTAACTCGACCACGCGAAGCTGGATCGTGGCTCCGATCACCTCTTGGCAAATTTTCGAGACCAGCACCCGATTCTCCTCTTTTTGAATGCGAGAGCATGCCACGGACGCAGTTTTCGGAAAGCCAATGATGACTTGGTTCCCTTCGACCTTGACCAACATGCCCATCTCCAGAAATGTGCCGATATTCGGATATTTCTTAATCATCGCCTCGACGACTTTTTGCCAATCGTCGGGTTGAATGGCTGGGGTTATGGCTGGTGAGGGTTTGCCTTTGGGCGGAGCGGGACTTGGCGATGGCCCTTTGAACACCGCTTGCGGTCGTTCGGTTGTTCGAGGGGGCACTGAAGTTTGCGGCTCGTTCGATTTTGGTGGGGGCCCTGGAGCCGGGCTCGGTTCTTTTCGGGCGAGAGTGGCTGTTGGTTCAGTTCTGTGTTCTGGCTGGGTTGGCAGAGGCTTTGGCGCCGGGGCTGTTGCCGGAATCGGTTTCCTTGGCACTTCTGCTTGAGGCCTGCCAGCGCTTTGGACCATAGGTTTGGGAGGCGCGTTTTTAGGTTGGCTGCTAGAGGCAGCTGGCTTGCTTTGAAACAACCGAGCTGCTCGAACGGCTGCCACTTCAAAGGCAAAACGTGGATGGGCTGTGGTGCGAAGCCGATCTTCTGCTTGGGCAAACAACTGAAACAGCTCCTGTAATTGTTCAACGGAAAAGGCTTTGGCTTCCGTCATCAGGTGTTGAACATCTTCACTCGGTAAATCCATCAACCGTTCGGCTTGCGCTGCTCCAGGCACCACGGCAGCGATCATGAGGTTGCGCATTTTTTCCACTACGGCTCCGCAATACACGCGAAGATCATACCCGTGGTCGATGACTTCGCCGACTAACTCTACCGCTGCTGCCGCGTCTTGGCCGACAACGGTTTCCACTAACCGGCGAACCAATTCATCCGGTACCGAGCCGAGCATGTCTTCAATGTCCTTATCGCCGATCGACTTTCCACCAAAAGCCACGGCTTGATCGAGTAAGCTTAATGCGTCGCGCATGCTGCCTTCGCTGGCTTGGGCAATCGCACTCAAGCTGCGCTCCTCGATGGTCACGTCATTCCGTGTGGCTACCTCTTGAAGGCGTGCGATAATTTCCCGTCGGGGAATACGGCGAAAATTAAAATGCTGGCACCGTGACGTGATGGTGGCGGGAATTTTATGAATCTCGGTGGTGGCGAAGATAAAGATGGCATGAGCCGGCGGTTCTTCAAGTGTTTTCAGTAAAGCGTTAAACGCGGAATTTGAAAGCATGTGGACTTCGTCGATGATGTAAATCCGGTAGGTGCCGCGAAACGGGGCATATTTCACATTTTCTCGAAGTTCGCGGATATCATCGACGCCAGTATTCGACGCGCCATCTATCTCAATAACATCAACGGAATTACCACGACTGATTTCCTTGCAACTTTCGCATTGTTCGCACGGATCGGCGGTCGGACCATTTTCACAATTAAGAGCTTTGGCAAGAATGCGGGCCACTGTTGTCTTTCCCACGCCACGCATCCCTGAGAACAAATAGGCATGGGCCACTTGTTTGCGAAGAATCGCATTCCGCAACGTTTGGACGACGTGGGGCTGACCAATCAGTTCGTCAAATGTACCAGGACGAAATTTTCTAGCGGAGACTTGGTATTCCATGATTTGTTATACGTGAAGCGTGAAGCGTGAAGCGTAAGATGTAAAAATTTCTTGTTCTTTACACATTACAGACCACACTTCACGCATGACGATTAAGGACTGTTGAATACTTTACTCCAATGGCCAATCAATGCCCAAGAAGAGACGGACATCAACAACTGGAGGGAATGTTCAAAAAAGCATGCCCTGAGTCTTTCCGAAGGGTCCGTCCAGCAAGGCCGCAGCCATTTTGACGAGCGGAGCGTACTGGGAGTACGTGAGCACGGCAAAATGGCGAGAACGTCGCTGGCGGTTTTTTTCAACATTCCCATTAAAAAAACCGGGGCCAGGTGATCCTGCGGCACACAGACTCGTCTGCTTACCGTTGCTTCCTTCCGGACCTGGCGGGGTTCACAAGATTCTGCTGCACAGGGCCCAGCCCCTTTTCTGTGCCATTTCTTCAACGCGGATTCAGTAGGTGAATACGCTTCTGTTTCGTCTTTCGCATTTTTTTTTACGAGATACGAGCGACGAGATACAAGGGACGGTCTTCTCTGTGGCGGAGAGGATGGGATTCGAACCCATGGTACCGTTGCCAGTACACGTGCTTTCCAAGCACGCCGAATCGGCCACTCTCGCACCTCTCCCAACCATTTTCTAGTAGCGTTTTTACCTGTTCGAGCCAACTTTCAGACTGCGCAAGCAGCCCTTTCTCTCATTTTCAGCAAGGTTGAATATTTTATCACGGGCCCTTCTGGTCCACAAGGATAGCTCTTTCGGGCCTGTTCAAGCCCTGTTCTGATCCTTCGACACACTCAGGACAAGATGTCGAATGAAGACCTGGTTCGTGAAGTGTCATGGGTGAAGCGTGGAAGAAATTCCATCGCGTTTTTCTCCTACGTATCACGCTTTACGCATGACGCTTCAGGTCCACTAGGACCCCAGCGACCGGGCACGAAATTGCCGTTGTCGTCTCGACGACCCATGCAATGCCGAAAAGAGGAACCCGCGAAATAACATCATTACCACCACGCCTATCGGTGTAAGGATGAGGATGATCACTGTGGCAAGAAGTGAGGAAAAGCCGAGAAGTTGGAATACCTGAGCCAGTACAGCAAACGACAGCTGCAACAATTGCAAAAAGTCCAAGCCGATGAGCCGGCCTCCTTGGGCTGAAATCACAAAGAAGAACGACAGCCCAAACGGCGTGAGAATCACCGCTAAAGGCAAAAACCATTCAATCCAGTTTTCTAGAACGAACTCGTAACTTTCTTTTAGGCTGTCGAGGGGCGAACCAAGGCGGACTTGATAGATGATTTCCGGGACGGGATTCAGCAAAAGAAAAAGCAGGAAAAAGACCGCCGAGACGATGACAGGCCCGTTGGGATTGGCTTGCATCCCGATTTCTAAAAACTGCAATGGGACCCAGACAATAAACCCGATGGAAATCACATCCCAAAAATATTGCCCGGCTGCCTTCCACAAATTTTCCCAGGTCATTGGGCGTGTAGTCATCACAGCTTGCTCTACCAGACTCAAGAGCGCTCCCACGGCGAAGGCATTGGCGGCTCCCATCAAAAATCCGCCGAGCATACCTAATGATGTGGCCACGCCTGTAATGACGAACATCAAGATGGCGAGTATGATAACGGCTGCAATAAGGATCCAATTCCTAGTCAATGAGGAAAAGGTGGCACGCAGGGCCTGTTGGTATAATTTAAGGGTCGCTCGAACGAGCTCGGACATGTGTGGCCAGAGAATCAGGCTTGAGGATTTTGAGGCGTGGACTTTGGTTGCGGCTTGATTGCAAGAATTTCCTGTTGCTGTCGGTCCCGTTCTTGCCTGATCATGGTCAACCGCTTAGGGCGATTGAGGGTCCACCATTTGACCCGGTCTTTGAAGGTGACCATTTTGGGCCGCGTACTACCTTGACTGCTTTCCTGAAAGTTGTAGCCCTTCGCGGTTCCTTGTTTTTGGGAAAACTGTTCGTAAATATCGAGGTAGAGTTTCTTGAGTCCCATAACTCTTTATCTTAGCTCAGTTGGCGCGATTCTGGCAAGAAGAGAATGGAAATTCGTCGTTCGTATCTCGTGCCTGCGCGCTGTAGCGCTCCGGCGCGTAAGCGTGAAAGAACGGAATAGGAACCACGAAATACGAATCCCGAAATACGAACCACGGAATCGGGGTTATAGTCGTTGACACTGTACGCAAGGTGTGGGTAAATAGGAAAAACAGCTTAACAAACAAGGGTCTGTGACGCATGATAGAGCCCTTGTTTCGCTCGATTTACCTGGGTCACGATTCAATTCATCCTCCTAAGATAGCTGGCCATCGAGGCGAGAGTGGCGGAACTGGCAGACGCGCGAGATTTAGGATCTCGTGGGAGACCGTGGGGGTTCAAGTCCCTCCTCTCGCACCACGTTTTGGTGGGGTTCTTCGCATCGACTCATTAATACATTATTAAAAGGCAGAGACGTATCATGAAATTGGAAGTGACAGAACTGGGTCCGGTGAAACGGGCGATCAAAATTGAGGTTCCTGAAGAGGCTGTCAACCAAGAATTTGATCGGGTGTACACGAACCTGAAACGGCAAGTCCGTATCCCTGGATTTCGTCCAGGTAAAGCCCCCATGGCCATGCTGGTAAAGCGGTATGCGAAAGCCGTAGAGCAAGATGTCATCCAAAGCCTGGTGCCGAATTACTACCAACGGGCGATGAAAGAGGCCGGTGTCTCTCCGGTCTTGGTAGAAATTCCCCCGCTCGACCGGATGAAAGTCCAACGCGATACCTCGTTGACATTTACCGCCACGGTCGAGATCAAGCCAACATTCGAATTGCGCGATTACCGTCCGCCCAATCCTATTTCTTTAAAGCCTGACACACGATCGATTTCTGATGAAGATGTGGACAAGGCCTTGGAAAAGCTACGGGAGTCACAAGCACAGATAGATGCGGCGCCGAAGGATACACCGCTCGATGAAGGTCTGTTTGCCGTGGTGAATATCGAAGGCCTCCTTGATGGTGAACCGGTTGAGGGATCGAAAAAAGATGGCCATCTCCACACAGTCGGATCGAACGAACTAGTCCTGGGCATCAAGATTGACGAAGCGCTGATGGGAAAAACTGAAGGGCAAATCGCGGAAGTGGTTCAAGAATATCCGGCGACTCACCCCGACGAACGATTGGCAGGAAAGTCCGTCACGTTTCGGATTGCTATCGTGGGGGTGAAGCAAAAAAACGTTCCAGCGTTGGATGACGAATTCGCCAAAGACTGCGGCCCCTATGAATCCCTGGATGCACTCAAAGACAAAGTGCGCACGGAGTTGGAGAATGCACTGAAACGAGAGGTGGAAGAGGCGTACAAAGATCAAATCATTGAGCGGCTTGTGACAATGCATCACTTTGATCTCCCTGAAGTGCTAGTGGAACGGGAAGTCAAAGCCATGGTTCGTCAACGCTTAATGAGCGAGCAGCGTAAAAAAGGTGGCGGGCCTTCCCCTGATGATCAAACGTATTGGGAAGCGGAAGTGAAACGCTTGCAACAAGACCTCGCACCCGATGCCAAAAAACGCGTCAAACTCGCGCTGATCCTTGAGGCAATTGCCGACAAAGAAGGGGTGTCTGTTTCCGATCAAGACATTCAAGAGGAAATCACCAAATTGGCGCACAGCCTTCGAATTCCTGTTGAGAATATCCAGGATATGATCACATCAGGTGGAGATACATCCCGTCAAGAGTTTGAAGACCGGATTCGTTCAGAACGAGCGTTGCAGCAGGTGTATCAATTTGCGGTGATTCAAGGATAAGCTTTGGAGAATTTGGCTACATCGTTGAAGCGAGAACCGTCTGAAGTTTCCTTCTCTCTGGGTGGCCTGGTTTACTGACAATCTGAATTGTTTACCGAACAGAAAGGGCAGACCTGTATGTTAGTTCCAATGGTCATTGAAACGACGAACCGCGGTGAGCGGGCCTATGATATCTACTCCCGCCTGTTGAAAGATCGGATTATCTTCCTTGGGACTCCGATTGACGATGTCTTTTCGAACCTCATCATTGCTCAGTTGCTGTTTTTAGAAGCGGAAGATCCTGAAAAAGACATTAATCTCTATATCAATACCCCTGGTGGGAGCGTGACGGCAGGGCTTGGAATTTATGATACCATGCAATATGTCAAAGCTCCGATTACCACCATTTGCATGGGACAGGCCGCCAGCATGGGAGCCTTTCTGCTTGGCGGGGGAACGAAGGGTAAACGGTTTGCTCTCCCGAATGCCCGTGTGATGATTCATCAACCGATGGGGGGCTTCCAAGGCCAGGCCACCGAAATTGATATTCATGCCAGGGAAATATTAAAAATCCGTGAACGGCTGAACCAGATTTTATCTCACCACACCGGTCAGCCCTTAGAAAAAATTGCCCAGGATACGGAACGGGATTATTTTATGTCCGCTGATGAGGCCAAAGAATATGGGCTGATTGATGAAGTGATTAGTCGAGTGCCAGAAAAGGATAAAGCGACAAACGGAAAGTCGTCGTGACACTCTGTCTTAGGAGAAAGTCTTAAGGGACGTATGGCCAAACAAGTCAAAACTGAGGCGAATCTTCGGTGCTCCTTTTGCGGGAAAAACCGCGACCAGGTCCGGAAGCTCATTGCGGGCCCCACCGTCTATATTTGTGACGAATGTGTGGGGTTGTGCAATGAGATTATGGCCGAGGAGTGGCAAGAGACCAAGGAAGAGATTTCGTCAAAACTTCGGAAGCCTGTCGAGATTAATCGCCACCTCGATCAATATATCATTGGGCAGGATCGCGCGAAAAAAATTCTCTCCGTCGCTGTTCACAACCACTACAAGCGAATTGCCGCGACTGATACCGGAGATGTTGAGCTCCAAAAGGGAAACATCCTTATGGTCGGGTCGACGGGAACCGGCAAGACACTCCTTGCCCAAACGTTGGCCGATTATTTAGACGTGCCATTTACACTGGCTGATGCCACCACTCTCACCGAAGCAGGATATGTCGGTGAAGATGTCGAAAACATTATCTTGAAATTGTTACAAGCTGCTGATTATGAGGTTGAGCGGGCAGAGCGTGGGATTATCTATATCGATGAAATCGACAAGATTACCCGGAAGTCCGATAGCCCCTCGATTACGCGGGATGTATCCGGAGAAGGCGTCCAGCAGGCGTTATTGAAATTGATTGAGGGAACTGTGGCCAATGTGCCGCCTCAGGGTGGGCGCAAGCATCCTCATCAAGAATTCATTCAAGTCGATACGAAGAATATTTTAGTGATTTGCGGCGGGGCCTTTGTTGGATTGGAAGATATCATTGAGCGTCGCTTGAATCAGAAGCGGATGGGTTTCCGGTCTGATGGTAAAAAGGCGCGGAAGGAAAGATCGGGTTCATTGTTGGCCCACGTCCAACCAGAAGATTTCCTTCAATATGGGCTGATTCCGGAGTTTATCGGACGATTGCCCGTCGTGACGACTCTGGATGAACTTGATGAGAAAGCTCTGGTACAGATTTTAACAGAACCACGAAATGCCTTATCGAAGCAGTACCAAAAATTGCTCTCTTTCGACAAAGTCAAACTGAAGTTTACCGATGGGGCACTTGCTGCGATTGCCCGTAAGGCCCATGCTCAAAAAACTGGAGCTCGTGGCCTTCGCGCCATACTCGAAGAAGTCATGCTCGATATCATGTACGAAATTCCTTCTCAGAATGAAATCAGAGAAGTGCTCATTACGGAAGATGTGATTCTGAAGAAGAGCGAAGCCCTGAAAACATTCGGACAACCGACAGCCATGAAACCGGCTGTTGGCTCTTAAAAAAACTCGTGAAGCGTAATCCGTTTTAAAAACAAGAGAGGGAAATCCTAGTTTTTTCGCTTCACGGATTACGGATCATATTTTACGGTTTCTGCAATCCTACCCCGCTTCTTGATAATCGCAGCTCTCCTGGTGGCACTGAATACTCTTTCCACCCTGCTTGCTAAATTTCTCGATAAGGAATGGGGTCTGACATTGTGGACAAGCACGATTAACCGGCTTGCTCCAAATGGCAAAGGAACATTTTGGGTACTGACTGCAGGAATAAAACACGCGGCCTTTTTTCGTTCGGCGTTGCACCAGATCGCCGCTGCACCCTTCAGCGGCACACTTCACTCCAAGGGATAACGGTTTGGTCGTTTTGCAATCGGGGTAATTGGAGCATGCCAGGAACCCACCAAATCGTCCCTGTTTGACCAACATGGGATTTCCACATTTCTCACATACTTCTCCTGTGGTCTCTACAGGCTTTTCAACAATCGTAATGGCTCCTGATTCGTCTTTCGTAAACGGCTTGGTATTCTTGCAGGTTGGATATCCAGGGCAGGCCAAAAAGTGGCCATGGCGTCCCCATTTAATGACCATGTTTTGTCCACATTTATCGCACACAATATCCGTGGGCTCTTCTTTCCCCTTGAGGTCCTCCATGTTGACTTCGGCGTTTCCAAGGTCCTTGGCAAACGGGGTGTAGAATTCAGAAACCGTCGTGACCCAGTTCTTTTCGCCTGCCTCGATATCATCCAGCTCGGACTCCATTCGTGCGGTAAACGCCACATCAAAGATCCGCGGGAAATACGCCACCAATCGGTCATTCACCGTTACACCTAATTCCGTCGGCTTAAATCGGCCCTCGTCTTTTTCGACATATTGACGATCTTGGATGGTGGAAATAATCGCGGCGTAGGTGGATGGGCGACCAATCCCTTTATCCTCGAGTTCGCGAATCAACAAGGGCTCATTATATCGTGGGGGTGGTTGCGTAAAATGTTGTTTGGGAAGAATGCCCAATTCTTCGCCTTCCACCACCGTGAGAGATTCATCCACAGACAATTCTGGTAATCGTTTGCTCTCTTCGTCATCAGCCGGCGATTGACGATCCGTCGTGACTTGCCCGGATTCTGTGGTGTCAGTCCCTTCGACATACACTCGCCGAAAACCATCGAATTTTTCCACTGTCCCGGTTGCCCGGAAGAGATACTCACCAGCCTTGATATCCACCTTGGTGGCTTCATCCAAACCCTTGGTCATTTGAGATGCCAGCAAGCGGTTCCAAATCAGTTTGTACAACTTATATAGGTCATTTTCCAAAAATTGTTTCACGGCTTCAGGGTCGCGTTGGGCGGATGTGGGGCGAATCGCTTCGTGGGCTTCTTGTGCTGCTTTGACCGTTTTATACACGTTCGGTTTACTCGGGAGATACTGATCCCCGAACCGCGTTCGAATGACATCCGCGGCTTCGGTTTGCGCCTCGTTGGAAATCCGTGTCGAATCGGTTCTCATATAGGTGATCAACCCGACCGGGCCTTCTTTCCCAATCTCAATCCCTTCATACAGACGCTGAGCTAGCATCATCGTCTTCTTCGCGGTGAAGCGGAGTTTTCTGGAGGCTTCCTGCTGAAGACGACTGGTGATAAACGGCGGTTGAGGGTTTCGACGCTTCTCTGTTTTTTCAACAGCGGAAACGGAAAAACTGGATTGTTGAATCGCCTGCAACGCTCGATCAGCTTCTTCTTGCGTATGAATCTCAATCGACGTGCCTTGGAACTCCTGTAATCGAGCCTCAAACATGGGCGGTTTTTGCCCTTTTAGGTTTGCGGTTATGGTCCAATATTCGACAGTTTCAAACGCATCGCGCTCCGCTTCCCGTTCACAGATGATCCGTACGGCCACGGATTGCACTCGACCGGCACTCAGCCCACGCCGAACTTTCTTCCAGAGCAAGGGGCTCAACATATATCCGACAATACGATCCAGCACTCGGCGCGCTTGTTGCGCATTCACCTTATTCATGTCGATGGTGCCGGGAGATTCCAGCGCTCGCTTGATCGCGCTCTCGGTGATTTCGTTAAAGAGGACTCGGTACACCTTGTCGGTTTGGCCATTCAGTTCTTCGGCAATGTGCCAAGCAATGGCTTCACCTTCTCGATCGGGGTCTGGTGCCAGGAACACTTTATCTGCCTTCTTCGCCTGAGCCTTGATCTCGGCGAGAGTTTTACTTTTTCCTCGGATGACGACATAGTGCGGTTTGAAGTTGTTTTCGACATCAATCCCCAACTTGCTCTTGGGTAAATCCTTGATATGCCCCACCGAGGCTAACACCTGATACCCGCGACCCAAATACTTCGAAATGGTTCGGGCCTTGGCCGGAGACTCCACAATAATTAACGATTTCGCCACAATCAGTTGTTCCTTATTTCTCGGGTGTTGGGACCCGCTGCTATCCTGAACTCCCGTTCTTCAGTCACCCTTATAATCGAATATAACAAGCACCTGGTGCTTGCTTCACCACTCCTTTTAGCTCGAGGGCCAGCAAGATACCCATTACCTCGGCAGGAAAAAAACGAGCTTGAGCTAATACTTCATCGACCGAAATGGGACTGTCTGTGAATAAGTCAAAGACTTCCTTTTCCTGCGTACTGAGGTCCGGTGGTGCTGGGACTTGTCCAGAAGCCGCATTCTTTACTTCATCCTGAAACGATTCGTCAAGCTGGGGGAGCAGCTCCTCAATGATATCTCCCACATTTTCAACGAGTTTGGCCCCTTGTTGGATGAGCCCATGCGGGCCTTCATGGTTGCCTTCTTTGACGGATCCCGGTACTGCAAACACCTCACGATTCTGCTCAAGCGCAAAGCGCGCGGTAATGAGCGATCCGCTTTTACGACTGGCTTGGGTGACGACCACCCCATAAGATAATCCGCTGATAATACGATTTCGTCTGGGAAAATTAAAGGGCCGTGGGGCCGTCCCTAAGGGAAATTCCGATACCACGGCACCTCGCATTTCGATGGCCTCTCGAAGTTTTCGATGTTCAGGAGGGTAGGTGGTGTCAATGCCACACCCCAATACTGCCACGGTTCGCCCTTCAGCCTTGAGGGCTCCACGATGCGCTGCCGCATCGATGCCTCTGGCCAGCCCGCTCACGATAGTAAAACCTAGCGTGGCAAGCGTATGGCTCAACTCTTCTGTAAAGGCCATCCCGGTTGGTGTAGCTTTACGCGCTCCAACAATAGCAATGGCCCGATCATCACTCGGGGCGAATGACCCGCTCAAATAGAGAAGGGGAGGCGGATCGGCAATTCTTGAAAGTTTCTGGGGGTAGAACGGATCGAGTACGGTGAGAACACAAACACCCTGCTGTTCAATGCGGCAGGCCTCGTTCTCAGCATTTGCCCGGGCTTGAGGATTGGGGCCATGATGAATGGCCGTCGCCACATTGCGACTGATGCCCCCTCGGTTCTGCAGCTCTGGCATGGAAGCGACCGTGACGGCCTGAGGGGAACCGAATTCGCGAACGAGTCTCGTAAGGGTTCCATCGCTCAAACCGTTGACTGCTCGTAACAGAAGCCACGGTTCGAGAGATTCCACTGAATGTCCTATTCTGGCTAAGGAGTGATTAGGATCCGCGCAAAAGTAAGTTGAACAGATTTGTTTGTGTCTTACACTCGAAATCCGAATGTCGAAATCCGAAACCAACCTGAAATACACAACTCGAATGCTTCAAACGGATCATGCCGACTGAGTGTAGACAGGCCTATTTGTTCTGTATCATTGGAACATGTGAATGTGTTTCGGATTTCGATATTCGAGTTTCGGATTTACCCAACTCGTGACCCTTCGCCCATAACCACAATATCATATTGTTCGAGGTGCAGGAGGGGGTCAGCTTGGACCATAATATGATGATGGCCTTCACGTTCCAGTTGTTCAAGCCCCTCATGCTCGGTGTCTCGAAGCATGTCCACGACAAGGGGGTTCGCCCCAAGCATGATTTTCTGTTGGCCAGGTCCTCTGCCAATACGACGAAGGTCGCGAAAAATGTCATACACTACGGTGGTTGCTGATTTGGTATATCCGCGACCATCACAATCGGAACACAGATCCGATAAGGTCCGCAAGATATCCTCGCGCACACGCTCACGAGAAATCTCAATGAGTCCCAAATCCGTAATGCGTGAAATCCTCGTTCGGGCTTTGTCATTGGCCATGGCATCGACCATGGCATGGTACACCTTCTCGCGATTGCGTTCGCGTTCCATATCAATGAAATCGATGATGATGATACCACCAATTCCTCGAAGTTTGACTTGATACGCAATCTCGCGCGCGGCTTCCAGATTGGTTTTCAGAATGGTTTCTTCTTGGTCCCGTTTTCCCACGTATCGACCGGTATTCACGTCCACCACAGTCATGGCCTCAGTATGGTCAATCACGATATGCCCACCTGATTTCAGCCACACTTTCCGGCTCAACGCACGAGAAATTTCCATCTCTACTCCGAGATGGTCGAATAAGCCTTCTTCTTTATCATAATGGTAAATCCGGGAACTCTGTTCCGGAAGATAGCGTTTGACGAAATCCCGAACCGCATCATATTCTTCTTTGGAATCAATCACGAGCCGATCAACCTTTTTGGTGAATAAATCCCGGACCACCCGAAGAGTGAGGCTGAGATCTGAATGCAAGGGGGCGGGGGCAGGAGATTGTTCCTGTTTTTTCAAAATGTCCTTCCACAAAGCAGTCAAAAAATTCACGTCCGATCGCAGATCATCTTCACTCACACCCTCGCTGACGGTTCGAACAATATAGCCGTAGCCGGGTTCCCGGTTCCGTCGCATGATCTCCTTCAAGCGTCCGCGCTCCTCGTCCTTGGCAATGCGTCGTGAAATGCCAACATGGTCCACATTAGGCATCAGCACCAAAAAACGTCCAGGCAACGAACAGTAGGATGTGACGCGTGGCCCCTTTGTTCCGATCGGACCTTTGGAAATCTGGACCATGAGTTCTTGCCCCTCACTGAGCAATTCTTCAATCGGGCGAATGTTTTGTCGCCGAGGACGAGGAAGCTCAGGGCCTTTGTCGTCTTCATCGCTATCAACCAGGATATCTCCAGGTTCCGTGCCAACAGAGAGGTCCGAGACATGCACAAAGGCGGCCTTGTCTAACCCGATATCGATGAACGCCGCTTGCATTCCGGGCAACACTTTGACGACCTTGCCTTTATACACATCCCCGACAAAATCCTTTTTCTTGGCCCGGTCCACATACAACTCCGTGACCACTTTGTTTTCTAACACTGCCACCCTTGTCTCTTGCGGGGTGACATTAATGGCGATTTCTACACCCATTTGGACTCCTTAGATTCTGAGTGCGTCATGGCAACCACCGGATTGGCTGAACCGCAGTGGTGTGGCCGGCAGATGAGGTGTTGATGGAAGACCTCATCGTTCCATGCATTCGTTCCTGATCGACTCAGAAATCAGTTGAGATTATTGAATCAAGGTCATTCGGCGCCGTTTCACACTGAGCAACAAGCCCAGGGCGGCCATTGTCATTATTGTGGCGCTGCCCCCATAACTCAGTAAGGGCAGTGGAATTCCAACAATGGGCGCAAGACCAACGGTCATCCCGATATTGACCACCATACTAAAAGCCATCATGCCCACCACTCCCACAGCCAACAGTGCACCTAACATATCTTTGGCTTTCGAAGCGATGTCCAGGCCGAGAAGAAATAAGATCAAAAACAACATGATTAACACGACTGCACCTAAAAATCCCCACTCTTCGGCAAACACGGCAAATATAAAATCCGTATGGCCTTCCGGGAGAAATTTAAATTGGGTTTGGGTTCCGCCATAAAGGCCTTTGCCCAAGAATTCTCCAGAGCCCACGGCAATGCGAGACTGCAATCCTTGATAACCTTTCCCGCCCGGATCATAGGCCGGGTCAACAAAACTGATAATTCGTTCTTTCTGATAATCATGGAGCGATCCCCACAGTCCGCCCCAGGCAAAAGGAAACATCATGAGTGCAGAAAGCAAGACCAGGCCAAACGCTTTAGACTTCACGCCCACCGCAAGCAGGAGGGTAATATAGATCGCGAGAAAACTCAGGCTACTCCCTAAATCAGGCTGTTTGAGAATTAAGAAGAACCCTGGCAAGGCCAACAGACCCGGAACAATCACCCGATAGAGCCACCCGCTCCGTGTCTGCGTCGCATAATACGTGGCCAGCATCAGCAGGAGCGGTATTTTGATAAATTCAGATGGTTGGAAGGCCACAGGACCTAATGCAATCCACCGTTGAGCGCCTCGACTGCTTTTGCCGCTAAACATCACGATCACGAGTAGGAGTAATCCCAACCCGTAGAGAATATAGGACAACCGGGCCAGCTTGTGGTAATCCATGCTGGCGATGATCACAAAGGCTAATGCGCCAACACCGATCCACACAGCCTGCTTGGCAAAGATGGGGAATGTGCCACCCTGTCCATTCGAGGTCACGCTATAGATCGTGACAATCCCGATAGCCAAGAGGGACAGAATCACCCCAAGCAAGCCCCAATCAACACCATCGAATCTTCGACTTCTGGTCACGTAATTCCCTTGGAAAGTACAGCGTCTCTCGTCCTTTCAGGAGATACGCATCACAAAATTGGCCTCTCGCGTTTCTGGCCCAGACGCGTCTTATCACCGCTTTTCTTGATAAAGGCTTCGATTAATTCTCTTGCCAGTGGGGCAGCGGCAGAACCACCATGTCCAGCATGCTCGGCCAGGACGGCTACCGCGATCTGAGGATTGTCAAATGGAGCATACGAGAGAAACCAGGCATGGTCGCGAAACTGCTTCGGCGTGTCTTTTCTTTTGTCTGCGCGAAGTGCCACAACTTGAGACGTCCCGGTTTTCCCGGCAATGGTGACCAGTGGGGAATTGGCCCGTCGCGCCGTTCCCTCTGAGACGACAGATGCCAGGGCACGTTGAATGGCCTCCACAAACACGGGATTCAAGCCTAATGGTACGGCTTTGGCCATTGGCCAAGTTTCGACTTCCCCGGTATTGCGGCGTCGCACACCCCGAACCAATCGAGGTCGGTGGGCCACCCCATTATTGGCGATGGTGGCAATCACCTGCGCCATTTGAATTGGGGTCACGGTGACGTATCCCTGCCCGATGGCGACCGAAATGGTTTCTCCCGGATACCAGGGTTCTCCCCGAGCCTGTTGTTTCCATTCCGTTGAGGGGACGATGCCTCGTTGCTCCGACGGCAAATCAATCCCCGTTTTTTTGCCCAGGCCAAACAGGCTGGCGTAGGTCGCAATGGCATCAATGCCTAAGCGATGACCCATTTTATAAAAATAGACATCACACGACTGTGTGAGGGCTTTGTGTAAATTCACTGTACCATGTCCGCTCGCTTTCCAATCACGAAACGTTCGTCTGCCGAATCGAAACCTCCCGTGGCATTGAATCGTTTCGGACAAATTCACCTCATTGGTTTCTAATGCGGCTGCGGCCATAATGATTTTAAACGTCGATCCGGGAGGATAGAGTCCTTGTATGGCTCGGTTGGTGAGCGGATGCCGCTTGTCCTGGAGAATGTTTTGCCATTTCTTTGAACTCAATCCTCTTGACAGGGCATTCGGGTCAAAACTGGGGCGGCTGGCTATTGCCAACGTGTCGCCGGTTTTGGGGTCCAACGCAATGATGGCCCCAGCTTCTTCACCTAATAAATTTTCTGCTAATTGTTGCAGATCAAAATCAAGGGTCAGATAGAGGTCATGGCCGGCTTGCGGTTTCTCGACGGAGATTGTTCGTTTTTCATGCCCCAGAGCATCCACCTCGATCAGCTTGCGGCCGGCTTGTCCGCGCAAGAGTTGATCGTACTTCCGTTCCACGCCATATTGCCCCACGATACTCCCCGGATGAAGTCCTTGAAAGTATTCCTGGGACAGTTGTTGCTCAGACACTTCCCCAACATATCCAATCACATGTGCGGCATAGGGGCCTTGGGGATTATTCCGTTGAAATTCCGGGTGAACCACGACTCCTGGTAAATCCAACCGATGAGATTCAATCAAGGCCGCCTCACGGAGCGTCAACCCCCCCTTTAATTTCACCCGGGTCAGGGTCCCTCTTGCTCGAAACTTTTTGCTCAACTCGGATTCGTCAATATCCAGGTACTTCACGAGTTTCTGAATGAGGACTTCTCGATCATTGACATCTTTGAGCTCGACATACAGGTTAAAACTGGGAACATTATTGGCCAGGAGTTTCCCGTCTCTGTCGAAAATGAGCCCGCGGGCGGGGTGTAACAGGATCGAACGCGTTCGATTATTTTGAGAGAGTTCCCGATAGTACGGACCATCACGAACCTGTAATTGCCATAAACGCAACGCGAGAAGGCCGATGACGACCAGCACGCCGATTTTGAGCAGAACCAACCGCTGTTGGAGTTCCGCTAATCCGTTTTCTTGAAGTTTTCTGTCACTCATTTCGAATCCGTTTTTGGACTATTGAAAAGGCATGCCCTAATTTGTCGCTGATCACTCGTATTTATAAGAGTTTTCATACCATCTTTTTTCTCTGCCCCGAGCGACAACTCCTAGAAGCTTGAGGCCTCTGGTGTCCAACGAGTGGCGACCCAATAGGCGGCAATAGCCACCAACCCATCAAAGAGCGCTTGGGGCAAGAGGATGGAAGGAAATCCCAACAACACATCCCCGATGTCCATGCCAACTCTTGACGACACCATAAACACCACCCCGGAAAAGACTGAAAAAACAGCCACAACTAAAAATGCTGAATGCGACGCGGCATTCGCTAAATTTCTCGCAATCAACCCGGCAAAAAATCCCACGCCAGATTTGGTGATTGTATTCAGCCACAAGTCACTGGCGGAAAACAGATCTTGAACAAATCCGAGAAAAAATCCCATGATCAATCCCTGGACCTGCCCAGTGAGAAACCCAATGAGGCAGGCTGCGATAAGACACAAATCCGGGCGAATGCCAAACGGGCTAATGGATCCCAACACAGTTGTTTGGAGGGGGACGAGCAGGAGAATAAAGCCGACGAAAAGACCAGTTTTCATGAATCCTTGGGTTTCTTCTCTTGAGAAGTCAGGATGTTGCCAATCGACTCCGTACTTTCCGACGATGGTGGTGGAAGGACGATTAACACTTCCTCCAACTTTCCAAAATCGACTACAGGGGCAACGTGAGCCGTTTGGAAGAGATCTCCTTCACGTTCTCCAACTGTGAGCACCTGCCCAATCAGGAGCCCGCGAGGAAATCCTCCGGTCAATCCCGATGTGACAACCGTATCCCCCTCTTTCACGGCCGCTAAGGGAGGAATGTATTTCATCCTGACAAAACCCTGTGCCGTCCCTTGAACAATGCCCTCATCCCGCGTTCGCTGAATCAGGCCAGTCACCGCCACATTGGGGTCGGTGATCAACAAGGCGATACTCGTTGAACTGGCGACTTTCACAATGTGCCCAACGATCCCGGCTGGGGTGACCACACCCATTTCCACGGCGACTCCATCATCCTCTCCTTTATTCAACACCACACCGTGATACCAATTGGAGGCGCTTCGACCAATGACCCGTGCTGCGAGGGTGGTCATGGCGCTTTCTTCCTGAAAATCAAGCAATGCGGTTAATCGCTGAGAGGCCAGGGCTTGTTCCCGGAGCTGATTCAATTCTCCTTCCAGGTTCTGAACCTTGACTTGAAGGTCGCGGTTTTGTTCATAGATGCCTTGTAGGGCGATGTATTGGTTCCACCAATTGCGAACCCCACGATCTACATCGGCCATCATTTCCAAGGGGACGCTGACCACGTCCGCCACGGGCTTACCGACTTGTTGGAGGAGAAATTGCGTTTGGCGAGGAAGGAGAAATAGTAGTACCAGGGCGATAATCACCAACCCCACAACCAGTCGCCTTGTACTGGTACTCCACAGGAATAAAGGCCGGACCCGGCCGATCATACATGTATCCTTTATGAATTGACGGCTGACATGGAAGCCACGTTCCGCAGTAAGGAAAGTTCTTCGAGTGTCTTTCCTACCCCTAACACCACGGAGGTGAGAGGGTCATCCACGGTCACAATCGGAAGCGCGGTTTCGTCACGTAACCGGGCATCCAATCCTTTCAGGAGCGAGCCTCCTCCCGTCAACACAATTCCTCGGTCAATGATATCTCCTGCCAACTCCGGCGGAGTATTTTCCAATGCCACCTTGAGGGCCGACACAATCGTCGAAATCGATTCCTGTAAGGCTTCTCGAATTTCCGTATCTTCCACGACAATGGTTCGTGGGATGCCGGAAATTAAATCCCGTCCCTTCACCATCATCTGTGCCTTTTCGGGAAGAGGGTACGCCGAGCCAATTTCAAATTTGACTCGCTCGGCCATATGCTCTCCGATGAGCAGGCTGTACTCTCGTTTCATATGGTTAATGATGGCAGAGTCCATTTGGTCCCCTGCGACTTTCACCGATTCGCTGTAGACGATTCCCCCAAGAGAAATGACGGCAATATCCGTTGTGCCCCCGCCAATATCGACGACCATATTGCCTGAAGGTTCGGTAATCGGTAGTCCGGCGCCAATGGCGGCGGCCACGGGCTCTTCGATAAGATAGACCTCCCGTGCACCTGCCAACTCAGCGGACTCTTTCACGGCCCGTTGTTCGACTTGCGTGATGCGTGAGGGCACGCCAATGATGATACGCGGACGAACAAACGTACTGCGATGATGCACCTTGGTGATAAAATACCGCAGCATCCGCTCGGCCATTTCAAAATCGGCAATGACGCCCTCTTTCATCGGACGGATCGCGACGATATTGCCAGGGGTGCGACCCACCATTCGTTTGGCTTCACCACCTACCGCTAAAATCGTATTGGAATTCTTTTCAATGGCCACGACGGAGGGTTCATTCAGTACAATCCCTTTACCTAGCACATAGACCAGGGTAGATGAGGTTCCCAAATCAATCGCCATATCACTGGAAAACAAACTGAGGAAGCGACTAATTAAGCCCACACGTAACTCCCATTTTCAGGACAACTCTTGGCATGATCGATTGCATGATCGAGGGACCCGGTTTTGCTCAAACGGATACTGTTTTTCAATTACTTTTGCCACATCACAAGAAAGGTATACCATCCGATTGGCTTGAGGGTCACATCCTGTGACAGAGGTGGGTCTGCTCAAAGAAGACGAGACCTCTTTGAAGCATAAGTCCTCAACGGAAAAGGAGTTTTTCCGTCAATGGTTAAACCCTAAACTAAGAAATGTAAACGAAACCTTTCAAAAAGTATAGCAA
>Ga0209980_10000551_pt1 | contig 20355 bp, 16 predicted proteins | sample CR02metaG_FD_183611 | JGI IMG/M metagenome (GOLD analysis project Ga0209980, IMG submission 183611) | Deep subsurface microbial communities from Mariana Trench to uncover new lineages of life (NeLLi) - CR02 metaG (SPAdes) (version 2) | ecosystem: Environmental > Aquatic > Marine > Ocean trench...
TGCCGGTGATCTTAAACCTCTTGGCAGCGCTTCTGTTTGATTTCATCTTATGTTTAGCCATCTCTTTTTACCCTTTAAATTTTATGTTTCTTTCTTTTTTGCCGGTGATAATACCATAACAAGGTTCTTACCTTCAAGTTTTGGATCAGATTCAACAGTTGCCAGCTCACCCAAATCCTCCAATATTCCCTTTGCAAGATCCCTACCCCTGTCAGGATGTGTTATTTCCCTGCCCCTAAAAAAAATACGAACCTTGGTTTTATGACCCTCAGTTAAAAACTCTCTTATTCTGCTAACCTTTACATTTAAGTCATGTACGCCAATATTCGGCCTGAACTTTATCTCTTTTAATGTATGTATTTTCTGCTTTTTTGCCCCTGCCTGCTTTTTTAAATCATATTTATATTTGCCATAATCCATTATCTTGCAAACAGGGGGACTCGCATTAGGAGCAACTTCTACAAGGTCCAGTCCACTTTCTTCCGCTTTATTTAATGCCTCGTCAATTGGCAAGATTCCTAATTGCTCATTGTCATCAGCAACCAATCTTATTTCTCTTGCTCTTATCCTTCTGTTTACCTTAATTTCAGGTGCTCTCGCTATTAGCTTCTACCTCCCTCCAAGTGTACGCACTATTTTCTTTTTCAATATGCTTTAAGAATTCTTCGATTTTCATTGAGGGTAAATTTGTTCCTCCTAACTTTCTGGGTGAAACAAGCTTTTCCTCAGTCTCTTTACTGCCCAAGACTAAAAGATAAGGGATTTTTTGCAACTGCGCTTCTCTTACTTTCAATCCAAGTTTCTCATTTCTAAAATCTTTTTCAACTCTAATATTATTTTCCTTTAGTATATTAAATACTATTTGCCCATATTCAATGTGTTCTTCGCTAATTGTAGCAATCTTTACCTGCACAGGGCTGAGCCACAAAGGAAAAGCCCCACCATAATGTTCAATCAGTATTCCAAAAAACCTCTCAAAAGACCCGAATATCGCTCTGTGTATCATTATTGGAGTATGACGGGTGTTGTCATCTCCCACAAAACTAATATTAAATCTTTCAGGAAGGTTAAAATCTACCTGAACAGTAGAGCACTGCCAAGACCTGCCCAAAACATCTTTAATTTTCAGATCAATCTTAGGCCCGTAAAAAGCCCCTCCACCCTTGTCTATTTCATATTTTAAATCTCTTTTCTCAAGTGCACTTCTGAGTGCATCGGTAGCATGCTCCCAGTTTTGCACGTCCCCTACATATTTTTCAGGTCTGGTAGAGAGATAAACCTCGTAATCATCAAATCCAAAAATCTTTAAAATTAATATAGTAAGATCAAGTACGCTCAGTACTTCCTGTTCTATCTGATCTGGGGTGCAGAATATATGAGCATCATCCTGGGAAAACCCTCTTACCCTTAAAAGACCATGAAGCACTCCTGATCTTTCATGCCTGTATACCGTTCCTATCTCTGCCCAACGGAGCGGCAGGTCTCTGTAGCTCCTAACCTTTGTTTTATAAATCATGATATGGAACGGGCAGGTCATCGGTTTAATCTGGTAATCAGTATTGTCTACTTCCATGGACGAATACATATTTTCTTTATAAAAATCCAGATGACCGCTTGTTTTCCAGAGATCGAGTTTTGCTATATGAGGGGTAAACAATATATCATAGCCAAACCGATCATGTTCGGTTCTCCATAAGTCTTCGATAATTCGTCTTATTCTTGAACCTTTTGGATGCCACAATACTAGGCCAGAGCCAATGTCATCCTGTATGCTGAAAAGGTCAAGATCAATTCCTAGTCTCCTGTGATCTCTTTTCTTGGCTTCTTGCAGTCTTTGAAGATAGGTTTTTAAATCTTTTCTGTTCTGAAATGCCGTGCCGTAAATCCTCTGCAGCATTGGATTTGTTTCTCTGCCTCTCCAGTAAGCTCCGGCAACGCTGAGAAGTTTAAATGCTTTTATATAGCCTGTATTGGGAGCATGAGGACCCCGGCAAAGGTCAAACCACCCACCCTGATCATAAAGGGTTATATCTTCATCCTCTGGAAGATCATTAATGATCTCTACCTTAAAGTTTTCACCCAACCCGTCAAAAGTTTTTATGGCCTCACTTCTCTTAATACTATTTCTTATAAGAGGTTTTTTCTCCTCGATTATCCTGTTCATCTCTTTTTCAATAAGTTCAAGATCATCCTCGGTAAATCCTTTGGGATAATCAAAATCATAATAAAAGCCATTTTCTATGACAGGACCAATTGTAACCTTTGTGCCAGGAAAGAGTTTCTGTACTGCTTCTGCCATAACATGAGCAGATGTATGACGGATAAAAAACAAAGCATCATCACTTCCGTTTTTAATAAATTCAATCTCTGAATCTTCATTAACTTGATACTGCAGATCTACTATCCTCTCCCCTATCTTAGCGCCAATAATATCTGCCTTTATTCCCGATTCGCTAAGAATCTTAGATACAGAAGTCCCTGCATTAAACGTAAGAGTATTTTCGTTTTCAATTTTTACCTGTATTTGACTCATAATTTCATTTCTTGGTGAGCACGGCAGGATTTGAACCTGCGGCCTCTTGCATGTCAAGCAAGCGCTCTACCCCTGAGCTACGCGCTCAAATTAATTGCTGAACCGCTTATACTACTTATATATAGGCTTAATTGTCAAGATAATAGAACTATTTTAAATATTAAACATAACCAAACTTAAAACAAATTTTGATTTAGTTATTTTTTTACGTAGCTTAATAAAAAAACAATCTGATAGGTTAATCAAAATTACTGACGAAATTATAATTAATACTGAAGACCATATAACAAATGTCTTAAAACCTAAAAAGGGAAAGGTGAGAGACATATATGATCTTGGAGAGAGGCTTCTCATTGTATCAACAGACAGGATCTCGGCATTTGATGTAATAATTCCAAACGGTATTCCAGACAAAGGTAAAATCTTAAATAAACTGTCTTGTTTCTGGTTCAATTTTACAAGCGACATTGTTAAAAATCATTTGATTTCATCCAAAGTAGAAGATTTTCCCACAAACCTGCAGGAATTCAGGTCTGTGCTTAATGGCAGGAGTATGCTTGTAAAAAAAACAAAGCCTTTACCCGTAGAGTGCATAGTAAGGGGTTATATAGCAGGCTCTGGATGGAAAGAGTACAAAGAAACGGGATCTGTCTCGGGGATTAAACTTAAAAAGAATTTAAAAGAATCGGAAAAATTTCCTGAACCGATTTTTACGCCATCAACTAAAGCGGAGATTGGTCTTCATGACGAAAATATATCGTTTGAAAAAGTGGTAGACATGATTGGCGAGGATTTATCTAATCAGCTTAAGGATATAAGCATCAAAATTTATAATAAGACCCATGATTATGCTCTAAGTAAAGGGATAATAATAGCCGATACCAAATTTGAATTTGGACAAGACCTGGAAACTGGAGAGCTTATTTTAATAGATGAAGTACTGACGCCTGATTCGTCTAGGTTTTGGCCTTTAGATGAATACGACCCCGGAAGGTCACAAAAGAGTTTTGATAAGCAATTTGTAAGAGATTATTTAAATTCTACCGGTTGGGATAAAAACCCACCGGCTCCCAGGCTCCCTGATGGTATTGTGCAAAAAACAAGAAGCAGATACAAAGACGTATATAAAATCCTAACTTCTTAAGTCACCCTCCTATGCTATTTAGAGAAAACACTCTATCTCCCTGTAAAAGAATTTGCATTTTAGACGAAAATAAAAGGCTATGTAAAACCTGCTTTAGGACAATAAGCGAAATATCAAACTGGGGCATTTTTAATAAAAAGCAGAAATTAGAGATATTGGAAAAGATAAATACTAGAAGAAATGCCGCTAAATAACCCTTTAAAACAATTTAATCTAACACCTACAAAACTTTTTCTATTTGTCCCGGTAAATATTGTTCTGTATAATAAAAATATCCAAAATGAAACCCTCATATTTTATTAAAACTATCTATTGATGAACCTTCTTCCAACCTTGATACATTTTTACTTTTCCAAAATTTTTACCGGTAAAAATTCAATAAAATACTCATACAAAGACATCTCTTCTTATATATAAATGCAGGATTTCCTACATAAAGAGCTAATTTTCGAAAATAATAACAGTTTAAAACTCCTGTGCGGCGAAAAAAACTCGAATGTAAAAGAGATTGAAAGGATATTTGATATTAAACTGCATACAAGGGGTAACAAGATCACCCTGCAAGGACAACCTCAAAATTTAGATAACGCCGAGAAATTTACAAATCAAATATATGAATTAATAAAAAAGGGCTATAATTTAGAGCCCGGCGACATTGAGCTTGCATCAAGAATAATACTTTCTGATAAACATTCCCTTGAAGATATTTTTTTAGATACCATATGCGTTTCTACAAGAAAGAGAATTATTGCTCCAAAAAGCCTTGCTCAAAAACACTACATAGACTCAATAAGAAAAAATGACGTTGTGTTTGGAATTGGCCCGGCGGGCACAGGCAAAACTTATCTCGTAATGGCGCTTGCAGTTTCTGCATTCCTTAACCACCAGTTTAACAGGATAATTCTTACAAGACCCGCAGTAGAAGCAGGCGAAAAACTTGGATTTTTACCCGGTGATCTATCTCAAAAGGTAGATCCATATTTAAGACCACTTTTTGACGCTCTTTATGAAATGATGGACTATGATAAAGTCTCAAGATTAATTGAAAAAGGTGTCATAGAAATAGCGCCACTTGCTTTTATGAGAGGAAGGACCCTAAATGACGCATTTGTTATACTTGATGAAGCCCAAAATACAACCTCAATGCAGATGAAGATGTTCCTTACAAGGCTTGGTTTTAACTCAAAAGCGGTTATTACAGGAGACGTTACACAGATTGATTTAGAAAAAAATACGGTGTCCGGGTTAATTCATTCTGAAAATATATTAAAGAATATCCCTAAATTGGATTTTGTATATTTTTCCAACAGAGATGTCGTCAGGCACCCAATTATAAAAAAAATCATTGAAGCTTACGAAAAAGAAGATTAGAATAGAGTATTAATATATCTTAAGAGGTAAAAGTAAAGATGAAAACGCAAAACATTATTTTTCCTTTATTGATTTTGGCAATTTCTTTTTTAGCAGGCTGCATTGGTCAGTGGCAAAATCCTAACGCTGCTATACCGGCTCAAGAAATAGAGATAAGAAATTTATTAGTAATGCCGACTATTTATGATAACGCAGGAGTCATCCTGGAAGGAAAAGTCTGGGACCTGGATTTTGTTGAAGATAAAGACAATCCGGATGAAGTTTACAGTACATTTAAGCTTGCCGATAAAGATGGAAATTATGTAATCGTAAGATCACCAGGAATGACAACGCTGCTGCAAGAAGGTGCAATGATAAAAGTAATCGGCCTGCACAAAATAATTTATGATAAAGATTCTAGATTGATCTCTAATCACATTGAAGCTAAACAAATTATTCTTTAGACTGGCAGTATCTTATAACTACTAGTTTAATAAGCCGTTTTTCAGTGTAATAAATTGCTCTCGCGATGGCCCGATAGATATTAGTGATATTTGTGTCTCTAATATATCCTCTAACTTTCCCAGATAGTTCATCAAATTTTGAGGCAGATCACTAGGGTCGTTTATATCGGAAAGTTCAGATCTCCAACCAGGAACTTCTTCATAAACTGGTTTACAACTGCTTAGTACATTTGGATTCGAAGGGAAGTCTTTTAAAACCTGATCTTTATATTTGTACCCGGTACATATTTTTATTGTCTGCAGATCAGATAACACATCAAGCTTTGTTAACATCAGGCTGCTTATGCCACTTATTTTAATCGAATATGAAACCGATACTGTATCAAACCACCCGCATCTTCTTGGCCTTCCGGTTGTGGCTCCATATTCATTTCCCATTTTTCTCAGTACTTCACCAAATCCGTCTTTTATCTCTGAGGGAAATGGCCCCTCGCCTACTCTTGTTGTATAAGCCTTGCTAATTCCTACAATAGTATCTATAATTTTGGGGCTTATCCCGGTTCCAGAACACACTCCTCCTGCCCCTGAGTTTGAAGATGTAACATAAGGATATGTTCCAAAATCTACATCCAGCATTACTCCCTGAGCGCCCTCAAACAAGATCGCCTTATTTTGTTTTACCAGATCGTAAAGAAGTAAAGATGTATCAGTTATAAAAGGATTTAGCTTTTTACCATATTCGATATAGTCATCGAAGATATGCTCAAAGTCTAAAGGTTCAATTCCTAAAACGTTTTTTAAGTATATATTTTTTTGATTTATTATGCTCTTTAGCCTATCGGCAAAATAATCCGGATATAAAAGATCGGAGACTCTAATCCCCCTCCTTGCAACCTTATCCTCGTATACAGGGCCAATCCCCCTGCCTGTAGTGCCAATTTTATTGTTACCCATCTGAGACTCTCTGGCCTTATCCATAAGCTTGTGGTAAGGCATAATTACATGTGTTCTATCACTGATTTTAAAATTTGCAGATGAAACCGGATACCCGCTTTTCCTGAGCCCGTCTATTTCTTCAAGCAAAAATTTTGGATCAATTACTACGCCGTTACCTATAATTGAAATCTTGTCTTGCCTCAGTATTCCAGAAGGAATATGATGGAGAACAGTTGTTTTACCATCAACTATAATTGTGTGGCCAGCGTTATTGCCGCCCTGATATCTGGCTACAACATCAACTTTTTCGGAAAGTATATCAACTATTCTACCCTTGCCCTCATCTCCCCACTGAGTACCTATCACAACTATGTTAGGCAACTCAGATTCCTCCTTTCAGAAGTTCTTCCAAATCCGAGAATTCTTTGCTAACACCGCCGCGCGCTTCTATAAGTTTTATCTTATGGGGCGTCTCTAGCAGTATAATCCCATAAGAGTTTGATTTGCTGTTTTCTTTAATTCTCAACTTTTTCAAATTTGCATCTGATTTTAAATCCAGAACAACCTTAAAACCACTGGATCTTAGCCATTCTGCAAGTCTTATAGATTCCCTTCGCAGATTATCTTTTTTGGGTATAACCACAAAGTGAACCGGAGTATTTTCTAAATGTGTTTTAGTGATATTAAGCACTGCTTCAACATCTACGGCAAAACCTGTAGCAGGCAAATCATAACCATATTTTTGTATCAAGTTATCATATCTCCCGCCCCTTATTAAAGGATTAGAATTGTTGGGGGAGAGAATCTCAAATGTTACTCCTGAGTAGTAATTAAAACCTCTAAGTTCTCCAAGATCAATATTCACACTACAGTTAAGGTTATACTCCTGTATTACCGCTAACACATCTTCAAGTTCCTGCACATACTTGCGCAGCAATTTGTATTTTTTAGCTTTTGATAATACTTCCGAATTACCATACATCTGCGGAAGCATTAGTATTATTTCTTTTACCGATTTAGTTATTCTTTTACCATTTACAGCCTGCTCTAAAGCTTCTTGATCTTTTTTCTTCAGTGCATCCTCAATGTCTGTTCTTGCATTTCCAGTATGTGCTAGTAACGATTCCAAAAGCCCATTATGACCAATATCAAGAACTAAATTCTTAATCCCTACCTTACTTAAACTTTTTATAGAAAGAGCTATGATTTCCGCATCCATTTCATGTGATTGTATTCCAGCAAGCTCACAGCCTACCTGAAACACTTCTCTCGCTTTTCCGCTTCCCTTTTCCTCAAATCTTACTACCCTTTCGTTATAACAAAGCCTAAGTGGTTTTATCTCATCTCTTAACCTTGAGGCAATGAGTCTGCCTACCTGAGGAGTGATGTCGGGTCTTAAAGCTACCACTTCACCAGTTGAGGGATCGACAAACTTCATTAATTTCCTTTCAAAATCCTCACCAAGCCCCGATGAAATAGTTTCTAAATATTCAAACAAAGGGGTTATAATTCTTCTGTATCCCCACCTTGCAAACTCTTCTAACAAAAACTCTTCAACTTTTTTAATTTCCTCGGCTCGTTCTGGAGTAAAATCTCTTACTCCCTGTGGTAGGCTTAAATTTTTTGGCATTTATAGTTTCACCTGCGTTACTGATATATGGTCTGGTAATTTGCTAATTTCCTGTTCAATTTCCTTTGATACCGGAGAATCTATGTTAATAAATGAGATTGCCTTGCCTCCAATACTTTCCCTGCCAAGGTGCAGTCTTGCGATGTTAACATTTTTACTTCCAAGAAGCGTACACAAAGCGCCAATAAATCCTGGTTTATCTGAATTTTCATTTATAAGCAGATAGCCTTCGGGTATAACATCTATTGGAAAACCGTTTACCGCAACTATTCTTGGTTCTACCCTGCCAAATATAGTGCCTGAAACCCTGCTTTTTCCCTCGTCAGTTTTAACCTGTATGGTGACTAAGCTTGTATAGTCTTCAGAATCAGAGGATTTGGATTCTACTACCCTAATCCCCTTATCCTTTGCTATAACCGGGGCATTCACATAGCTTACAATAACATCCATAATTGGGGTAAGAAAGCCTTTTAAAGCGGCTACGGTGAGCGGAGATACATCAAACTCCGATACGTCTCCCTTATATTCAATTCTTATCTCTTTAATTCCACCTTTACAAAGCTGCCCCTGCAAACTGCCCAGTTTTTCTAAAAGTATAAGATATGGCTTCATTCTCTTTAGAACTTCAATGCTCAAAGAAGGCATATTAACAGCATTTGTAACTACTCCATTCACTAAAAAATCTACAATCTGCTGAGCCATTGCGATACCGACTTTTTCCTGGGCCTCCTGGGTAGAAGCTCCAAGATGGGGAGTAAATACTACATTATCATCAATAGAAAAAAGCTCATGGTCGCTTGCCGGGGGTTCGTTTACATAAACATCTAATGCGGCGCCCCCAATTTTTCCTTCTTTAAGCGCAACGACTAAATCGGCTTCATTTACTATTCCGCCCCTCGCACAGTTAATAATAATTACTCCCTCTTTCATCTTAGCAAAAGTGTCTTTATTTATTAAGTCTTTGGTTTCCGGAGTAAGAGGTGTATGGATTGTTATGATTTCGGCATTTTCAATGAGACCTTCCAACTCTACTAATTCTACGCCAAGTTTCGAAGCGGCTTCAGCAGTTATAAAAGGGTCGTATGCTATAACCTTCATTTTTAAGCCCAAAGCCCTTTCAGCTACAAGTTTGCCAATATTTCCAAGTCCTATAATTCCAAAAGTTTTTCCGTAGACTTCTTTTCCTCTAAACTTGTCTCTTTCCCACTTACCCGATAATAAAGACTTGTGAGCCTGTGGAATCTTCCTTGCCAGTGCAAACATTATTGCAATAGCATGTTCGGCTGTAGTAATGGCATTTGCTTCAGGCGTATTCATCACAACAATGCCATTTTTAGTGGCATAAGGTATATCAATATTATCAACACCTATACCAGCCCTTCCTATAACCTTTAGATTTCCATCCGTTGCATCTATAAGCTGCTGAGTAGCCTTTGTAGCACTTCTCACTATCAGGCCATCATAATTTTTTATTATCTTTAGTAATTCTTCTTTTTCTATTCCTTTTTTAACATCTACTTCGATTTTCCCGCTGGACTTTAAGATCTCTAGACCTTCTTTTGATAGCCCATCTGTTATCAATACTCTCAATTTCTTGCTCCATAAATTTTAAGGGATGAATTTAACGGCATAACAATATATGTAAGCTAGTAGTTAATGTCAATGCTGTTTATTGATTAAAAAAGATATATCTTTTTTAATCAATTGTTAAATAACCAGCATTTGTTATGATTCTAGTTTCAATATGACAAAAGAAGTAAAAATGCCATTTCTAAAGCACATCGAAGAGCTCAGAAAGAGGCTTCTTTATGCGCTTATTGCTGTGATAATATGCTTTATACCGAGCTATTATTTTTCTACACAATTATTCGAATTTCTAATGAAGCCGCTCATTGAAAATCTTCCCGAAGGAAGCACTTTAATTTTTACAAGGCCTGCCGAGGGATTTACGACCTATCTCAAAATTGCTTTTTTTGCTTCATTAGTGCTTTCAGTACCTGTGATTTTATACCAGGCCTGGAAATTTGTAGCCCCCGCACTTTATAAGAATGAAAAGAAAATTCTATTGCCTTTTATTTTTTTTGGAACCTTGTTTTTTTTTGCCGGTGGTTCATTTTGTTATTATATAGCATCACCACCTGCATTTCACTTTTTGCTCAATGAATATTCTTCAGAATATGTAAAGGCATTCCCATCAATACAAGAGGCCCTTTCTTTTTTCATGGCTTTAATTTTAGGGTTTGGATTAATATTTGAATTTCCACTTATTAGTTTTATTTTGGCAAAAATAGGGATAGTTACCTCTAAAATGCTTAGTCGAAACAGGAGGTATGCCCTGCTGATAAGCTGTGTAGTCGCTGCTATAATCACTCCAACGACAGACGCTCTGTCTATGATGTTTATGTTTATCCCACTCATAGTTTTTTATGAGCTTGGAATATTAGTGGCATGGGTATTTGGAAAGAAAAGTGATGTAGAAGCAGAGGATTAACTTAACATTTAATAACTAATCAGTTTAATTAAATTCTTAAAATTAAAGAACTAATTGAAATAAATCTGTTAAAAATTTAATATCTTGCAACTAAAATCAAATTTATCGGGGAACCAAATATGACCAGCTCTAAAAAACCTTATGACCTGAGGCATCCAATTACATATAAAAGAGAAAATGAAGATTTTGACGTCGAGTGGTATAAAAAAGAAGATAAAAAGAACTGGGTACTTCCTGTAGTACTGAAAAAACAGGCAAAGAAACTTGGCAAAAAACCATTTCTTCAGTTTGGATACAAAAAACCTATAAGCTTTTTCGGTACCAACCAGTTAGCAAATAAAATAGCAAACGGTCTGATAAAACTTGGGATCGAAAAAGGCGAAAAAGTCGCAGTCTATATGCCAAATTCCGATGACTATGTGATCACATGGTTTGGAATTCTTAAGATGGGTGCAGTGATGGTGCCAATAAACACAGCTTACAAGATGGATTTCCTTCAGTACATAATAGACAGTTCTGATTCCAAGGTGCTTTTTATTGCTGAAGAATACTTAGAAAGAATGCGTCCCATTGCAAAAAAAATCCCTCAGTTAAAACATGTAATAGTTTGGACTAGAACTGGTAGTGAAAAGTATGAAAAACACGGATTTGATTTTAAAAAGATGATCTCCTACACCAAATTTGCGAAGGCTCAGAAAAGCTCCGAGCCAAAAGTAGAAATAACATTTATGGATCATGCAAGGCTCATGTATACATCGGGAACTACAGGCAGATCAAAAGGAGTTGTAAGACCTTGCGCCGCAGATTACAGCAGCGCCTATAATTACTGCCAGATAATGGATGTAGGCCCCAATGATGTCTGCTTTACATGCCTTCCACTGTTCCATTCAAACGCTATGGTAATGAGCGTTTACCCTGCACTGATTAAGGGTGCAAAATCAGTGGTTGAAGAAAAGTACAGCGCATCACATTTTTGGAACTGGATAAAAGATCATGGGGTCACTAAATTTAATATTGTCGGAACCATGTCTTATTTCATGTGGAACACTCCGCCCGTGCCTGAAGAAAAACAGCATAAGGCAAAACTTGTGCTTGGTTCACCTGCACCGCATGACATTATAAAGGAATTTATGAAAAGATTTAATATTAAATTTATGGAAGGTTATGGCCTTACTGAGATTGGCCAGTGCACATGGATGAGACCAGGAGAGCCTTTTAGAGTAGGCTCTTGCGGAAAAGAAGCCCCGGGGTATGAAATTATAATTGCAGACCCCGAGACCGACGAAGAACTTCCGAGGGGTCAGGTGGGAGAAATTATTGTCCGCCCCCGAACTCCAAATGTCATGCTTCACTATTATAATAAGATGTATGAAAAAAGCGTCCAGGATTTTAGAAACTTCTGGTTTCATACCGGTGATGCAGGAAGGATGGACAAAGACGATTACATTTATTTTGTAGACAGGGTTAAAGATTATATAAGGAGAAGGGGAGAAAATATAAGCTCATTCGAACTGGAAAAGATTATAAGTTCATATCCTGACATCAAAGAATCTGCGGCAGTTGCGGTAAAAGAAGAAAGAGGGAAATACGCTGAAGACGAGGTGATGATTGTTATAGTTGCTGAAAAAGGCAAAAAAGTTGATCCCATAAAACTTATGAAATTCTTAGAGCCAAGAATGCCTTATTTTATGATTCCAAGGTTTGTAAGATTTGAAAAATCCCTTCCCAAAACCGGAACTCAAAGAGTACAGAAAAATAAGCTAAGAGAAAAAGGAGTTACAAAAGACACGTGGGACAGAGAAAAAGCAGGATATAAAATAAAACGTTAGATTAATAATTTAGTTTTTCAGTTCTAAAACCATGGCTACAGTTTGTGTAGCTATTTTCCCATCTTTAATAACAAAAGTATCAGTACCGAAAGGGATTTTGTAGTTATCCGATTCTGCGCTCCAGATTAAATAGGCAATATCGCCGTTAATAATTTTTTTGGAAAGCTCAAAATCACACCCTGGCGGCATAACATCTGTTATGAATTTATTAAACAAGGCACATATTTCATTTAGATTATTCAGAGTTCTTTCAGGAGTTATGAGAACTGAGTTATCAGTATAATCAAGCATCAATTCATCAATATCGCCACTCCTAAAGGCTTCCAAATGATGATCTATGACTGCTTCAGTTTTAGTGCTCATAAACAAATCTTCCCTAAATTATTTAAGGTAACTAGAATAATAAGATTTTTTAAGCAGATGAATATTTAATATCGAGCGGTTTTCCTACTTCGGGATGCCTTACTTTCCATATAAGTCCGTCATAAACGAAATGCAGAAAAGAACTTCCTACTATATATATTAAAAAGGCGTTTTGATCTAACTTCATACCAATAAGACTTAATACAATAATCACTGCTGCGAATACTCCGCTATACAACCACTGCCTCTTAGAGACTCTTGAAAAAAAGGTATTTGATTCAGGTTTTTTTCTGTATTTAGCTCCAACAAATATATTAACAAAAGCTATATATTCGATAGCATGAGAAAAACCAAAAACTATATAACCTATAACCATTGAGTGAAAGAAAATTGCATAAATACTAAGTGTAGAAATTACAAAGATATTTTTTGGAATACTTATTTGTTTTCTGTTTTTAATTTCTTCATAAATATATATAAAAGTAAAAACAATGCTTACTGCAAGAAGTGCATAAGAGAGTGTAGAAATATAGTCCATATAGTTGTTCAGGTTGCCAATGATTACTCTTCCGGCTTTATATTTAAGGAGTGTGCTCCGCTCATAAATAAGCATTGCAAAAAACAGATAAAAGAACCAGGAGTAAAGAATACCCTTATCAATCCATCCTTTTCCATAACCGGCCTTTCTTGAATAAATCCTGGTAAACCCGTATTTTTGCGCAACTGAATGATACATAGTCCAAAGTACAGATAGGGTCAGGAGATAGGGAAACACCTTGAAGTAAATAGAAAGCGCTGTGACAATTATAGCAATTATAGGTAGGTAAATATAAACCTGTTTTCTCTTATTGAATTCCTCTTTCTGGCCATATACAAGAGCCATCGTGTAGTGCCTGTGCACATAATTGAACAACAGCACTATTACAATTATTAGCCCCATGTGGCTTTGGAAAAGAACAAGGGCTAAAAATACTACTATCCAGCCAAAACTAAAATAAACTGAGTCACTTAGCGGATTTTTTATCCAAAGCTTATTATCAATTGATAGTGTAGACATTTAATAAAATTATATATTTCTCAAATTTGATTGACGTTGTTGAAAATGTGTAAGAAAATCAGAATTGAAGATTATTATCATTTAAAATATATACTTTTCAAATAATATTTAAAAAGTATGGCCAAAAACAAATATCAATATAAAAATAGTGTGATAAAATTTATAAAACTAGAAATTCTTTCTCTTTATTATATTTAAATTATAGAAAATGAAACTTGGATTTTTTACAATGCCTCTTCATCCGCCGGGCGCTGAACTTAGCCAGACCCTTGACGATGATCTGGAGCAGTTCATTTTTCTCGATGAACTGGGTTTTTCAGAAGCATGGATAGGAGAGCATTTCACAGCCGGCTGGGAAAATATCCCTGCACCTGACTTACTAATAGCTAAAGCCATACCTCTTACTAGTAACATCATTTTTGGCACAGGAGTAAGCTGTTTGCCACAGCATGACCCATTTGTTTTAGCCCACAGGATTGCAGTTTTAGACCATATTGCAAAAGGGCGTTTTTACTGGGGTATAGGAGCCGGAAGTTTTATAGGAGATTTTGATGCATTTGGAATCGACGCAGGGAGCGGAGAGCAAAGAACGCTTACAAATGAATCGCTGGATTTTATACTAAACCTTTGGAACAACCCCAAGCCCGGAGACTATCAAAACAGCAGATGGAAATTTCGCGTACCAAAACCACAGGATGATGTCGCCTTGGGGGTACATACTAAGCCATACCAAAAACCACACCCCCCGATTGCTGTCGCCGGAATAACCGAAAAATCCGGAACTCTACAAATAGCCGGACAAAGAGGCTGGATACCCATGAGCATTAATTTTGCCACTACAAAAACACTTAAAACACACTGGCAGTCTGTACAACAAGGTGCAGATAGTGTAGGCAAAACCGCAGACCGCTCAAAATGGAGGATTGCAAGAGACATATATATTGCAGAAACAACAAAAGATGCTCGAAATGAAGTCAAAAGCGGAACCCTATCAAGAGATTTTACGGATTATTTCTTTAAAATGGTTCCAAAAATTCGCGGAAATCTAGATATATTTAAAACAGACAAATCCATGCCAGACTCAGATGTAACCATTGATTACATGATCGATAATCTGTGGATTGTGGGAAGCCCCGAGGATGCTGTAAAACAAATCACCGATCTCTATGAACAAGTAGGCGGGTTTGGGACACTGCTTGTTATGGGACATGAATGGAAACCTGAAAAGAATTGGCAAAAATCAATGCGACTTCTCTATGATGAAGTAATACCCAGACTTAAAAGATTGGGTATCTGAATATTTTTAATACTAAATATATAAATTTATTACATTTCCATAAAATCATTTCTTTTAATAATCTTTTTATCTGTTATTAAATATTAAAAATGAATCATTCCAAAGGAAGACTCTATCTAAGAACGATAAGACTCAAAAGTCATCACATACAGCAAAAACTAAAATCACTGGGTATTCCCGACTATACAATATTTGTGATCTTATCAATCGTAACAGGGGCTGTGTCTGGGGGAGCTGCGGTTTTTTTTCATAAATCTATAGATTTTATAGACTATCTCTTATTCGATTATACCAAATCAAATCTCTCATTTTTCTCTTCTGCATCCGTAGTTCTTTTCCCGGCAATCGGTATGCTTGTAATCTATTTTCTCACCAGACTTGCTCCTAAGATATCGAAGAAAAAAGGGGTAATGGAAGTAATCAAAGCGGTTGCCACAAGAGGTGGACACATTCCATTTAGAACAACTATATTTAATTTTATAGCTCCGTCTGTATGTATTGGCTCTGGCTGCACGCTTGGGCCTGAAGGTCCTGCGGCTCAAATCGGAGGCGGAGTTGCCAGTAAACTCGGGCGAATATTTGGGCTTTCCGACACTAGAAGACGAATGTTTACAGCAGCCGGGGCCGGAGCCGCAATAGCGGCTGTTTTTAGAACACCCATGGGAGGAGTATTCTTTGCTCTGGAAGTTGTATTGTTAAATGATTTTCAGGCACCGATATTTTCTGCACTTATACTCGCATCAGTTACTGCAAGCGCTATTTCTCAAATCATGATCGGAGATAAACCAATTTTCTTTTTTGATAATATAAATACCGGGCCCTATAGTGAATTCTATTTATATGCCGTCTGTGGAATACTGGCCGGTGGACTATCTGTTTTATTTATTAAATATGCAGAACATATAAAGGAAGTTTTTAAACAAAAGAAGTTTGTGGATTTTCCCCGGTGGGCAGTCATGGGCGGAGTAGGGCTGTTAGTTGGTATATGCGGACTGTTTTTTCCTGAAATATTTGGTATCGGATATAAAGCGATAAACAGTTTTCTCTCAAACACAATCACATGGGAAATAGGTCTTGTATTGTTCGTACTAAAATTTGCTCTAGTTCCCATAGTTCTTTATGCAGGAGGGTTTGGTGGCCTTTTTGCTCCATCGCTTTTTATGGGAGCATCTTTTGGATTCCTGTTTTCTTTATTCTTAAATCAAGTTTTTGGATTTGATCTGGATACTACAGCTTTTACACTTGTATCAATGGGAGCATTTCTTGGAGCTGTAAACTCTATTCCAATATCGGCAATACTGATTATATTTGAAATGACCCAGGATTATTCGTTTATTCTTCCACTTATGCTAGCTGTTGTTTCAAGCACTACGATTGCACAGCTTTATTTTAAAGGTTCCATTTACAGCAAGCACCTTGAAGAAGAGGGTTATCACATCACTCAGGGTCACGATACAGACATTCTTAAATCCCTCAGAGTCTCAGATGTAATGAGGGACGATATAGTTCTTATTCCTGAACATTTAGCTCTGCCTACACTAATAACTAAATTAGGCGAAACACCTCACAGCACTTTTTATACTGTAAATAAAGAAGGGGAACTCGTTGGTACTATTTTAGAGAGTGAACTGCGACCGATTCTAACAGAGTATGAAAATTTAAGAGAGATGATAGTTGCAGGAGATATTGCTAAACCCGGAATAATTGTTGTCAGAGAAAATGACGACCTGGATTTCGTATTAAAGCTCTTTGGTCAGGAAAATATAGACGAGTTTCCTGTTGTTTCTTCTGACGATGTAAATAAAGTTTTAGGGTCAGTTAATTATCATAACATACTGGCTGCATATAATAGGGAAAGTTTAAAACATAATCTTGTAGATGGACTTATTCATGATCTTAAGGCGATTGAAAAATTCACTACTGTTAAAGTTTCAGAGGGTTACTCAATCTCTGAACAACTGGTACCTAAACAGTTTGTAGGAAAAACACTTGCCCAACTTAGACTGAGAAATGTATACGGAGTAGAAGTTTTAATGATCCGCCCGCACCATCATCATTTCATAGAAGAGGAGAAAAAATCTAAATTTATTGTCCCAAGGCATGATTATTTGATAAAAGCAAGCGATATACTTATCGTTTTTGGAAAAGATGAGTCTATTAGCAAACTAAAAGAGCTACAATAATTTATTTAGACTATATTTTTCAGACTACAACCCGTCTGCTGCTATATTGTCCTTCTTGAACATTTTGTATGTTGTTTTGATCTGTTTTAAACTCCGAGGTGAAATGAAATTCAATGTCAGGAAACGATTTCTGTTTATCCTTGAGCAACCAGGCATTTTCGGCCATATAAACTAGGTGGTTATCCTTGTCCCGGGTTATTAATCTGCTGTAACGATCTGCAAACTCATCAAGCGCTTTTTTATCAGATGATGTAATCCAGCATGCCTTATAGTATTTTAGTGGCAGAAAATCACAGGCTGCTCCATATTCATTTAATAATCTGAACTTAATTACTTCAAACTGTAATTCACCCACTGTGCCAATAATTTTAACATTCCCCGACTCTTGAATAAACAACTGGGCTACACCCTCATCTGTTAACTGCATAATACCCTTGTTCAGTTGTTTTGACTTAAAAGGATCTCTATTTATTAATTGTTTAAATATCTCAGGTGAGAAGTCCGGAACACCTTTAAATTGTAGTATCTCACCCTCAGTCAATGAATCGCCTATTTTAAAATTTCCAGTATCATACAATCCTACTACATCTCCCGGAAATGCTTCTTCCACTATATTCTTGGTGTTTGCCATAAAGCTGGTGGGATTGGAAAAACGGAGCTTCTTCCCAAGACGGGTGTGATGATAATATACGTTTCTTTCAAATTTTCCTGAAACTATTCTGCAAAAGGCAATCCTGTCTCTGTGATTTGGATCAAGGTTGGCATGTATTTTAAATATAAAACCTGTGAATTTATTTTCGGATGGTTCAACTATTCTTTTATCAGTTGGTCTGGGCATAGGTTCGTTTGCAATTTTTACAAACGTGTCAAGAAGCTCTTTAACCCCAAAATTGTTGATAGCACTTCCAAAAAATACAGGAGCCAGGTAACCCTCCTTATACAACCCTTCATCATAAGGTTCATAAATACCACTTACAAGTTCTGCTTCTTCCCTTAACTTTGACGCATTTGTTTCCCCAATATGATTGTCAAGTTCTGAACTTTCAAGGTCTTTAATTTCAATTAAATTATCATGGAGTTTTGAATTTTCAGAAGATAGTAACTGCAGCTTACTTTCATGAATATTATATACTCCCTTGAAGTTCTTGCCCATTCCGATTGGCCATGTAAGGGGTCTAACGTTTATATCCAGTTCTTTTTCAATTTCATCAAGCAGAGCAAATGGGTCTTGCCCTTCTCTATCAAGCTTATTAATAAAAATGATAACAGGAGTATGCCGCATTCTGCATACTTCCATCAGTTTACGAGTCTGTTCTTCTACTCCTTTAACACTATCGATCACAAGAATAACACTGTCCACTGCAGTTAAAGTACGGTAAGTATCTTCTGCAAAGTCTTTATGCCCCGGTGTGTCCAGAATATTTATTTTATAGTCCTTATATTCAAAACCCATAACCGACGTTGCAACAGAAATTCCGCGCTGTTTTTCAATTTCCATAAAGTCGGAAGTCGCCGTTTTTTTTATTTTGTTACTCTTAACAGCTCCTGCAGTCTGAATCGCCCCACCGAATAACAACAGTTTTTCTGTAAGCGTAGTCTTGCCCGCATCAGGGTGACTGATAATTCCAAATGTTCTTCTTTTACTAATCTGCTCTTCTAGTTTCATTTTCTGTTAATTCCTAATTTTTAAATAAGCCCGTTATTCTACAGGATAAAAATAATAAATCGATAGGAGAATTTGCAACTGCAAAAATTTAAAGGAATTCAGTAAAATTTTGTTTATTACGGTTTATTCAGTTTTAACAAATAATTAATTAATCATTAATACTGATATATAATAATATAACTATGAATGAAATAACTGTTTCAAGCTGGAACGAACTACAAACGGAACTTTTTGCAGAATCATGGAATGAAAAACTTGGGAGGTTCAGATCAAGGTATGCATTCAGGGGACTGTCTGATAGTAATTACAAGCTCGAATCCAGGTTAGCCAGGCATGGTGGAGATTTTAGAAAGCTTGAAAAGCATCTTTTAAGAAATTTTAAGAAGTATGCACACCGAAGCGTGGTAGAAAAAGATTCCATTTGGAACTGGCTTTCAGTAGCACAGCATTATGGCCTTCCCACAAGACTTCTTGACTGGACTTATTCTCCATTTGTTGCAATGCATTTTGCCACTGCTGATATTGATGCTTTCAATGTTGATGGCGTCATATGGGCAGTAAATTATGTGAAAACTCATAATATTCTTCCTGAAAAGCTGAGCAGAAAACTGGAAGAAGAGGGTGCAAATGTATTTACGGTTGAAATGTTATTTGAATCAATAAAATCACTGACAGAACTAGAAAATTTATCATCCGATCCATTTATTTTATTTTTCGAGCCGCCTTCCATTGACGATAGAATAGTGAACCAGTTCGCCTTTTTCTCAATGTCTTCTGATTCAAGGGTGGTTCTAAATAGCTGGCTTGAAGACAAAATGGATTTTTGGCGCAAGATTGTTATTCCAGCTGAACTAAAATGGGAAATAAGAGACAAGCTAGACCAGGCAAATATCACAGAGAGAGTTTTGTTTCCAGGCTTAGACGGACTAACTAAATGGCTTACAAGACATTATAGTCCTAAATAAATTAACAAATTTTCAATTAAAATTTAAAACTGAGAATTGAATCTTAAAAATATGTAGGGTCCGTTCCCCGAACGGACTTATATATTCGGACTGATAAGGTTAGTCCCTACATTAAAAAGAAACCGTTTTTTGATCCAAGCAAAAGAACAAAGAGACTGAATTGTCTAAATAAAAGATGCTGAATAGATTTCAGCATAACAAACCAAACTGTCTTTCCGTTATGTTTTTAGCCTGTCATTCCGTGATGGTTCCCCGATAAAAACATTCGAGGACAGGTGTAGACGGAATCTAGTGTTTAATAAAACATTATATTTTTTATCACCTTACAAAATCTCTTTGAAGCTGTATTTCTGCTAATCTCTGTCAGCATACAATACTCGGTGAGTAAATGCCCTTTCTTCTTTTTAGTTGCTTTATTGTAATCTCTTGCAATTATTACGAAATTCT
>Ga0209980_10000552_pt1 | contig 20351 bp, 22 predicted proteins | sample CR02metaG_FD_183611 | JGI IMG/M metagenome (GOLD analysis project Ga0209980, IMG submission 183611) | Deep subsurface microbial communities from Mariana Trench to uncover new lineages of life (NeLLi) - CR02 metaG (SPAdes) (version 2) | ecosystem: Environmental > Aquatic > Marine > Ocean trench...
ACGGCGTGCGCCTGAGTGGGGCCGGCGTGGAGAGGCTGGCGAACAGCTTCGTCGGATTCCTCGCGTCGATCAAGCTGAGCGGCCTCACCTTCACCGAGTCGATCACCGTCCAGGAGATCGAGAGCTTCATCGGTGCCATGCGCCAGTTCCCCAGCGAGGGCGGGGACGGAACCTTCTGGGAGCGCCTGGCGGCGGAGGAGGGCATCTCCTCGATCCGGTTCGGGCAGAACCTGTACAAGGTGGGCGAGCTGCCCACACTCCTGCTGCTGGAGGAGGAGGCTCCCGCGGAGCCGGCCGAGAGCTTGCCGGAGCCCGAGGACCCGACCTCCGAGGCTGAGTTCGCGGCGCTGCTCGAAACGCTGCCCGAGCGCGTCGTGAAGCTCTTGCTCGAAGAGGAGACGAGCGAGATCGAGGTCCTGCTCGATTACCTGTTTAATGGTTTCGAGCGGCGCAGCGTGTTGAACCGCAAGCAGGCCGTGGAGGCATGCCGTTCCTCGCTCAAGACCCTGAGTCCCGGCTTTCAGTACGAGTTTGCCAAGCTGATGGCCGAGCCCCTGCTGACCGCCTTCGTCAGCGAAGAGCAACCCGGTGTAGTGCGGGAGATGGGAGGTCTGCTGCAGCGGATGGCCGGAATCTCGATTCAGTTCAGCGCGTACGCGCTCGCATGCCGGATCCTGTCTCAGCTGCACGGCACCTATCACCAGTACCAGGCGGCGGAGGATCCGCGCGCAGAGAGCCTGGCCGAGCACCTGGATCGCCAGATGGAGCCCGCCACGCACGAGCTGCTGGTCGAGGACCTGAGCTCGACGGATCCGGTCCGTCAGCGAGCGGCCGCGCGCGTGCTCGCCTATGTCGGCCGCGTGGCGGTGCCACTCCTGATCGATGTGGTCAAGGGGGCGACCGAGGGGCGCGCCAGGCAGATCGCGGGCGGCCTGCTGGCCGAGGTCGCGGAGGAGGCGGGCGTGCTACTGAAGCGCACGCTGGCGCAGGAGACCGATGTCGGGCAGGTGGTGCGGATACTCGATGTGATCGACACCGTGACCCGCGACGTGAACACCGAGCTCGCGCGCGCGCTAACGGACAACAGCGCCGAGGTTCGGCAGGCCGCCCTGCGTCTGGCGGAGCGCCTGAACGACAGCCAGGTCGTCGAGCTGCTGCTCGAGCACGCGCGCGGCCCGGAGACGGAGCTGGCCACCAGCGTGATTCGCTGGTTCGGTCGCATCAAGGCCAAGGGCGTGGTGCAGGAGATCGTATCGATGCTGACCTCGACCCACGAGCCGGCACGGATCATCGCCTGCTGCCACGCGCTGGGACAGAGCGCGGACCCGGTGGCCATCGAGCCGCTGGCGACCTTGCTTTCGGCCAGACTCGCGCTGCGGCGGCGCCGGAAGTGGAGCAGCGAGGTCCGGGCTGCGGCGGCGCTGGCGCTAGCGAAGATGGGGCACGCGGACGCGTTGGCGGTGCTGGAGGGGTTCACGCAGGACAAGGACCGCGCGGTTCAGCGCGTCGCGCAGAACGCCTCGATCTCAAAAGCGAGTTCCCTCCCGCCCCGGTAGCTCGGCGAAAGTGGCGTTTTTTGTGGTCCCATACTAGAACATGTTCTATTATTAGAACACGTTCTAGGGCCGTCCCCCCACAGGGAGCTCCCCCATGCAGATCGATATCCTGGACCCCCAGCTCTACCGCGCAGATCCCTACCCCACCTACGCCTGGCTCCGTAAGCACGCGCCCATCTACTGGGACGAGCGCCAGCAGCTCTGGGTCGTGTCCAAGTACGAGGATGTGGTCTACGTCTCCAAGAACCCGAAGCTCTTCTGCTCCGGGTTCGGTGTGCGGCCCAACCTGGGTGGCGCTGCCGGGAGCGTGAAGCTCTCGATCATCGACACGGACGAGCCCCGGCACGGCCAGCTGCGGCGGCTGGTGAACCGCGGCTTCACGCCCGGTCGCGTGAATCTGCTCGAGCCCACGATCCGCAAGATGATCACGCAGTCGATCGATGCGGTGGCGGCGCGAGGCGAGTGCGACTTTGTACAGGACATCGCGGTGCCACTGCCCCTGCTGGTGATTTCCGATCTGCTGGGGATCCGCAGGGAGGACCACGACCGCTTCCAGCAGTGGTCCGATGCGATGATCGGCTCGGACGGCTTCTACGACGACCCCGAGGTGATGCAGAAGGCGGGGGCCGCCTTCGCGGAGCTGGCGGCCTACATGACCTCGATCATCGAGGAGCGGCGCAAGCAGCCGCAGGACGATCTCGTGAGCATCCTGGTTGGAGCGCATGACGACGGAATTCTCGACCCCGACGAGGCCGAGATCACGAACGACGAGCTGCTCATGTTCATGACGCTCTTGCTCGTGGCGGGGAACGAGACCACGCGCAACGCGATGACCGGCGGCATGATCGCCCTGATCCAGCATCCGCAGGAGCGCGAGAAGCTGCTCCGGAATCCCAAGCTCATTCTGAGCGCGGTCGACGAGATCGTGCGCTGGGTCTCCCCCGTGCTCAACTTCAAGCGCACGGTCACCCAGGACACGGAGCTGCGCGGGCAGGCGCTGGCGCAGGGAGACTCGGTGCTGCTGCTCTACGGCTCAGCCAACCGCGATGAGGCTCAGTTCGAGGATCCCGATCACTTCAAGGTGGAGCGCAAGCCCAATAACCACGTGGGCTTCGGCATGGGCAACCATTTCTGTCTGGGTGCGAACCTGGCGCGGCTGGAGCTACGCGTGGCCTTCGAGGAGCTGCTGCGACGGCTGCCGGACATGCTCTTCGCCCCAGGCAGCCAGCCCGAGGTCTACCCTTCCACGCTGGTGCGCTCCTTCGTGCACCTGCCCGTGATCTTCACGCCGGAGCGTCCGCGCAGCCGCGCGCGGCCTTCGCAGCCCCAGGCGCAAGCCAGCGCCGTCGCCGGCTAGCTCGATCGCGCGTACGGAGATTGCGGCCCCAGTTGCCTCGCCGCATGGCTTCCTTCTGGGGCGTCCAGGGATTACACTCGCAGCCCGATTTCTCAGAGAAGGAGCCCCCCATGAAGGCCGTCGTCGCTCACGAGCTCAACAAGTACTCGGTCGAGAACGTCTCGCTCGATCCGCCCAAGTCCGGTGAGGTCCTGATCAAGATGGCCGCTACCGGGGTTTGTCACTCCGACCTCTCGGTCATCAACGGAACCCTGCCGCTGCCACTGCCGATGGTGCTCGGGCACGAGGGCGCGGGCGTGGTGCAGGAGGTGGGCGGGGGCGTGAGCAACGTCACCCCCGGCGACCACGTGGTGCTCTCCTTCATTCCCAACTGCGGCGATTGCTTTCACTGTCTGCGCGGCGAGGCCCACCTCTGTGTGGCCGGTGCGCCGACGGGTCGCATGCTCGACGGGACCGCGCGCGTCCGGCTGAATGACAAGGAGCTGGGCGTGATGCAGTTCCTGGGCAACATGGCCGAGTACTGCGTCGCCCCCGCGGTCAGTGTGATTCCGATCGACAAGGGGATCCCGCTGAGCTCGGCCGCACTGGTCGGCTGCGGCGTCACGACCGGCGTGGGCGCCGCGATCAAGACCGCCCAGGTGAAGCCCGGGTCCAACGTCGCGGTCTTCGGCTGCGGCGGGGTCGGGCTCTCGATCATTCAGGGCGCGCGCATCGCGGGTGCGGACCGCATCATCGGCGTGGACCTGGCCGACAACAAGCTCGAGCTCGCACGCCAGTTCGGCGCCACCGATACCGTGAACGCCTCGGGCGACGCCGTGGCGGAGATCAAGGGGCTCACGGGCGGCCACGGCGTGGACTACGCTTTCGAGGCCATCGGCCTCTCGAGCGTGATCCAGCAGGCCTACCAAGCCGCGCGACGCGGAGGACATGTGATCGTCGTGGGTGCGGGCAAGCTCACGGACATGGTCAGCTTCTCCTCGCTGCTGCTCTTCGCCGAGGCGAAGACCATCCAGGGCTGCATGTACGGCAGCGTGAACCCGCGCGTCGACTTTCCGAAGCTGCTTGCCCTGTATCAGCGGGGAAAGCTCGATCTCGATCGCATGGTCACACGCACGTACACGATCGATGAGGCGCCCCAGGCATTTGAGGACATGGAGAAAGGCCTCAATGCGCGCGGTGTGATCCTGTACGACTGACGGGCTCAGTAGTAGGTCCAGCGCCTCGCAGACTGGTACGCCGACCAGATGCAGAGCGCATGGACCAGAAAGCCCGGAATCAGAACCGCCCAGTAGCTGAGCCAGGTGAGACCGAACCACAGCGCGCCCGCGAGCAGCCGGCCGCTATAGACCTGGCCGAGTCCGGGGAGTAGCACCGAGAGCACGGCCGCGAGCCCGGGACTGGGGGGACGGCGAACCACGATCTCGTCATGGATGAGCTCTGGCATGCGGCCTCCTGGCTGAGTCGTTCCACAGGGGCAGAAGAGCAAGCCGTGTGCCAGACGGCGCTTCGCTCCAGGCTCGGCTGCAGCACCCGGCAGGTGCAGTGTGGAGGCGACAGCGCAGGTCGGCGCCTGCACCCTTGAGCTCCGCACGCGCGGCTGCCACGATCGGCACGCCATGCCCGAGCTTCCGGACGTTGTGGTCTATATCGAGGCGCTCGAGCGCCGGATCCTGGGCAGCGTGCTGGAGCGCGTGCGTCTGCGCAGCCCCTTTCTGCTGCGCTCCGTGGATCCGCCTCCGAGTGAGCTCGAGGGGAAGCAGGTGCGCGCCCTGCGCCGCATCGGAAAGCGCATCGCGCTGGAGCTCGAGGGCGAGCTGTTTGTGGTACTTCACCTGATGCTCGCCGGGCGGCTCCACTGGCGGCCGGCGGGCGCCAATCCGGGTCGCAAGCAGGGCCTGGCCGCCTTCGACTTCTCAGCGGGGACGCTCCTCCTGACCGAGGCCGGCTCGAAGAAGCGCGCGTCCCTGCACCTGGTGCGCGGTGAGCGCGCGCTGCGCGAGCACGATCCGGGTGGGCTCGAGGTGCTGGAGGCCGGGCTCGATGAGTTCCGCGCTGCCCTCACGCGCGAGAACCATACGCTCAAGCGAGCCCTGACCGACGCGCGGCTCTTGAGTGGAATCGGTAACGCGTACTCGGACGAAATTCTGCACGCGGCTGGGCTATCCCCCGTGATGCTCACCCAGAAGCTCGACGCTCCCGAGATTGAGCAACTCTTTCAGGCGACGCGGCGAGTATTGCGCGACTGGACCGAGCGTCTTCGCGCTCAGGCCGGCGACGCGTTTCCGGAGCGGGTAACGGCATTCCGTGAGGGCATGGCCGTGCATGGTCGCTATCGAGAACCCTGTCCGAGCTGCGGCGCGCCGGTTCAGCGCATCGTCTACTCGGCGCGCGAGACCAACTACTGTGCGACCTGCCAGACGCAGGGTAAGCTGCTGGCGGATCGCGCCCTCTCGCGCCTGCTCAAGCGCGATTGGCCGCGCACGCTCGACGAGCTGGAGGCGGTGCGAGCGCGCGCCCGAAGGCTCTGAGTTAGACTCGGAGCATGGCAGCCCCCCAGCTCTACCCTGCCTTCGCGCGCTACAACAGCTGGATGAACGAGAAGCTGTACGCGCTCTGCGCCGGCCTTCCTGACGAGGAGCGCAAGCGTGACCGGAAGGCCTTCTTCGCGTCGCTCCACGGCACGCTCAACCACATCCTGCTGGCCGACAGGGTCTGGATGCTGCGCTTTACGGGTGACCGGGAGCGCTTTGCGTCGCGGGATCGCGACGGCAAGCCGATCCACCCGCGCGGGCTCGATCACGTGCTGTACGACGACTTCGATCTGCTTCGAAGTGAACGTGTCCGCACCGACGCGCAGATCCTGGGCTGGGTGTGTGGGCTCGACGAGCCCCAGCTCGATGTGCCGCTGGTGTATCACACGATCGTCACGGACGAGGACTGGGAAGTTCCTCTCTGGTGGGGGCTGAGCCACTTTTTTAACCACCAGACACATCACCGCGGTCAGGTCACGACCCTGCTCTCGCAGCTCGGCATCGATCCGGGGCTGACCGATCTGGTGGTGTTCCTGCACGACGAGGAGGAGAGGAAAGCATGAGCGAGAAGACGCGTGTATGTGTCGTGACCGGGGTCGGGCCGGGCAACGGTGCGTCGTTCTCGCGCCGCTTCGCTGCGGCCGGCTATCGGGTGGCCATGCTGGCCCGTTCAGAGGAACGACTGCGCGAGCTCGAGGCAAAGATTCCGGGCGCCAAGGGCTACGCCACCGATGTGGGTGACGCGCACGCCGTGGGCAAGACCTTTGCGCGTGTCCGCGCGGACCTCGGCCCCGTGGACGTACTCGTACACAATGCGGGCAGCGGCAGCTTCGGCTCCTTCCTCGACACCAAGCCCGACAGCTTCGAGCAGGCCTGGCGTATCAACGCGCTGGGGCTGCTGCTCTGCGGTCAGGAGGCGGTGAAGGACATGCTGAACGCGGGCCGCGGTGCGGTGATCGTGATCGGGGCCACCGCGTCGCTGCGGGGAGGAGCGGGGACCGCTGCGTTCGCTCCCGCGAAAGCAGCCCAGCGCAGCCTGGCGCAATCCATGGCGCGTAGCCTGGGACCGCAGGGCATTCACGTGGGCTATGTGGTGGTCGATGGGGTGATCGACATGCCCCGAACGCGGCAGCTCCTGCGCGACCGGCCGGACGATTTCTTCCTCAAGCCGGACGAGATCGCGGACACCGTCTACCACCTGGTCGAGCAGGATCGCTCGGCCTGGACTTTCGAGCTCGATCTGCGCCCCTACGGCGAGAAGTTCTAGCCGGAGGGGAGCCCCGGAGCCGGCGGCTGGCCGAGCAGCTGCCGCAAGAGCTCCAGGAACTCGGCGGGCGGCTTGGCCTCGATCTCCTCGGTGGAGTCCTTCTCGTGCTCGAAGCGCAGCAGGTCCAGCTTGGCGTAAGCGGCGCGCACGCGCGGGGTGAGCAGACCGATGCGCTTGAGGTTGGGCACGATCTTCGAGAACAGCATCTGCCGGAAGGCCTTCATGAAGGGCGTTTGCTTTGCCCACTCGAGCCAGACCTTCACGTCGAGATCCATGCGCTCGAAGACCTGCTGCATCAAAAGTCGCTCCCGCATGAGATGGGTGGCGTCGATCACGAAGTCCTCGCGCTCGCGCATCTCCTGGGGGGTCAGCTCGCCGTTACGGTAGAGCTCGCCCAGAGTCAGCACGCCGAAGGCCACGTGACGGGCCTCGTCGCCCATGATGCGGGTGGTGATCTCCTGGATCAGGGGCTCGTCGGGCATGGTGAGTCGCATCTGCCCGAACGCGGCCAGGGCCAGACCCTCGACCATGATCTGCATGCCCAGGTAGGTGATGTCCCAGCGCGGGTCGGAAAGCGTGGTGTCCAGCAGCTCGCCCAGGTTCGGGTTCACCTCGAACGAGACCCCGAGCTTCTCCGTCAGGTAGCGGTGGTAGACCTCGACGTGCCGGGCCTCATCCGCGACCTGGTTGGCGGCGTAGAACTTCGCCTCCTCGAAGGGTACGGATTGCACGATCTTTGCGGTGGCGAGCAGCGCCCCCTGCTCCCCGTGCAGGAACTGCGAGAGCAGCCAGGCGTTCATGTTGATGTTGAACTCCATCTGGCGCTTCTCGTCGAGGGGCTGGGGCGGGTCCAGGAGCCGATTGAAGAGGGATACGCCACCCGCCGCCTCGCGCCGTGAGGCCATCAGCTTCTCGATGTCCACCTCGATGGACCAGTCGAGGTCGCTGGCGTTCCAGGTGGCGGCTTTGCCCTTCTCGTACAGGGCCAGGAGCTTGTGCTGCTTGAGCGCGTACTCCCAGTCAAAGGTGGTGTCCATCTGGGTCTGGATCGTTCCGAGCGGTCCCGATGCAGGCAGGGGGACGGGATTTCGCTGTGTGTATTCCATGGCTCCAGCTTATACGATCCAGGTGGCCAGGGCGAAGTGGGAGCCCTCGACGAGCGCGGCGGCGCTCGTGACGGGGTGTTTAAAGCCAGCAAATGCGCCGCCGTCAAAGAGGAAGCGCGCGGCGCCCGTGGCGTCGGACGCGTCGAAGTCGGAGCTCTGGGAGTCGCGCACGTCGTCGGCTTCGTAGGTGGCGAGATAGTGCGCGCGTCCCGCCTCGAGGGCGACGGCTTTCACCACCAGCGCGTCGTACCGCACGATTCCCAGCCAGGCCGTATCCCCCGCGAGCGGCACCACCCCGGCGATGCGCGGCGTGTTGTAGTCGTCCTTCTCGTAGTCGAGCGCGCCCAGCACCGTCGCGAGTACGTCGCGCACGGGCATGCCCGTCTCGATCTTTTCGGCGATGGGATCGGTCTGGCTGCCGTTGCTGACGACCGCCCAGCTCGCGGTCAGGCGCACGCAGTTGTAGGTGATGTAGGGGTTTTTCTGGAGGTCCGCCTCGTGCCCCTCGCGGGGAACGATCGCCAGATGGCCGCTGAGCTCGACCGCCTTGCGGTTCGGGAACGAGCGCGAGGAGACGCGATAGAGCCCTGCGTTGGCGCCCCCCCGGGTTCGTCCCACGGCAACAATCCGACCGATATACATACCCTCCCTCTCTGCCCGCCCGTCAGCCTGGCCTGATCTTGTCATGACTCGCGGTCACCCTCAACTCCGGGCCGCTTGGGAGCGACGATCTTTAGGACTGGAAGTCATTTTCCGTGGCGCATAAGCTAGACAGGACCCACACCAGGGAGGACAGGCCCACGGCTGGCTACCTGCACGACGGCATTCTCATCTACCTGAAGGAAATGGTGGACTGGGAAGCCTACTATCGCCACCGTAAGGGTGACGACGTTGACGTGGAGGCGGAGCGCGCGGCGCTGATCGGCGTGCTCGAGACCTGCGCCGAGATCTGCCAGGAGATCGAGCCCGAGGCGCGGAAAGGCTGGAACCAGCCCGCCGAGCTGGTGGACGGCGAGGTCGTCCAGCCGCCGCATATCCGCGCCGCCTACGAACGCATCCGCGACGCGGGCCTGATCAGCTTGCCGATCCGGGAGAAGTACGGGGGCTTCGAGCTGCCCACGCTGGTGTGCAACATCGTGCTCCAGATGGTGTCGCGTGCGGACGCCGGGTTGATGACGATCCTGGGTCTGCAGGCGGGCGCCGCCGAGGATATCCAGAAGTACGCGTCTGAGGAGCTCTGTCAGCGGTACCTGCCGCGCTTCGTGAGCGGCGAGGTACAGGGCGCCATGGATCTCACGGAGCCGCAGGCGGGCTCGGATCTGGGCGGGATCCTGACCCGCGCCAGCGAGGAGGACGGTCGCTTCTTCCTGGATGGAGAGAAGATTTTCATTACCAACGGCGGCGCCGAGATCCACCTGGTGCTGGCGCGCGACGACGACACCTTCGAAAAATCCAAGGGGACGACGAAGGGGCTGTCGCTCTTTCTCTGTCCGCGCACGCTTCCCGACGGGAAGCGCAACGCGGTCTTGATCGAGCGCCTCGAGCACAAGATGGGCATCCATGGGTCGCCCACGGCGGTGGTTCGGTTCGAGCACGCGGAAGCCTTCCTGATGGCGAAGAAGGGCGAGGGCTTCAAGGCGATGCTCGACCTCATGAACAACGCGCGCCTGGGCGTGGCTGCGCAGGGCGTCGGGATCGCCGAGGCGGCTCTCGACCTCGCCATTCGTTACTCGAAGGAGCGCAAGCAGTTCGGGATTCCGATCGGCGATCAGCCGCTGATGAAGAACATGCTCGCCCGCATGGTTCTGCACCTGGAGGGCAGCCGCGCGCTGCTCTATCGCTGCGCTGTCCTGGTCGACCGCAACCGTTCCCTTGAGATGTACATGGAGCGGGAGCCGGATCTCTCGGACGCCGAGCGCTCGGAGCTCGAGCGCATGCTCGAGCGCAACCAGGTGCGCATCCGCCTGCTCACTCCGCTCGCGAAATACCTGGCCACGGAGACTTGCGACCAGATCACGCGCAGCGCGATCCAGGTGCACGGCGGGATCGGGTTTATGGCCGAATCGGAGGTGGCCAAGCTCCACCTGGACGGCATCATCACCACCATCTACGAGGGTACCTCCGAGATCCAGGTCTCCTTCGCCCTCAAGGAGATCGGCAAGGGCGCGCTCGAGATCGTCTTCGAACAGCTCAGCAAGGAGCTCGGGGCGCTGAGTGGGGATCTGGTGCCCTATGCCGACAAGGTCCGCGCGGGGATTCAGCGCATCATCAAGGCCTCCGCGGCCCTCCTCCAGGACTTCAGCTACGCGCTGCTCTCCTCCAAGCCCGTGGCCGACATGGTGGTTGACGTAATCGTGGCCACCGAGCTGCTCAAGCAGGCTCAAGTCGACCCTCAGCGCTTCGACCTGGCCGCCAGCTGGGTCAACCGCAAGATGCTCGATCTCGAGATGCACGCCGAGCGCGTGGAATCGGGCGGTGTCGATCGCATCGCGCGCTGTGAGCGGATCGTCTCCCTTTTCGAGTAGACTCCTGCTCCATGCCACAGGCGATCTTCGTCCGCGAGAACGGTGGACCCGAGGTGCTGAGCCTCGAGCCCCACGAGCCGGGGACGCCTGGGCCGGGACAGGTCCGGGTCCGGATCGCCGCCGTCGGCCTCAACTTCATCGACGTGTACTTTCGCGCCGGGCTCTATCCGCGGCCGCTGCCGTTCGTACTCGGCCTGGAGGGGGCCGGTGTGGTCGAGGCCGTGGGTCCCGAGGTGCAGACGCTCGCGGCCGGGGACCGCGTGGCCTGGTCCTCCGTCCCGGGCTCGTATGCCGAAGCGGTGCTTGCGCCCGAGCGCCAGCTGATACGTGTGCCCGACGGCGTGAGCGAAGAGCAGGCCGCAGCGCTGATGCTGCAGGGCATGACCGCGCACTACCTGGTGCATGGCACGCGGGATACACGACCGGGTGACTCGGCGCTGGTGCACGCGGCCGCCGGTGGCGTGGGCCTGCTGCTGATCCAGTTTCTCAAGGCCGCCGGCGCCACGGTCCTTGGCACCTGCTCCACCGAGGAGAAGGCAAAGTTGGCGCGTGAGGCTGGTGCCGACCAGGTGATTCTGTACACCCAGTGCGACTTCTCCGAGGAGGTTCGGAGCCTCACGGACGGGCGCGGTGTCGACGTCGTGTACGACTCGGTGGGGCGCACCACCTTCGAGGGCAGTCTGCGCTCGCTTAAGCCACGGGGGCTGCTGGCGCTCTTCGGCCAGTCGAGCGGGGTGGTTCCTGTTTTCGACCTGAGCCGCCTGAACCCGCTCGGGTCGCTGTTCGTAACGCGCCCTTCGCTCGCGCACTACACGGCCACGCGGACCGAGCTCGAGCAGCGCGCGGGCTACGTGCTGGGAGCGGCTGCGGATGGGACGCTGCAGCTGCGGATCGGCGCCCGTTTTCCTCTGGCGCAGGCCGCGGAGGCGCATCGAGCCCTCGAGGGCCGCACGACCAGCGGCAAGGTGCTGCTGATTCCGGGCTGAGCGGCCATGCGCGGATCGATCCTCCTCCTGTGTCTACTGGCTTTGACCAGCCAGCTGGGCCGCACGCGGGGCGACGGGGTGCCAGCGTCCCCGAGCGAGGTGGTCCCGCTGGCGGTGGGCGCCAGCGTGCCCGAGGTCATGCTGAGCACGCTAGAGGGTGCACCCTTCGCGCTCGCCCCCGCGATCGCCAAGCACCCCGTCGTGCTGATCTTTTATCGCGGAGGCTGGTGACCCTATTGCAATCTGCAGTTGGGTCAACTGCAAAAGATCGAATCGCAGCTCGTCGAGCTGGGCTATAAGATCATCGCGATCAGCCCAGACCAGCCGGATAAGCTGCGGGCGACGATCCGGAAGCACGATCTAGCGTACCTCCTGCTCTCCGATAGCAAGATGATTGCTGCGCGTGCTTTCGGAATCGCGTTCCGGGTGGATGCTGCGACGCTGGACCGGTACAGAGGTTTCGGCATCGATCTGCAGGCGGCTTCGGGAGAGAAGCACCAGCTGCTGCCCGTGCCGAGCGTCTTCGTTGTGGGGACGGACGCTGTTATCAGGTTCCGCTATTCGAACCCCGATTACACCGTGCGAATCGAGCCCGATGCGCTGCTTGAGGCTGCCCGCGCCGCCGCGCAGCGCTCCCCCCGCTACGAGTACGGGACCCCGACCCGTGGGGTTGGCACCGGCAAGTACTACCTCGGCCGCGAGATCGCGGACCCCGTATCGCCCTCGACCGTCGACTGGATGGAGCGGCCCGCGCGCGCAGAAGAGCAACGACCCGACCTGCTGCTGCAGCAGCTCGAGCTCGAGCCCAGCGCTGTAGTGGCGGACGTAGGCGCAGGCAGCGGCTACTTCAGCTTTCGGCTGAGCCCGCTGGTACCGCAGGGCAAGGTGCTCGCGGTCGACGTCCAGCAAGCCATGCTCGATTTGATCGAGGCTAAGAAGTCCGAGCAGGGCGTCACCAACATCGAGACCGTACTCGGTACGACCGTGGACCCGCACCTCGCTGACGAGAGTGTTGACGTGATCCTGCTGGTGGATGCCTATCACGAGTTCTCGCATCCGGTCGAGATGATGGCTGGCCTGGTACGCGCGCTGAAGCCTGACGGCGTGCTGGTGCTGGTGGAGTACCGCGCGGAGGATCCGGAGGTGCGCATCCACCGGCTGCACAAGATGAGCCAGGAGCAAGCGCGCCGGGAGATGAGAGCGGCCGGCCTGGTCTGGCGCGAGACCCTGGACGTCCTGCCGCAGCAGCACCTGATGCTATTCGGAAAACCCGAGTCAGGCGAGCTGAGCTCGCCGCTACCGCGCTAGTACAGCAAGGCCTGGAAGGCCGCGCAGCGAGGCGCAGCCGAGCGAAGTGCGCGCAGGCGGGCTTTGCCCGCCGTTACCGCGCTAGTCAGGCAGCCCCAGGCCGCGGGTTGCGATGATGTTACGCAGGATGTTGTTGGTGCCGCCCTGGATGGTGTAGGCCGGAGCGTAGAGCAGATTGCGCGCCGCACGTCCGTCGAGCGGCGCCTGCTCGTCTCCGGGCATCAGCTGCGCCGCCGGGCCTAGAATTTCGGCCGCGAGCTCGGCGATGTGCTGCTCGAGTGAGGTGCAGAAGGTCTTGGCAACCGCGGCCTCGTGGTTGGGGATCTGTCCTGCGGAGAGCAGCGCGGCCACCCGGTAGATCATGCCCCGGCCCGCGTGCCAGGCGATCTCGACCCTGGTGAGGCGATCGCGGAAGGCCGGGTCGCGTGTCAGCCCTCGCTCGCGTGCAAGACGCTTCGCATCCCGCCACAGCGGGTAGTTTGAGAGCAGCCGCTCGATGCCGCTGCGCTCGTAGTCGAGCTGCTGCATGATCTGGTAGAAGCCGCGGTTGAGCTTGCCGATGAGAGCGCTGCGGGGTACGCGCACATCGTCGAAGAAGACATCCCCGAAATGAGACTCGCCGACCATGTCCCGAATGGGCCGAACGCTGATCCCCGGCGTTCCCATGGGTACGAGCAGCTCGCTGATTCCCTGATGGCGGTCGCTGTCTGGATCCGTGCGCGCGACCAGGTAGCAGTAGTCCGCGAGCGGGGCGAAGCTGGTCCAGGTCTTCTGGCCGCGGATGCTGAAGCCGTCCTCGTGGACGCGCGCCTGTGTGGCGAGCGCCGCCAGGTCGCTGCCCGCGTTGGGCTCGCTCATGCCCACACAGAAGCTCAGCTCCCCGCGCGCGATACGAGGCAGGAGCTCGTGCTTCTGCTCGTCGCTGCCATAGGCCAGCAGCGCGGGTCCGATCTGGCGATCACCGAACCAGTGTGCCGCCACGGGTGCGCCCGCGCGCAAGAGCTCCTCCGTCACGATCAGACGGTCCAGGTAGCTGCGCTCCATGCCGCCGTAGCGCGTAGGCCAGGTGAGCCCGATCCAGCCCTTCTGTCCCAGCCGCCGCGAGAACCCCGGGTCCCAGCCCGAGATCCAGCCGTCCTCGGGGAACGGCCGCGCGCTCATGGCCGGGTCATCGGCCAGAAACTCGCGTACCTCGCGACGCAGCTGCTTCTGTTCCGATGAGAGACGGAAATCCATGGCGGCATGATACCGCTCGGCCGGCAGCTCTCGCCGCGGGCGATTGCTTGTTCCACCCCCGAATCTGATATAACGTCAGATTCCCACGAGGCGCCTCCGGGGAGACTCGTGCAGAGGGGACGTTATGAGTGAGCTCGAGCCTGTCACCGAGACACTGACCGATGACTACGATGCCTTCGAGGAGTTCAACAAGGCTATGGGCTCGGGGGCCGTGCGCGACCCGTACCCGAGCTTTGCGGAGCTGCGCAAGCAGGGGCCGATCGTGAAGATTGATCTCAGCGGAATGACGGGCGGCTCGACGATGATGAAGAACATGCCGAAGGAGATCTTCGTCGCGGTGACTCACGAGGCGGTCTCCCACGTGCTTCGCGACGGCGCGACCTTCTCCTCGTCCGGCTACGAGCAGATCATGGGGATCGTGATGGGTCACTCCATCCTGGAGATGGACGAGCCCGAGCACTCGCGCTATCGCGGGCTCATCCAGCAGGCCTTCACCCGGAAGATACAAGCCCGCTGGGAGACCGAGCTCGTCCACCCCATCGTGCACAAGCTGATCGATGACTTCGCGGATCGAGGGCGCGCAGATCTGGTGCGCGAGCTCACCTTTCCGTTCCCGGTGAACGTGATCGCGGGCATGCTGGGCCTGCCCCACGAGGATCTGCCGCAGTTCCATCGCTGGGCGGTCGAGCTGATCAGTGTGGGGCACGACTGGGAGCGCGGGCTCGCCGCTTCCAAGAAGCTGGCCGAGTACTTCGGTGGGATCTTGGCCGAGCGGCGCGAGCAGCCGCGAGAGGATTTGATCAGCCTGCTGGCGCAGGTGGAGCTGGACGGCCATCGCCTCACCGACGACGATATCTTCGCGTTCCTGCGGCTGCTTCTGCCCGCGGGCGCCGAGACTACGTATCGCTCTTCCAGCAACTTGCTCTTCGGCCTGCTGAGCCATCCGGAGCAGCTCGACGCGGTGCGCAAGGACCGCTCGCTGATTCCGCAGGCCATCGAGGAAGGGCTGCGCTGGGAAGCTCCGCTGACCGGGATCTCGCGCAAGGCGTCCAAGGACGTGGAGATCTTTGGTGTGAAGATACCGAAGGATGCTACCGTGGCCGTGAACATGGGCTCGGCCAACCATGACGAGACGCGCTACGAGAACCCGGAGGCGTTCGACATCTTCAGGCCGCCACAGCAGCACATGGCGTTCGCGTTCGGACCGCATCGTTGCCTGGGAATGCACCTGGCGCGCATGGAGACGACGGTCGCACTCAATGCGGTGCTCGATCGCCTCCCGGGTGTCCGGCTGGATCCCGACGCCGAGGATGTGCACATCACCGGGCAAGCCTTCCGTGCCCCCAGCGCGCTGCCCGTGGTTTTTGGTAGCTAGCGAGCGGGGCACAGTGCGCGTCCACTGTGAGTGAGAAGCCCTTCCGGATTCTCCCCAAGGTTACGCCCGGGAACGAGCACTTCTGGAAGGGCGGCGCCGAGGGCGAGCTACGCTTCCTGCGCTGTCAGGACTGCAAATACTACATCCACCCGCCGTCGCCCATCTGCCCCGAGTGCCTGAGCAAGAACCTTGCCGCGGAGGCGGTCTCGGGCCGGGCGCAGGTCCTGACCTACACCATCAACCACCAGCCTTGGATTCCCGGCGTACCGCTGCCCTACGCGATTGCGATCGTCGAGATCGTCGAGCAGAAGGGGTTGCGGCTGACGACCAACATCGTGGACTGCCCCATCGATGAGATCGAGATCGGGATGCCGGTATGCGTACGCTTCGAGCAGTACGACGATGTCTATCTGCCGCTCTTCGCGCCGGAGGGCGCATGACCGAGATCCTGGAGCGCAGGGCCGCGATTACCGGTATCGGCCAATCCGAGATCGGCCGACGGCTCGAGCGCGACCCGCTGGAGCTCACTCTGGACTCGTGCCTGGCGGCGATCGAGGACGCGGGGCTCACGCGGGCCGACATCGACGGCATCTCGACCTATCCCGGGAACCTGACCGCGGCTCCGGGTTTCTCGGGCGCGGGCGTGGTCGAGGTCCAGGACGCGCTGCGTCTCAACCTCAACTGGTACACGGGGGGGCCCGAGCTGCCGGGGCAGCTCGGCTCCGTGGTCAACGCGTTCCTGGCGGTGGCCTGTGGGCTCGCCACCCACGTGCTCTGCTTTCGTTCGGTCTTTGAGGCCAGCGCGCAGCAGCGCGGGGTTGTGCCCCAGGGGCGCGCCACGTCCGATTTCCGCGCCAGCGGGTTCACCGCCTGGACCCTGCCCTTCGGTGCGGCGTCGGCAGCCAACTGGATCGCGATGTTCGCGCAGCGTCACTTCCACGAGTACGGCACCACGCGCGAGCAGCTCGCACAGATCGCGCTCAATGCGCGCAAGAACGCGGGTCTCAATCCGAAGGCCATCTACCGCGACCCGATGACGCTCGACGACTACTTTGCGGCACGGATGATCACGACGCCGTTCTGCCTCTACGATTGTGACGTGCCCGTGGACGGCGGCACCGCCATTATCGTCTCGCGACTGGACGCCGCTCGCGACCTCCGGCGCAAGCCCCTGCGGGTGGAGGCCGTGGGGACCGCGATTCACGGACGTCCGTCGTGGGATCAGTTCGACGACCTCACCACCATGGCCCTGCGTGATGCGGGTCCCATGCTCTGGACCCGTACCGACCTGCGCCCGTCCGACGTCGACCTGGTCGAGCTCTACGACGGCTTCAGCTTCATCGCCATGGTCTGGCTCGAGGCGCTGGGCTTCTGCGGCAAGGGCGAGAGTGGACCCTTTGTCGAGGGAGGGAAGCGCATCGCCCTGGATGGCGAGGTGCCGCTCAACACCAACGGAGGCCAGCTCTCTGCGGGCCGCCTGCATGGCTATGGCTTCCTACACGAGGCCTGCGTACAGCTCTGGCACGAGGGAGGAGAGCGTCAGGTCCCAGGTAATCCCGAGGTCGCGATCGCCGCGGCCGGGGGCGGGCCCCTGGGGAGCTGTATCATGCTCACTCGAACCTAACATACCGTGACGAAGACCCAGCCCATACCCGAGACGCTTCCCTACGGCGAAGGTATTTATCATCGCCGTATCCGTCTCAGCTCGGGTGCTGGGTTCGTTAGCGGCGAGCTCGAGGACGACTTTCATCACTTTCGGGTGCGGCTCACGCATGACGGCGAGAAGCTGGTCCGGGTGGAGGGCGAAGCGCTGCGCTACCCGTGGTCGACCTGCCCCGGTGCTACGATGCCGCTCCAGGGGCTGCGTGGACTGCGCCTCGTCGCACGCGTGACGGCGCCCGCGCGTGAGCACGATCCCCACGCGCATTGCACCCACCTCTTCGATCTCGCCAGCCTGGCGTTCACGCATGCGGCGGCCGGTCGAGATACGCGCCTCTACGAGATTCAGGTCCCGGACCGGATCGAGGATCGCACGCACCCAACACTCCGATGCGACGGAGTGGAGATCCTGTCGTGGACCATCAAGGGACGCAGAATCACAGACCCTCCCCCCTTCGCCGGACGCTCACTGGCGAAGGGCTTCGTGAGTTGGGCGGACGCCGAGCTCGACCCCGACACCGCAGAGGCCGCAATCGTTCTGCGTCGCGCCTGCGCCATCTCCATCGGCCGCGTTTTTCCGCTCGACAAGATCGAGAACTCGAACGACCTTGCCTCACATACGCTCGGCGCCTGCTATACGTTCTCGCCCGGCGTGATCGAAGAAGGCAAGCGCATGCTCGGCACTACTTTCGAGTTCACCCACACCCCCGAACGCCTGCTCTCCTGAGCTCCCGCCGGGGCGATCTCGTTCTGCTAGAATCGGATTCAGGAGGAATTACGATGTTACGACGAGCCATGCTTGCGTTCGGTCTTGTCCTGTCCTTTGCAGTGACCGCTCATGGAGCGGGCGTCACCTACGTTCTCCAGACGCCGGGAGTCGTCTGAGGCGGGACCTCCGCGAAGGCCCGTGTGGCCGTCGAGAAGCTTGATGCCGTCCAGTCAGTCGACACAGACATGAACGCGCACACGATAACCGTCGCATTTGACGACGAAGAGCTGTCGGTCGATGCGATTGTCCAAACTCTCAACCAGGCCGGCTACACCGTGCCCGGCTATACCAAGGCGAACTAGCTCCGCGGCCCCGCGCGCCAGTAGCGGATAGGCGGCCCCTCCCCTTCCCGTCTGGCGGGTAGCTCGTACTTCAACCTGTACGCCTGCTGGAGGCGTTTGATGTGGACGGGATCCTCGAGCGGGGTGAGCTGGACCTCGTAGACCTTAGATCCGATCCCCAGGCGCACGTCCGGGTCGCGGTCCACCCAGCCTGGCCAGCGCTTGGTGTCCGGATCTCTTGCCCCCAGGTACAGCTCCCCATCGATGGTTGCGCACCAGATCGTGACGGAGTGCGGCAGCAGGTAGGGCGTATGCACCTCGATCGCGATCTCTCGATGGGCGTCCGTAAACGCCCAATCCGAGGGAGCGTCGGCTACGACCTCGCCTCGAAGGTGCATTCCGGGTCGCTGCTCTTCGGGGCCAAGACAACCGGCCAGGATGGCCGCTACCGCGATGACGATTCCGAGTCGGAGTGGGCGCCGCATGCTTGTCTCCTTCGGGCGCAATGATAACTGCCCCCGGGGGCAGTTATCATTGCTAGACTGCTATCAGGTGTCCATCCCGCTAGCGCTGCTGCTCTCCATCGTCTTCGCCCTGGGGTTGGTGCGGCTCGTTCACAGCTCCAATCCGCTGAGGCGAAGACTTCTCAAGAGAGATGACAAGCTTTACGTCAAGCTTTGTAAGACGGGGGTGACAGGACGAGTTCGCCAGTTCTATCGGCGACTGCCCTCCGACCCCCGTTGTCGGATATGCCTCGCGCCCTTCAGAGGGATCGGCAAGCTGCTCGGCATCAAACCCTCACGCAAGAACCCGAACTTCTGTCCCGGGTGACTGGAAACGGCGCCGGTCGGCGTCCACGAGAGGGAGGTGGGTGTCCTGTTTGCGGACATCCGCGGCTTCACCGCATGGTCCGAGCAGCACTCGCCCGGCGAGGTTGCCGATCGGCTGACCGGGTTCTACGGACAGGCGAGTCGGGTCTTGACCGAAGACGATGCGCTCGTCGAGTACGTAGGCGACCAGGTCATGGCCCTGTATCTGACCGACTTTCCATCGCTGGGCGAGCAGACGTCGGAGGTGATGGTGTCTGCGGCTAGGCGACTTCTAAGTGAGATACAGGGCCACGGCTCGGAGGAGGCGGTGCCCGTCGGGGTAGGCATCCACATGGGCGTGGCTTCGGTCGGCAACATCGGCAAGGGCGAGACCAAGGATTTTACCGCGATCGGTGACGTCGTGAACACAGCGGCACGCCTGCAAAGTTGCGCCCTGGCCGGCCAGATTGTCGTGTCCGATGAGGTCTACGCGAAAGCTGCAAGTAGCTGTCCCCAGGCCGAGCCCGCGTCGTTCTCCGTCAAGGGAAAGTCCGAGCCCCTTCGAGCTCACGTCATCGCACACTGATGGACGCGTGCTGCGATGAGAGCTCGAGCACGCTCTCGGTCCTGCGTGAACGGCAAGCGAGCGTCCTGAAACTCGTCCTGGCCATTAACGCCTCGATGTTCCTGGTCGAGTCGAGTGCGGGTCTGGTGGCGGGCTCGGCCGCGCTGCTGGGCGATTCGCTCGACATGCTCGGCGATTCGCTCGTCTACGGCTTCACCCTCTACGTACTCCACCGGAGCCCGGCCTGGCGAGCCCGCGCGGCCCTGCTGAAGGGCATCATCATGCTGCTTTTCGGGGTGGGCGTTCTGTTCGTGGCCACGACGGAGTTTATCTCTGGCGAGGTGCCGAGCGCGGAGATGATGGGAGCGGTCGGCGCTCTGGCGCTGGCCTTCAACACCCTGTGTTTCTTCCTTTTATTCCGCCATCGCTCAGACGATCTGAATATGCGTTCCACGTGGCTGTGCTCTCGCAATGATATCGTGGCCAACGTCGCGGTTCTCGCCGCTGCCGGCGCCGTGTCCATCTTCCAGAGCGCCTGGCCCGATCTGCTGGTAGGGGTAGCGGTGGCGTTCCTGTTTCTCCGCTCGGCGGCTTCCGTGATCGGAGCCGCCACCAAGGAGCTGGCTCAAGCGCACGCAGCCGAACGCGGGTAGATCGCCGCAGCTCTCAATCGATCCTGCGCCAGCGAGCCTCGGCCGTGGTCAGGGTTTGCCCCTCGGGGTCTACGATCTCGCCTTCCAGGAAATAGTCGCGCCCCTCTACGCGGGCGAGTCGCCCCCGAATCTTCAATGGCTTTCCGGTCGGCGTCGGTCGACGGTAACGTAGTCGGAAATCCGCGGTAACGATTTTCCAGCGCCCGTCGTTGGCGCTCTGATGAGCGGTGACGCCGAGAACCTCATCCAGCAGTACGGCCTGAATCCCGCCGTGGACCACCCCGGGCGCTCCACCGTAGGACTCCGGGACCACGTAGTCGGCCTCTACGTGCCCGTTCTCCGAGCGTCGGAATCTGAGCCTCAGGCCT
>Ga0209980_10000554_pt1 | contig 20324 bp, 19 predicted proteins | sample CR02metaG_FD_183611 | JGI IMG/M metagenome (GOLD analysis project Ga0209980, IMG submission 183611) | Deep subsurface microbial communities from Mariana Trench to uncover new lineages of life (NeLLi) - CR02 metaG (SPAdes) (version 2) | ecosystem: Environmental > Aquatic > Marine > Ocean trench...
CAATGCTTGGGTATACATCTCATTCTCTCCTCGGGTGATGCATTTTGTCGTGATTGATGGCTTACCTATCACAACAAAAAGGTAATGAAAATAAGTAAAGTGAACTCAAGTTTTGATTTTTACACTATATGGTTTAAATTTTATTAAGATTAACCATGAACGGGTCCCAAGGTCGCTATCACCCCCGCCGGTGGCGGTGCGTTGACCTCATATCCACTTATGACCAAAAGGAGACAATCCGCCTCAATAGACTCGTGCGAAACGTCTGGGGAGAAAAATCGTGACCACATTTGTGCTCATCCATGGCGCATATCAGGGCGGCTGGATCTGGAAACTGGTAGCAACGCGCCTGCGTGACGACGGACATTTGGTGTATGCCCCGACGCTCGACGGGTGCGGGGAACGGGCCGCCCCCGATAGGCCTGGCATCACCACCGAAACCCAGGCGGAGGAGGTGGCGGGCTTCCTGTGGTCGGAGGATTTGCGCGACGTGGTGCTGGTTGGCGCGTCCGCCGGCGGCATGGTCATGGCGAAGACGGCGGAGCTGGCGCGCGAGCGCATCGCCCGAGTCGTCTTTGCCGACGCCCTGGCGCTGTTCCATGGCGAGAGGATCCGCGACATCGTGCCGGGACGCATGCCGGTTGAAACCGAGCTCGCCGTGGGACCGACGCGCGAGGACCGGCTGAAGAGGTTTCTCCTCGACATGGATGAGGGCCTAGCCCAATGGGCGGCCGACCGGTCCACCTTGCACCCGATTGCGGTCTTCACCCAGCCGGTGGTGCTGGAGAAATTCTGGAATCAGGACTGGGTTGCTTCGGTGGTGTTCTGCCGCCAGGCCGGAAAACCGGGCGAGGCACACCAGCGCCGCGCGGCCGAGACCCTCGGGGCCCGTTGGCACGAGCTCGATACCGGCCACTATCCGATGCTGAGCATGCCCGATGCGCTGACACGAATAATCGTCGAGGGATAGCCGAAGATCACGCCACCCCGCCTCTGGCTATGGCTGGACGGCCCGGTCTTCGCGAGGATGTTCGTCAGCGGAAGAATTTGGCGACCCCAGGGGGATTCGAACCCCCGTTGCCGGCGTGAAAGGCCGGTGTCCTAGGCCTCTAGACGATGGGGTCGCCGGGAACCAGAGAGCTTCGAGCCCAGCGGCTCTGGGCGCATGACTTAAGGCGCTTGGGCCACAAAATCAAGCCGAAACGCCCGCGCCCTTCAGCGATCCTTGGCCAGCCCGAAGAGCGGGCGCAGATGAATGCCGGCCCAGGTGCCGGCCAGGGCGGCGGCGAGCCAAACCCAGCCGTGCAGGCTCTGGGACGCGATGCCGGCAAACAAGGCGCCGATATTGCAGCCATAGGCGAGCCGCGCACCGTAACCCAGCAATAGACCACCGATCACCGATGCCAGAAGGGCGCCGGGCGCGACCGTGAGACTGGCCCTGAGGCGGCCGGCCAGGGCCGCCGCCAGGCCGGCGCCCAGGATGATGGCGGCGTTCATCACCGAAATGGTGTCGCGCCAGAGCGGTAGAGCGAGCGCCCGGGCCGGAAAACCGTCGGCCCAGAAGGCGCTGGTCTCGGGCGCCCAGCCCAGCGCTTGGGCCCCTTTCGCCGCCCACAGGGTCAGCCCCCAGGTGATCGACCAGGGGTGGCCCGCGACTGCGAGGGTCGCGAAATTGAGCGCCGCCAGGGCCGCCGCCGCCCAAAGCAGCGGCCAGGGCCCCCGCAACAACGCCGCCGCGCGCCCGGCGGTCCCGCCGCTGAGCGGCGTCTGAGGTCCCCGGGCCAACCGGGCCAGCGCCAACCAGAGAACGGCCAGCACCCCAAGCGACAGGGCCAAGGCGCCGCCCCAACCCAATTCTTGGGTCAACGCCACCGTGCCGGCGCCGGGCAGCGTGTTCCAGAACGCCAGATCAAAGGTCGCCCAGAAGCCGCCGCCGCAAAACGCCACCAGGGTAAGGACCATACGCAGGGAACCACCACCCAGGGCGAACATGGTGCCCGACGCGCAGCCGCCGGCGATTTGCATGCCGAGGCCGAACAGGAAGGCGCCGACGACGACGCGGCCGTCGGCCGGCGCCAGCGCCCCATTGATGCCGCCGCCGAGCGCCTGGCCCTCCGCCAGCAGCGGCGCGAACAGCACCATGGCCAGGGCGAACATGACGATGTGCGCCCGCACCGCCCCCATGTCGCGCACCATGAAGGCCCGGCGGTAGGCCGCGGTGAAGCCGAACGAGCCATGGTAGAGCGCCAGCCCAAGAAAGCCGCCGATGACGACGAGCACGCCGAGCCGCCAGTCCGCCGCCCCCACCGATAGCGCGCCGGCGGCGATGGCTGCCGCGAACAGGGCGAGTGGCCCGGTCTGGATTGCCGGACCAGCGGGCGCGCGGGTTGGCCGCGGCGGCACGGCCGCGCTCACAAGCCCGCCTCAGGAGGCCGGCGCGGCATCGTCGATGAGGAATTCGACATCGTGGCGGCCCTGCCAGTCATCGATGCGAAGCCTGCCGGCGAGATGCACCGGCGCGCCCCCGGTTTGGAGCAGGGCCGCCCCCAGCGGCCGGTCCGCGGCGCGGAACGCCATCGCCTTGATGCGCCCGCCATCATGGCCGCGGACGAACAGGCGCAGGTGATTTTCCCCGACAATTTCGGCCTTGGCCACGGTGACCGCGGGCAGCACGAAGCGGGGCTCCGAATTTCCCGACCCGAAGGGCGCCAGCGCCTTGATGCGCTCCACCAACTCGGTGGTCGCCCCGCCCACCGAAATGGCGCCGTCATAAAACAGCGTCCGTCCCACCTCCTCGCCGCGCGCGACGTGCTGGGCGGCGATTCGCACGCCGAGATATTCCTCGAGCGCCCCCAAGCGGTCGCGCGCCACGGTAAAACCCGCGGCCATGGCGTGGCCGCCGCCATTGATCAAAAGCCCCTCCTGGCGCGCGGCGATCACCGCCGCGCCTAAGTCGATGCCCGCGATCGAGCGGCCCGAGCCCTTGGCCACGTCGCCATCGATTGCGACGACGCAGACCGGCCGGCGCATCCTTTCGCCGATGCGGCTGGCGACGATGCCGATGACACCGGGATGCCATCCTTCTCCCGCGACGAACACCAGATCGCCGGCGCCAGCGCCGCCGCTCTCTGCCTGGGCCAGGGCGTCGGCCAGAACCAAAGCCTCGATCTCGCGGCGCTCTACGTTGAAGGCGTCGAGCTCTTGTGCCATGCCCTTGGCCGCGGCCGGATCGTCGCAGGCCAGCAAGCCGGCGCCGAGACCGGGCCGCCCTACCCGTCCGCCGGCGTTGATGCGCGGCCCGAGCATGAATCCGAGATGCCAGGCCTCCGGCCTGGTATCGAGCCCGGCCACGTCGGCGAGCGCCACCAGTCCCGGATTGGTCCGCCGGGCGAGCACCTTCAGCCCCTGGGCCACCAACGCCCTGTTGACGCCGGTCAGCGGCACCTGATCGCAAACCGTTCCCAGGGCCACCAGGTCGAGCCACCCCATGAGGTCGGGCTCGGGCCGGGACGAATAAAAGCCCCGCTTCCTGAGCGCCCGGTTGACCGCCACCACCAGAAGGAAGGCGACCCCTACCGCCGCCAATTGCTTATGCGGGCTGTCGTCGTCCAGGCGGTTGGGGTTGATGACGGCAAGGGCCTCGGGCAACCGCGCCTCGGCCACGTGATGGTCCACCACGACGACGTCGATACCGGCGTCGCTGGCCGCTTTGAGGGGCTCAAACGCGCTCACCCCGCAATCCACGGTGATGATCACCTTGGCGCCACGGGCCCCCAGGGCCAGCATGGCGGCGCGATTGGGCCCATAACCTTCCTTGATGCGATCCGGGATATAGGTTTCGATTTCCGTCCCCAGCGCCCGGCAGAAACGCGCGAGCAACGCCGAGGAAGTTGCCCCGTCGACGTCGTAATCGCCGAAAACGGCGATCCCCTCGCCGGCCTCGATGGCATCGGCGATTCGCCCCGCCCCACGCTCCATGTCCTTGAGATGCCCCGGATCGGGAAGCTGAACCTTGAGCGCGGGATTGAGGAACAGTTCCGCGTCCTTAGGCCCGATCCCCCTGGCCGCCAGCGCGCGGCCCACGATCTCCGGCAGGCCGAGCCGTTGCGCCAGCACCAGGGCCGCGCGGTCGTCATCGAGCCGCGGCCGCCAGTTGAGGCCGCTGAATGAGCGTTCCACGGTCAAGGATTCGGCACCAGCCATGCCGGTGTTCCTAGTCTATTACCCCGCCAAATGGAATCGATTAGGTGTCCATGGGCTCGAATCCGGATTTGATGGCGAAGTTGTGATGGGTCTCGATGTGCCGCACGGTCCCGGTCTTGGAGCGCATGACGATGGAATACGTCACTGCCCGGTCGGCGAAGCGGCGCACCCCATTCATCATGGCGCCGTCGGTGACGCCGGTGGCCGCGAACATCACGTTGCCCGACGCGAGATCCAGGATATCGTATTTCCGGTCCAGGTCCTCGATCTTCCAGCGGGCGGCGCGGCGGCGCTCGTCGTTGTTGCGGAACAACAGCCTTCCTTGGAAGAAACCGCCGATACAGCGCAGCGCGGCGGCCGCCAACACGCCCTCGGGCGCGCCGCCGGAACCGAAATAGATATCGACACCGCTATTGGGCTCCGACGTGGCGATGACGCCGGACACGTCACCATCGGAAATCAGCATGATCCGGGCGCCCGCGGCGCGAACCGCCTTGATCAACTCCTCGTGGCGCGGCCGGTCGAGGATGCAGACCAATAGATCCGAAAGATCTTTCTTGAGTGCCTTGGAAAGCTGCTTGAGGTTGCGGTCCGGGGTTTCGTCGAGATCCACTATGTCATCGGGCAGGCCGCCGCCGACGGCGATCTTGTCCATGTAGACATCGGGCGCGTTGAGGAAGCCCCCCTGTTCGGCCATGGCGATGACGGCGAGCGCGTTGTTGCCGCCCTTGGCGGTGATGGTGGTCCCTTCCAGCGGATCCAGGGCAATGTCGATCTTGGGGCCACCCTTGCCGACCTTTTCGCCGATAAAGAGCATCGGCGCCTCGTCGCGCTCGCCCTCGCCGATAACCACCGTGCCTTCGATGTCCAGGCTGTTGAGCGCGTTGCGCATGGCATCGACCGCCGCCTGGTCCGCCGCCATCTCATCGCCGCGACCCATCAGGCGCGAGGCGCTCAACGCCGCCGCCTCGGTGACCCGAACCGCTTCCAACGCCAGATTTCGATCCATTACGTCATCCATGACATCCCCCCCTTGCCGATACCGGGCTATGGACCCCCTCGATTATAGAGGCTTTTGAATCCCATCGTTAAAGGGTCTCGATCCTGATCATGCGCGGCGGCGCGACCATGGTGTCGAGCCCACTGATAAGCGCCAGCGCCCGGCCCATGGCCGCCTCTTCGGTCTCATGGGTGGTCAGCACCACCGGCACCGGTTCGCCCGGGGCGCGTCCCCGCTGGAGCATGGACTCGAGCGATATCGCTTGGTCCCGGAAAATCGCCGTGATCTCCGCCATGACGCCGGGCTCGTCGCGAACGGTCATGCAGATATAGAACGGCCCGTTATGGCGTTCCATGGAAACCGGCTTGGACGGCGCGAGATCGCCCGCGGGAATGGCGAATGTCGGCACCTGGTCACCCCGGGCGACGGCCATGATGTCGGCGACGACGGCCGAGGCGGTGGGCCTGCCGCCGGCGCCCTTGCCCTGGTAGACGGTGGTTTCCACGTAATCGCCGTCGGCCACCACCGCGTTATAGACGTCTTCGACATGGGCGATGGGCGTGTTGCGCGCCACCAGGCAGGGATGGACCCGCTGTTCGACGCCATGAGCGGTGCGCCGGGCGATCCCCAGCAGCTTGACGCGATAGCCCAACTCCTCGGCGAAGCGGATGTCATCGGCGGTCACGCCGCGAATGCCCTCGATATGGATGGCATCGAAATCGACCTCGGTGCCGAAGGCCAGGGCGGTCAGGATGGCCAGCTTGTGGGCGGTGTCCACGCCGTCGATGTCCAAACCGGGATCGGCTTCGGCATATCCCAACGCCTGGGCCTCGGCCAACACGTCGTCGAATTCACGGCCGCTTTCACGCATGGTAGTGAGGATATAATTAGAGGTCCCGTTGAGAATGCCGTAAATGCGTTCCACCGCGTTGCCGGCCAGGCCTTCGCGCAGGGCCTTGACGATCGGAATGCCGCCGGCCACCGCGGCCTCGTAACCCAGCGATACCCCATTGCCTTCCGCCAGGCGGGCGAGCGCCGTGCCGTGATGGGCGACCAACGCCTTGTTGGCGGTCACCACGTGGCGGCCGGCCGCGAGGGTGGCCTCCACCAGTTCCCTGGCGATGCCATCGGACCCGCCGATCAACTCCACCACCGCGTCGATCCCGGGCCGGCGCGCCAGGGCCAAGGGATCGTCCACCCATTCGATATCCTTGAGCTCAAGACCCCGGTCGCGGCTGCGATCCCTGGCCGAAACCGCCGAAATCATGATATCCCGACCGCACCGCCGAGCGAGCAGCGCGCCGTGATCCTGCAGCAGGCGCACGGTAGCGGCGCCGACCGTGCCAAGCCCGGCGATGGCGATGTTCAAGGGCTGGTTCAAGAGGCGGCGACCTGCTTGTCCCGGTCGTCGGAAACGACTCCGGCGGAGCGGAAGAATTGCTTGATATTGCGGACCGCCTGGCGAATGCGCTGGGTGTTTTCCACCAACGCGATGCGGACATGACCGTCGCCGAACTCACCGAAGCCGATGCCGGGCGAAACCGCGACCTTGGCCTCGCGCAGCAGCAGCTTAGCAAATTCCAGGGATCCCAGTTCCGCGAAATGCGCGGGCAAGGGCGCCCAGGCGAACATGGTCGCCGGCGGCAGCGGAATATCCCAACCGGCTTCGGCCAACCCCTTGACCAAAACGTCGCGGCGTTCGCGGTAAAGCGCGCGAATCTCGTCGACACAATCCTGGGGTCCGTTCAGCGCGTGGGCGGCGGCCGCCTGAATCGGCGTGAAGGCGCCATAATCGAGGTAGGATTTGATGCGGGCCAAGGCATGAATGAGCCTCTTGTTGCCCGCCGCGAAGCCGATGCGCCACCCGGGCATGTTGTAGGTCTTGCTGACCGAGGTGAATTCGATGGCGATTTCCTTGGCCCCCGGAATCTGGAGGATCGAGGGCGGCGGATCGTCGAAATAAATCTCAGCGTAGGCCAGGTCGGAAAGCACGTAGATGCCGTGGTGGCGGCAGAAATCGATGACCTGGCCGTAGAAGTCGAGGTCCACCACCTGGGCCGTGGGGTTGGCCGGGAAGTTGAGGATCAACGCCTTGGGCTTTGGCACCGCCTGTTTGACGCCGCGTTCCAGGCCCTCCAGGAAATCAAACCCGGGGCCAATGGGAATGTGATGGACATTGGCACCGGCGATGATGAAGCCATAGGGATGGATCGGATAGCTCGGGTTGGGCGCCAGCACCATGTCGCCGGGCATGGTGATGGCCTGGGCGAGATTGGCCAGGCCTTCCTTGGAACCGAGGGTGACGATGTTCTCCGATTGCGGATCGATATGGACGTTGAATCGCCGTTGGTAATAAGCCGCATGGGCCCGGCGCAGGCCGGGTATGCCGCGCGAATTCGAATACCGGTGGGTGCGCCCGTCGCGCGCCACCTCCACCAGTTTTTCGACGATATGGGCCGGCGGCGGCTGGTCCGGATTGCCCATGCCGAAATCGATGATGTCCTCCCCCGCCGCCCGGGCGCGCGCCTTCATCTCGTTGACTTCGGCGAACACGTAAGGCGGGAGACGCTCTATCCTGAGAAATTCTTCTTCCATCTGAACGATCCGGGCCGGACCCTGCCCCGGGATTGAGGCGGCACCATGGCGGCGATGGTTGACCCCTTCGAAGGTTAATTTTCGAGGTAAATTTCCGCGCGCCGGTTGGCGGCCTCGCCCAAGGGCATGAACTCGTGATAGATCGGCTGGTTGTCGGCCACGCCCGAGACCGCGACGCTGCTCGATGGCGCCCCATGGTGCATCAACTGGTGGGCGACGGCCTTTGCCCGGGCCAGCGAGATCCGGAGGTTGGCGAGCTGATGGCCGAGGGGCTTGATGTCCCGCGTCCGGCTCGAGGCATGACCGATCACCCTGAGCGTCCCGCCCCGTTTCTTCTGCATGGCCGCGATGGCCCGCAAGGTCTTGTTGTATTTACCGGAAATCTTCGCCGATCCATTGGCGAAATAAACCGTGCCGACCGAAACCGAACCCGCCGTTGGGCCGATGGGGCCGGCCACGGGCCGGGGCGGCATCGCCATCTTGAGCTGGCCGCCGCGGGCCGCCGAAGCGCGCGGCGGGGTCAAGACGAGGGTGCCCCGGGGGGGCGGCGGCGTGGCCATGGTATTGCGCCGGATCGGGCCCAGAGGCCGCCGGGTCGCGCCGCCGGCCGCCGACTGCTGGGCGATGGCCCTCTGGAAGGCCTGGTTGCCGGTGGCGGGCGCGACGGCCGCGGTCTTTGGCGCCGCGAGCACGGGCCGGGCGGGCGCACCGGGAACGCTTCGCGGGCTCGGCTTCGGACTATCGCCCGGGCCCAAGGCCGCGTGCCGTGCCCGGCTGCGGTCCGCGACGAGGCCGCTTTCCACCTGTCGGCGGCGCTGGTCCCGGGTGTCGATCCCCTGGGGCCGCGCCGGAACCGTCGACAGGGCCGGGAACGGCTGATCGGCGTTGGGCGGGGCGTTTTCCGGACTCCGGGCCGCCCTTCGCGCGGCGATGGTCTCGTCATCGTCACCGCGGATCCATTCGGCGGTGCCCTTGTACCATTCCACCGGATTGGCCCAGTCGGGGACCGCCGAACACGCGCCCAAGGCGAAGGAGAAAACGATTACGGCGGCGGCACGCCCGAACGGTCCGCTGAGGCCTGAAATCTTGTATTGCATAGGTTTCCTCCGCCGGTCCCGGGTTGCACGCCGGGGTTAGGGGATTTCCTGAAATTGGTCCGTTTCCCACCGATTGGCGGACAAGCACCACCATCTCCGATCCCCATCGCCCCACCAAAGGGGTCGGCAGGCCCGTTGGGATACGGCAATGCCATGGAAATATTAAATTAATTCCGGAATTGGGTAAAGGCGTCTCCGTTCCAAAATTGATCCACCGTCTTGGGAAACCCGAATTCCGACCATCCGGGCCCGCTTGTCGGATGCGAAATTCACCTGCACCGTGCTAGAAGTAAGGCAACAATAATGCCCGAGGGCAAGGAGCACCCATCATGATCCCCGCCCAGTTGTTCTGTTGGCACTTCATGGCCTACCCGCATCTTCCGGCGGATTTCGACGAAAAATACGATTCAGGCTGGGTCACGGTGCCCAACGAACTCTGGGACTCGGAGAAATCAAAGGGCCTTTACCAGGAATACATCGACCAATTGGCGCTGGCCGATCGGCTGGGCTTCGATGGGGTGGTGCTGAACGAGCATCACCAGAACGTCTACGGCCTGGCACCTTCACCCAATCTGATCGCCGCCGCCCTCACCCAGGTCACCAGCCACGGCAAGATCGTGGTGCTGGGCAATCTCCTGCCGCTTCACATGAATCCGCTCCGCGTGGCCGAGGAATACGCCATGCTCGACATGATGTCCGGCGGCCGGATCATCGCCGGTTTCGCGCCGGGAGGGGGGCCTGAAACCTTCAATTACGACGTCCCCTCGGCGCCGTCGCGGGAAAAGTTCTGGGAGGCGCTCGACCTGATCGTGCGGGCCTGGACCGAGGACGGGCCGTTCATCCATGAAGGCCGGCATTACCCCTTGCGCTACGTCAATCCCTGGCCCCAACCCCTGCAGAAGCCCCATCCCCCGATCTGGGTGCCCGGCTCGCGCAGCCCCGGCACGCTGATCGAATGCGCCAAGCGCGGCTATTGCTATTTCCTGTCCTCACGCAGCCACGGCAGCGCCACCGGACAGGCCAAGGATCGATTCGCCAAGGTCCTGGAAGACCACGGCCGCAAGTATCATCCCCTCCGCATGGGCATCTTGCTGTCCGCCTATGTCGGCACCGACGACCAAACGGCGCGCGAAGAATGCCAGGAAGGGGTCTGGTATTTCCTCAAGAACCTGCTCAAGGGCCATCTCAGGACAGAAGGCCGTCAGCTCACCTTCGGGCCCGGCGTGCCCTACATCCCGACCAAGGCCTGGCGCCAATACCTGGAAACCTCGAAGCCCGGGCGCAAGCTTCTGGGCGACGCCGAAAACTGGGAGGAACTGGATCGTTCCAATTCCATCTTGGTCGGCGGCCCGGACACGGTCTTTGAGCGGCTCAAGAATTTGGTCGACAATTCCCAGGTGGGCAACCTTCTGATCCAGTTCCACCTCGGCAACATGCCCAATGACCTCACCTGCGCGTCCATGGAACGGTTCGCCACCCAGGTGGCGCCGCGCCTGCGTGAGTATTCCGCCAAGCTCTTCGCCCAACGTTTCCCCCATATGGAAGACGAACTCGCCCGCGCCGAGGCCGCACAATGACCGGTCGGGTGATCGAAGCCGCGGGCCGCGACGTGGCGCTTTTCGAGGCGGGCGACGGCGCGCCCTTGGTGTATTTGCACGGCTTTGCCGACCTTCACGGGGTTGCGGCCGAACCCTTTCCCTTCCACCAGGCGCTGGCGCGGGACCGCCACTTGTACGCCCCCGCCCATCCCGGTTGCGCCGAGAGCGCGGAATACCGGGATCTCTCCACCGTCGAGGACGCGGTCTACCACTATCTGGAGGTCTTGGACGCCCTTGAGATCGACCGCTTCGACCTGGTCGGCCATTGCATGGGCGGTTGGATCGCCGCCGAACTCGCCGTCCGCCACCCCCGGCGCGTCGCCTCCCTCACCCTGATCGGGGCTTCCGGCCTTTTCGTAACCGGCGCGCCCATCGGCGACGTCTTCATGATGGCCCAGCCCGAGCGCGGGATAGATTATGCCGGGCTCAGGCGGATGCTGTTCCAAGCCAGCGATACGCCGCTGGCACGCGCGTTGTTCCCCGACGGGCGCGCAGACCTGGACGACGAGATGCGGCGCTACCAGATGCTGCGATTCGCCTCCTTCATCGGCTTCAAGCCGCCGTACTTCTATAACCGCAGTTTGGTCAACCGGCTCCACCGGGTGACCTGCCCGGCCTTGGTGATCTGGGGCGCCGAGGACCGCATGGTGCCGCGCGCCCACGGCGAGGCCTACGCCGACGGGCTCAAGGGATCCAACGGGCTTGAAATCATCGCCGGGGCCGGCCACGCGGCCCACCTGGAAGAGCCTGAGAAGGTGGCCGGGCTGATCGGGGATTTTTTGTCTTAGTATTTCCCCGAGATCTCGATGTAGTGCTCGGTCACATGGTCGAAGGATGCCATTTCTTCGGGGCGGAGGTCGCGCATGTAGCGCGCCGGCATGCCGCCCCAGAGCTGGCCCTTCGGCACCCGCTTGCCCGGCGTCACCAGGGCGCCCGCCGCCACCATGGCGCCCGATTCCACCACCGCGCCGTCGAGCACCGTCGCCGACATGGCGACGAAGGAATTATCCTCCAGGGTGCAGGCATGAATCACCGCCCGGTGCCCAATGGTGACGTTGTCGCCGATCAGGGTCGGCAAGCCATCCCAATGTTCCCCCACGGAATCCACATGGATCACGGTGCCGTCCTGAATATTGGTGTTGGCGCCGATGCGGATGTAATTCATGTCGCCGCGGATGATCACGCCGTACCAGATCGACGATTTGGGGCCGATCTCGACGTCGCCGATGATGTCGGCGCTCTCGGCGATGAACGCGGTCTCGTGGATCTTGGGGCTGACGCCGTTGAATTCCCTGATCATGCCGGTCTTGGTCCTCACGGGAATAGGGGAACTTGTTCCAGTGCGGTGCTCTCATCCAGGCCGGACACCAGGTTGAAGTTTTGCACCGCCTGGCCCGACCCGCCCTTGACCAGGTTGTCGATGGCGGAAATGAGAATGGCGCGGCCTTCCAATCGGTCGGCGAAGATGCCGATCAGGCAGTGGTTTGAGCCGCGCACGTGCCGGGTCGCCGGGGCGACGCCTTGGGGCGTCACCGCCACGAAGGCCTCACCCCCGTAACGGGCCTGGAGTTCGGCCCGGAGATCGGAAACCCCGGCGCCATCATTGAGGCGCACGTAGATGGTGCAGAGTATGCCCCGGTTCATGGGCACCAGGTGGGGCGTGAAACTGACCATGACGTCCCCGCCGGCGGCTTCGCTCAGGCCTTGTTCGATCTCCGGGGCGTGACGGTGGTGGGCGACGCCGTAGGCATGGATGCCTTCCGACACCTCGGCGAACAGGTTGGCCTCGCGCTCGGCCCGCCCGGCGCCCGATACTCCGGACTTGGCGTCGATGATGATGTCTTCCGTCGCGATCAGTCCGGCTTCGACCAAGGGCACCAGGGGCAACAGCGATGCCGTCGGATAGCAGCCCGGATTGGCGATGATACGCGCAGCCGCGATGGCCTCGCGGTTCAATTCGGTAAGACCGTAGACCGCGTCGGCCTGGAGCTTGGGCGCGCGGTGCTCGTGGCCGTACCACTGGGCGTAGGCGTCGGTATCGGCGAGCCTGAAATCGGCGGAAAGATCGATCACCCTGAGATGCCCCGGCAGGCCCATTACCACCTCCTGGGTGTTGCCGTGGGGCAGGCCCAAGAAGACCGTTTCCAGCCCCGAGAAATCGGCATCCTCCAAGCGCGAGAGTGCGGGCAAGCCGACCCCGGCGAGGTGGGGAAAGACATCCCCCATGGCCTCGCCGGCGCGACGGTCGGCGGTCACCAATTGGATATCGACGTTGGGATGGTGGGCCAGCAGGCGCACCAACTCCGCCCCGGTATAGCCCGACGCGCCAAGAATGCCGACGGGGATGGTGTTTGCGCTGGCGTTCATGGTCGTTCCCTCAGGCGCTAGAGCACTGTCTGGATTGGCACCGAGCATCTTGTCGACCGCATCGGCACAGAGCCCACATTCGGGTCCCGAGCTTGGTCAGCGCTTCGAGAACTGGTGGCTTCGGCGCGCCTTGTGGCGGCCGTATTTCTTGCGTTCCACGATGCGGGAATCGCGGGTGAGAAACCCGCCCGATTTGAGCGGCTTGCGCAGCGCCGGCTCATACAGGGTCAGCGCCTTGGAAATACCATGGCGCACGGCGCCGGCCTGGCCCGAAAGCCCGCCACCCTTGACCGTGCAGGTCACGTCGTACTGATCGACGCGCGCGGCCGCGGCGAAGGGCTGGCCGATGATCATGCGCAGCACCAGCCGGGCGAAATAGGTCTCCAGGGGCCGGGTGTTGACGACGATCTGCCCCGTGCCCGGCTTGATCCAGACCCGGGCGACGGCATCCTTGCGCTTGCCCGTTGCGTAGGACCTGCCGTGATCGTCGATTTTGGGTTCGGGCAGCTGTTCGGGCTCCGCCGCTGCCATGCCGTCGCCGGCCGTGCCGAGATCGGCGAGATCGGTGATGGTCCGGCCCTCTCCGTCCACTTGGGGCGGGACCGGCGCCGGTTCGGCTTCGGGCGGGGCGGCGGGCGCTTCAGCCTCGGCCTTGGCCTCGGCGGCCTCGGTCACTTCCTCTTTAGTGGCCTTAGGGGATTCGGTCTCTGCCTCTTTGGTGGCTTCGGGCTCGGCCTCGGCCTTGGCCTTGGCCTTAGGAGCCTCGGTCTTAGCCTCTTTCGCGTCCTTGGGGGCCGCGGTCTTAGCCTCTTTCGCGGCCTTAGGGGCCTTGGCCTTAGCCTCTTTCGCGGCCTTGGGGGCCTTGGCCTTAGCCTTTTTCGCGGCCTTGGGGGCCTTGCTCTTAGCCTCTTTCGCAGCCTTGGGGGCCTTGCTCTTAGCCTCTTTCGCGGCCTTGGGGGCCTTGCTCTTAGCCTCTTTCGCGGCCTCGGCCTCTTTCTCGTTCTCGGTGACCTTGTCGTCTTCGGCCATCCTAGTTGCTCCTCTTGTTCTTCGGGTTCATCGCCGCGACGTCGAGCACTTCGGGGCTCTGGGCCTCGTGGGGATGGGCCGCGCCGGCATAAACGCGCAGGTGGCGAAGCTGGGCCCGGCCGAGCGGTCCTTTGGGGATCATGCGGTCGATCGCCTTCTCAACCACCCGTTCGGGATGCTTGGACGCAAAGATCCGCTCGGGCGTAGTCGCCTTGATGCCGCCCGGATAGCCGGTATGTCGGTAATATTTCTTGTCGGTCAGCTTCTTGCCGGTCAGCTTCACCTTTTCGGCGTTGATGATGATGACGTGGTCGCCGCAGTCCATGTGCGGCGTGTAGGTGGGCTTGTGCTTGCCGCGCAATCGGGTCGCCACCACCGCCGCCAAGCGGCCGAGAATCAGCCCATCGGCATCGATCAGAATCCACTTCTTTTCAATGTCCTTGGGGGTCGCTGAGTAGGTCTTCATCACCCTTTTCCTTGAATCGGGCGCTGACGCCCAGCGGATTTGCCAGCGGTGGCTCTCCGAACCCGTCCCGCCTTCATCACGGCGGCGGAGTATGCCAGAGCTTGGGTGCAAGTCAACCGGAAAATCCGTTTGTTTTTCGTTGGTTACCTAGGCTGTAATATATTACCACCCGCCTCCCCCAGGCCCGCGGTCCAAGCCCAGGATCTTCTCATTCGGCGGCGCCGGTAACGGCTTCGCGTAAGATTTCTTCGTCCTCGCCGGGCAACCGAAGGATGGCGATGACCCCCAGCAATCCCGCCCCGCCAAGCAGCGTGAAAAGCCAGAAGAACCCGCCCGTGGTGCCCTGGATCCAGGACACCAGCTGCACCGCCACCGGCGTCACGCCCAGGGACAGCACGAACTTGGCGCCAAAGGCCGAGCCGCGCCAACGCACCGGCGTGTAGCGGGCGAGCAGGCTGTTCTCCGCCGGCAGGGAACCGACGTTGAGGACCACCATCACCACCACCGCCACCACGAACGGCAGGCCGGTGAGCGCCGCGGCGGCAAACAGGAAGGGCACCTGCAACAGGTAAGTCCAGAAGTACACCCATTTTAGGGGATAACGGTCCGCCAACCAGCCGCCCACCAATTGCAATGTCCCGCCGGTCAGGTAGATCGCCGTGAACAGCATGCCGGTGGCAAGCAGGCCGCCCTCCTCGAGACCGGGCAGCCTCAAGGTCAGCGCCTTGGGAAGGGCGACTTGGGTGCTCTGGTAAATCAGCCCGCCGAACAACACCGTCGCCGAAAGGGAAAAGAAGGTGCGAAACATGTCGGCCCGACTGGCCTCCTCCTGGGGGGCGCGGTCGTGGCGCTCGTCGCCCACCAGCCCCGAGGCGATACAGGCCACCAGCACCAGCCCGGTCGCCAGGGAGACCGCGCCCGGCACCATGAATGCCGCGCGCCAGCTGACGCCGTCCATAAAGGCCGCGGCCATGATGCCCGCGCCGGCAACGCCAACGTTGCCGAACACCCCGAACACGCCGAGCGCCATGCCCCTGTTGATCGAAACGCGCACCAGCCAAGCCATTCCCACGGGATGAAGGATCGAGGCGAACAGGCCAAGCGCGCCAAGGGCGAAGCCAAGGGCCAAGGGCCCGTCGGCCAGGCCGCAGGCCATGGCCGCTCCGCCGGTGCCGAGAAAGAAGACCGCCATCATCCCCGGCGTCGACCACTTATCGCCCAGAAACCCCGCCAAAGGCGCCAACAGCCCCACGAACAGCGCACCGACGGTCCAAACGCCGATCAGATCCGCATATTGCCGTTCCCAGATGTGCTCCAGGCCGAGCACAATGGTGAGGAACAGCGCCACCAGAAGATGCATATAGGCGTGGCCGAGAAGGCAAAATCCTTGCGACAGGCGGGCGGAGAGAGGTGTCATGACGGGGCCTGGTGTGCTCGGTCGGATGGGGCGGAGCGCCGCGCCGCCGGGCCTACATACACCGCGCCCAGATCGAACCGAAGGTTTATTTGTGGCAGCCGCGGAAAACCCCGCAGGAATCGACCGTTTCCGGCCGATAATTCATTAACATTTTACCTTATTAAAGCTCTAAAATCCCTTGAAATATCACAATTTAACCAAATTTATGACTGGTGGGCGCCCCATTGCGCAAATAGCTTTCAGGGGAGACCGGGGAGGATTGCCAAAGGCGCCCGGGGTCGGGGCGCCACGAGGTGCAGGTGAGGGGTGGAGTAAAGGTGGACGAACTAATGAACGCCCAAGCCCCAACGACCATAACCAAGGACCCCGCCAAGGCGGTGCGCAAGCCTGCCATTCCGGGACCCGAACCCATCGACCTCGACCGGGTGGTGTTCGACCCCGAATACCGGGCCCGCGTCCGCGACGCGCTCAACCGCGCCGGCCGGACCCCGCGATCGCGGCCCACCCAAGCGCCCAAGTGAAAGAGCCGCGGTGGAGCCTAATCGGGCGCGCCCGTCTCGCTCTCGACCCATTCGAGAAACTCCGTGTTTCCGCCCGTGAGCGCCACCACCACCACGCAGGGCAGATCATAGCTGTGCAGGGCCTTGATCCGTGCCGTCGCGGCCTCGGCGCGGGTCTCTTCGGTCTTGGCGATCAGCACCGCCTCGCCTTCATCCCGCACCGCTCCTTCCCAGCGGTAGATGGAACGCACCCCGGGGATCACGTTGGCGCAGGCCACCAGCCGTTCTTCCACCAGCGCCCGGCCGATCCGCGCCGCCTCTTCGGCATCCCCGGCGGTCACGTAAAGCAGCACACATGCCATCGCCCGATCACGCCTCCGTTCCCATCAACGTCCCTGTCATGGTTGGAGCATTATACGGCCAAATTGAACCATTTGACCGGATAGTGCTCTCGCACGGAACCTTGCCCGCTCGTGACAGCACCATGGAAATACCGTAATATATATACACTTTGCAACATCCGGCCGACGGGAGGCCCGGGATACCGGGAGCGGCATGGAAGCAGCAAACAGCAATATCCGGCCCCGCAAGATCGAGGCGGCGGGCCGGCCTACCGATGCGCAACTGGCATGGCTCAAGCGCGGCCTCGGGCAGCCGGGCGGCAAGCTGCCGCTGTTCAACGAGGACGGCCAGCGCATCCCGCCCCGCACCGTGCGCATCTGCCTCGATCGCGGCTGGGCCCAACCGTGGTTCTGGAACGCCATCAAGCCCGACTGGCTGGTCTGCAAACTGACCGGCAAGGGCCGTTCGCTCGCCACCGGCAGTTGACGGGCGATCCCGGGGATCGTCAGATCCCACGAATCCCCTTGTTTCCACCAATGAACACCATACACTTCGCGGGGTCGAGCCCCGCGTGAATTCCTGCGGGGATACCCCAAACATCGGCCCGCCCTTGGATAACAGGCACCGGTCCGGAAAATTTTGAAAACCCCACGGAGGACGATGTGGCGCGTAGCGGCAACCCCAAGACCCCCGAGCCCGGCACGGCGCCACTCCAGGGGATCGACCGGCCCCAGGGGCTCGCCAATCCGCGCCTCGGGTGGAATTCCGACGCCATCGCCGAGATGCTGCGCCGCCTCGACCTCAAATTCATGGCCCTGGTGCCGGGCGCCAGCTACCGCGGCTTCCACGATTCGGTGGTCAATTACCTCGGCAATACCAACCCGCAGATGCTGGTCTGCCTGCACGAGGAGCATACCGTCGCCATCGCCCACGGCTACGCCAAGGTCACCGACCGACCCATGGCCGTCGCCCTTCACACCAATGTCGGCCTGATGCACGCCACCATGGCCATCTTCAATGCCTGGTGCGACCGCAAGCCGATGATCATCATCGGCGCCAACGGGCCGCTCGATGCCGAGGCGCGCCGCCCCTGGATCGAATGGATCCACAGTTCCGCCGACCAGGCCCATATCATCCGCGACTACACGAAATGGGACGACACGCCCCATTCGGTGCCGGCGGCGATGGAATCGCTGCTCCGGGCCAACCAGATCACCCGCACGGCGCCCTTTGGACCGACCTATGTCTGTCTCGACGAAAAGCTGCAGCAGGGTGCCATCGAGGGCGAGGTGGCCTTCCCCGACCCGGCCCGGTTCGAGCCCGGCAAACCGGCCGCGCCCCGCGCCGAGGATATCCGACGGATCGCCGATGTCATGATTGCGGCCGAGCGCCCGTTGATCATGATGGGGCGCGTGAGCCGCGACGCCGAGGCCTGGGAGAAGCGCGTGCGGCTCGCCGAGGCGCTGGGCGCGGTGGTATTCACCGATCTTCACAACGCGGCGGCCTTTCCGTCGAACCACCCGCTGCACGTGCTGGAGCCCCGCTTCCATCCCCGCGACCAGCACCTGGACGCCTTCAAGCGCGCCGATGCCGTGCTCAGCCTCGACTGGCTCGACCTGGGCGGCTACGTCAAGCGCCTCGGCGGGCCGGACGAGGTGCCGGCCTGGATCGTCCACGCCTCGGTGGATTCGTATTCGCACCGGGGCTGGAGCATGGATTACCAGATCTTGCCCACCGCCGATCTGCGCATCCTCGCCACCCCCGACATGGTGATCCACGCCCTGCTTGACGAACTCGAAGCCCGCGGCCAGGCGGCCCCCCAGGCGCAAAAGCTGGCGCTGGTGGATGAAAACCCCGAAAAGACCGCGCCCGCCAGAACCGGCGCCATGGCATTGCGCGACATGGCTTTGGTCTGGCGCGAATTTCAACTCGGCCACGACGATGTCAGCATGGTCAACATGCCGCTGGGCTGGCCCGGGGACTGCGTCCCCATCCGCGGACCGCTCGACTACCTCGGCTCCAACGGCGGCGCCGGGGTCGGCGCCGGGCCCGGCCATGGGGTGGGCGCCGCACTGGCGCTCAAGGGCACCGGGCGTCTGCCCGCGGCCTTGCTGGGCGACGGTGATTTCGCGATGGGCGCAAGCGCGATTTGGACGGCGTCGCACATGGACCTGGCGCTGTTGATCGTGGTCGCCAACAACCGCGCCTATTTCAATGACGTGGTCCATCAGGAGCAAGTCGCCAGGGACCGCGGCCGGCCCGTTGAGAACAAATGGATCGGCCAGGGCATCGACGAGCCATGCGTGGATATCCCCGGTCTCGCGCGCTCCTTCGGCTTCGAGACCGGGTCGGTCGAGGATTCGGGCGCGCTGTCAGAAGCCCTCGAAGGGGCCGCGGCACATGTCGCGGCCGGCGGCCGTTACCTGCTCGACGTGCGCATAGAGCCCGGCTACGCGGAATGACGGCCGGCGGGCCCGGCTAATTCAGCTTACTATCTTTCCAGAATTTGGTGCCCTGGATGGTGGCCTGGAGCGCCAAGCCGCTTTCCGTGAGCTGGTAGAGCCTGATCCCGGGTGCGATGTCGACGGCACCGGCCCAGGCATCGCCCTTGGAACCGGCCTTGGCCGCGGCGTCGGCCTGGGCGGAGGCGTCCCAGCCCCGATTGACGAACCAATCCATGTTTTTGCGCCGGGTAAACACGAACACGCCGCGGAAGTCCTTGATGCCGAGACCAAGCCCGATGCCCGCCGATCCCATGTTCATGTAGGTGTTCTTGCCTGTCTTGTTGTCGTGCACCACGCCCCAGCCGCCACCGGCCGACAAAAAGATTATGTTGACGCCGATATTGGAGAACACGCCGTAACCGGCGGCGGTCTTGATCCGCGACCGCGCGCCGGGCTCCAGCTTGTAGAGCTTGGTCAGGGTGTCTGCGCGCATCTTTTGAATAGTGGCGCGCTTTTCCGCCACCGTGCTCCCGGTTGCGCAGGCCCCAAGGAGGGCGACGAGAAAGAGCGGCATGATCGATTTAAGTTTCATGGTGATCCTCGAATATTTTGCGGCCTGGGCGGATGGGACAACCGTTGCCATCGATGGCAACGGCACCCATGGAATGTTAATAAATCTTTTTGCGCCCCGCCGCCAGTTCATGGGGCCTGTCGCTCGATCCGCGCCGCCCAAAAAAACCAAAAAATGCGTCATTTCTGCCGAGCGATAGATTGCTAAGATACTGATATTACTAAATCCCAGGCCATTTCAGCGGGTTTACGGAATAGATAAAATTTTATTTAATAGAGTTCACCCCGCAGCCGCCGAAGGGATAGGATGTGCGCATCATGAGACGGTTTGGACCCATCCTTGGCATGTTGGCGGCCCTTAATCTCGCCGGCTGCGCCGGGGCCGCGTTGACGGCCGGCGGCATCGCCGGCAGCACCGGCGTCAATCACACGCTCAGCGGCATCGTCTACAAGACGTTCACCACGCCGATGAAGGATCTCAGGACCGCCACGCTCAAGGCCTTGAACCGGATGCAGATCAAGGTCACCGCGGACAAAAAGGCGAAGTTCGGATGGCGCATAAACGGGACGGCGTTCGAGCGGACCATCGAGATCGAATTGGAGCGGTTGACCCCCGCCGTCACACGCATGCGGGTCACCGTCGACAAGGGATCCATATTCAAGGACAGCGCCACCAGCACCGAAATCATATTGCAG
>Ga0209980_10000555_pt1 | contig 20319 bp, 17 predicted proteins | sample CR02metaG_FD_183611 | JGI IMG/M metagenome (GOLD analysis project Ga0209980, IMG submission 183611) | Deep subsurface microbial communities from Mariana Trench to uncover new lineages of life (NeLLi) - CR02 metaG (SPAdes) (version 2) | ecosystem: Environmental > Aquatic > Marine > Ocean trench...
CCGATGATCGCCGACGTCCTGCGCCGCCAGGCCGACAACTTCATCGAGCTCGAGGAGCTGAAGGACGTGATCGGCCGGCCGCCGCGCCCGGTGCCGGTGCACGAGCCGGTGCATGAGCCGGTGGAAGAGGCGCCGATCGCCACGAATGACGCGTGAAACCAAAAGCCCCAACGGATCAGCGGGGGCTCGACGCTGCCGCTCCCCGGCTTTCAGATCACGGACGAACTCCCCTGGCCACGCAGATAAATCGCACCGCCGACGGATGCACTTATGTCTGCTTTAGGGCGGCTTCGAGACCATCGCCAGTGTCCGGCGTCAGCGCCTATGAGACAGATCGGACCTATTGAACAAGGGAGGATTTCTGGCTCATCGTAACCGCCAAAGAGTGGAGATGAGACAGAATTCCGAGAAACTGAATGAGCCGGTCGAGAAGGTCGTCAGAGACATCCGCCGTGCGACGCGGAAGCAGTACTCCGCCGAGGAAAAGATCCGCATCGTGCTAAGCGGCCTGCGCGGCGAGGACACCAGAGCAGCGTCGGCGCCAGCTTAGACGGCTCAAAGTCACATAACAAAATGCGCAACAATTCGCGCAACAATTCGCGCAACGCTCTGACGTCTCTCCTCGATCTAAGCGGTGTAAACTTTTGAAAACTCGAAACTTTTTGAAACTGAACTGGCTCCTATTATTATTATTTTTCAGCCTGACGCCTGTCGGGTGCGCCAGACCTCCCCATCATTGTTGGCCCATCATTGTTAGCCTATCATCGTTGGCAGCCTCCCTACGGCCGGCCGGTTGGCCACGGGTCAGTGGCGGTCCCCGCCGCGCCCCCTGGGCGTGGATCGGAATTTGCGACCACAGCGCTCAGAAAACTTGTTCTTTACCCGCCCGCGGCGGGTTAGGTTTCATGATGTTGCGCGCATGCAGAGAAAATTGACCACGAGGGGAAGACCATGATCCGCACCGGCGCCGAATACCGCGACTCGCTCCGCGACAGCCGCGAGATCTTCATCAATGGCGAGCGGGTCAAGGACGTCACCACCCATCCCAGCTTCAAGCCGCTGGTCGATATCCGGGCGCGCATCTACGACATGCAGCACGACGCCGCGACCCGCGAGGTGATGACGGTCGAGGGCGAGGGTGGCGAGATCAACGCCATCGGCAACGCCCTGCCCCACACCCAGGACGACTGGTGGGCCAAGCGCCGCGCCACCGACACGGTGATGGAGGAGATCGGCGGCGTCGTCACCCGGGTCGGCGACGAGACCGTGGGCGAGATGTGGTCGCTCTATGACGGCCAGGACGTGCTGAACGAGGTCGACCCGCAATTCGCCCGGAACATCGAGGACCACATCTTCAAGGTGCTGCACACCGACCCGTTCCACGTCTCGGCCAACACCGACCCCAAGGGCGACCGCTCGAAGAAGCCGCAGGACCAGGACCCCGACATGCTGCTGCATGTGGTCAAGGAGACCGACGCGGGCATCGTCGTGCGCGGCGCCAAATACGAGACCGCGGCGGCCTACGCCAACCAGGCCTTCACCAAGCCGACCATCGCCAACTGGGGCAACGAGGCGCTCTCGGATTACGCGGTCGGCTTCATCTGCGACCTCGGCTCGCCCAACATGAAGTTCATCTGCCGCACCGGTTTCGCCGGCCGCGCCCCGGCCGAGGACTACCCGCTGGCCAACCGCTTCGACGAGGTCGATACCCTGGTGATTTTCGACAACGTGCTGATTCCGTGGGAGAACGTGCTGTTCTACCGCCACACCAAGGCGGCAATGTTCATCCGCGCCACCCTGCACCGCTATTCCGCCTTCGCCTTCGTCCAGCGCAATCTCAAGACCGCCGACATGCTGATCGGCGCGGCGCTGTTCAATGTCCGCCAGACAGGCCTCGACAAGCAGCAGGCGGTGCAGGAGAAGCTGGCGCGGCTCGCGGTCTACCGCGAGGGCATCAACGCCCATCTGACCGCCGCCATCGCACTGGCGGAGAAGTCTCCGGCCGGGCTGATGATGCCGAACCAGTCGCTGCTCTACACCGGGCGGGTGCTGGCCTGCTCGCAGATGCACGAGATGATGCACATCGCCCGCGAGCTGTGCGGCGGCCAGATCTGCGTCACCCCCGACAAGGCGGCTTTCGACGCCCCCGAGACCCGGCTCTGGATGGAGAAGTTCTACACCGTCAACGAGGACTGGGTGGCCGATGACCGGCGCAAGCTGCTGGCCTTCGCCCGCGACCTGCTGAATTCCGACTTTGCCGGCCACCGGCTGACCTTCCAGCTCTTCGCCCAGTCGCCACCCTTTGCCCATCTCGCCGCGGTCTACCGCAACTTCGACTGGGACGGGCCGCTGGACTTCGTGAAGAACTCGGCGGACCTCTCCGACCGGGTCATGGGCGAAACCAAGCGCGCGCGCGGTGACGGGGCGGTCAACCGCTGGTTCAGCGGCCGCGAACCGTCGAAGCGCGCGGCGGAATGAACCGGCGCCTCCGGCCTACAGGGATGCCACGCCAATGAACGAACAGTCCGTCAGCGCCGCCACCGACCTGAAACGGATGGCTGACCGGCCTTTCGAGGACGCGGTGGGGATGCCGCCCAGCGTCTACACTTGCGAGGAGTTCCTGGCGCGCGAACTCGACGGCGCCTTCCGCACCGACTGGATCTGTGTCGGGCGCGCCAGTTCGCTGTCCAGCCCCGGCGACTATCTGACCTGCGATATCGCGGGCCAGCCGGTGCTGGTCCTGCGCGACGGCGACGGCGAGATCGGGGCGATGTCGAATGTCTGCCTGCACCGCATGTCGATCCTGCTCGAAGGCACCGGCAACACCCGCACGATCGTCTGCCCCTACCACGCTTGGACCTACAATCTCGACGGCTCGCTCCGGCGCGCGCCCTACATGGATAAATCCACCGGGTTCTGCAAAAAGGACTACCGGCTGCCGACGATCCGCTGCGAGCAGTGGCTCGGCTGGATCTATGTCACGCTGAACCCCGAGGCCGAGCCGGTCGCGGTGCGGCTGGAACCGCTGCGCGCGCTGGTCGAGCATTACGGCATGGAGACCTATGTCGAGACCTTCCGCGAAACCCATGTCTGGGACACCAACTGGAAGGTTCTGGCCGAGAACTTCATGGAGAGCTACCACCTGCCGGTCTGCCACCGCGCGACGGTCGGGCCCTATACCAAGCTCGAAGCGGTGGATTGCCCGCCGGGCCGGCCGGGCTTCAACATCCACTGGTTCACCAAGGAAGCGGACCTGGCCATCGGCAATGCCCACCCCTCGAACACCCGGATGACGGGGGATTGGCGCAAGACCTCGGCCCTGATCTCGATCTACCCCAGCCATCTGATCACCCTGACGCCGGGCTATTTCTGGTATCTGTCACTGCAGCCCAAAGGCGCCGGCCGGGTCCATATGATCTACGGCGGCGGGTTCTCGCCCGAATTCATGGCCGACCCGAAGATCGGGGAGTACAACGAGATCCTGAAAAGCCTCCTCGACAGGGTGAATATCGAGGACCGCGGCTGCACCGAAGCGGTGTATCGGGGCCTCTCGGCCGGTCTGTCGAGGGCCGGCCATCTCTCGCACCTGGAACGGCCGATCTATGACTTCGCCCAATATCTCGCCAGCCGGACCGGATAGGGTCGCGGCCATGCATCCCACCGACCCATCCGACCTGCGGGCGCGCTTCCTCGGCGGCATGAGTCAGGCGGCGGCGACGGTCAATATCGTCACCACCGACGGGCCGGGCGGGCGCGCCGGGGTCACCGTCTCGGCGATGTCCTCGGTCTCCGCCGACACCGCGCGGCCGACTCTGCTGACCTGCGTCCATCACCTGGCCCCGGCGGCGGCGGCGATCCTGGAGAACGCGGTGTTCTGCGTCAACGTGCTGCGCGACGACCAGTCCTACATCTCCGACACCTTCGCCGGCCGCTTCAACGAACAGGTCGCCAACAAGTTCGACTGTGCCCAATGGACCACCCAGGTCACCGGCGCGCCCAGGGTGGTCGACCCGCTGGTCGCCTTCGACTGCCGGTTGGTCTCGCACAACCGCATCGGCACCCATTACGTCTTCTTCGGCGAGGTCGAGGACATTTTTACCGCCGAGCGCGGCTCGCCGCTGATCTACGCCAACCGGGCTTATGGCGCCACCAGCCGGATCGAACCGGCGGGCTCGATCGGCGAGGGCGCGGCGGCGGCCGGGCACAAGCTGTCGATCGCCTGTTTCCACACCTTCGGACCCTTCATCCTGCCCGAACTGATCGCCAAGCTGCACGCCCGCGATGCGGGGCTGGAGCTGACCCTGGTCGAGGGCGATCAGCGCCGGGTGCAGGAGAGCCTGCTGGCCGGCGAGACCGAGGTGGGGCTGCTCTATGACATTGATATTTCGGATGAAATCCAACGCGAGACGCTGACCGAGTTGCACCCTTACGTGTTGCTGGCCGAGGGGCACGAACTGGCGGAAAAGGCCGAACTGACGCCGCAGGACCTGGCCGGGCAGCCGATGGTGCTGCTGAACGCACCGCCCAGCCGGGACTATTTCCTGTCGATCCTGCACGACGCGGGCATCGAGCCCGATGTCGCCTTCCGCTCGACCAGTTTCGAGATGGTGCGCGGCATGGTCGGGCATGGGCTTGGCTACGCCCTGCTGGCGACCAAACCGGCCTCCGGCATGACCTATGACGGCCGCGCGCTGGTCACCCGGCCGCTGCAATCGGGCGCCGCGGCCAGCCGGGTGGTGCTGGTCTATCGCCGGGGCGCCCTTCTCTCCAAACCGGCGGAGGAATTCGCCTGGCTCTGCCGCGACTATTTTGGCATCGATCTCCACTGACGGGAAAATATCCATGGCCCACAAACGCATCCGCCCCTTCAACACCAGCGACACTTATCCGGAGCAGAAGCTCGACAACGACCTCGCCCAGGCGGTGGTGGCGCGGGGCACCATGGTATTCCTGCGCGGCCAGGTGGCGCAGGACCTCGACACCGCGAACAGCGTCGGTCTCGGCGACCCGGCGGCGCAAACCCATCAGGTGATGCACAACATCCGGATGCTGCTGGAGGAGTGCGGCGCCGAGATGGACCACATCTGCCGCATCGTCGTCTACCTCACCGACATCCGCTACCGCGACGCGGTCTACCGGACCATGGGCGGGTATCTGAAAGGCGTGCATCCGGTCTCGACCGGCATCGTGGTGCCGGCGCTGGCGCGGCCCGAATGGGTGGTCGAGATCGAGGCGACCGCTGTGATCCCGGACTAACGGAGGCGCGAATGGCTGTTTTGACCGAGGCGCAGATCGCCGAGTTCCGGCGCGACGGGGTGCTGACCGTCGCGAACGCGGTGACGCCGGAGCATCTGGCGGCTCTGAAGCGCGATTTCGGCGCCTGGGTCGAGGAGAGCCGCGCCCATGACGCCCCTTACGGCGAGGCAATCGACGGCCGCCCGCGCTTCGACGTTCAGCCGGGGCACACGGCTTCCCGTCCGGCGCTGCGCCGGGTGCAGGCGCCAACCGAGGTGTCGGACGCCTATTACGAGGCGATGGCCAGCAGCCGCATGACCGGCATGGTCGCCGACCTGATCGGGCCGGACGTCAAGCTGCACCACACCAAGATCAACTCGAAGCTGCCGGGCAGCGCCACCGAGGTGAAGTGGCACCAGGACTTCCCCTTCACCCCGCATTCCAACTCGGACCTGATCACGGCGCTCTTGATGATCGACGAGGTGACGCCGGAGAACGGCCCGCTGGAGGTCCTGCCCGGCTCGCACAAGGGGCCGATCCACTCGCTCTGGCACGACGGGGTGTTCACCGGCGCGATGGCGCCCGAAATCGAGGCCGAGATGAAGCGCGAGGCGGTGAGCTGCCATGGCCCGGCGGGCTCGGTCTGCCTGATGCACACGCGGCTGGCGCATGGCTCGGCGCCGAACCTCTCCGAGCGGCCGCGGACCCTGTTCATCTGCGTCTATTCGGCAGGCGACGCCATGCCCTGCACCCCCAACCCGGTGCCGACCAAGCACCAGGGCCTGTTCGTGCGCGGCGCGGACCCACACCGGGTGCGGGGCGAGGACTTCACCGTCGAGACGCCGCAATTCCCCAAGACCTCGTTCTTCGCCCAGCAATCCGAAACGGAGCGTGCCGCCTCATGACCTTCTCCATCGTCGCCCGCTGCGCCGGGACCGGCATGTTCGGGGTCGCCGTCGCGTCCTCGTCGCCCGCCGTGGCGGCGCGCTGCGCCTATGCCCGCGCCGGCGTTGGTGCTGTCGCCAGCCAGAACGTCACCGACCCGACGCTGGGACCAAAGACGCTCGATTTGATGGCGCTGGGGGCCAGCGCGCCCGAGGCGATGGCGGTGCTGAAGGCGACCGGGGCGCATATCGGCTACCGCCAGGTGCTGGCGGTCGATGCGGCGGGCCGCGCCGCGATCCACTCCGGCGCCAACGTGCTCGGCACCCATGCCGAGGCGCGGGCCGGGAACGTCGCCAGCGGCGGCAACCTGCTGGCCGGCGAGGGCGTGCCGCAGGCGATCGTCGACGGCTTCCTCGCCGCATCCGGCCATCTCGGCGACCGGCTGATCGCGGCGATGCGCGCCGCCGTTGCCGCCGGGGGCGAGGAGGGGCCGGTGCATTCGGCGGGCCTGAAGCTGGTCGACAAGGTCCCGTGGCCGGTCGCCGACCTGCGCGTCGACTGGACCGAGGGTTGCCCCATCGAAGCGCTGGCTGACCTCTGGGACATCTACAAGCCCCAGCTCGACGCCTATGTGGCGCGGGCGCTCGACCCCTCCACCGCGCCCAGCTACGGTGTCCCCGGGGACGAATAGCGGCGTCAATGCAATAGAGGGGTTCAAGGATGGCTGACGGAACCACAACCCGGCGCGATTCCCGCTACGACATCCTGTTCGAGCCGGTGCGGATCGGCCCAAAAGTGGCGAAGAACCGCTTCTACCAGGTGCCGCACTGCAACGGCATGGGCTATCGCGACCCGACCGCGCTCGCCGCTATGAGGGGCGTCAAGGCCGAGGGCGGCTGGGCGGTGGTCTGCACCGAGGAGGTCGAGATCCACCCCTCGGGCGACCTCACCCCCTATATCGAGGGCCGGCTGTGGGACGACCGCGACATCCCGGCGCTGGCCCGGCAGGCCGAGAAGATCCACGAGCACGGCGCGCTGGCTGGGATCGAGCTGTTCCACACCGGCCTCTTTGCTCCGAATCTCTGGTCGCGCGAGGTGCCGATGGCGCCGACCGCACTGCCGGTAGCGACATCCGCCTATCATCCGGTGCAGGCCCGCGCCATGGACAAGGCCGACATCCGCACCATGCGCCGCTGGCACCGCGACGCGGCACTGCGAGCCGAAAAGGCGGGCTTCGACCTGATCTATCTTTATGCCGGGCACGGGAACACCATCCTCAGCCACTTCCTGTCGCGGCGCACCAACCGGCGCGGCGACGAATACGGCGGCAGCCTGGAGAACCGGGTGCGGCTCATGCGTGAGGTGCTGGAGGACACCAGGGAGGCGATCGGCGAGCGCTGTGCGATACCGCTCCGCATCTCGATGGCGGAACTCGGCGGCCCCGGCGGGCTGGAGCGCGCCGAGGTCGAGGACATGATCGGCCTGCTGGCGGAGGTACCGGACCTGTGGGACGTGTGCCTTGCCACCTGGGAACACGACTCGGTGAGCTCGCGCTTCGGTGAGGAGGGCGGGCAGGAGGCGTTTTTCGTCGACGTCAAGAAGCTGACCACCAAACCGGTGGTCGGGGTCGGCCGCTACACCTCGGTCGACCGCATGGCCGCGCTGGTGCGCAAAGGCGTGCTCGACATGATCGGCGCGGCGCGGCCCTCGATCGCCGACCCGTTCCTACCGAAAAAGCTGGAAGAGGGCCGGCTCGACGACATCCGCGAGTGCATCGGCTGCAATATCTGCGTCGCCGGCGATTTCGTCATGGCGCCGATCCGCTGCACCCAGAACCCGACCATGGGCGAGGAATGGCGCAAGGGCTGGCACCCGGAACGCATTCGCGCCGCCGAGAGCGACAAGCCGGTGCTGATCGTCGGCGCCGGCCCGGCCGGGCTGGAGGCGGCCCACGCGCTGGGCAAGCGCGGCTATGCGGTGACGCTGGCCGAGGCCGGCACGGAACTGGGCGGCCGGGTGCTGGGCGAGAGCCGCCTGCCCGGCCTTGCCGCCTGGATCCGGGTGCGCGACTACCGCAAGCTGCAACTCGACCAGCTGGTCAATGTCGAGGTCTATTTCGACAGCCGCCTCGATGCGGCGGGCATCCTGGAATTCGGCTTCCCGCGCGTGGTCATCGCCACCGGGGCGCATTGGCGCGCCGATGGCGTCGGCCACTGCTGGACCACGCCGCTGCCGATCGCCGAGGGGGCGGAGGTGCTGACTCCGGACGACCTGATGGCGGGCCGCCGGCCCAGGGGCAAGCGCGCCCTCATCTGGGATGACGATCATTACTACATGGGCGGCGTCTTGGCGGAACTGCTGGCGGATGAGGGATACGCGACCACCTACGCCACCCCGGCCACGGAAGCCTCGACCTGGACCCGGGCGACAATGGAACAGCCCTTCATCCAGAAACGCCTGCTGGAGCAGGGTGTCACCATCCTCCCGAACCGCAACCTGGCGTGGATCGAACCCGGCTCGGTGGCACTGGCCTGCACTTATACCGGGCGCGAGGAAACGCTGGAAACGGACGCCGTGGTGCTGGTCACCTCGCGCCAACCCAGCGCCACCCTCGCCCACGATCTGGACCTGCGGCACGGCGACTGGGAGGCGGCGGGGATCGACAGCGTCACCACCATCGGCGACGCCCTGGCCCCGGCGACCATCGCCCATGCGGTCTATGCCGGGCGGCGCTATGCCGAGGAACTGGACGCCGAGCCCCTGCCCGAGGGCACACTGCCCTTCCGCCGCGAAATCGCGGAATTGGCGCCGGAATGAGGCGTCCGCGACTCACCCCACCGGCATCGCCGTCTCGGCCAGCTTGGCCCAGTAGGAGACGCCATAGGGGATTGCCTCGTCGCTGAAGTCGTATTCCGGGTGATGAACCATCTGCGTGTCGCCGTTGCCGAGGAAGATGAAGGCGCCGGGGCGGGCCTCCAGCATGTAGGAAAAATCCTCGCCGCCCAGCAGTGGCGCCATGTCGCGGTCGATCCGGCCTTCGCCGACGACGGCCTCGGCGACATCGGCCGCGAAGGCGGTCTCGGCGTCGTGGTTGACGGTGACCGGATAGCCGGGCTGGAAGTCGAGCTTGACGGTGGCGCCGAAGGCCGCGGTGATGTTCTCGACCATCAGGCGCAGCCGCTGCTCGACCAGTTCGCGGATCTCGGGTTTCAGGGCCCGCACCGTGCCCTTCATGTGCACCGTCTGCGGGATCACGTTGAAGGCGTCGCCGCCGGTATGCAGCGAGGTGATCGACAGCACCGCCGATTCCACCGGGTCGATATTGCGCGCCACCACCGATTGCAGCGCCTGCATCAGTTGCGCCGCGACCAGCGTGGTGTCGATGCAGTTATGCGGCTTGGCCGCATGGCCGCCCTTGCCCTCGATGTCGATGGTGAACTCGTCGGTCGAGGCCATGACCGAGCCCGGGCGGATGGCGAACTGGCCGAGCGGGATGCCCGGGAAGTTGTGCATGCCAAAGACCTGCTGGATACCGAAGCGGTCCATCATGCCGTCCTTGACCATCTCGTGGCCGCCCGCCCCGCCCTCCTCGGCGGGCTGGAAGATCACCACTGCGGTGCCGTCGAAATTTCGCGTTTCCGCCAGATACTTAGCGGCACCGAGCAGCATCGCCGTGTGGCCGTCATGGCCGCAGGCGTGCATTTTTCCCGGTACCTTCGAGGCGTGGGGCAGGCCGGTGGCCTCGTGGATCGGCAGCGCGTCCATGTCGGCGCGCATGCCGATCACCCGGCCCGAGCCGGTCTGGCGGCCCTTGATCACTCCGACGACACCGGTTTTACCAATGTGTTCAACGACTTCGTCGACGCCGAATTCGCGGAGCTTTTCAGCCACTACGCCGGCGGTGCGGTGGACATCGTACTGCAATTCGGGGTTGGCGTGCAGGTCACGGCGCCATTCGGTGATCTCGTCATGGAGGTCGGCGATGCGGTTGATGATGGGCATGGATCGGGCCTTTTCATGAGGAGTGTTTCGGTGGTGCTTTGGTGGTGTTTCGGTGGTGTTTTGGTGGTGTCAATTTCCGAGATGGTCGATCAGCCGGCGCATGAACGCCTCGCCGGCCTGGAGTTGGGCAAGGGTGATGAACTCGTCCGCCTGGTGGGCCTGGTCGATCGAACCGGGGCCGCAGACGCAGACCGAATAGCCGCCCTGGTTCTGGAAGTGCCCGGCCTCGGTGCCGTAGGAGACCGCGTGCGCGCCATTGTCGCCGGTCAGCATCCGGGCCAGCCGCTCGGCCTCGCCGTCGGTTTCCTGGCGGCAACCGGGCGCGCAGAGCCGGACGTCGATCGAGATGCCGGTGTCGGGGTGCACAGCGCGCATATCCGCCTCGACGCGGGCACATTCGGCGCGATAACGCGCCAGCCAGTCGTCGCCGCTTTCATCCGGCAGGCAGCGGATGTCGCTGGTAAACCAGCAATCCTTGGCGGTGATGTTTCCCGCAGTGCCACCCTGGATCATCCCATTGTGGAGCGTGGTGTAGGGCGGCGCGAACAGCGCTCCGGGGGCGTCCGCCCCCAGCGCTTGCGCCGCGGCGCGGTTCTCCTCCATCCGCTCGGCGTGCCAGTTGATCAGGCGGGCGGCGTTCATCACCGCCGAGACGCCGGTATGGACCAGGCTGGAATGGACCTCGTGGCCGCGCAGCCGGGTGTTCAGGCTGCACCCGCCCTTGTGCTGGGTCACCACCTGCATCGAGGTCGGCTCGCCCACGAACACTGCCGCCGCCGGGGGCAGGGTCTCGCGCATCGCCGCGATCAGCGAGGGAACGCCGCGATGGCCGACCTCCTCGTCGTAGGACAGCGCGATCTGGACCGGGCGCTTCAGGCCGGCCTTCAGCATCTCCGGCACCAGGGCCAGGCCGAGCGCGTCGAACCCCTTCATGTCGCAGGTGCCGCGGCCATGGAGCCTGCCGTCGCGCTCGACCACCCGGAACGGGTCGCTGGTCCAGTTCTGCCCGTCGACCGGCACCACGTCGGTATGGCCGGACAGCACCACGCCCCCCGGCACCGATGGGCCGATCTGGGCGTAGAGATTGGCCTTGGCGCCGTCCGCGTTATGCACCAGCCGGCTCTCGACCCCGTGGCCGGCGAGATAATCCTGCACGAAGGCGATCAGATCGAGATTGGACTCCCGCGAGACGGTCGGAAAGGCGACCAGCCGTTCCAGCATCTCGCGTGCATTCAGATGCTCCGCCATGCTCGTGTTCGCCTCCTATTTCGTTGGCGGGAATCCTGACGCGGATTTCGGAAAGGTCAAGCGGCCACGGTGCCGGTAGCGGATCAGTTTGAATTTTCCGAGCTGCGCTTTTTGTAGCGACCACGCGAGCCAGGCTTCGGCGGGGGTTCTGGCGTCAAGCTTGTTCATGCACGATATGCAGATTGACATCCGCAAAATGCAAGATATATATCTGCATAACGCAGATATGAAATAGGATATCTAGCATGATCTTCGCGGAGCCAAAGCTTAAATCGGATGACGAGCGCGTGCTTGATATGATCAGGAATCAACGGGCACGACTAAGCAGTTGGACTCAATCGGTTCCACGACGTTGGTTCGGGTCACTCCGGCGCAACACATTCGCCCGGGCTATCCAAGGCTCAAATACCATCGAAGGTTACCACGCGACCTTGGATGAGGTCATCGCGGCTGTTGAAGACGAGCCCCCGCTGGGCGAAAGAACCGAAACATGGTTGGCAATCAGCGGTTATCGCGATGCATTGACATACGTGCTGCAAGCCAGCGAAGACCCGTTCTTTGAGTTTAGCAAGCAATACCTTAAAAGCCTGCACTTCATGATGGTGGGTTTTGACCTAAGCGCCTTCCCAGGTCGCTGGCGCCCGGGGACGGTGTATGTTGTGAACAAAGCCACCGGCGACACTGTATACGATGCCCCGGATGTTGAATTGGTTGACCCGCTTATCCAAGAGCTTATTGCTTACTTGGCAGAGCCAGCGGAGAAATCATCAATTGTAACTGCGGGTATGGCTCACCTGAATCTTACGATGATCCACCCATTCAAGGATGGGAATGGGCGCATGGCACGGGCTTTGCAGACGTTGATGCTTGCAAAAGAAGGGCATGTGCATCCTATCTTTTCAAGCGTCGAAGAGTGGCTTGGCCGGAACACAGAGGATTACTATGCTGTGTTGTCACAGGTCGGTCAGGGATCATGGAACCCGAAGAACGATGCATTGCCGTGGATTCGGTTTTGCCTCAAGGCTCACTATCAACAAGCAGCGACAATGATTCGGCGATTTGATGAGTACAATGACCTATTCGAGATAATCAAAGACATTATAGAAGCGCACAAATTGAACGAAAGAATGTCTCTACCGTTGTTTGATTGCGCGCTTGGCCTGAGAATGACAAATACCCGCTATCAAAAGGATGCTGATGTCACGCAATATGTTGCGGGACGAGACCTAAAGCAGTTGGCAGACCTGGAATTGATTACACCGCACGGCGAGAAACGCGGTCGGTATTACGTTGCTAATGACACCCTTAAAGCCGCCAGAAGCAAAGTCCGGCGCACGAAGAAAGTGGGCGATCCCTATGAATTGTTGGCTGAACGAATGTCAGAGCCGACACTGCCGGGCCTCTGATCCATTGCTAGTTTCCTCCTAAGCTCTTCCAGCTATTTTTTCATTCTTCGTGGCGTGAATCCTGATGCGGTTTGCCCGCAGGTCAAGCTGTCGTCGCGTCGACCGGGATTTTTTTTCGGATCAAAGATCACAAACTTGTTGTTGCGGCCCCCGATGGGATCGGTGTCATATGGGGGTTCGACCGTTGGAAACATGGGGAAACAGGCGCGTGGACACGCCGGCCATCAGCGAGACGGCTCCGCCAGTCCTCGAGGTCGAGGGGCTGAAGACCGTCTTCCATACCCAGGACGGCACCATCCACGCGGTCAACGGGGTCAGCTTCCACTTGCGCGCGGGCGAATTGGTCGGGGTCGTCGGCGAGAGCGGCTCGGGCAAGAGCGTCACCATGATGTCGCTGATGAAGCTGCTGCCGGAGCCGCCGGCCGAGATCGTCGCCGGCACCGTCCTGCTCGAGGGGCGCGACCTGTTGCGCCTCGCCCCGGCCGATCTGCGCCGGGTGCGCGGGGCCGAGGTCGGCTTCGTGTTCCAGGACCCGATGACCTCGCTGAACCCGGTCTTCAACATCGGCTTCCAGCTCATGGAGCCGTTGCGCGAGCACCTCGGGCTGAACCGGGCGCAGGCCCGCGCCCGGGCCATCGAACTGCTCGACCTGGTCGGCATCCCGGCGCCCGGGGACCGGCTCGGCGACTACCCGCACCAGTTCTCCGGCGGCATGCGCCAGCGGGTGATGATCGCCATCGCGCTGGCCTGCGACCCCAAGGTGCTGATCGCCGACGAGCCGACCACGGCGCTGGACGTCACCATCCAGGCGCAGATCATCGAGCTGGTGAAGAAGCTGCGCCAGGAGCTGGGCATGGGGATCATCTGGATCACCCACGACCTCGGCGTCGTCGCCGGCATCGCCGACCGGGTGATGGTGATGTATGGCGGGCTGGTGGTCGAGCACGCGCCGGTGGCGGAACTCTACGCCCGGCCGCTGCATCCCTATACCAGGGCGCTGCTGGAGACCCTGCCCAGCCTCGACGGCACCCGGCCCGAGCGGCTGCGCTCGATCGGCGGCCAGCCGCCGCACATGACCGCGGCGCCCACATCGTGCCCGTTCGCCGCGCGCTGCGCCCATGTCCACGACCGCTGCCATGCCGAGAACCCGCCGCTGGTGGCGGTGGCCGAGGGCCACGATGTCGCCTGCTGGTGGAGTCCGGACGAGGAGGGCGCGCGCCATGACGCCTGAGACCGCCACCCTGGAGCGCCCGGCGCAGGACGCCGAGGTGTTGGTGAGCGTCGAGAACCTCAGCATGCATTTCCCGGTCTACAAGGGCATCCTGCGGCGCCAGGTCGGGGTCATCAAGGCGGTCGACGGCATCAGCTTCGACATCCGCCGCGGCGAGACCCTGGGGCTGGTCGGCGAATCCGGTTGCGGCAAGACCACGGCGGGCCGGGCCATCCTGCGCCTCTACGAGGCCACCGGCGGGCGCATCCTGTTCGGCGGCCACGACATCGCGGCGCTGAGCGGCAGGGAACTGCGGCGCCTCCGGCCGCGGATGCAGATGATCTTCCAGGACCCGCAGGCCTGCCTGAACCCGCGCATGACGGTGAGCTCGATCATCGCCGAGCCGCTCGACGAACACCGCGTCGCCACCGGCGCGGCCAAGCAGCAACGGGTGCGCGAACTGCTCGACGCCGTCGGCATGAACCCGCGCTTCGCCAACCGCTATCCGCACGAGTTCTCCGGCGGCCAGCGCCAGCGCATCGGCATCGCCCGGGCGCTCGCGCTCGAACCGGAGTTCATCGTCTGCGACGAGCCGATCGCGGCCCTCGATGTCTCGATCCAGGCCCAGGTGGTGAACCTGCTTGAGGACCTGCAGGAAAAGCTGGGGCTGACCTATCTTTTCATCAGCCACGACCTTTCCATGGTGCGCCACATCGCCGACCGGGTGGCGGTGATGTATCTCGGCAAGGTGGTCGAACTGGCGTCGCGCGACGTGCTCTATTCCGACCCCAAGCACCCCTATACCAAGGCGCTGCTGTCGGCGGTGCCGATCCCCAACCCGGCGGTCGAGAAGCAACGGGCGCGGATCATCCTGACCGGCGATGTGCCGAGCCCGGCGAACCCGCCCGCGGGCTGCGTGTTCTGCACCCGCTGCCCGGTGGCGGTGGACAAATGCCACTCGATCGAGCCAGAGTGGAGAGAGCTGGAGGGCGGGCGCCAGGTCGCCTGCCATCTGGCGGAGTGAACGGCAATGGCGAACATACTGTCCGGAGCAGGCATTGCCGTGAGGTCAGCCACGCAAAGGCTCTTTGCGCACGGCTGGCGCTGTGTACCATTCCGGCAGGCCCTCCTGACCCGAGGGTCGCCGGCGAGTTCCATAAAACAGGGAGAAGAACAATGCTGACATCGAGAAAACTTCTTATGACCGCGGCGGCCGCCGCCCTGCTCGCCACGCCGGCGCTGGCCCAGCGCGGCGCGGACGGGCAGCTCAACATCCTCTACTGGCAGGCGCCGTCGATCCAGAACCCCTATCTCTCGGGCGGCACCAAGGACATCGAAAGCTCGTCGCTGGTGCTCGAGCCGCTGGCCTATTACAACGAGACCGGCGCCATGGTCCCGGCGCTGGCCGCCGAGATCCCGACGGTCGAGAACGGCGGCGTCTCCGCCGACCTGACCTCGATCACCTGGAAGCTGAAGTCGGGCGTGGTCTGGTCGGACGGCAGCGCCTTCACCTCGGCCGACGTGGTGTTCTCGGGCGATTACTGCATGCATCCCGAGGGTGGCTGCAACGCCAGCACGAACTTCACCGACGTGGCCTCGATCGAGGCGATCGACGAGCTGACGGTCAAGATCACCTTCGGCGTCGCCAAGCCGTTCCCCTACGGCCCCTTCGTCGGCACCACCGTGCCGATCATCCAGAAGGCGCAGTTCGAGAACTGCATGGGCGCCAAGGCGCCGGAATGCACCGAGCAGAACTTCGGACCGATCGGCACCGGCCCGTTCAAGGTGACCGAGTTCAAGGCCAATGACGTGGTGCTCTACGACATGAACGAGAGCTACCGCGAGGAGGGCAAGCCGCACTTCTCGAACATCCTGTTCAAGGGCGGCGGCGACGCGGCGAGCGCCGCGCGCTCGGTGCTCGAGACCGGCGAGTTCGACTATGCCTGGAACCTCCAGGTCGAGCCCGAGATCCTGACCCAGATGGTCGCGGCCGGCAAGGGCATCGTGGTCACCGCCTTCGGCACCTCGGTCGAGCGGATCATGGTTCAGAGCACCAATCCTGACTCGGCTCTCGGCGACGAGCGCGGCACCGTCAAGCATCCGCACCCGTTCCTGACCGATGCAGCGGTGCGCAAGGCGTTGAGCCTGGCCATCGACCGGCAGATTCTGGTCGATGCCGGTTACGGCGCCGCCGGGCAGGTCACCTGCAACGTGCTGCCGGCGCCGGCGGTCTACGCCTCGACCGCCAACGACTGGTGCAAGACCCAGGACATCGCCGGGGCGAACAAGCTGCTGGACGATGCGGGCTGGGTCCGCGGCTCCGACGGGGTGCGCGCCAAGGACGGGGTTCGTCTTTCGCTGCTCTACCAGACCTCGACCAACTCGGTTCGTCAGGGCACTCAGGCCCTGCTCAAGCAGATGTGGGGCGAGATCGGCATCGAGACCGAGCTGAAGAACATCTCCGCCTCGGTCTTCTTCGGCGGCGACCAGTCCAGCCCGGACACCTTCCAGAAGTTCTTCTCCGACATCGAGATGTACACCAACAACTTCGATGGCACCGACCCGGAGAAGTACATGAACAGCTGGACCTGCAAGGAGATCCCGTCGCCGGCGAACCAGTGGCTTGGCAACAACATGCCGCGGTTCTGCGACCCGGCCTATGACGCGCTTGCGGTGGAACTGTCCACCACCGCGTCGCTGGAGAAACGCGCCGAGTTGGCCAAGAAGATGAACGACATGCTGATGGAGTATGGCGCCATCATCCCGCTGATCCATCGTGGCGGCGTCTCGGCCCATGCGGTCACGCTCGGCGGCGTCAAGATGAACGAGTGGGACAGCGAGCTCTGGAACGTCAAGGACTGGCACCGCATCAACCCGTCCTGAGCCTCAAGTCCAACGGCCCGCGGAGCGATCCGCGGGCCGTCCGCCCTGACCCCGGGCCCTAGATTTGGGATAGCGGTATGTTCAGATACACGATCAGGCGGCTGCTGTTCGCGATCCCGACCCTGATCGCGATCAGCTTCATCATCTTCGCGCTGCTCGACCTCGCCCCCGGGGATCCGACCGCCAATCTTCCGCTGACCATCGACGCCAAGACCCGCGAGCAGATCCGCATCAGCCTGGGCCTGGGTGAGCCGTTCCACATCCGCTATATCGCCTGGCTCAACCAGTTCTTCGTCAACGAGCCGTTGAACATCGTGGAACAATGGTTCGGGATCGAGTTCAGCGGCAGTGCCGAGCGGCTGCGCATCCGCTCCTGGTCGACCCGTTCGCCGGTCGTCGACCTGATCATCGAGCGCACGCCGCAGACCCTGTGGGTCGTCGGCATGTCCTATGTGGTCGGCATCCTGATCGCGATCCCGATCGGGGTGATCTCGGCCTACCGGCAGTATTCCTGGATCGACCAGGCGGGCACGCTGTTCTCGATGATCGGGTTCTCGGTGCCGACCTTCTTCACCGGCCTGGTGCTGATCGTGATCTTCAGTGTCAACCTGCAATGGCTGCCGATGATCTACGACACCACCCACAAGGTGACCGACTGGTCCAGCTTCCTCTTCCAGGTCCGCCAGATGGCCATGCCGGTCATGGTGCTGGCGCTGTTCAATGCGGCGCAGATCAGCCGCTTCATGCGCTCCTCGATGCTCGACAACCTCAACCAGGACTATGTGCGCACCGCGCGCGCCAAGGGCATGAAGGAGCACGTGGTGGTGCTGGTCCATGTGCTGCGCAACAGCCTGATCCCGGTGGTCACGGTGATCGCGCTCGGCGTGCCGCAGATCTTCGGCGGCGCCATCATCACCGAGCAGATCTTCCGGGTGAACGGGCTCGGCGCGCTGCTGATCGGCGGGATCGAGGCGGCCGACATTCCCCTGGTGCAGACCCTGACCTTCATCTTCGCGGTGCTGATCGTGGGCTTCAACCTGATCGCCGATCTCGTCTACGGCATCCTGGACCCGAGGATCCGCTATGACTGACGCCCCAACGTCCAACAACACAGGGCCCGACACGGACATGGAGGCGCTGAAGCCTCACCGCTCGCTCTGGTACGACGTCTGGGCACAGTTCCGCACCCACCGGGGCGCGCTGGCCGGGGCCGCCGTCTTCGCGCTGATCCTGCTGGCGGTCGGCGTCGGGCCTTATCTCCACACCGTCGACCCGACCTATCTGGACTACCGGTCGAAGAACATGGACCCGAACTGGGCGCACCCTTTCGGCACCGACAATCTGGGGCGGGACATGCTGGCGCAGGTGCTGGCTGGCGGACGCGTCAGCTTGGCGGTCGGCTTCACCGCGATGGGGCTTTCGCTCCTGGTCGGCGTCCTGATCGGCGTGCTGGCCGGGTTTTTCCGCTGGCTCGACGGGCCGCTGATGCGGCTGACCGACCTCTTTCTGGCACTGCCGCTGCTGCCGTTGCTGCTGGTCATCATCATGCTGTTCCGCGACACCCTTCGCCGCGCCTTCGGGCCCGAGACCGGCATCTTCCTGCTGATCGTCTTCGTCATCGGCATCACCAGCTGGATGCAGACGGCGCGGATCGTGCGCGGCGACGTGCTGGCGCTGAAGGAGCGCGAATTCGTGCTGGCGGCGCGCTCGATCGGGACCCGCGAGCGCCGGGTGATCACCCGGCACATCCTGCCGAACGTCTTGAGCCCGGTCATGGTGTCGGCGACCCTCGGGCTGGCCAACGCGATCATCACCGAATCCGCGCTCTCCTTCCTCGGCCTCGGTTTCCCGTCCGATTTCCCGACCTGGGGCCGGCTGCTGTTCGACGGCAAGGACTTCCTCACGCTGACACCCTCGCGGGTGATCTGGCCCGGGCTGGCGATCTCGCTCACCGTGCTCAGCGTCAACTTCATGGGCGACGGGTTGCGCGACGCGCTGGATCCGCGGATTCGCGGCCGCTGAGGGCGTGCAATCATTCACGGCCCCCCTCCCTAACCCCACGGGGGAGAGGGGACTGCGCCGCGCGTGTTGCGGGGGGCTGGCCTTCCATGTGCGGCCTGTTCCCTCTCCCCTCTGGGGGGAGGGTTAGGGAGGGGGTACGTATCAGCCGTCACCCACCTTCAGATGCTGCGCGAAGACCGGGATCGCCTGGTCGATGGTGCGTGACTGATCCAGCGTCTCGCGGGTCTCGGTGGCAAACGGGGTGCGGTCGAGGACGCGGCAGATCTCCGCCGCGCCGTCGTGGAACCCGGTGGTGACGCCGGCGGCGGCAAGGGTTGCGGCGATCTCCTCCATCTCGCCGATCCAGCGCCCGGCATCGGCGGGGATCCTCGGCACCCGGCCCTGCATCGCCTGCAGCGCGGCGGGCTGGCTGTCGGCGTATTCGGCCACCGCCTCGTCATAGACGCCCAGTTGCCAAGCCGCCAGCAGCATCGCGGTGTGCAGCGTCATGGTGCCCTTGGTCAGCCCGGCATAGACCATCTTCAGGGCCGAGGCGCGGCCGATCTCGGGCCCCAACGGCAGCACCTGGATGCCCTTGCCGTCGAGCCGCTCCATCGCGCCCGTGTCGGGGCCCGAGACATGAAACCGGGTCGGCTTGCCCTTGCCGGGGGCGACCCCGATGATGCCGCAGTCGATGAACGGCGCACCGGCGGCGGTGATGATCCCGCCCACCTCGCGCGCGGTCATCGGCGAGACCGCGTTGCAGTCCACATAGAGCGGACGCACTCCGGTGGCGGTCATCGCGGCGGCCACCGCCCCGGCCTGGGCGACGGCGGCCTCCGGCGGCAGGATCGAGAGGATCAGGTCGGCCTCGGCGACCAGCGCCTCCAGGCTGCCGGCATCGCGCATCCCCGCCGCCGCGGCCAGCCCGCGGGTCCGCTCGCTGCGGCCCGCGAGGCAGGTCAGCACGTCGTGCCCATGCCGGCGCAGCGCCCGGCCGACCCCGTGGCCCATGTCGCCCGGCATCAGGATGGCTATGCGGTCCATGTGGTTTTTCCTTTGTGTCGCCGCCTCCCACCCCGTCTCCCCGCCCAACCACCGATGGTACCCCATGAATCATTGGGGCATGATCGGTGGTTGGGCGGGGAGGCGGGGTGGGAGGCGGAACCCTCAATAACCGATCGCGCAGCCGTCCTTGCGCGGGTCGGAGCCGCCGGTCAGCACGCCCTCGTCCCAGTCGATCCAGATCGCCTGGCTGCCGCCGATCGGCTTGGGCGGTGGTGTGACCCGGTGGCCCATCGCCGCGAGTTCGTCGCGGATCGCCTCCGGCACGGCGGATTCGATGTCCACATTGCCCTCGAAGGGATTGGGGAAGAACCGCGGCGCATCCTGCGCCTCCTGAATGTCGAGGCCGTAATCGAAGAACCGGGTCAGGAACTGCATGTGGCC
>Ga0209980_10000556_pt1 | contig 20316 bp, 20 predicted proteins | sample CR02metaG_FD_183611 | JGI IMG/M metagenome (GOLD analysis project Ga0209980, IMG submission 183611) | Deep subsurface microbial communities from Mariana Trench to uncover new lineages of life (NeLLi) - CR02 metaG (SPAdes) (version 2) | ecosystem: Environmental > Aquatic > Marine > Ocean trench...
CCATTCAGGCGCTTGGTGGTAACGGCTATACCAACGAGTACCCGGCGGGGCGCCTGTTACGAGATGCTAAACTTTATGAGATTGGTGCGGGAACCAGTGAGGTTCGCCGGATGCTGATTGGTCGTGAGCTGTTCGACGCAAGTGCATGAGCTGACACAGTCATGACGGCAACAACCCTTTTGGGGTTGAACCTGGTATTTGTTGGGAGATTTGCGGGTGAGCTTGGTGGCAAAGTTTTGGGTTTTCGTGGCGGCGTTGGGTGTACTCACGCTGGTAACGGCATCCGTCCATGGGGAGGTCGTTCCGCCAGGTACCGACGCAGAGATTCGCGAACGGCTGCAACCCTTTGGTCGTCTTTGTCGAACGGGCGATGAGTGCGGCGGAGCGGGAACCGCACGGGCCGGCTCCGGAACGATGACCGGCGAACAGGTATACAACCAGTTCTGTTTTGCTTGCCATTCCACGGGTGTCAGCGAGTCACCGCTGTTTGGCGATGCACAAGCCTGGGCACCGCGGATCGCCAAAGGCGTGGACGCTCTCTGGGAGAGCACGGCCAACGGGCTCGGCCTGATGCCAATGCGCGGCACCTGCATGAACTGTTCCGACGATGAACTCCGGGAAGCTATGGACTATGTCACCGGTCAGGCGCAATAAGAAAAAAGTTTGGGGTCAGTCAGCGCGCGGCCAGTCCCAAGCCGTTTTCCCAATCCAGGGTTCGATAAGAGAGTGCCTCTGCAATGTGGGTAGAATCGATACCCTCCTGCGCTTCCAGATCGGCGACCGTGCGTGCGACTTTGATGATGCGGTGAAAACTGCGAGCGGATAGCTGGTAGCGGTCGGTCGCTCGGCTGAGCAACCTCTTGCAAGCAACGTTCAAATCGGCAGCCCTGGCAAGATCCGCGGCATGAAGGTCTGCGTTCAACTTTCCCTGACGTTTGTGTTGTGCGGCGCGAGCATCACAGATCATGGAAATGGCGCCAGCAGGTGATTGCTGTGGCGACTCTGGCTTGTTTAACAACATTGATTTGGGCAGTTGAGGCACGGCTACATGGAGATCGATTCGATCGAGTAGTGGCCCGGAGATACGCGCCTGATAACGCCGCACCTGATCGGGCGAGCAGCGGCATGTGTGCTGAGTGCACACCTTTCCAGCGGGGCAAGGATTCATTGCGGCAATGAACTGGAAGCTTGCTGGAAATGTCGCTCGTGAATTAACCCGGGCGATGCTCACCTGCTGTGATTCCAGGGGTTCGCGCAGCAGGTTCAGGACGCTCGGTTTGAAGTGCGGCAACTCGTCGAGGAACAGTACACCCCGATGAGCAAGCGAGATCTCGCCGGGACGTATCTGTCCACCACCTCCCACCAGTGCAGGAGCGGAAGCGGAGTGGTGCGGATCTCGAAACGGTGGTGTACATAGATTCGGCAACGGCAACCCGGCAGCGGAGTAGACCATAGCTACCTCCATTGCCGCCTCATCGGTCAGGTCCGGTAACAACCCCACGAAGCGCCGCGCCAGCATCGTTTTACCCGTGCCGGGGGGGCCTACCATGAGCAGGTGATGGCCACCAGCCGCAGCAATGACCAAGGCGCGTTTTGCCGCCTGTTGACCGAGCACATCGTGCAGTGACTCCGTCGCCTGACGGGGAGGTTTAGGTAACACACAGGTGTTGATTGGTTGTTTGCAGTCAGGATCGCGTAACAATCCTACGACATCCAAGAGGTGTCGCATGGGAATCATGTTGCTCTTGCTGACAATACTCGCTTCAGCCGCGTTGGCGGCCGGTACGATCAGCTTCTTATTCCCGTCAATGGACAAAACAGCGCAGAGACATCCGCGAGTTGCACGCAGTTCGCCGTAGAGGCTGAGCTCTCCGAGGAATTCGTAGCTGGCCACGCGCGCCTGAGGCACTTGATCCGTGGCACACAGGATGCTGATGGCTATAGCGAGATCGAAGCGCGCACCTTCTTTGACCAGATCGGCCGGTGCTAGATTGACAACCACCCGCCCCGTGGGAAAAATTAACCCGCAATTCTGAATGGCAGACTTTACTCGATCGCGCGCTTCGCGCACGGAGGTTTCCGGCAACCCAACCAGGGTGACACCGGGAAGCCCACCCGGTAGATGAGTTTCCACGGTGATCTGGGGTGTTTCCATGCCTTTCTGAGCGCGGGTCAGCGCGCGGCTGGCGGTTTGTGGGTGAGTCAAGGGTTAAAGGCGTTCGAGTTTAGCCATACGCTGCTCGAGATCTGCGATCGTATTCTTTAGTTGCTCGATGCTGGCGATATGCCCTTCGAGTTCGCGTTTCGAGACAAGCTGAAATTGCTCGAAGAATCCTTCGAGTGATGCGTTCAGGCGTTCCATGAGGGGTTCAGGGGTCAAGCCACCCAGAACGTCGCGAATCCGCGCCATGAGGGTCTCTGCAGGTTGTCCGTTTTCCATCGCTCCTCTCTTAAAGAAATGCCGCCATGAAACTCATGGTACGTGGGCCCGAGTCAGGCACAAGTTTAAAAAGTGATACGAGTCGTGAGAGATCACCATTGCTCAATCCGCCTGGATGGCACCGGGCTGGTACGGCGAACATGCTCGCCCCCTAATTGTGCGCACCAAGCACCGTTTGTGTGCGCTCGAATCTGAACTGTGCTGGAGGCCTTTGCTAAGGGTCTGATATGTAAACCAATTCTAGCTTGGCACGGAATGTGCTGTATTGGTCTACAGACGGGGTAGATGGACGGGTCGGTGGGTGTGGATGGGCTCACTAAGTCCTCGCGGCGCCGAGGCGTGACCGGTCTGATTAACGACATGAGCAACGTGCTGAATGCGAGGACAAGCGCCTGATAAGAGATTGAGGAAGATATTGTCTGCACTACTTTTTCCCATACACGCTTTGCGATAACAGCTTCGTCTTAGCTATCGAAAACCATGTAATTAGGCGAGAATCAAAGGTGCACGGATCTTCCACATCAGCTCTCCAGGCAGAAGGCAGCGGCCTTCGCGTGGGGAGACAAGTGCGCCCTCGATTCAATAGGAGAAAAACACATGAAACTAATAACAGCCATCATCAAGCCCTTCAAGTTGGACGATGTCCGCGAAGCGCTCTCGGAGGTTGGCGTACAAGGAATGACGGTGATCGAAGTCAAAGGCTTTGGACGCCAGAAAGGGCATACAGAGCTTTACCGCGGAGCTGAATACGTCGTGGACTTCCTGCCTAAAGTTAAGGTCGAGGTAGCCGTGGATGACGGCATGCTGGATCAGGTTCTGGAAGCCATCACCAAAGCTGCCAACACCGGCAAGGTTGGTGACGGCAAGATTTTTGTCGCCTCGCTCGAAGAAGTCGTACGAATTCGTACCGGCGAGACAGGGGCTGACGCCGTATAACGGCGCAGCATACAGGAGTAAAGATTGTGGAAGATCTGATTCAAACTAACTAAGCCCTGGATACGTTCTATTTTCTGATGATGGGCGTCCTGGTCATGTTTATGGCGCCAGGTTTTGCCATGCTCGAAGCGGGCATGGTACGCGCTAAGAATACGTCCGAAATTCTCAGCCGATCTCACCATGGCGTTAAATGGCGCCTTGGCGGGCCTAGTATCAATCACAGCCGAACCGCTTGCCGGTAGTGCCGAATTGTCCGTATTCATCGGTGCGGTTGGTGGTGTGTTGGTTGTATTCTCGATCATTGCGCTCGACAAGATCAGGATCGATGACCCGGTCGGCGCAATCTCGGTTCACGGTGCGGCGGGTATCTGGGGTTTGCTGGCGGTCGGCATCAGCCAGGGCGATTTTTTTGGACTGCTGGGTCCGCAACTGCTTGGCATCGCTGTAATTTTCGCATGGACCTTTGGCGCGAGCTTGGTGGTCTGGTATCTGTTGAAGCTGGCCATGGGCATTCGTATCTCCGAGGAAGAGGAATACGAAGGTGCCGACCTTTCCGAATGTGGCGTTGAAGCCTATCCGGAGTTTGCCAAGATGAGCTGATCCACCAGCGATGGTGAAAAAAAGGGGCGCTTTTAAGCGCCCCTTTTTTTGAGTCCTTCTTGAATCGGCGTTAAGTAAACAACCTCGGATGCGGAAAAAAAGAAAAGTGAACGAAAGGCACCTCCAAACAACAATCTCGCTTGCCAATCACTTGCTGTGTTCTATACATACCTCAACTACACAACAATCACCTGAAGTTATCCTCAATGGCAAAAGCTGCGCCCAAGTCCACCGACAAGACCCCTGATGTACACAGCGTCGAAGCACGGGAACCTGCTCGATCCGAAATCGCCTCGGACGTTGAAAAATTTCTTAACCAGGGTGGAGAGATTGAAGAAGTACCACGCAACTTCCGCGCGGATCCACCGCGCCGGCCCGAAAATAACTATGGGCGAGGATCCATCTGACCATTATTCCCCGGAATTCATACTAAAGGTGAATTCCTGCTGACGCCCATGGTGCATCCATGCACGGGCTAGACAAATTCAAGTCGGTCGTTACTCGGGCTACAATGGCGCGTTCATACCAGTGTCGGTGCCAATGCAATACGTAAGTACCCGAGGGAAGACGCCTCCCATGGGCTTCCAGGATGCCGTATTGACGGGTCTTGCCCCGGATGGTGGCTTACTCGTACCCGCGACCATTCCAGATGTCACGCCAATGCTCGCCTCTTGGCAGGGGTTATCGTTTGTTGAGCTCGCTCGGGAAATTGCGCTTCTGTTTGTCGACGACATTCCGCGCGAAGATCTAGAGCGGCTCATCACAGATGCGTATGCGAATTTCAGCCACCCCGAGATCGCTCCCCTGAAAAAGGTTGGCAACGTGACGGTTATGGAACTCTTTCACGGTCCCACACTCGCGTTCAAAGACGTCGCTCTGCAGTTACTCGGTCAGATCTTCGAATACATCCTGGCGCATGAAAACAAACACCTGAACATCCTGGCAGCGACCAGTGGCGATACCGGTAGTGCTGCGATTGCGGGCGTGCGGGGTCTTCCGCAAATCGACATCTTCGTCATGTATCCCCGTGGTCGCGTGAGCCCTCTGCAAGAGCTGCAGATGACGACCGAGGTAGCGGCCAACGTCCATTGTCTGGCCGTGGAGGGCAGCTTCGACGACTGCCAGAATCTGATGAAGACGATTTTTGAGGATCTTGCCTTCAAAGAGAAATACGCGTTGGGTGCCGCCAATTCGGTGAACTGGGCAAGGGTGCTGGCTCAGATCGTTTATTACGGTTATGCAAGCCTGAAGTTAGGTGGTGAACGACCGGTGTCGTTTTGTGTGCCAACGGGTAACTTCGGTAATGTCTTTGCGGGATTCACCGCCAAACGTATGGGTTTTCCAATCGAACGACTCATCCTCGCCACCAACGAGAATGACATTCTGGCGAAGTTCTTCGATAGTGGGGTCTACGAGCGTGGTGAAGTGCGTTATACGGTCACCCCGGCTATGGACATCCAGGTGGCGAGTAACTTCGAGCGCTTCCTTTATTATCATATGGACTGCGATCCTGTCGCGTTAGGTGAGTTCATGGCAGATTTTGCGCGCAGTGGCCGCGCCGAGTTAGCGGCGCCATTACATACCGACGATTTTCTGGCGACCGCAGTGAGTGTGGACGATACGCTTTCAGCAATACGGACGGTCTATGAGACGAGTGGTTATGTGGCGGATCCCCACACTGCGATCGGTCTCGCTGCGGCAGAGCGTTTTGCACTCGAGGGTCCGCTGGTTTGCCTGGCGACAGCGCACCCGGCCAAGTTTCCCGACGCTGTGAATAAAGCCGTTGGTGAGGATGTTGCGCGCCACCCGACGCTCGACAGCCTGTGTGACCGGGAGAGCCGTACCACCAACATTCCAGCGGATATCGACGCCATCAAGGATGTGATTCGACGCCTGGGACACTGAAGCGTCGCCATGTGGGAGGAAGGTGCGTTTAAGGTGTTTGTTCGATAGCTACCACAGACGCGGGAACATCGCTTATACGGCTTACTGTGGCGCTCGGGTTTATTGTGTCGGGCATAAGCGGCTGGTCTTTCAAGTTGACCCAGATCGTGTGCATACCGACTGTAGCGGCTCCCTGAATGTCGTCGATCAAGTGGTCTCCCACGTGGATGGCCTCCACTGCCAGTGCGTCGGCGCGGTTGAGCGCATTGATGAACATGTCGGGCGCCGGTTTGCCGACACCAACGTCTGCCGAAGAGACGCCGAAGGAGAAGAATCGGTCGAGCTGCAGTTTCCTGAAGTCGGCGTTGCCGTTCGTGAGCGCACCGAGCAAGTAGTTTTCCGCGAGCGTTGCCAGAGTTTCCAGCGCACCCTCGAAGTATTCCACCCGGTGGCGAGCCTCGTAAAATTCGGCGAAGGCAGCGTCCGCCCGCGTGCCTGCTTCGATGCGCCCATAGCCGCACTGGCGTATGGCTTGATAGATGACTTCGCGACGGAGCTTGGAGAGATCGTGAACCAGGTTGGGTTGTTCCGCTAACACAGTTGTGCGTAGATCGCGAAGCCCTTCTCCCGAATAGTGCGCTACAACCTCCGGCACCTCAGCCGTCAGCCAGGAACGCAGATGCTGCTCGGCTTTGATCATCACGCGCTGCACATCCCATAGTGTGTTGTCCAGGTCGAAGGTGATGACCTTAATCGTAGGCAACGCTAATCGTCCTGAGATTGAGCTCGGGGATGGGCTGCGTCGTAGACCTTTGCGAGATGCTGAAAATCCAGATGTGTGTAAATCTGCGTGGTAGAGATGTGCGCGTGTCCCAGCAGCTCCTGAACCGCGCGCAGGTCGCTGGATGATTCCAACACGTGGCTGGCAAAACTATGCCGCAACATGTGCGGATGCAACTGGTTGCTGCCGAGTTGCCGTTGTGCCCAGACCTTCAAGCGAGCTTGGACGCTACGGGGACTGATACGATTACCACCGCGACTCGTGAACAGTGGTTGACCAGGCGCAGACTGCGTGCGGCATAGAAGCCAGGTATTGATCGCTTTAATGCAATGTGAACCCATAGGCACTTGCCGGGTTTTACCTCCTTTGCCCTGTACGGTAACGAAGCCGCTTTCCAGTTGGAGGTCTCGCACATCGAGTTTTGTGAGTTCGGTGAGGCGTAAACCGCTACCGTACAACAATTCCATGATGGCCCGATCGCGTTTATCGATATCCGTTTTTGCGTCGAAGACAAACAATCTAGCTGCTTGGTCGGTGTCTAGCAGGTTGGGTAGCTTGACGCTTCTCTTGGGCGATTTGTTACCGGCTGCAGGGTTGTGATCCGCGTGTCCATTTTTCTCGAGATACGTAAAGAAGCTGCGGATGCACGATAGTGCTCGTTGAATGGACCTTGGTGCCAGCCCCTTGCCGTGCAGGAAGGCCACGTAGCTACTGATGTGATGGCTGCGCGTGTCTTCCCAGGGAACATCCAGCCACCGGCTGAAGCGGGTCAGGTCGCGCCGGTAGGCGGCCACGGTGTTTTCCGAATATCGCTTCTGGTGGGCAAGATAGTCGAGGAAATCCTGAGGGTGATTTGCCTTCATTGTGCCAAACGTTGAATGACTCCGCCAACAACCTCGCTGATGTAGGTTACGAATAACGTATCCATATCGGAGGTGAAGTGGCCGGGATCGCGGCTGCCGATTGCCAGGCACCCAGCGCTGGTTCCGAAAGCGAGCGGAGCGAGTACCGCACTACCTTCTCCCTCGTGGCTCTGAATCGGAAAGAGCTCGTTAAGCTCGTTGGCGCGAAGTGTGGTGCATACGGGTCGGCTGCCTGTGACGTAGCGTTCGTGGGGAAGCTCGTGTTCGTGGTTTACGAGGTGGTCCATCGCCACAGGTTGGTTGAGGAGGTGGCAACAAACGAAGTCTGCATGAAAATCTGCAAGCAGGTAAGTAGCAAGCACTTCGTTGAGATCGTGCCAGGCATGTACGTGGAGAAGTTCCAGTGTCAGCGTCCGGGTTTTGCTGAAGAGTTCATCGTTGTCTTTCGCCGTACTAACAAGCTCATTCATACGTCGGCGCATCTTCATGTTGCGTTCGCGCAATATGGCCACTTGACGTTCGATGAGCGAGACGGCTGTTCCAGAATCGTGGGGGAGGTTGAGCTCCGACAGCAGACCGGCGTTGCGGCGAAAAAACTCAGAATCGCGCCGCAGGAACTCGATGATATCCTCGTCGGTCAACCCGACGGGTTCTTCTTTAGAGATCACGCGAAGTGCTCACACGAAGTGTTCACAGGTGTCAGAGCTCATAGGTGACGTGGCCCTCATACACGTGAGTTGCCGGCCCGCTCATTCTAACGACGCTGCCCTGACCCTGCCAACTGATCCGGACTTTGCCACCAGGCAGCGAAATCTTGACCACTGTGTCGAGCTTGTCGAGCAGGTGCCCAGCGACAACGGCAGCACACGCCCCGGTGCCGCAGGCGCGGGTCTCCCCTACCCCTCGTTCGAAGACCCGCAAGCGTGCAAAGCTCCTATCAACGATCTGGCAGAAGCCGATGTTCGCACCCTCTGGGAAACACGCGTGGTTGGTCAGCACCTGGCCTAGCTCAACGACCGGAGCACTGACGATATCGTCAACGAACAACACGCCGTGCGGATTGCCGATCGATACCGGGGTGATCCAGACAGTCTCGTCGTTTACCTTGACCGGTTGTAGCAGGTTGCCATTTGCCTGGACTTCTTGATTGTCCTCCTTGGCCTCCTGGACTTTGAACGGCACGGCATTCAGTTGCGTGTCGGGTATGCCCATGTCGACCGCGATGGTTGAAGCGTTCACCCTGCAGGTGACGATGCAGCCGTTCATCATCTCCAGAGTGAGCTTAGGCAGTGGGCTGAGTTGTTGTTCTGCGATGAACAGCGCCGCGCAACGGGCACCGTTGCCGCACTGCTCCACCTCGGTGCCATCTGCATTGAAGATTCGGTACTTGAAATCCGCGTCGGGGTCGGTTGGTGGCTCGATAGTGAGCAGCTGATCGAATCCGACCCCGGTTTGACGATCTGCCCACGAACGAATCAGGTCGGGGGTAAACGCGAGGTCCTGGGTGACGAGATCGAGCACCATGAAGTCGTTGCCAAGACCGTGCATTTTGCTGAAGGCGATGCGCATCGTCTAACCTTCGTTCAGCTCCAGTCGAAGTTGGTCCATCGTGGTTTCCCTGCGGCGAACTACCTGGAAATTCGATCCGTCCACGAGTACTTCCGCGGGTCGCCCCCGAGTGTTGTAGTTAGAACTCTGTACCATGCCATAAGCACCTGCAGAAAGCACTGCGAGCAGGTCGCCTTCAGACAACGCCAGGTGGCGTTCATGGGCGAGAAAATCTCCGCTTTCGCACACGGGGCCGACGATGTCCCAGCACTGTTCGTCAGCTGCATCCGCTTGTGCCTTTACCGGTACGACATCGTGCCAGGCCTGGTAGAGAGCCGGTCGCAACAGATCGTTCATCGCGGCGTCCACCACGGCGAAATTTTTGTGTTCCGGGGTGGCTTGTGGCTTCAGGTACTCGACCCGGGTGAGCAACACGCCGCCGTTAGCCACCAGAAAGCGCCCAGGTTCCAAGAGGAGTTTGATGTCGCGCTCGCCTATCAGTGCTGCAAGGTGACGACCGTAAGTTTCGAGATCGAATTCCTCTTCGTCGCGATAGCTAACGCCGAGACCGCCGCCCATGTCGATGTGTTCAATATGAATGTGCAAGCTTTCCAGCTGGTCAACTATCTCGAGGAGGATTGCGCAGGCTTCGGCGAGTGGCGCAACGGTGTCGAGCTGAGAGCCGATGTGACAGTCGATGCCGCGCACGCTGAGTGACTCACTAGCAGCCGCCTGCCGATACAGGTCGATCGCATGTGTTGCCGGTACGCCGAACTTGTTTTCCTTGAGTCCGGTGGAGATATAAGGGTGCGTGTTGGCATCCACGTCTGGATTGATGCGGATCGAGATGGGAGCAACCTTGCTCAACAATTCAGCACGCGCCGCGATGCGGTCGAGTTCAGCAGCGCTTTCCACATTAAAACAACCGATGCCCAGCTTCAGTGCCAGGTCGATCTCTGTTACGGATTTACCGACGCCGGAGAACACCACGTGCGCGGGTGCCGCGCCGATACTGATCACGCGTTGTAACTCACCACCCGAGACGATGTCGAACCCCGCACCAAGGTTTGCGAAGCAGCGTAATACGCCGAGATTTGAATTGGCTTTCACGGCGTAACAGATCACGACGTTGAGCTTCGCCATCGCGTTCAGTATCGTCTGGTAACGGTTCTCGAAGTAGGTCCGGGAGTACACGTAGACCGGTGTGCCCACGGCTTCGGCAATGGTCTCTAAGGAAACCCCTTCAGCGTGCAGAACGCCGTTTCGCAGAGCAAATGGCTGCATGTTAGTTTCCCGGGCTTTCACTATTCATGAGTTCGCCTCAAGAGTGCATCGCAAGATGCGCAAACACGGCACGGGTGTCTCGGCTGGGATCTCCTTAGCCAGAGACTCTTCGGTCAGAGACTTTTCAGGTAAAGACAGAGGTCCCTTCTGGCCACAGGTGGCGGCTATGTTGGTAAAGAGGCCGAGAAAGATAAACAGTCGCATCCAGCGCACGGAAACAGCCCGAAAAAATCAGCGCGCAAGTATACACCCGAAGTCCTCAACTACTATTTTTCCCTATAATTTTCTACAGCTTAGCTTCCGAAAATTCGGGAAATGTCGCGTACGCAGTGGTGCATTCCTGCACCGGGCGCTAGTCCCAGTCCAAAATACAAGCATTTTGGACAGGAACTAGCTAGCCCTTAGACCTCTGTTCGGCAGGTCATTCATCGGGCGGGATAACCTGAAACTATCGCGGTCGAAGGTCACCGCACCATCGGTTATCGAGAGGTGGTTGTGGAGTTCACCCTGATCGGTGAACGAAGCTTGCTGCAACCGGTCTGGTAGCCGCGTCAGACACACCAGGTCCTCGCCAAATGGAAACACGAAACGGTTGTTGGGTCGCTCCAGGGCTGCGCGCGCTTGCTGCTCCAGACCTGACAATCGGGATTGAATCCGAAACCGGTTGAGATCGCCGATGGCCACCCAGCTGACCAGTACGTTTTGGAATAAAATCTCAACGATACCCTCCACGACCCGTTCCTTGCCCGAGAAGGTGTCTACCGACCAAGCACCGTTTGCAGTATGTCGAACCAGATCCAGACTTAGCACCTGACGTCTGTGTAGGGCGCTGTAGTCCAGAGGATCGTTCTGTTGGCTGAGTAACATGTCGTTTTCATTCGAACTGATGAGTTCCGCATTGACGAAAACCTGCTCGGTGTCATCACTGAGCGAGGAGGTGATCTGCATCAGGTGATTGGCGAGTGACTGGTCAGGCCCCTTGTACACGAGGGTGAGTGCATTGATTCTCGCCCAGACCACGACCTCGACCAGGCGGGAGGCCGTATAAACCGTACGCTCATTGTCTTTTGCCAGCCAACCATCCGATGTTTGCATTATGGAGACTTCGCCTGTGTATCCCTCTGGGAGCAAGGCTGGATTGAGGCGGAAGACGGTTCCTGGTTGCGGCGCAGTTAATTGATCCAGAGACTTCTCGACACGGCGCCGGCGCTGCTCGTTCAGCCAGTGCCATCGAGTCGTTTCTGCGGCGGTCTCTTTGCAGGTTGACCGTTCAGCTCCCGGGAGGGCGAGCTTGTAAACGAGCTTCAGTCCGGAGAGCAATGCTTGAATGACATCTGCATTTTCCCGCAATAATTCGCTGAAAGGCCATCGCTCAGGGGCACGCAAGTATCGAATGTCGCGCCGGCTGAAGCCCCAGCTTGCGAAGAGCTCGTCGAGAATCACAGCTTGCGGACCTTCGCTGCAGGTTGCTTTGCGTATGAACAGGTTCTGGACGAACCGTCGCAGTTTACTGCTCGGGTTCATGCAGCGATCGATGTAGCGATACAACATGATATAGGTGTCCAGATTCCGAGCGTCGGTGTTCCCCTCGTACAACGCAGTCTTATAGACGGTGGATAGTGGCGCCTCGCTGGAATTTTCAGCATAGATCTCGACGAGCTTGAGCTTCAAGAGGGACTTGTGTGGTGTAGTGATTGCACGCTCGAGTTCCATTAACGCCGCTTCCGCGAGCTCTGCAGGGGGAAACGGTGTCACGGGTCCGAAGTCGATCACATCGCCCGGTTCGATGAATCTGTAATGAAGCAGCCGGTCGCGCAGTGTGTGGTATTGGCTGTGGTGCTCAGACGGTATGACCCACCAGAGAGGATATTTACCGGCAATCAACGATGCGCTGCGGTAGAACTCGTCCAAGAGAAGATTGGGAGTATTGCAGCCAGGGAGATCTCGTTGCTGCCGGAATGAGCTCGGATCCACGAGAAAAACATGCAGATCGAGACCAAGATCCTGGGCCCATTCGTGGAGCAACTGGACTTTGGGCCAGAGAGCGGCGTGCAGATGGGTATCGCAGCAGATCCAGACGTCGATGTCGCTCGAGGAGTTTTGCGCCACGCTACCGCCGCTGCCCATGATGAACATGGCTTGGAGCCGGCATTGTGGTGCGAGAAAGGGTTCCGCCTGAAAGCTCGGCGCGAGCGCGCGCAACGCGTCATTACTACGATCGCTGGGTCGATAGCCTGGAAACCCGGCAGGAATTTGCTCGTTGATGTAGCCTGGCAGCGCGGCGTGGTTCCAGTGGAAGAGTAATGGTAGCGCCTCGAGAATACGCTGCTGCTGAAAAGGTAGTCGCTCGCAGCTCTGCGAATAACGAAGTGCATGATGCTGCCGAAACCGTTCGATGATGATATGCAGCGCTTTGATGTCGACTTCGTCGTTGTCGAGCAGAAACCGAATGGGTGTGACCATGTACTTCAGTATAGGCAGCCACGTCACAGTCTCAGGAGATAGGCGGGTCGGCACAAGCAGGGAGATGCCGGCTAGCTAGTTCTTGTCCAGAAATTGCCTTCCTGCTACGCCCGCGTGAATTTCTTTAGTCGTCTTACTGCGTAAGACTCGCATTTTCCTTCGGAAAAGGATACGTACGTAGTGCGTACGCAGTGGGCATCCATGCCCATCACGCTAGTTCCCGTCCATTCTGGACAGGAACTAGCTATTTGTTCTCTTTGATGCGTTTCCGGGCGCGAGCGATGGCGGCGCGGACCTGTTCTGGGCTGGTGCCGCCGAAGTGATTGCGTGCACGCACCGAGCCTTCCAGCGTCAGCACGTCGAATACAGATTCGTCGACCACCTCCGTGCCGAATTGGCGTAGCTCCTCCAGACTGAGTTCATCGAGGGTTTTGTGTTGTTCGATGGCATAAGCCACGGTACGGCCCACCGCCTCGTGAGCATCGCGAAACGGCATATCCTTGCGCACCAGGTAGTCGGCAAGATCTGTTGCCGTGGCAAAACCGTCGTTTGCCGCTTTACGCATCGCTCCCACATTGGGAATCATCGCGGGAATCAACCCGTTCATGGCCGTCAGCACGTCCCGTAGCGTGTCGATGCTGTCGAATAACGGTTCCTTGTCTTCCTGATTGTCTTTGTTGTAGGCCAGTGGTTGTCCTTTCATCAAGGTCAGCAAGGCCATCAGGTGACCAAAAACCCTCCCCGTCTTGCCGCGCACAAGTTCAGGTACATCTGGATTTTTCTTCTGTGGCATGATGCTCGAACCGGTGCAGAATCGGTCGGGTAACTCCACGAAGGTAAACTGTTGTGAGTTCCACAGGACGAGTTCTTCCGACCATCTCGACATATGGTTCATTGCGAGGCTCGCCACCGCGCAGAACTCTATGGCGAAGTCTCTGTCACTCACCGCGTCCAGGGAATTTTCCGCAACCGCATCGAATCCAAGCTCCGCCGCGACTAGTTGGCGGTTGATGGGGAAGGTGGTTCCCGCCAGCGCCGCGCTCCCCAGTGGCAAAACGTTGACGCGTCGCCGACATTCCTTCAGACGTTCCCCATCGCGCAACAGCATCTCGAACCATGCCAGCAGGTGGTGTCCGAAAGTAACAGGTTGGGCTATCTGCAAATGGGTGAATCCGGGCATGATGGTTTCGGCATGCTGCTCCGCTTGATCCAGGATGGCAGTCAGCAGTTGTGCTGTGCGTGTTTGCAGGTCGTCGATGGCATCTCGCAGATATAGCCTTAGATCGGTTGCTACCTGATCGTTACGGGAACGGCCTGTATGCAATTTTTTGCCAACCTCGCCGATCAGGTCGATTAGCCGAGCTTCGATGTTCATGTGAACGTCTTCGAGATCCACTCGCCAGGTGAATTCTCCGTCGTCTATCTCTTTGTGAATCGATTGCAATCCCGATACGATGCGTGCGCTTTCTTCGTTTGTGAGCACGCCAACTTTACCGAGCATGTTGGCATGGGCGATGGAGCTTCGGATATCGTGACGGTACAAGCGCTGATCAAAGGTCACTGATGCCGTGAAACGCTCCACGAACTGATCGGTGGCTTCGTTGAACCGGCCGCCCCAAGGCTTGGAATCTTGGCTCATGGTGTAAGGATTTCCCGTTAAGATGGCGGATTATAGCAATCAATTGCGGGGCTCAATGCCGGAACTCGACCGCACGGCGCGACCTTCAGAATTCATCGTTCCCGAACTCTGCAACGCCACGGCGATCTCTCTGCTGGTGCTCATAGGTGAGCTGCTGGTTCTGGTTTTGTTGTTCGCTGGTGGACCAATCAACTGGGCGCGTTTCGCACTTATGTCGTTATTCGTGCAATGGGTGGCGCTCGCCAGCGCGGGCCTGCTGTGCTGGTCACGCACATTGCTCGCCAGGTTTGGTCTTGTTACGGGTGCCGTGTTGGCATTTTTGTCAATTCTGTTAATCACGCTGGTCGTTGGCATCATTGCGGACCGCGTCCTGGTTGGATCCCTGGATAGAGGAATCGATTTTTCCTCGATCGTGGGACAATTGGTGATCTCAGGGATAATTTCCGCTTTGGCGCTGCGCTACTTTTACGTTCAGCAACAACTGCGTGAGCAGGAGCAGTCCGAGCTTCAGTCGCGTATTCAAGCGTTGCAGTCGCGAATTCGCCCGCACTTTCTGTTCAATAGCATGAATATCATTGCGAGTTTGATCGCGACGGATCCGGATACGGCAGAGACCGTGGTGGAGGATCTTGCGGAGTTGTTTCGTGCCAGCTTGAATGATGCGGGCAACCAGGTGCAGCTAAAAGAGGAGCTGGATCTTTGTGAGCGATACGTACGCATCGAGTCTTTGCGCCTCGGCGATCGGTTGAACTTGATCTGGGATGTGGAGGAGACTAGTAACATCGTTCAGATTCCTCTCCTTACCTTGCAACCTTTGTTGGAAAACGCGATTTATCACGGCATACAGCCGCTGCCCCAAGGAGGCACCATCTCGGTTCGGCTCTGGTACGAAAACGAGGAAGTCAAAGTGGAAATCACCAACCCGCTTCCCCCTGAGGGCGCCCGTTCTCGCAGTCAGGGTAATCAGATGGCACTGAACAACATCCGCAGCAGGCTCAATGCGCTGTACGGCGCGCGCGCCGAACTCACGACGGAGACTCGGGACGGCCTGTACGTCACATCGCTGACGTATCCTTTCGCGATGCAGGTGGATGAGGTAGATACGCCATGAGAGTTCTCATTGTGGATGATGAACAGCTTGCCAGAGATCGATTGGCGAGGATGGTTACGGATTTTGATACTTACGAGGTCGTGGGGGAAGCTGCTAACGGTGTGGAAGCGGTGCGGATTGCTGCCGAGACGCTGCCTGAGGTGGTGTTGTTGGATATACGCATGCCAGGGATGGATGGATTAGAGGCCGCCCGGCACTTTAATGAGTTCGAAGAACCGCCTGCCGTAATCTTCTGCACGGCGTACGAAGAGCATGCGTTGGAGGCGTTTGATTTGCAGGCTGTCGGCTATCTACTAAAACCGGTACGCAAGGAAAACCTTGGCACGGCTTTGGCCAAAGCCCAGCGGGTGAACAAGGCACAGCTCGCGGCGCTCGCCGACGATGGGAAATCGCGACGTTCCCACATTGTGGCGCGAACGCGTAGAGGAATTGAACTCATCTCGGTCGACGATATCCGCTACTTTCAAGCGGATCAGAAATACGTCACGGTACGTCACAGTGATGGGGAGATCATCGTGGACGATACGCTGCGTGAGCTGGAAACCGAGTTTGGCGACCAGTTCGTTCGAGTCCATCGCAATGCACTCGTGGCTGCTCGCTACATCGAAGGTCTGGATCGTGTCCATGACAGTGGTCACTACAAGATTCGCATGCGCGACGTGGAAGAAACACTTGAAATCAGCCGACGGCATGTCGCCGCAGTACGGAAATTCATCAAAACGCTCTAGAAGCGGCCTCAAAATGAGACCGCTTCGAGGGAGTGCAGGGATGCGCACTGCGTACGCACTGCGTACGTATCCTTTTCTGGAGGAAAATGGGAGGTTTTCGAAGAAAACCGTAGAGCAAAAATGCCAGGACGGCATTTTTGAGACAGGAAACTAGTGCAGCCCAATGATTGAACCCCCGATCATCATAGCTACCCGACGCAGTAAGCTCGCTCTTTGGCAGGCCGAGTTCGTCAAGAACGCGCTTGAGAAGGTGCGACCCGGTGTCGAGATGAAACTCCTCGCTATGACGACCAGCGGAGATAAATGGTTGAACGCACCTCTGGCGGAGATTGGCGGCAAGGGGTTATTCATCAAAGAGCTTGAAGCAGCGCTGCTCGCAGGAGAGGCAAAAATAGCCGTGCACTCCATGAAGGATATTCCCGCGGTGCTGCCTGACGGATTTTCACTCCCGGTGATTGCGTTCCGGGACGATCCCCGCGATGTACTCGTTAGCCGCAATGGGGAAAAATTGTCCGAATTGCCTGCCGGTGCCCGGATCGGCTCATCGAGCCTGCGCCGTCAGTCTCAGGTGTACGCCGTCCGCAGAGATCTCGACATCTGCCCGGTACGTGGCAACGTCAACACGCGCCTGAGTAAGCTCGATAGTGGCGAATACGATGCGCTGTTGCTGGCGAGCGCCGGACTCAAACGCTTGCAGCTCGCGGCGCGTGTCACGGAATATCTCGACACGAATATCTGTTTGCCAGCGGGCGGACAGGGAGCCCTCGGGATCGAGTGTTTGGCGAATGATGAAGCTCTGATCGAGTTCTTGTCACCACTGGATGATGCCGACGTTCGTGCTTGCGTCGAGGCGGAGCGAGGGGTAAGTGCGGGCCTTGAGGCCGATTGCTCCGCGCCACTTGGTGCCCATGCAACGATCGTAGACGGCTGGATCACGCTGCGCGCCGTGTTGGCTACCCCGGATGGCAGTGAGATTCTACGGGCCGCAGCGTCAGGCACACAGCCGGACGCTCTGGCACGAGACGTTGTGGCTGATCTCGCCGGTCAGGGTGGACTGGAACTGTTGCAGAGCCTCCGATGAGACCCGCAAAGCCAGGACAACGTCGTTTCAATAATCTGTTGTTAGAGTCTTAAGTTGCGAGTGTGGATCACCCGTAGCCAACCTGGCGCCGATCGGCTGGCCGCCGTCCTGCAGAGCCATGGGGTGGAAGTGCTGGTGGCCCCAGTGCTCGAAATCGAACCGATCGCTGTGACTCCCCCCAGCATAAGCTTCGATGCGGTGGTGTTCTTGTCGGAACATGCAGCGGTTCTCGGCGCTCGGAATATCGCGATAGAAGATTCAGTCGTCTTTGCCGTAGGCGAACGAACCAGTGCCGCTCTGGCCGAATTAGGTATTGAAGCCAAGGTTCCCAAGCTGCGCTCATCAGTTGGTCTGCTTGAACTACCGGAGTTGACGGAGGTACTCGACAAGCGAATCCTACTCGTCGCAGGCATGGCGGGGCGGGATCTGCTTTCCTGCGAACTCACGTCGCGTGGCGCTGAAATTGACCGGTTGATCGTCTATCGACGCGTAGCCATCGACAGGCTTTCAGCCGATCAACGCAGCCAGCTGGGTGAAGTGGAAATGATTATCGTTGCCAGTGGCGATGGATTCGAAAACGCTGCCCGGTTATGGTTTCTTGCCAATGGCAATGCCGATGTGCCGGTACTCGTCCCGTCCGAACGGGTTGCATTAAAAGGCAAGACGGTGGGCCTTGCGAATGTACATGATTGCGCGGGTGCCGACAGCGACGCGGTGTTACGTGGCTTAGCCATATTCGGTTAGGCGATGGGATGAACATGGAACAAGATTTGCGAGATCGCTCGTCGACCAACGAGAAATTGGTGAACAATTCGAGTTCTGCCTCGTCAGAAAAAGGCAGTCAGGGGGTCAAGCCGCGGGGCAGATTCCTTTCGGGGTTGAGTTTCCTGTTGGCGCTAACGGCTTTGCTGGGGGGAAGCTACCTATACTATCTCTTCATCTACCTGAATCCGTTGGCAGCCATAGAACAGCGTATCAACGGGCTGGAGTCGGCTGGTTCGAGCGTTGCTGATCGGTTACGGCAAATCCAGAAGGAGCAACCCGCAGCACTCGAATCATTCCAGGCTGACCAGCAAAGGCGGCTCGCCGAAGTAGAAAGCAACCTGATTGATGCACTCAATGCGGTGTCGAGTCAGGCGCCACCACCACCGCGAGTTTGGAAGCTTGCTGAGGCAGAGTACCTGCTGCGTATAGCCAATCACCGTCTGCTCATGGAGCGAGACGTAACGGGCGCTTTGCAGCTTCTGCGGGGCGCAGATCAGATTTTGCTGGAGATAGACGACTTTGGCTTCTTTGAGGTGCGCTCTCAGCTTGCAGACGAGATACTTGCGCTTGGTGCGGTTCGCGATAATGACCTGCAAGGAATCTATCTGCGCCTGGAGGCGGTGAAGGGCGAAATCGTCAAGCTGCCGTTAAAGGTCCCCGAGTATCTGCTTGCCTCAGATGAGGAACCTGTAACCGGAGACGAAGTTGGTTTCGTTGCAGGTCTGAGAGCTCAATTCGCCAGTTATTTACGTTTCCGGCGCCTGGAGGGTGGGCAGAAACCTCTGCTCGCTCCCGAAGAAGCCGTGTATCTCGAACTCAATCTGCGATTGATGCTGGAGCGGGCTCAGCTTGCAGCATTGCGTCGACAGCAAGTGGTCTTTGAGCAGAGTATTGCGACTGCTAGAGATTGGATTGTTGAGTTTCTTGCGGCGGACGAGGAGATCACTCAACGCATCGTCACGGAGCTTCAGGAGCTTCTCGAGGTGGAGCTGAATCTGACACTGCCAGATATTTCCGGATCGCTGACGGCGCTTGTAGCAGCCCGTAGAGGCCCTGTATGAAGGTCGGTTTGTTGGTATTAGCTATCGCCGTCGTGCTGGGGGGGCTGGTCGGTACGCTGGTGGTACGGGATGCCGGGTATGTGCTCGTTTCATACGACGACTTTGCCGTAGAGACCAGCCTCTGGTTCGCCGTCTTGATGTTGTTGGGACTGTATTTTCTCATCCGTTTCACCGTCTTCCTGAGTACAAGACTGCTGCGAGGTGGAGGCAACTTCGGAACGTGGAACAGGCGCCGTAAGGTGCGCGGTGCTCGTCAGCAAACCGTACAGGGATTGTTGTTGATGGCGGAAGGACAGTGGGCGGAAGCGAAAAAGCTGTTGGTTATGGCGGCGACGGAAGTGCGCTCTCCCCTGATCAATTACCTCAATGCGGCCCGTGCTGCACATGAGTTGAGCGATGTCGAAGGACGCGATGATCTACTTCGTAAAGCGCACGAAACCACGCCCGGCTCGCGATTTGCTGTGGCCCTGACCCAGGCGCAATTGCAGATGTCCATTGGCCAATGGGAACAATGCCTGGCGACACTGCTGCAGTTACGTTCTGAGGCGCCAAAACACACGTTGGTGATGACGATGTTGGCAAGTTGTTATGAAGAGCTGCACGATTGGCAAGCCCTGATCGAGATGATCCCAGTACTCAAGAAAACCAAAGCGCTTGCCACGGACGAGATTGATCAGTTGCAGCTGCTTGCTTGGACACACCGCCTGGAAGCCGAAAAAACCGACCTCGAAGGCGTCTTCGGCTCTGTTCCGAAGGAGCTGCGACGTCGAGGTACTCTGGTGGTGCACTATGCGCAAATGCTGCTTGCCAATGGAAATGTGAGACAGGCCGAAACGGTGGTGCGCACTGCTCTCGAGCATACCTGGGACGATGCGCTCGTAGAGCTGTATGGCCGGATCGTTTCCAGTGATGTTGCACGTCAACTGATTGTTGCGGAAGCCTGGTTGAAGGCGCGTCCGAACGATGCTGGATTGCTGCTCTGTTTAGGCCGAATATGTCTGATGAACCAGCAGTGGGCAAAAGCGCGCGAGTATCTGGAGGTCAGTCTCAGGCTGCTGCGAAATCCTGCGGTGTACGGCGAACTCGGTCGACTCTGTAGTGCGTTGGGCGATGTGAGTCGAGGCAGTGAATA
>Ga0209980_10000557_pt1 | contig 20278 bp, 17 predicted proteins | sample CR02metaG_FD_183611 | JGI IMG/M metagenome (GOLD analysis project Ga0209980, IMG submission 183611) | Deep subsurface microbial communities from Mariana Trench to uncover new lineages of life (NeLLi) - CR02 metaG (SPAdes) (version 2) | ecosystem: Environmental > Aquatic > Marine > Ocean trench...
CTCTTCAGTTTTGATTTCCTCAGGTTTAACCTCTTCAGTTTTGATTTCCTCAGGTTTAACCTCTTCAGTTTTGATTTCCTCAGGTTTAACCTCTTCAGTAATTGGCTCTTGTGTTTTTACCCCTTCTGAATCAGTTCCATGTTCTGTCGTTTTTTGTTCTGTGACAACTTTAGAGACTTGTGAGATAGTGCCTAACATGTATGGAGGGCAATGAACGGCAATGCTTTTAGTGAGCATATATAAAGTAGGGAATAAATCCTGATAAATCAGGTTCAAAATTTTAGGAATGTTATTTTCGTCATTCTGCAGAACTTCTTCTCTTTTAGATTCTTTACCAAAAATTGTAGCAAGCCCATCTACTACTAAACGAATACTTTTTGGATCTGAGAGTATTATAAATGAAAATTTTAATGTGGAGAGTTCCTCGGTGGTTTTAACCTCGTCTAAAGAAGCATCAATATCGTATTTTATAAAGGCAGGTGGTTCTGCTTCAGATTTACTAATAGCTAAGGAGCCTATTTCGACTTTAGGATGCATTCTGGCTTATTGGGCATTAAATAGTCATTAAACGATCTGTGTGTATCAAAACAATACATATACAGAATTAAGAGATGTGCTATTCAACACCATCCTATTGAGCAATCATAGAGGAATCCTAGGGCAAAAACTAAGCATATCCAAACTTCAGACAGACAGCTTTAACTTATCTGTAAAAATTTCAAAATTAAGCAATATCCAAAACACAAAATTAACCAAACTTTATGATACCAAGAGATACATTGACCCCTCAATGTTTTCCTTTGGTTCTGAATATGAAGACATGATACCAAATGGCACTCCTCCTTTTCTAGATAGTGGAGAAAAATATGTTGAAAGAATAACAAGGGCACTTTCATATTTTAAACAATGTGCCCTAATTGGACCCAGTGGAACAGGAAAAACTCACATTGTTTATCTTGTCTCTGAATTATGTCGCCTGCCATTATGGGAAATAAACTGTGGTCTTCAAACTTCTGTTTTTGATTTGTTTGGAAGATACATTGGTTTGGGCAAAGAAAACTGGATTGATGGATTGATCACCAATTGGTGTAGACATGGTGGCATTTTGTATCTTGATGAGGCAAACATGATGAAACAAGATATTGCTACAAAGTTAAACCCCATTTTGGATGCTCGAGGACACATGGTATTAACTGAAAAGGATAACGAAATGATTCATCGTCATAGACATGCATATTTGATTATTAGTATGAACCCCTTTTCAGCAGAATTTGCTGGTACAAAACCCATCAATGCAGCTATGAGAAGAAGAATGAGCGTTTGGTTAAACTTTGACTATATGAGTAGTGGTAAGAATGTAGATAAAAAAGAAATTCAACTTGTTACTGATAAAGCTGGCATACATTGGGAAATAGCCGAAAAGATTGTTGAAGTAGGTGCAAAATTAAGAGAAGAATACAAGACAGGCGATTTGCCATATGGGCCCTCAATAGGAGACCTTGTAAACTGGGGCATGTTAATAGCTGATGGGGCATCTATTGAAGATTCTAGCAACGAAACCATCGTTTCAATGACTAGTGACGACCTGGAAGTTCAGGACGAAGTAAAAAGCGTTATCCAAAAAGTATTCAGGTACAAAAGTGATGAAAGAAACGGTATTTGATATAGCACATCATATTTTTTATGATGAAGTTGCTCAGAAAAGTGATGCCGATATAGATTTTAATTTATCAAATAAAATAGATTTCCCAGAAATCAAATTTATTCCTAGAATGCGTGTGACTTTACCACTACCGGTAGAATTTACTGGAAAATATTTTTTTGAAGGAAATGTTTTTGATAATTATGATGATTACCATGATAGTATTTGGTGTCTATTTTTAGCTTCAATTTATCACACAGGAGCACATGCGAAAGTTTCTGAGTATACCAAATATGAATATTGGTTACAAGACAAAACGCCTGATAAAGGCTGGAAGGTAATCGATTATGTAGAGGATATTAAAGTACAAGAATATCTTAGAAAATTCTATCCAGAAGCATGGGAAAACATCACAATAATAAATACCACATACGATGAGTTATACAAAACTAAAACTCTAAAAAATTCAAAAAAACTTGCAAAAGAAAAATTCTCCGAGCATTTTATTGTTAATGCTTCAAACGAAATGTCAGAACTGAAAGAAAGATTAACACGTACTGATAACCAAGAAATAAGGGAACTTATACCATATCTTGACTTTCTTTACAAGAACCAACATATCTTACCAGAAAATGTTATGCCCTATTATGAGCATCATCATTTAGGAAAGTATAATAAATTTGGCAAAAATGTAAAAATTCAACCTAAAGGAGAATTCAAAAGATTTGTAGAAAACATAGATGAACTTTGGGTAAAAGAAAAACACAATACTGATAAAATGATGAAACAATACGAAAAATTAGCACATAATTTGCATTTTGATGAGATAAAAATAAGCCCAGAGAATTTTGGTGAGTTCTTGCGAGTAAGGAATGTAAGCTCAAAGCTTGTAAAGAAACTTAGAAGTGAGCTCAAAATGGTTTCAAATGTTGTAAATTCTCCAACCTCTCAGGATATGGGTCTGATAGAAATGCAAAAAGCAATACAAGCAGAGGCAAGCCAAAATAATAGCATACAAATTTTCGAACAAGATGAACATAGTAGACAAAATGAAAATTGGGTTATAATTTTTGATACTAGTGCCAGTATGAATTTAAAATTTGAAGACATGAAAACATTATCTCTTTGTTTGTCAGAAGCCGCAAATGAGCTAAATGCAAATAGAGGAACGTGGGGGATGTACAGTTTTAACAATAATTTCATAGTTGTAAAAGATCATTCTGAAAACTATAATCAACAAATAAAGTCGCGGATTGGAGGAATTGAAAATAAAGGACTTTCTTTAATTCCAGATGCAATTACAATGGGTACTAGAATTCTCGCTGCAGATATTAATACAGAAAAAAAATATTTGATTATAATTACAGATGGCCAGTCGCTAGGATATGCAGACATTGACGAAGATTTCAAAGAATCAATAGAACGTGCAAGAAAGGCTGGAATTAGTATTATTGGGATAGGGGTTCCAGAAGGCATAACAAAGTTCTTTTCTGCCACGATTTCCACCACGGATCTTCGTAAGACTGTATCAAGCTTTATTGAGTCATATACCATGCTTGCAAGACAAATGTAATTTTGTAATCGGACATACTAGTTCTGATATTCATCCATGGAGGAGAATTATTCATTAATGAATGCATTCACAAAGACTAAAAGAAGAGCAATCAGTACTGTGCTTACAACCATCATAATTTTGGTGGCGTCAGTCGTACTAGCTTCAGGAGTAGTTCTTTATGGTACCAGTCTTTTCCAGAGTGGTACTCAGCAAGAAGCAATTTCTGTATCTGGTTTGAAGGTATGGATACATGGTACTGCTCCCGACGGTCTTGCGTGGGGTGCATTTGCTGTTAGAAACAGTGGAGACAAGATTGTCTCCGTGGATAAAATCGCTATCCGTGGACAAGACATTCCGTTCGCACAATGGTATCCTGATACAACAGTAACATCAGCTTTGATTCAACAATCAATGAATTTCACTGGTTGGTCTGATGTAGATGGAATGTTGGAAACTGAATCAGGTGATTCTTGTACATCTACTTTCGACTTACAAGTAAACCTAGCATCAGGTCTAGATGTATGTGTTGATAAACCAGCATCAGGTCCAGTAGGTCTTGAACCAGGAGCTGCAGCAGTCATCTACTTTAAACTCAACAATGGAACGTTACAAACAGTAGACTCTGGTATTTCCACAAGTGTAAACATCTTTGCTGGTAAAACTGGTGCACCATTAAGCATAACTGTCTCAAGTAAAACGTAAGGTGACATTTTTTTGGCCTCACCTTACGTAAAACTTTTCTATGGTGAAATAAAATGGGAAAAGAAACTAAAAAACAAGGATTAGAAGGATTTCTTAATAGTCAATTCTTAGAAAATTATCAGAATAAAACACCTTCAGGTTATGAATTAATAGAAAATTATCCATTAAAGCCGCCATTTAGTTATGCAAATATTTTACAAAATAAAGAAACCTTTGCATATCTATATCAGGTCGACGAGGTAAAACTAACTCATGATGAAGAGAATATTTTTCATAGATTACATAGTTTGATTGAAGAAAATATCAATTCTCCAGAAAAAACTGAAGGATCTTCTGGGTTTTCCCTATATCTTAATCAGACAATTAAAGAAAACGAGAAAGTATTTTCAGAATATCCTGCAGAAAGTGTAGAAAAAGTCAAGTATTATCTAGAAAGAGACATTGCTGGTTTTGGGTTAATAGACGCATTAATGCATGATCCAAACATAGAGGATGTCAGCTGCAGCGGAACAAATCTTCCAATCTATATCTGGCATAGAAAATACGATAGCATACCAGTAAATATCCAATTTGATGGTGAAATGCTGAACAATTTTGTTTCACGAATAGTTTTTCGTGCAGGAAAACACATAAGCTCGGCCTTTCCAATTACCGATTTAGCATTACAAGGCAATCATAGAATTTCAGTACTTTACCAAAAAGAAGTTACTCCAAAAGGAACCAGCTTTACAATAAGAAAATTCAAAGAGGATCCATACACTGTAATTGATCTTGTTAATTTCGGTACTATAAGCCTCGAAATGGCTGCTTATCTATGGATGCTTGTTGTAAATAAGTTGTCAATAATTATCATAGGATCTACTGGAAGTGGTAAAACAACAATTCTTAATGCCATAGCTGGATTGGTCAATCCTGATTACAAAATTTTCTCTGTTGAAGATGTATCTGAAATCAACATTGAGCATGACAACTGGTTTAGTCTTGTTTCTAGAACTGGTTTTGGTCCAAATAGCGAAGGTGAAATTGGATTATATGATTTGATTAAATCTGGTGTGAGGCACAGACCAGATTACATTGTTGTTGGAGAGATTAGAGGTTCAGAAGCATATGTAATGTTTCAAGCAATGGCCACAGGACATGGTGGATTATGTACTATGCATGCAGACAGCTTAAATTCTGCAACAAAAAGACTGCAACAAAAACCAATGGATATCCCACCGGCATACATTTCTTTGATGAACTGTGCTATTGTAGTCCGCAGGGTTAAAGAAAATACAACTGGACAAAGCAGTAGAAAAGTGGTTACAATTGAGGAAATAGAAAGCATAGAAAAATATAATTCAGTATTTAGTTGGAAGCCAAAAACGGATTTCTTTGAACCGAATCTACAAGATAGTATGCTATTACAAAAAATTTCTGAACAGACCAGTCTAGATTATGAGGAAATATTAAATGAGTTTGAGATGAGAGTTTATCTTTTAAAATGGATGCGAGAAAATAATATCAGAAGTTACAAAAAGGTAGCTGATACAATTGGAAAATTTTACAGAGATCCCAGTGCTATCATGAAAAAAATTGGTTACGGTGTATGAGCTCCTTGTCATTTTTAAAGCAAATAGCCAAATCAGAAAATGAGAAAAAAACGAAAAAGAAGATAGAAAAAGAACTTCCATTTTTCATTTCAATTGTAACATTACTTGCAACAAGTGGTTTTGGACCTTACACCATATTTCAAAAAATGCATGATATAAAATTACTACCCACGATTAGACAAGAATCAATAAAAATACTAAAACGTGTGGATGTTCTGGGCTTAGATCCCCTAGCTGCCATGATGGAAGCAAAGGAGAAAAATACTTCAAGACCATTTGGTGAATTTCTTGCGGGATATGTTTCATCAATTCAAGCAGGTGGAAATGTAGTAAATTATCTCACAAGTAAATTGAATAGTACATTTGAACGATATGGAGATGTCGAAAAATCGTCTGTTAGCACGGTAAAGGCACTTGTAGAGTCTTTTATGACAATGCAGATTGTCATTCTTGCAGTTTACATCATAATCACTGCTACAAGTACAACGGGAGCTAGTGAATTAACATCTCCTCAAAGTTTTGATGCAACTTATGTGATAATCATTTTTCCTCCAATAATTTCACTAATGTTTATCATAATGGCTCACAAAATGGATTCGTCCAATAATCCAGAATTAGATTTTAAAAAAATCATCATATTTGGAATTCCAAGTGTTGCAATTGCATTAACTTTAGTACTTCTGAATTTAATTCCAGATTTTAATGCGCTAATTATTGGTATTTCTCTTATTGTTGCATCTTTATGGCCCACTATTAAATACATTAAGTTAGGAACATTTTCACGTGATGCCGAGGATGCAACTCCACAAATTCTCCTGGATGTTGCTGAGGCACGTAAAACAGGAATAGCACCAGAACAATGCATCATAAAAGCTTGCAAGAGGAAGGATTTCAAATCATTTAATCCTGTTTCAAGTTCCATTGCAAGTAAATTAGAATGGGGCGTTCCTATAAAAAAAATCTATGAATCCATAGAAAGTAGTGTAAAAAACTTTCAAGTGTTAATTAGTTTTAAAATTTTATTTGAGATAATTTCTTCTGGTGGAGGGAATGTTCATACTCTTGACTCTTTAGCTGCAATAGCTGAAAAAATTAGAAATATAGAAAAAGCTAAACGTGAAATGTTAAAACCTTATATCTTAATTGGGTTTATGATAGTCAGCATAACTAGTTTTACAACTCTGATGGTTATTGACTCATTAACTGACATTAGTATCCTATCAGAACTTGATGAGGATAAAAAACTTAAGCTCAAAGAGGAAGCAAAATCACAATTTGAAATGTTAAGCATGACAATCTTGGCCCAAGCTTGGTTAGCAGGTTTATTTTTAGGAAAGCTTACTGTCGGTTCTTTTTCTGGAGGATTTAGGCTTTCAGTTGTTCTAGTAGCTATAACATTAATAGCAATAGTAACGATGCAGCTAGGCATATTTGACATTAATGCACTTTTTGCCAAATAAAATGTATGTCCCAAAAATTTCATACTGTCAATTATAAAACAATTTGAGTGACTGATTTTAAGTTGAAGATTGAGATCATCATTGTTTTAATAGCTGTAAGCATGGTTTTCATGCCTTCTTATGCTGAATCATCAGCAAAGTTCGGATATCAATTACTACCAGAAAAACTGTTAGAAAACACCGAAGGAATACTTCAGCTATATGTATCTGCTAATGGTATAATGATGCCAAAATCTATCAATAATTTGAAAGTAATCAGCACCGACAACTCTATAATTAAAGTAATCGGAGTAGAACAATTCAATGAATACATTACTAATGTCAAAGTACAGGCATTGAGTCCAGGAATCGTAAATCTAGTGGTAGCTGCATCGGGATTTTTATCTGAAGAAATTCCAATCAAAGTACACAACAACAACAATTATCCATCTCAGATTATGATGCAGTTGACACCAGATGATTTTCCAGTTGATGGTCCAAGATTCGGATATCTTTCTGTAGAAAGCCTGACAACATCAGGATTACCAACAAAGGCTGAGAATGATATCATAGTAAGTATATCTTCACCTAATACGGATGTTGTAGAACTAGAAGATGATAAACTAGTAATTCAAAAAGGAGATTATTTTGCAGTTGGAAAGTTTTTCATTAAAAATTCTGGAGACGCAATAATTTTTGCTGAAACTGATGGAATGAAAAAGATCAGTGAAGTGGTTCATGTACGAAAAGCAAGTACCCCACTTGAAATTAAATTATATCTTGCGCCAACTACTTTCAATAGTTTTAGTACTCCAAGAGGATATGCTGTTGTTCAATTACAAGATGCTGACGGTATTCCAGTAAAAGCAGAAAAAGACATTCCTGTGGCACTTAAGGTAGAAAATCCAGATGCCGAAATAAATACAAGTCATGATTTTGAAGAAATCTTATTTGATTCCAAAAATCTTGTGATTAAACAAGGAACATATTCTGCCTACACAAGTTTTGTCCCTCGACCAAATTTGGGAGATTTTACTTCAGAGGATCAACAAACATTTAGCATATCCACTTCTGCTGAAGATTATCTAGCTCGAGGGTCTAGCATAATTATTACTCATCAAGAGATAGGTAATTTGCAAGGTGAGGGTCCTGCAAAAATGCTGGCATTACCATTCTTAACTACTGGTGAAAATGAATTAATTGGTATTATGTATTTTGAAGCAGTTTTAGCTGAGGTCGCCAAACAACTAGGGGATGAATCACATATAACAAACTTTAATGTTGCAGTGCCAGTTATGGCAAATGCAGATTTAGAAATCAATGTGGCTTCTTCAGATTTAGCATCTGTCAAAACCAGTCCTGTTTTCTTTAAACAAGGCGAAAATGTAGCATTGGTTTTTGGAAAAACTGGAACTGTTATTCCAGAAGATGGAAAGCCATTGGAGTTGTATTTGACTGATAACCAAGGCGTGAAGAAAATAATAGGTAAACCAGAGGGTCCACTCGAAGATGATCTTGTACTAAATACAGTGTCTTTAATTCCACTGATTTTAGCAGGTGAACGTTTTCCGGTATTAGCATATTTGGAGGAAACAGAAGGGGGAGATGAAGAAACGACAACATCATCAGATGATGATGATGAAGAAGAAGATGGAAGATTAGGGGTGACGCATTTCATTAAAGATACTGTAATTACATTTTCAGCAAATGAATATGTTGAGTTAGAGCCTGTAATCATAAAACAAAATCAACCATATGCATTGATGATGGCAAATTCAAAAAAGATTGGCTCTACTACACTTGCAGTGCTTGGATCAGGCCTTGAGTCATCATTATCAATAACTAGTCATACAACTGACCCAACAATGATCTATCTTTCCTACCCAGAAACTATCTTGCCTGATACGAACAACATTGTAACAATACAAGCCTTAGACTCATCTGACAATCCAGTGTTTGCCAAAGAAGATATTCAAATTAGTTTATTATCAAATGATGAATCAGTGATTAAAATGCCCGGATTAGTTACAATTCCAAAAGATAGTTATCGGGTGTTTTTTGAAATAGAGGCTAAGAAAGTAGGTTCGGTTGAAGTTTCCGCATTAGCTGAAGATTTATCGCTAGCAAAATTTAATTTTTGGGTAAAAGGCCTAATCCCTAAATTAAGTTTGAGTACAGCAGCTGCTATTGACATTAACGAAGAAACTCTCTCAAGGTTAAGCGTAGAATATGCTGGAATTCCCATATCTCCAGAAGGACTAGAAGTTGAATGGCTTGTCACTGGCGGAGATATCATACAGAAAGATTCAGTGACAAATGAAAATGGCGAAGCCACGGTTATTGTCAAAGCACGTGAAGCTAGCGGTATAGAAATAAAGGCAGTTGTAAATGCATTTGGGATGTCAGATGAAGTAAGCAAGAGTATTGCAGTGAACATCCCAGTACCAGTAATTCCTGAGGAAGAACCAGCATCTAGTTTCGAAAACATCAATATGGCTTTCATTATAATACCAGTAGCTGTCGCTGCAGCCTTGATATTCCTTAAGAGAACAAACCGACTTGAAGAAATTATAGAAAGATTGAATCTTGGAGATTTAGGTGAGCGAGTCTTAGAAATTAAGGAAAGAGTTTCATCAATTAGAGAAAGATGAGTCGATTTTGATGGTATTTAATATTTTGTGTATCAATTAGAACACGCACTTTTTCATAAAAACGATAAATGATTAAAAGGTGAACAATAAAAATGAATGAATTTTTTGAGCCTTTTACTATAAGGATTATTTTAGCATTGACAATGCTAGGTATAGCATCATTTTTTGATATATGGAAAAGAGAAATTCATGATTTCTTATGGCTCGCGTTCGGATCCTTTGCAGTGATACTATTATTATTTGATCCAAATTTAATTGACACAGTTTCAACCGTTCTGATTTCATTGATAATAGCTCCGTTTGCAATTCTTGTGTGGAGGATCGGATTGTTTGGAGGTGCAGACGCATTTGCACTAATTGTATTAGCTGCATTGGTGCCAATGGCTACTCTCTCAGGAAATACCATTACTCCATTTACCACACTATCAAATGCCGCCATACTTTTTCTAATCCCATTTTTTGCAAATGCTATAAGAAACATCATTTCTATTCTAAAAAATGAAAATATTTTTGAGGGATTTAATGAAACAAGATTAAAAAAATCGGCAGCTATGTTTGTAGGCTACAGAGCAAAAAACCCAAACCATGGTTTTTCTATAGAAAAATTGGAAGGCGGCCACAAAAAACTGAATATTAGTCTTCAGAATGCTGATAAAACACAATTTTGTACAAGTTCTGACACCTGGGTGACCCCTGGAATTCCATATATACTGCTAATTACAGGCGGATTTATTATTCAACTAATATTTGGAGACATTCTAATGAATTTTTTTAAAATCTTATTTTAAAAAAACACGCCTAGTCAAAATAATTTTAACACGTCACATAGTCTGTATTGAATAATTACACACTGATTGTTATCAAGTAAAAGTTCCATGTTGTAATAAATGACTATGACAAATCCAACTGTAAAGTTAGAATTTCCTCCAGACAATAGTCCCTACGAGAATTTAATTTCAAGTTTACCAGAATTTGGCATAACGCAAAATCAGGCTAAGGTCTACTTGTACTTGAGTAAGAATGTCGCCAAATCTGCCCCTGAAATTTCAAAAAATCTCAAGATTCCAAGAACTGAAACCTATCATCTCATTAATGTACTTCAAAGTAAGGGAATTGTAATCTCAAACTTTGGAAAGCCAACAAAATTCCAAGCTCTGCCTTTTGATAAATCAATTCACATTTTAGTTAATAATCATCGAACTCGTATTGATGAATTAGAAAAGCAGACTAGTGAGTTAATCACTCTATGGAATACCATGCCAGAATCAAATAATCAAACTAAGCTAATATCAGAAAATAGATTCCAAATGCTTCAAGGAAAAAATTCCATAGTTGGAAAATTAAATCATCTGGTAAGCTCTACAAAAAAAGAAATTCTAATTTTAGGCTCTGAAAATAACTTTAAAAAATTTTATCAGACGAGATTTTTTGAACAGTTACAAAATGTTCAAGTCAATTTGAAAATCCTGATATTATCAACAAAGAAAACATCATATAACTTTCCAGAATTTCCTTCATACAAAACGAAAATATTTCATAATAGCACTGATGAAAATCTTTGGTTTTTGATAAAAGATGGTGAAGTGTTCTTTATTCTACGAAATGATGAAGATGATGAGATGCTTGCTATTTGGACAGATTCTTATACGATGCTTAATTCAATGAAGATGTTATTCAATATGATTTGGAAAACATCAAATCTTGTTATGTCTTCCTAATTCTTTTTAAAAATTACTATCAATTAACATGAAAATTTGCTTAGTACGCCTTAATTAGGAAACTAAACAAAAACCTGCATAATGACTCAGATTGGAAAAAGTGCAGTTTTTTTTCTAATGCTGATCTTACTTATTTCAACAATAGTTCCAGCATATGCCGCTGTAACAAGTTTTCATACTGATAGAACGTTTTATGTCAAAGGAGACCAAGTTTCCATATCAGGAACTGTGGATGTAGAGTCTACCGGCCTTGTATCAATTGTTTTTAGGGATTCAAAGAACAAATTTGTGTTACTAACGCAAGCATTTATTCAGTCAGACAGTACCTTTAAGAAATACATTTCAACAGAATTAAAATTTACAGATCATGGCATTCACAATGCAACTGCATTTATTTTCAATTTGACTAAAGGGAAAACGGTTAGCTTTGATTTTTCAATGGATGGCTCAATTCCTATTCCTTCTATTACAAAAATCCTGACTTCTGAATCACCAGTTGAAACTGGTGACTCGGTCAGTAATGAAAATGAATCCAGGCCCAAAGTCATTCCAGAAACTTTTTCAGAAAATGAGGAATCTGAACTTCCTGATTTTGTAGACCCTGAAAAGGAACCACAACACTATCTTGATAGATATTACAATGAATCGACATACCAGGATTGGTTTGATAGAAACTATCCTGAATTGACAATTGAAGAAGCAGTTGGATTAGAATCTCAAACAAATTTGAACATAAAGGAAGCCGTTGAAGAGAAAATTGACAGTGTTATTTCAGTGAACATACTTCCAGATGTAGAAGCGGCGACAATAATTAATGAGCCTCTCTCAAATGTTAATTCAAATAATCATGAGTTTACGTTGTTGAGTCTTGCACTTGGTGGCGTGGCTGTTTTGTTTGGTGCAACATATGGAATTAAAAGAAAAGTTGATACGGATTCTAAAAATATTTCACAGAATCGTGCTTCAGTAAGAAAAATGTTTGGTTCTATTCTGGGTTATAGTCCAATGGATGTTATTAAAAATAGATTAGCCCGTGGTGAAATCAGTATTAATCAATACACTAGGTTGAAAAAAATATTAGGAGAATAACAGTGTGTGATCAGGTTTGAATTTTTTTCTGAATTATGCTTAGTGTTAGTTTTGGATCAGCATTTCCTTTTGTTTTTTGCATGACTTTGCCAATTAAATAATTAATGGTATCTGGGTTTGTTTTAGCCTGCTCTACTGCGATTATTTCTTCAGATAATACTTGATCAATAATCCTAGTCAATTCTGATGCATCTGAAACATGAACCAAATCAAGTTCAGAAATAACATCAGATAGTGTTTTTCCGCTTTTCACAATTTCTTTGAGAGCAATTTTTGCAGCTGTTCTTGTAATTTTGTTACTTTTTATCGCATTAACTAATTCAACTAGATGTTGTGGCGTTAATTTAGAATTTTCACGTTTTTCTTTGGTATCTACAAGTCCCATTAAATCGGTAGTAATAATATTCGCAACATCTTTTACATTTGTTTCATCACGTACTTGTTCAAACATGTCTGAATAAAATTTATCAGAAGATAGTACTTCAGCAACCTGAGATGGAATCTTATATTTTGAAATGTAACGTTCTTTTTTAGAAATAATACTTTCTGGCATATCATTTTTCAATCTGTCAAGTGTTTGTGAATCGATTAAAATCCAAGGAATGTCTCCTTCTAGAAAATACCGATATTCCAGTTCCTCCTCTTTTCTTCTTGCAGAGATGGTAATCTTTCGTTGCTCATCCCAATGACGAGTCTCCTGAATGATTTGGATATTCCTTGCAGCTAAACTTTCTTGTCTTGTTATTTCAAAATGAATTGCTTTTTCTAAATCATGAAATGAACCAATGTTTTTGATTTCGACCCTTTTGCCACCTTGAATTGATACATTTACGTCAGCTCTTATTGCCCCTTCAAGTTCAGGATCTGAAACGCTCAAGTTCTCAAGCAAGTCAGATAACATGTTCAAGAATAATCTTACCTGTTTTGGATTTTCAAAATCAGGTTCTGTGACAATTTCAACGAGTGGGGTTCCTGCACGATTGTAATCTACAAGTGTGATTTGGGTTTTTTCAGAGCTTCCCTCATAAATTAAACGACCTGGATCTTCCTCTAGTTGAATTCTGAGAATTCTGATTTCTTTTTCATCTACCAAAACTTTACCCTCTAGGCCAATGCTAGTTGGGCCATACACATTTAGCTGAGTGATCTGAAAATTTTTGGGCAAATCAGGGTAAAAGTAATTTTTCCTAAAGAAAGCAAGTTTTTCAGGAGTTTTACAGTTTAATGCCATCGCTATTGTTGTAGCTTTTTCCACCGCCTTTTGATTTAGGCGCGGTAACGTTCCAGGAAGGCCCATACAAATCGGACATACATTCGTATTTGGCTCATAACCACGGTAATTGGCTCTGCAGGTACAAAATAATTTACTTTCAAGGTTTGTCAACTGACAATGAATTTCTAGTCCTATCTTAGTCAAAGTTGAATCTCTGGGAGGTGTACTGTGTTTTGCAGTGCATAAGCAGCCTGCAAAAGTGCTTTATCATGCATTGATTTTGCAAGTAATTGAATTCCAATTGGCAAACCATCTGATAATTCAAACGGGATTGAAATTGCTGGTTTTCCCGTAAGATTTGCGGTAACGGTGTTAAAATCGATTAGAAAGAGAGCAATGGGATCATCAATTTTTTCTCCTAATTTGAAAGGACGGATTGGAACGGTGGGAGCAAGTAATAAATCTACTTTTTTGAATGCCTCATTAACTTCTGCAGTCAATTTGCTTTTTACTTTAAGTGCTTTAAGAAAATACTTTCCTGCAAAACCCGCAGATGGAACAAATCCTCCAACTATTAGTCTTCTTGTAACTTCAGGTCCAAAGTTTTTTCTGGCCTTTGAAATATAGGAATTAAACTCAAATCCCTCTAATGGAAAATCAAAGCCATAACGGAGATTATCGTATCTTGCCAGATTACTACCAGCTTCAGTAGCACTAATAGTATAATATGCTGCAACTGAATAGTCTACCATGTCCAAGGATATTTCTTCGCATTTTGCACCAAGGTTTTCAAATTTTTTTAATGCATTGTTGGTTGCTGAAACTACTTCTTTATCAGCTCCATCACCGATCATCTCTTTTATTATTCCAATTTTTTTTCCTTCAACTCCTGCATCAATCTCTGAAAGATAATCCTCGTTTTTGTTATCAACAGTAGTATTATCTTTATCATCAATGCCAGAAATAATGTTTAGAATAAATGCAAGATCTTCAACTGTTCTTGTCAATGGGCCAATTTGTTCAATGCTATTAGCATAAGAAATTAAACCGTATCTGCTAACCAATCCATATGTTGGTTTGTATCCAACAACTGAACAAAAGCTGGCAGGATTTCTAACAGAACCACCTGTATCAGACCCCAATGAGGCAACACATTCCAGCGCACGAACAGCTACAGCACTTCCTCCTGATGAACCCCCTGGTACGTAATCATGATTCCATGGATTTCTGCTTGGACCAAAGGCACTAAATTCTGTAGTCAATCCCATCGCGAATTCATCCATGTTGGTTTTTCCTATGATAATTGCATCTTCTGATTTTAATTTCGAAATTACTGTGGCCTCGTATGGGGCAACAAAATCTTCCAGCATTTTTGAGGCACATGTCGTTTTGGTTCCTTTTACACAGATGTTATCTTTTATTGAAATAGGCATTCCAAAACACGCGCCTATTTTTTCATTTTTTTGTATTTTTTTATCTAATTTTTTGGCCTGATCAATAGCTTTATCATTCAAAGAGAGAAAAGCGTGTAATTTACCATCAAGTTTTTGAATTTGTTCTAATGTTTTTGAAACAAATTCTTCTATAGTATAATTACCGTTTTTAATTTCTTCTATGTACTTTAAACCAGAAATTGCAAGATTCAATTAAATCATCTTAGGAGCTCGTATGTAGTTACCCTTGTAATTTTTTAGTGTATCAATTATTCTTTCTTCATAAGGAATGTGTTTATCTTCTCTTAGATTTTTTATTGGTAATTCTTGAACTGAGAGTTTTTCAGATTCAACATCAGCTTCATCTAAAATATCAAAGTATTCAATCATTTTTTGTACTCGATCCAGATATACAACATGATCATCCAATTCTATTCGCATCAATTTTGCAACTTCTTCAATCTTTTCTTTTAATATCAAACATTTCACCTATGGAGTTAATCTGTCTACGTCTCTAGGATAGAATGTCACATCTCTAATGTTTTCTGTCCCAGTAAGTGCCATCATAAGTCTTTCAAGCCCAATGCCACAACCGGCATGAGGGGGTACGCCATAGTCAAACGCACTTAGATGGTATTCAAATGCATCAATTTTCATTCCTTTGACCTTCATTCGTTCTTCAAGCTCTTCTCGTTTTTCAATTCTTGTACTGCCTGAGGAAATTTCTAGATCATCAAACATAAGATCAAATGATTCTGAAATTTTTGGATCTGTTTTGCTGACTTTAACATAGAATGGTTTTGGCCCTGTAGGCCAATCTATAATGAAATAAAATCCCCTTAAACCAATTTTTTGCAGATTGGTCGGATACAAATCCTCTCCCCACTCAGTTTTTGCTCCAGCTTGATTCATTTTGTCAACTAGTTCAGTGTATGTGTATCTTGGAATTTTATCGTGGGTTTCTGGTATCGTAAACTCTACATCAGGAGTGGATTGTGAAAATTTTTGTACAGTATCTACAGATCGTCTAATAATATCCTCAATACGTTCCATTACATCATTATAATCAACAAAGGCCTCTTCTAGGTCTATTGAAATTGCTTCAGCAAGATGCCTGTTCGTTCGAGAAGGCTCTGCCCTAAAAATTGGGGCAATTTCAAAAACTTTTTCAAAACTCATAGTTAGTTGTTCTTTGTACAATTGTGGACTTTGAGCTAGAAAAGCCTCTTTATTATAATAAAATATTGGAAACAGTGCCGCTCCACCTTCTGTTGCAGTGGAAATCATTTTTGGAGTATTAATTTCAGTGAATTGTTTTTCGAAAAAATAATCTCTGATTGATTTTAAAACTAGGGTTCGTGTGTTGAAAATATGTTGCAAGACTTTACGTCTGAGATCGACAGAGCGGATTTCCAATCTGGTATCAATGTTTTTAACAGTTTTTGCGTGTGGCTCAAAAGGAGAAATTTTTTCAACCTGTGAAAACACTCTCATTTCTGATGGAATGATTTCTATCCCATTTGGGGCCTTTTCAGAAGATTTTACTTTTCCTGTAATACTAACAGAAGAATGAGGTTTTAGGTGAGAGATTTTTTCAAGAATTTCATCAGGACAGGATCCTTTTTTGGCCACAACTTGCAATTCTCCATATTTATCACAAATGGTTAGAAAGGAAATGTTTCCATGCTTCCTAACACTAACAATCCATCCCATCACAGTTACATCAGAATTTTCTTTGGAAGAGTCTAGCTCCGTTGAGTAATGCGTTCTACGTAAATCTCCTAATTCAGTATCTATCATAATTTCACTTTAACTGGTTTATGTTAGTGTAATTAATTTTCTTATTAATAGAAGATCTGAAACTTGTGATTTCAGACTCTAATATTTCAGATTTTCAGGGGCTTGGAATTTGCCCAAAGAAGATCACACAAAATGAATATGTTGTTTACCATTTCGCCCGAATTTGTATTTATTGCATAATCAGAATCTATATTACTTTGATCAGAATCTCCCCACACTGCATCTGACATTAACATTTGTTTACCCTCCTCAACAATCATTCTTCCTCTAGAACTGAGTTTTCCTATTCTGGTTTCAGTAGCTCCAAATCTTTTCATGAAGGGCAGAAATTCAACTTTTGTAATTTCGGTTAAAAGTCGTACCTGCCCGCCATTCTTTTCACAAATTTTGATTTTTTCAGGTATATCAGTATGATACATTTTAGAAAGATCCTTCAGTGTGGTTAGAATGTAAACAGTACCATTTGCATTTTCTATTAATTTTTCAATATCAGAGTAGATGTTAGCGGTTCCCTGTACGACATGAAAGGTTGGTATATTACTGGAATAGTTGATCGGAATGGTTTCTTGGATTCGTTTTATTAGGTAGTCTTTTGTGTTTCGAATTTTATTTACTTGGGTTTGTTTTAATTGTAAGACATTTTTTATGACTTCTTCTGGTTTATTAGCAACACAGAGTTTTGGTTTTGAAAATGTTGTTGATACAATTTTTAATGTAAGTAATTTATCGACTGTTCGATAAACTTTGGTACGATCAATATGAAGTTCTTTTGCTAGTGCACTTGCAGTTACTGGACCCATTCTTAACAAACTAAGATAAATATGCGAGTCTAATTCCTCAAGCTCTAAAATTTTTGAAATTTCTTGTTCCAACACGGCAATTCTTTGATTGGGTGATACCTGCCCCAGATCTAAACTTTTTTGACTGGGAGATACCTGCTCCAAAACATTACTACTCAGAACCATATTCATATCCAAACTTTCCTCGACGCCACGCTACAAAATGATTGTAAGAATATTAAAGAATAGTATGTGTTTTTCATGACAGACATGGTTTCGACTGTATTTTATCACATAAAACAGACTACTCATTCATAAACAAACTTTTTATTGTAGAGAGTAATCGAACATATTTTAGACTTAAAATTCAATTTTTTACAAATAAATAATTTTTACATTAATGTATTGGAGAAAGATCTTTAATTATATGCTTTCAGAAAGAGAAAAAACCATAATCTTAATTGCTAACGCAATAACAGTTTATTCATTTCGTCTAGAAAGAAATGAATTGCCAAAAAATACATCAATGGTTGATTTTATTTTAAAAACAGTTCCTGAGAGTCTGAAAAAACAAGTTTCAATTGAGTTGATTGATGAAACATTTGAATTTGTTTCAAAGTCACACAATTCATAAAGTGTTAAAATCAATACCATATTGCAGTCTTGACATGCATCGCCACCTTAGGATCTCACTGTGCATTACAGGTATTGAGGGGTGCAAAAGATGAAGGTTTCAAAACAATTTTAATTTGCGAAAAAAAACGAGAAAGGCTTTATCGAAGATTTGGATTCATTGATGAATTTGTTTTAGTTGATTCATTTCTAGAGGTTTTAGATCAAAAATGTTCTTCAGCTCTAGAACAGAATAATGCGGTACTGATTCCTCATGGAACCTTAATCTCTCAAATGAGCTCAGAGCAAATAGAATCCATCAAGGCGCCAATTTTTGGGAATAGATGGATATTGCGTTGGGAATCAGATAGAAATCTAAAAGAAAAATTAATGCTAGAAGCTAAACTTGATGTTCCGCATTCTGTTTCAAAACCCAGTGACATTAATTCATTAGTAATTGTAAAAAGACGCGGAGCTGCTGGTGGAAAAGGTTACTTTTTAGCAACAAATGAAGAAGAGTATATCAAAAAACGTGAAAAGCTGATCAAGGAAAAATTGATTACAAGCGATGAAGAGCTGTACATTCAAGAGTATGCATCTGGGGTATTAGCATATTTACAATATTTTTATTCTCCAATAAAAAATGACTTGGAGTTTTTTGGTGTTGATAAACGTCATGAATCAGATGTTGAAGGGTTAGCAAGGATTCCAGCACCTCAACAAATGAAAGAGGATGGCATTACATCATTTAATGTGATAGCAAATAGCCCCTTAGTGTTACGTGAATCATTGTTAGAAGAAGTTTATGATATGGGCGAAAGATTTGTTGCAGCATCAAAAAGATTGGTTAAACCTGGAATGAATGGACCGTTTTGTATTGAAGGAGTTTATGATAAAAATGCAAAATTCAAAACTTTTGAGTTTTCTGCCAGAATTGTTGCGGGAACCAACATCTTCATGGAGGGTTCCCCATATTCTGTGCTCATACATGATGAACCCATGAGTATGGGAAGAAGGATTGCAAGGGAGTTGAATGATGCCATGAATGCAAACCAGTTAGATAAAATAGTTACCTAAATTTTGTATTTTTTATTTTTGTCATTATCATAACTAAACAAGTTGTAAAAACTAGAGCAGAAAATGCACCAATTGGAAATTCAGGTATTACATATGTACCTATAATCTCAATTTCTTGTGTTCCGTCTGGAATAAAAAACATCAAAACTGAATTGTTTTCGTTTATTATTATATCATAATCAATCTCATAACCATCAACAAGTACAGCAAATTCGTTATTCTCTGAACTAATCATTTTGTTAGGAAGATCTATTGAAAATAAGGAATCTTTTGTGTTTTCTATTCCAATTAGTAAGGAGTTGAGTTCTTGATCTAAAGCCATTGCAATAACAGTGCCAGTCAGGTCATATTGTAATTCAAAGGAATTCTCATCGATAGTTAATTGATAGGCAGATTTTTCGCCATATGCTACTCCAAAGTTTAGAGCCAATGCAAAAAAAAGGAAAAAAATCAGATATCCATTCATTAATGTTTTTTTTAAAAAAAGAGGTATTAGAATTTTGGTGGGTTTCCACTCCAGCCTGTAGGTGGATTGTTGTGCATTTTGAACAGCATTTGGCTTAACAAATGTCATGTATTAGCTGGTATAGACATGACCAATACCATAAACAAAGAAAGACGTACAAGAAAACATAGAGCAGTAGCACCAGTCATTGCGACACTTCTGATGGTGGCAATTGCAGTTGTGGGAGGCACAATAATCTTTGTCTTTGCTCAAGGATTCTTTAGCTCATCACAAATTAGCGGTACACCAACTATAGAACTGATCAAGATTGTGGGATATGATGCACGTGATGTTTCGATATTGCAAACCCATGACGGCGGTCCAATGCTCCTAGCAGCATCAGGCGGAGACGCTGATAGCTTAAATGAGAAACATGAAAGAATTGCCATCTATCTCAAAAATGACAGTGTTCAAAAGATGCTGATCAGTGAATTGAGATTTGGTGGAACAGTCTATACCTATGCCAACACA
>Ga0209980_10000558_pt1 | contig 20269 bp, 16 predicted proteins | sample CR02metaG_FD_183611 | JGI IMG/M metagenome (GOLD analysis project Ga0209980, IMG submission 183611) | Deep subsurface microbial communities from Mariana Trench to uncover new lineages of life (NeLLi) - CR02 metaG (SPAdes) (version 2) | ecosystem: Environmental > Aquatic > Marine > Ocean trench...
GCTATAGTATTTCCAAAGTCATCCGCCTTCTTTTGCAATGCGATAGCCTCAACGTATCTTTTAGACTCAATAGCGTTCCACAACGCAACAAGCAACTCCGGTATGTGTAAGGTTTGCGGTGGAATCGTGCCACTCAAGCCATGGGGGACAGCGGGCAACAAGAAGATAGAATTCCCTGACATGAGCGCGAAATCCGCCGGCATCACCTCCAGGTATTCGAGCAATTGAGCCTGAGGGACAAAGCTTGCCTTCATCCCACAAAGAGATGGTACCTCAGTTTTAAGCTGTTTTACTGAGGCAGGGGTAAATCGAAATCCTGAGTAATTAACATTGTCGTAGAGGAAAAGTGGACTTTTGATGGCAGTAGCTACGGCTTTATAATGAGCAGTGATCTCCCACGCCGTATGATCCGTGTAATAGAAAGGTGGGACTACCGCCACCGCATCCACACCAAGCCCGTCCGCATGCCGCGCCAGCTCCACAGTGGTCTGCAGGTCTGCTGTACCTACGTGCATAATGATGGGCATCCTGCCTTTGACTCGTTTGACGACAAACTCCGCGGTTTCGATTCGCTGTTTGGTTGTCATGGCCGGGCCCATACCAGATGACCCCAAAACAAAAAGACCATGGACTCCAGCATCGATCATGAACTCCGTGAGTTCTCCAACGATTTCGAAATCCACCTCACCTTCTTCGGTAAAGGTCGTGAGTAGAGGAATGTAAATTCCACGAAATTTTGGTTTCACAGAGCACCCTCCCTGGCATGATACCGAATTGAATTTGTCAGGAACCCGTGCCTAACAATAACCGTTTTCCAGTGGCTGTCAACGGGGGACTTCGTTGCGCGGTCGGGTTCTCCGAGGTCTGTTTTGCTTGCTATGGACATGACCCTACGGATTATGTTAGGGTCCCACCCGCGTGTGCTATGGACGCTCAAAAATAGGCCTAGACGACCTCAGGGGTAGATTTAATAAATAGGAGGAAGGCAATGAAAAAATTAAGTTTTCTGCTTACAACAATCGCCGTGGTCGCCGCGGTACTCGTTTACACAATGGGCACAGCGGTGGCTTTCACTGAGGGAAAGACCGTGCGCATTTTAGTCGGTACCAATCCTGGTGGCGGCTTTGATACTCATGCCCGGGTAATAGCTCGACATCTTGGCAAGCATCTTCCTGGCAATCCCAAAATTATTGTCCAGAACATGCCTGGTGGTAGCGGGGTTATCGCTGCCAACTACCTTTACAATGTAGTCAAGCCCAACGGGTTGACCATCCTTGCCAGTCTACCTGTTCACGTGCAGCAGTTGATAGGGAGGAAAGTCGTCCAGTATGACTTAGCAAATGTCAACTGGATTGGGAGTACCAATGGGGAAGTGATGGTTGCCATGGTGCGCAACGTAAAGGAATTCCGGGATTTGAAGGCGATAAAATCAGCCACCACGCGCCCGAACTTTGGTTACGGCTCGAAGGCGGGCCTTTCTCACCAGTTTGGGGCGCTCATCAACCGTGTCTTGGAACTCAATATCCACCTGATTAGCGGATATCGAGGCACCGCCAGAATCAAGATGGCTGTGGAGCAAGGGGAATTGGACGGCTTCGCTGGCGTTACTATGACGGCGGCTTTCAGTTCTGTCGGGGACTGGCTGAGTAAGGACCGGGTGACGATTCTCGTTCAATCTGGAGTTTGGGATCCAAAAGCGTCCACTTTCAAGAGGCATCCTCGCATTAAGGACGTCCCCACGGTCTTGGAATTGGCGGCTCCTGACGACAGGCCACTCGTTAACTTAATTAGTGCCGGTCAAGTGGGAGGCCGGCCCTATGTGGCTCCACCCAAGGTGCCCGCAGACCGTGTCAAGACCCTGCGTGATGCGTTCTGGGCTACAGTCACTAGCCCCGAGTATAAAAGTGAATCAAAGCGAGTCTTTCGGACCGAGCTGGAACCTGTCCCGGGTAAGGTTTTGCAGGATCTGATGGCGAATGTGATGGCGGCATCCCCTCAGGAAAGAGCTGCGCTCAAAGCACTGTTCATAAAGTAGGTGGCGAAAATCGCGGACCATGAATGATGCATTCCAGTAGTTAAAGTGTTTGCGACAGACCATGGCCATCAAACTGTACGATTTTGGTCCCTCGCCCAATTGTCAAAGGGTGGAAATCGCTCTACACGAAAAGGGACTCTCCTACGACATTGAGCCGGTTGATCTGCGAAAGAGGGAACAGAAAAAGCCCGAGTTTCTCAAGCTCAACCCCTATGGAAAAGTGCCCGTGATCATCGATGGGCAGAGGGTGCTCTTTGAGTCGTGCATCATCAATGAGTATCTCGATGAACAATACCCGACTCCTCCGTTGATGCCAAAGGACCCCCACAAGAGGGCACGAATCCGCGTGCTCATCGATTACGGTCTCAACTATATCCAACCTGAGTATTGGGCAATCCGGGGTGAGCTTTACGTGAAGAAAGAAGAAGGAGAGCGGGACTGGAAGTTAATAGAGGAGACAACCCTAAAGTTGAGAGCACTCCTCCAATACCTTGAAAATGAAATTGGGGACAAGGCTTACTTCATGGGAGAGTTCACCCTATTGGATATCGCTCTCGTCCCTCGGTTTCTCCGTATGGAAACTTTTGGTGTGCTGCCGGCGACGTCGATCCCGCGGCTCGGAACCTGGCTTCAGAGGATGAAGGAACGCCGGTCCGTAAAGGCAAACTTGTAGGACTTCGCTTTTGGGAGATGAGTAAGGATCGGATTTGCGATCAACTTGACGGGCGTTGATCCTGGGGGGAAAGGCGGTCTACCCGACGCGCTACACGCCCGTGGCCCTGAGAGCGCTAGCTAGGGTCTCCTTGGCTTCATCAGTAAGGTCTTCTGACGGCCAGCGTGGATAGCGCTTGATCTTAAACCCGCGCAGCCGCAGGGCTTCGCGCTGGGAACTGCGCCCGAAGCGGCCTCCAAGCCTCACCATGGTACGGCCAAAGTCATCCGCTTTCTTTTGTAATGCGATAGCCTCCGGATAGTTTTTCGACTCAATAGCGTTCCACAACGCAACAATGAGTTCCGGGATGGGTGACGTTGGCGGTGGAATGGCACCGCTTAGGCCGTGGGGAGCAGCGGGTAACAGGTCGATCGTATTTCCTGTCATGACGGAGAAATCCGCCGGCATCACCTCCAGGTATTCAAGCAATAGGGCCTGCGCATAATAGCTTGCCTTCATTCCGCAAAGAGACGGGACTTCGGTTTTGAGCTTTTTGACTGAGGCTGGGGTAAATCTAAAACCCGAGTACTTCACGTTGTCGTAGAGGAAGAGAGGTCTATTGATGGCGCCAGCTACGGCCTTGTAATGAGCTGAAATTTCCCAGGGTGTATGATCCGTGAAATAGAAGGGCGGGACTACCGCCACCGCATCGACACCAAGCCCGTCCGCATGACGCGCCAGCTCCACAGTGGTCTGCAGGTCTGCTGTACCCACGTGCATAATGATGGGGACCTTTCCGTTCACTTGTTTGACCACGAACTCCGCTGTTTCGATTCGTTGTTTTGTCGTCATGACCGGGCCCATCCCGGTGGATCCCAAGACAAAGAGGCCATGGACTCCAGCATTCACCATGAACTGTGTGAGTTCTCCAGTGACATCAAAATCAACTTCGCCATCTTCAGTAAAGGTCGTCTGTAGAGGAATGAAAATCCCACGAAATTTTGGTTTCATAAAATGCTTCCCCCTATTTTGCTGATCAATCCCAAACAATAACCATTTGCTAGGTCCTGTCAACGGCAGGACCCCTCTATGCGTGCTCCTCTTGAAGAAAGAATTCATCTGAGATATCTGTCCCAACACCTTGCCGTTTTGCCTCTCGATAAACGGCATTCGCAGTAGCTGCGAACTGTATCCCGAGTCCCATATTATTGACAAATAAGGTGATTTGATTGTCTCGGCTCCGTCCAGCGGCTAGGCCCGCAACCACCTCCGCAAGCTCTGGAAGAGTTTCGTAGTCCACTGCGAAGGTGCCCTCGTAGTACGGGAACCTCTCCCCATTGGTCAAGGTATAATTATCCCCTCGTGGATTGCGAGTATTCACGATAAAGACCTCCGCCTGGTTAACCAACGTTTGGTCCGGCTCATAGGGTAAAATGGAACTGTAATGAACGCCTGGCCGGGCCCACTTCCCGCGAAGAACGGGTTCTCTAGAGTTTGTTGCGGCTGCGACGATATCGGCATCTGCTACTGCCTCTTCCGGAGTCGACACGGGTGTGATCTCAACGTCGGTCAGTGCCGACATCTCATGGCAGAACCGTTTGCGATGTTCGGCATTGGGGCTGAACACCTTTATGTGACTAAAACGTCTTACCAATGTAAATCCCAACACCTGAGTTCGGGCATGATTGCCAGTTCCCAAAAGTCCCAAGATTCGACAATCTTTTCTGGCTAAAAATTCCGCAGCCAATGCATTGGTTGCCCCCACCCTCAATCTGTCTACTATCCCGTCCGGCATGAGGCACAAAAGTCTGCACGTCTTTATGTCAAATAGCATGATTAGCCCAACGAGATATCCTTTCTTCGCCACAGTCTGCTTTTCCTTCCTCAATATGCCATCCACCTCATGCCAATGGGCCATCTGGGATGTCATTCTAATGGCTGCAACACCCAGTTCGGGGATCGCACCCTCCATGGACTTGAAGAGATAGTAAATCCCTGGCAGTCCCACATTCAGGTGTAATTGAGACCGAGGACGATTGATGGCTTGCGCCTTACCGAGAAGCTGATAGGCAGTGCGGCAACTCTTAAGGCAGTCCTCCATGGTCGAAACTTGTCTGACCTGTTCACTGGTTAAAAAAAGTGCCATTCGTACCTACCCTAATTGCCTAAGAAAGACTCCCTTGGATCCTCCTGTCTTTATTCCCGTAAGGCAAGTCCCTACTCAGGTATCTAAGGTGTTTGGGGCAAAGAGTTCTTCGGCCTTGAGGGTCTTTGAAACCAACCCCTGCTGCAATTGGTATTGCATCAAGGTTTCCACAATGTGTTTGTTTCTCTTAAAGCCGTAGGCCCAGGGGTCATCTCCCAGTATCTCTCTCTGCTCATGCACTGGGTCGCCCAGCCAGGCCAGGCTGATATTAAAAGGGGACTTGGGGTTCAACGCGTCATACGCGAGCCCCTTGGCTTTTTGAAAAGCCTTATAGAGGCTGGTTGCAATCCACGGTTCAGCCCTCCAGAGTTCTTCTCTTATGACCACCGTATGCATGATGGGGAATATTTTTGTCTTTCTGTAGTATGCCATTTCAACTTCCTTGGCGTCGTCAAACAGTCTCCTCACGTTTGGCGAACCATTGAGAACAGGTTGGGGTATTGCCGTGCCGATCAAAGCATCTAGTTCCCCCCTATCCAGCATTTGCTCTGCAACCTGTACTGATGGCAAGGCTTCCACAGTGTAGGACTTGTTGATCTTCACCTCCGTCCTTGGTTGATACCAATTGAACCACCTTATGGTTTCTAGGGGGACCCCATACTCATTTTGGAGAATACCCCGGACCATGACAGCGGCCGTCTGCTGGAACTCTGCCTGGGCGACTCTTTTTCCGGCCAGATCCCTGGGCTCTTTAATTCCGCTTTTCACGTTTACAAAGATGAAGGAGTGTCTAAAGGCTCGCGCGGGGAAAATCGGGACTGCCATAAGGGGCTTGTTCACGGTTCTGCATATCAGATACGAAGAGAGCGACATTTCGGAAGCATCGAATTCATAGTGGTTTAACATTCTTGTCCAGATCTCGTGTGGAGAGAGAACGATCCAGTTCAAGTCTAGACCTTCTGGTGTGACTCGACCGTCGATTAAAGGACGTGTACGGTCATAGGCGCCGCATGCGAACGTGAGTTGACGTGTCATATTCTCTCTCCGGCATTTATTTCAGTATACAATAGCGGCCATTAAGCATTCGTGTTAAAGCAGGGATGAAACTGGAAACTCGGCAGCAGAAACTCTCTCTCAGGGTTTGATCCTTCTCTTGGCAAGCTTTTCCCCAGTCTCCATATACCGACCCTCGACAGCCAGTTGCGCCTCTTCTTCTAACTCATCTTCCCATTGTCCGAGAGAATATCCAAACCACGGATTCTCAGGACGAAGTGGTGGAAGACCCAGTTCGTCCCAGATCTCTTTCGCCCTCTCCATATATTGCCTCTTTGGCAACGAGATCGGGGGAAAGGGTTCCTTGAGAATAGCGTTTATCAGAAGTGCAGAGTCATCCGCAGGTCGGTAGAAAACCTCTTTAGCCGTGGCCGTTCGGGCCTCCTCTTCAAAGGGAGGTGCGTGGCCCTTTACCCTACCGGGGAGAATCATGACATCTTGGTGTGGCTTGGAGCGGTAGCAGATGGCCCACCATACTGCGTCCATATTACGGGGGTCTATGTCTTCATCCACTGCGATAATGAACTTGCCCACCCCATGTTGAAAATTCGCCACTGCATTGAGTGCGCGCCATACTTCGTTTTCGGCAGGACTCTTCATCTGCACGATGATGAGCTTTCTCAAATTGGTCAGGGGCTCATGCATAGCGACTTTTGTTACGCTTTTGAGACCAAGCTCTTTTTGAAGATGCTTTAGGTAAATCGCTTCAAAACCAGTTTTTCTGCTGGCACTCGATTCGTTTGGGGTCATCTGGCTCATAAAGGTTGCATAAACCGGCTGTTTTTTCGTTGTGATTGCTGTTACTTCCATAAATGGAGACAGAGTTCTGGGATGGATATAACCATGTGATTCTCCAAAGGGACCTTCGGGTTCCAAGCAATTGGTTTGAATTAGCCCTTCAATTACAATCTCTGCATCCGCTGGAACCTCAATGTCCACGGTCTTACAACGAACCAACTTAATAGGTTCCCCAGCCAGCGCCGATGCGATGCTCATCTCATCTACGCCGTAGGGGGCTTTCAACACGACGCAATGAGAGATAATCGGGGGGGCCCCCACGACCAATGCCGCTTGCAATGGCACTCCTCTTTCCCTGCATTTTTCCCAATGCTTATAAATATCCTGATGCACTCCAGCGTAAAGGCCGATCCTTCTTTGCCCCTTAAGGTGTCCCCGATAGTTCCCCTGGTTTCGAACCCCCGTCTCTGGATCCTTGGTAAACCAGTGAGAACAAGTGGTGTAGGGAGCGTTGTCAAATCCCGGTGTCGATATCGGCATCGGGAATTGCAATAACCCGCCTCCCTCTACGTCAAGTGAGGAGCCCGTGAGAACAACCTCTTGGACACGCCCGTCATCCACAATTACCGGATCAATGGGATGGGAGAGGCCGCGCTGCCAGAGATCCCCAATTTTTTCAAGAGGACATCTCATCGCTACTTCGTAAATTTTTGGAGAGGCTCCGAGGGCCCCGATCACAACCGGCATATTGTAATGCCGTCCATGACCATCAATTACATTCTCGAAAATAAATGCCTTGCGTTCTAATTCCGGAATGCCACCTCGGAACTGCCAGCGAAAAAGTGGATGCAACTCGGTGTCTTTGTTTATTGGACGACTGATTCGAAAGAGAAGACCCTGCTCCTCTAATTTTGCGATGTGCTCCTGAAGGTCTGGGTAAGACACTTTTCAGCTCCGTGGTGAACAAAGCGCTAGCACCATCTACCAATCAATGTCAAGTGATGGCAAACTGCAAGGCTGAGTTTCAACTGTCGTGAAGAAATGCCTTCAGGCGGTCCGTTTATTCCGAGAGCACTCGATTCCCCCTCATTGTCCCTAGAACCATAGCGGAGGACTACTTGACAGGGGATTCTTCCATTGATATTAACAGCTTTGTTAATTGTACAAGGTGCAGGGAGACTTGCCCATGGAACAGGAAAGTGCCAACAGAGTCTTATCAGATCTCGATCAAGGCATAGTTTTTATCAGTTATAGGAGGATCCCATGAAAAAGAGATTCAAATACGCCATGAACATTCTAATTGCGTTTACCTTCGTTATTGGTGCCTCGACGGTAGCACTGGGTGAAGAGTTCTACAAACGTAAGGTCGTTCGGGTGATAGTGGGCTACGGGCCGGGCGGTGGACCCGATTTCCGGACTCGATTGGTAGCCCGGCATTTGGGGAGACATCTCCCTGGTCGGCCCAAGGTGATTGTCCAGAACATGCCAGGGGGCGGTGGTGTGGTAGCGACTAATTACATATTCAACGTTGCTAAGCCGACCGGGCTGGTATTGTCTAACGTGGCCCGTGGTCCCTTCATGATGCAAATGGGAAAAAGAGTAGGAGTTCTATTCGACATGGAGAAATTCCAGTGGATCGGGAGTCTGATGCGGGAGGGAAACGTTGTATTCATCCGTTCAAGCACTCCCTATCGCAATCTTGAAGACCTCAAGAAGGCAAAGAAGCCGTTGATCTTTGGAGCTCGCTCGGTAGGCGCAACGAACTATCTGGCGGCTAAGGCCTTAGAGATGCTGGGTGTGCCGGTCAAGCTAGTTGTTGGATATGGTACGAGCAAGATGAACCTGGCTTTTGAACAGGGCGAGATCGAAGCCTCGGCCCTGGGATGGACTTCAATTAAAACCGGAAGGCCTGATTGGATTAAGCCGGGTGGGCTGGCCCGACTGATTGTGGAATTCGGTATGGAACCCACCCGTGAAATCCAAGTGGCCTTCGGGCCGAAACTGACGCCGATCGGTGGGAAGGAACAAATATACTCGGTGATAAATAAGGCCCTTGGCCTTTCCCAGGCGAATCTCGCTGCTCCTCCAGGAACACCTCGGGATCGGGTAGATCAGCTGCGACAGGCATACCGTGACATGCTGAAGGATCCGAAGTTCCAAGCCCATGCTGCAAAGCTTAATATTCCCTTGAATCCATTGGTCGGAGAGGAGCTCGGCCGGACCGTGCAGAAATTTTACGGTGAAGTCTCTGCCTCTACAAAGGCCCAGTTCGCCGAATTATTGCGTTAGAGAGGGCGAGCGGTTCTCTAACGATAGCAAACGGAGTGGTAGGGGGAGGTGGGTAGATCGTAATTTTTTAAATGTCGGTTGAGAATTGTGCCGCGCCGCAGCGGCATGTTTGCTCAAATTGGTATTACCACCTTGGCTCAATGACCCTCAGAGAGCCAGTCCATCTGCGGTTGAACCTTGGCCAGTCTGGCTGCCGCCGGGCTATTACGGCTCCGCAATACACGAACTCGCCCATCAATAATGACGGCAGAAATACCAGGGATGTCTCCTCTGGAGATCGCCCCCAGGGCGTCTTGGGCTACTGAACCCCAAGGGGCGTCGAGCACAACGAGATCGGCTGCCCGTCCCTCAGCAATTACGCCGCATTTGAGATCATAGGCATTGGCATTATTTCCCGTAGCCAGGGCTACAGACTTTTCCGGGCTTAGTCCCGTCAATGACGAGATCTCACAGACGGTCTTGATCACCCCTAAGGGGATAACGCCTGTTCCAGTTGGCGTATCGCTAGCAACCATCACCCGATGGAGCTGGTTGGAGCTGACTGCAAGGTTGATTATATCTAGTGTTTTTTTGAGGTTCCCTGCTTGAACTACTTGTAACAGCATATCTGTCTCTCGGACGAGGAGTTCTACTCCGTCGTCTGTCAGAGCCGTTGGACCTCCGTTCACATGACCACAGACATCTGGCCTGAGCTTTAGAAGGTGCTCCGCAGTGATTGGCTTTGACCCTGGTATGGATGCACCTCCAGAATGACACATCACTCTTATGCCATGTTTTTGTGCCCAGCGGATCTGTGGTTCGCCATCATAGGGATCGCGGAAGGAGCCGAAGCCGTATTTAGCCAGCCATACGCCTTGTTCGGCCACCTCTGCGAAATCCTTCTCCGAGAGGGTTGGCTCGATCACAATTGCACCTGCGTGGACCTTCATTCCGGTCGGCTGGAAATTGAGGAAACAGGAGCGTGCGGCAACTGCCAGGGCCTTCAGCCCGGAGGCATCCTTGGGCCTTCCGGGAGCATGGATCTCCCCTGCCGAGATAACGCTGGTGATACCGCCGTGAACGTAGGAATCTAGGAAGCCAACGGTCTTCTGGCGTGGAGTGTAATCGCCCAAGACCACGTGACAATGGGAATCGATGAGGCCCGGAATAACAGTGGTTCTCTGGGCATCGACGACTACTTCAGCGGGTGAAACATCCAAGCCGCGACCAATGCGAGTGATCAACCCATCCTCGCAGAGGAGGGAGTCCGCGTCCAAAATCCCCTTCAGCAAGTCGCCGGAGACCAGCGTCCCGATGTTCTTGATTCCTAAGCGACCCATCGCCAAACCCATCGGCTCGCAAAGTCGTCGATTAAAATGGTTATGACGTAAATGTGAGCAGCTTCCTGTCAGCTCTTGATCTGCTGGAGGGCCTGTTCTCCGGCGCGTCTCACGAGGACCTTGATTAATTCCAGTTTGTACTCCGCCGAGCCGCGTTGGTCATCGATGGGGTCCGCTTCTGTCGATGCAATATTTCCCATCTCGCGCAGCAATTCATGGGTGATCGGGTTTCCGCGCACCACCTCTTCTGCTTTTTTTGCCCGGAAAATTGTGGAACCGACAGAATTTAATGCTACGCGGATATCCTCACAGCGGCCGTTTTGTGTACGTAGTGCGAGGGCAACACCCACCGTGGCAAAGTCCTCTTCTGTGCGCGGAGTAAACTTAATGTGAGACCAGCAGAGCCGTGCTAGGGGCGGCGGCACGTGAATTTCGGTGAGAATCTCCCCTGGTTCAAGGGCCGTCTCGTAATAATCGACGAAAAATTTCTCCAGGGGTAATTTCCGTGCTCCCTTTTTGCCATGCAAGGTAACCTCAGCGTCAAGGGCCATTAGACTTGCCCCTGGATCGGTCATGGGGTCACCCTGAGAAAGGTTTCCGCCAAGGGTTCCCATGTTACGGATCCTCGGCTGGGCCACTTTGTGAAAGGTCTCGTAGAGTAGCGGATAAAACTGGCGAATGGCCGGTGTCAGTTCGATTTCACGGTGGGTGGCACCAGCGCCGATGGTGAGGCCAGTTTTTTGGTCAAAGCTGATACGGTTGAAATCGGGAATCTTGGCGAGACTTATAACAAAATCAGGGTTGAGCAGGCGCTGACGCATCAAAATAAGTAGGCCTATCCCGCCGGCCATCAGCCTTGCCTGATCGCCATGGCGATCAAGTAGGCCAAGGGCATCTGCTAAACTTTCCGGTTCTAGATAATCAAACTTGACCATCTGTCACTTCTTCTGACTTTCTTTTTCCCTGAGCGCCATAAAGATCTTTTCCGGTGTGATCGGGAGTTTTTTGATTCGCACCCCAACAGCGTCAAAGATGGCATTATTAATAACCGCAGCGGTGGGATCCATGCCTAATTCACCCAGACCCTTAGCGCCAAACGGGCCAGTGGGTTCGTAGGATTGTGCAAAACCATGAGTAAGAGGGGGCATGTCTCTCATGGAGGGAATTCGATAATCTCCAAAATTGGGGTTGATAGGTCGTCCATCTTCCATCCGAATTCCTTCGATGAGAGCGTAGCCGATACCTTGGGCGATGGCCCCTTCCACCTGACCCTCGGCACCGATGGGGTTGATGACCGTACCACAATCCGAGGCCACCACATAGTTGAGGACTTTCACCTGCCCGGTATCGGGATCCACTGCAACCTCCGCTGCCTGGCACCCAAAATTGTATGCCCCTGACTCATTCCCGTATCGACTGGCATCTTGGGACATAGAGTCAGCATCGAAGCTCCCCGACGCGACGATAGGCGCCCCTCCACGGCGGAATAACCGCGCGCGGGCCACATCGGCCACCGTCACTGACTTATGCTCTGCTTCTTGGACGAAAATCCGGCCCTCTTTGCATACCAGGTCCTCTGCCCTAGCCTCCAACATTTCGGCTGCCGTCTCAAAGAGTTGCTCTTTGACCTTGCCGGCAGCATCCCTAACCGCATTGCCTGAAACATAGGTAAGCCTGCTGGCAAAGGCGCCGAGGCAAAAGGTCGTAAGGTCCGTATCGGCGCTGGAGATCTCCACGTCTTCCAGTAGAACCCCGAGTTCCTCCGCTGCGATCTGGCACATGGCCGTAAAAACCCCCTGACCTACCTCGCCTTCTCCACTCAGGATCAAGGCCTTCCCGTCCTCGTTGACCTTGATGGTTGCCGAACTACCGTCGTAATCACCAAAATGGCGTTTTCCGCTCACATGGACCGTGCAGGCTAGACCCATGCCTATGTTAGGTTTTTTATTGGCCCACTTCTTCTTCCAGTCCATCATTTTTTCCGTCATGTCGAGGCATTGTTTCAGTTCACAACTTTGCACACGGTTGCCATGGGGCGACACGTACCCGGGGTCTGCGGCATTGAGACGGGCTAGATCCAGGGGATCGATTCCCAGTTCGTGACAGGCCTTGTCTATGGCCTGCTCTACGGCCCATTCGGCTGAGGGGTTGCCGAAACCACGGAAGGCACCGGTGGGAATCTTATTGGTATAGACCAGGAAGGCCTGGGCCCTCACATCTGAGTACTTGTAACAGGTGTCATGACGTAGGGCAGCGACTCCGGTGATGGCGGGTGCCTTACCACAATAGGCGCCGTTATCCGCAATGACTCGGGTGTGTTTGGCGCGAATCCGTCCATCTTTTTTAAAACCCATCCTGACCCAGATCTTCATGTTGACCCTGGGGCGGCTTCCGGCCAGAAATTCCTCCTCCCGGGTGTTGATGATCTTGACGGGCTTACCGGCCTTGCGCGCTAGGACGGCAGCAACTATGGCATTGTTGTCGTCTGAGGACTTCCCGCCGAACCCGCCCCCCACAGCGCTCTGGATGATGCGTACATCGGTCTCTCTAATTCCCAAGGCCGCCGCGATCCTAGCCCGTGCCATAAAGACGGTCTGGGTATTCATGTAGACGGTGTACTTCCCACTGGTATCATAATCGGCAACGCTGCCAATGGTTTCGATGGCACAGTGCCACTGAGGCATGCTCTCGAAAGTATCCTCCACAATCAGATCCGATTCGGCAAAGGCACGTTGGATATCACCGCGCTCCACATCAAATTGCATAGCGATGTTACGCTCTTTATCTTCGTGGATGAGTGGGGCGCCTTCTTTCATGGCCTCTTCGGCATCGAAGACCGCGGGAAGCTCATCCCACTCGACGTCGATCAGGTCCACGGCCTCTTCAGCGATGTCCCCGTCGATGGCCGCTACGGCTGCGACTTCTTCGCCCACGTAACGGGATTTACCTTCCGAGAGTGGGTATTGGTCGGGAAAAAACGCCCCCCAGCCCCGTTTGATGGTATCCTCAGCCGTTACCACGGCTCGAACACCTCTCACTTTTTCTGCCTTGCTGGTATCGATCTTGACAATCCTGGCATGGGGATAGGGACTGCGAAGGATTTTTCCGGACAGCATTCCTGGAACTACGATGTCCGCGATGAAACGGCTTTCCCCGGCGACCCTCTCGTATCCTTCAAACCGGCTGACCTTCTGTCCCACCACGGAGAATTTTTCTGCCTTGCTCATTTCTTATACCCTAAATCCGTTGTTAACTATCACTCTTGTAAAGGCTCTGTATCCTGGCTGCCTGACCCTTTCGCGCTCCGTGCTCCGTGCTAATTTTATTTTGGACCACAGCCATGACCGATTCGAGGATCTTGTAGTAACCGGTGCAACGGCAAAGATTCCCCGACATCCATTCCTTGACCTCTTCTTCGGAGGGATTCGGTTGGCTATCCAACAGGGCCTTGGCCGCTATGATTTGCCCAGGAGTACAGATCCCGCACTGAAAACCTCCGTATTCGAGAAAGGCCTGCTGAATGGGGTGGAGTTTTCCATCCTTTGCTAGTCCCTCGATCGTCGTGATCTCTTTACCTTGGCATCCTACTGCAAGGGTCAGACATGAACTGACCAGTCGGCCATCGATGGTGACGCTACAGGCGCCGCAAACACCGATACTGCAGCCTTCCTTTGTACCGGTTAACCCGATGTCCTCCCGCAGGGCCTGGAGCAACAACCGGTTGGGCTCTATTTCGATGTCGTGTTCTTCTCCATTAACAGTGAGTACAATTTGCCGTTTCATGGTTCTAATGAGCATCCTTACATTGAGAAATTTTGACTTTACTGTGGAATTTGGGATACCGCAAGACCTACATCGGTATCATTCAGCCCTGCCAGTATGAGTTCGTCCCCAGTTATCCCTCATGTACTTTAGCGTTTCGCCTTCGCCCACGTCGACCCTGGTACCCCTCAGTTTTTCGCCTATCTTTTCACCCTCACCTGCCGCTGCTAGACGGGCCTCTTCATCCAGTTCCTCGGGCCACAACCCCATGAGATATCCATGCCATGGCTCCTGGACCTCCAGCTGGGGTAGGCCAAGGGAATCCCACAGCTCTCTTGCCCTAACCATGTATTCTTTCTTGGGTAGGGATAGGGGAGGGAAGTCGGCCTTCCTGGTAGCGTCGATCAAGAGGGAGGACTCCGATTTATCATACCGACTGGTGGGGTGGTTGACCACCATGCCGATGGGGGTGGCACCGAAAGGACGGTCCCGAACCACTTTGATATCTTTATGGGGCTGAGACCTATGAGTAATGGCCCAGGTCACCGCCACGGGATCGTGAGGGTTGATGTCCTCGTCCACGGCAATGACCAGTTTTCCCACGCGGTCGCCATATTCCAACAAGGCATCCATAGCCTTCCAGGGATCCTGGTCGTCTCTCTTTTTCATCCTTAAGACCACATAGGGCCGTAGGTTCACCAACGGCTCCATGAGCGAAACCTCTAAGACGCTGGGAAAGCCCTTTTGCGTGAGATAACGGTGAATCAGCGTTGCCATTCCCATGGCCTTGATCTTGGAGCTTTCGCTAGGAGTGACCTGGCTGATGATGGATACCCATGTGGGGGTTTTTCTATGCATGATACAGCTCAGTTCAAATACAGGACTCAGCGTGCGCGGGTCCACATAACCCATCGACTCACCGAACGGACCCTCTTCCTCTAGGTAGCGGGTCGGGATAATTCCTTCAAAAACCACCTCAGCCGTAGCAGGGACCTCCAAATCAACCGTTTGGCACTTCACGAGCTTGATGGGTTCTCCCACCAAACCTCCGGCTAAGGCCAGTTCATCCGTTGCCGACGGCACCTTCTGTGCGGCGGTATACGAAACAACCGGTACGGTTCCTATGGCGACGGCAACCTCGAGAGGGATCCCCCTTTTTCTGCATTTTTCCCAATGCTGTGAGATATCCTGTGGGGTCCCCATCATGATACCGCTCCACCCTGGCCCCTTAATCAACCCACGGTAATTGCCGACGTTTCTCTTCCCCGTCTCAGGGTCTTTTGTAATCCAGTGGCCCGCCGTTATGTAAGGTCCGTTGTCAAAACCAGGGGTTGAAATGGGTATGGGAAATTCCCCGAAGCCGCCATGTCGAAGAAGGTCCGGACCCTTGTGGATCTCTTCCATGACCGGACCATGGCTGACAATCTCGGGCTCGAGGCAATGCTCCATAGCGTATAACCATCGGTCCGCCACTTCTTCGGCCTTGCACTTCAGGCCTAGGCAGTAAATGTCGGCCGAGCCGGCTAAGCCACCAACGAGGACCGAGCCCTGATAACTTTTCCCTTTTGAGTCCGTGACGTTCTGAAAGAGAAAGGCCCTGCGATGCTCCTCTTTCAATCCCCTGAATTGCCAACGAACTAAAGGCTGGAGCTCAGTATCCTTGTTAATTTCCTTGTGAATACGGAACAGCTTGCCATGTTCCTCTAAGGCCTGGATAAATTCCCTTAGATCTTGGTAGGTTTTTTCGAATTGCATAGACTCGTCTGTAGGCTTTTTTGGTGAAAACCGCAACAGGTGGGGGAGGTATCGTGGTACAATTATGCTTGCTAAATAGGCCCTCTTTCTAGTAAACTTGCAATGCCTACCGATGTCTTTAAAGATCTACAATACGCTATCCCGCAAAAAGGAAAAGTTTATCCCCCTCAGAGAAGGGGAGGTGAAAATGTATGTCTGCGGGGTAACGGTCTATGACCATTGCCACGTGGGCCATGCGCGCGCCCTTTTCACGTTTGATGTTGTCGTACGTTACTTCAGGTTTCTCGGATACAAAACCACTTTTGTCCGCAATTTCACTGATTTGGACGACAAAATTATTCAGAGGGCGCGGGAGGAAGGTACCAAACCAAAGGTTATTGCTGAGAAATACATCCAAGAGTTCAACCGGGACGGCAGCGCCTTAGGGCTCACACCACCCGATCGGGAGCCAAGGGCCACGGACCATGTCCCTGAGATGATCGAAATCATCCACCGGCTCGTGGAAAAGGGCTTGGCCTACCGGATCAACGGAGATGTTTTTTTTTCTGTGGATCGTTTCGCTCCCTATGGAAAGCTCTCAGGCAGAAAGCTCGACGAACTCCAGGCAGGTGTCAGGGTTGAGGTGGATGAACGTAAGAAGCACCCCATGGATTTTGCGCTGTGGAAACAGAGCAAGGAAGGGGAACCCTCCTGGAAGAGTCCTTGGGGCGAAGGGAGACCAGGGTGGCACATCGAATGCTCCGCCATGAGCGTTAAATATCTCGGACAGCCCTTTGATATTCATGGGGGAGGGGCGGATCTGGTTTTTCCTCATCATGAAAATGAGATTGCCCAGTCCGAGGGTGCCTCCGATCTCATGTTTGCCCGTTACTGGATGCATAATGGTTTCGTCAATATCAACCAGGAGAAAATGTCGAAGTCTCTCGGAAACGTCTACACGATCCAAGATGTCCTCGACCGCTACGATGCTGCCTCCCTCCGTCACTACATCTTGGCCAGCCATTACCGTAGTCCGTTGGATTTCTCAGAACAGGGGCTGGTAGAGGCGGAAAAAGGTATGGACCGCATCTACGATACCGTCGATCGGTTGAACCAGTTGACTTCACCCAACGGAGGAGGGGAGAAGGAGGAGGGGCTCCTTGCGGAGTTTCGCAAGGAGATGGACGATGATTTCAATACCCCTAGGGCCCTGGCCCTGCTGTTCGAGGAAATTCGGTTGCTCAACCGGTTGCTGGATAAGGGTGAACATACTGGATTGACCATTAGAAGGGATTCCTTGAAAAAGGTGGGAGAAGTATTGGGTCTAATACAAGAAACGCCAGAGAGGTTTTGGGACAGCAAAAAGGAGCGATGGCTGCACAGGCAGGGGTTATCGGAGCAGGACGTTGCCGAACTGGTCCGCAGGAGGAATCTGGCGCGGAGCGAAAAACGTTGGGATGAGGCAGACCGAATCCGGAATGAATTAAGCGAAAAGGGCATTGCCCTTGAAGACACTCCAGGAGGGACCTTATGGAAGGTTCGATGAATTCTGTGGAGAAGAAGCGAGGCATGGCCCTCATCTTTGGCTTGCTTTTGAGCATGGGTTACCTCATGGGGGCCCATGGCCAGGAGGGGATGGTAGGTGGGTTGGGAGAAGGCAAGGCGCAGCTCAGGCTCCGAAAGACCATCAAGACGCGTGGACACCAAGGAAGATCTGTGGACGGGGAAGACAGAAAAATCGTTTCTGGAGATACCCTGTGGCAGATTCTGATTCAAGAAAAGGGGCTCCCGGGAAAAAACTTTCAGCGCTATCTGGTGCTCATCGGGTCACTGAACCCGCAGCTCAAAAACCCAGATGTGCTGAGGGTAGGAGATGTGCTTTTTATCCCCATTCGACCCGATGAATTTCTAGGGATACAGATTCCATCGGGTAGAGGTGACCCAAGGATCTACCGGATCAAGCGAGGGGAACATCTATTCAAGATCCTGCGCGACCAACAAGGGCTTCGTGGCAGAAAGGCAATTCGCAGTGCCTTTGAACAGGTCAAAAGACTGAACCCACGCAAGGTAAATTGGGATCTCCTCTATGTGGGTGAGGCCATTCTCCTGCCCTTTCTGCAAAAGGGGGCGCCTCCTACGGTGGCCCTGAGCCTACAGCCTGGGTTTATTGGGCTCGATTATGGGCTAAAACTACCAGTGATTGAAAACCTGGATCTCTTGCAAAAAATTGCTGCGGTGGTGGGTAATGAGATGAATCGTGCGGGGGAGGAAAAATTGGCGGTTAAGGAAGGAACGGTTTACATCGATCGGAGCCTTTTCCCTGTCATTCAGAACTCGGAATTGGGGAAGAGGGTTGTTTTGAACATGGAAGAGAGAATCAGTCCGACCCTTCAGGCGGAGCTCCGTTCGGAGAATCCCCAGGTCAGCGTGGTCCCAGTCAAGAAGGAGAGTTCTCTCCATGAGGCCGCCAAAACCCTTTTTTCCCACTTGGGGTTTCAAAATCTACCCAAGAATCGGCCGGTGGTTGTTCAGGACCAGGGAGTAGGGGTACAGATCAAGGGGGAATGGATTGTTACCAACCAAGGGGACGGAAGTGGGGGACAAGAAATTTGGATTATCAGCCTTTCCGACGTCTCCAACAAAACCCCGGATTATCTTAAAGAATACCTATCCACGAAGGGGATGAAACTGAAGGAAATAGTCATTCCAGGGTCGCCCCTAGTGAAGACATCCCTTGCCTTACCCAATGAGGACTTTGAGGACCCTGGACCGATTGAAGTTTGGCCAAGTGACAAGGAGGACCTAGTAGACACGCTCCTTGGCACCTATGAGATCGGATTCTCCACTGCCCATGAGATGTCCGTTTCATTGGGAAAGGGCATGCGGCTCAACACCACCGTGGATAGGTGGTTTGTGCTAGAAGATAAGAAATTCGGGATCTTCTTCGGCGAGGTGAGCCCTGAGGTGAAGCAGGCATTGAGTGAAAAGGAAGAGATGAAAGTGGTGGAGCTTGATCTTGAGTCCCTATCCGCCCGGCAGATTCTCTCCACCCTATTGGTAGCCATGGGAAAGGGCACAACCTATCAAAAACACCGTTTCCCATCGGCTGAAGGGGGACCGAAGGATAGACTGGTCCTAACCGTTCCCGGTTTTTTCCTGCCGACGCGGTCCATGCTCCTTACCGACCAAACGATCCCTCGGGATCTCTATAGGTTCTTTCACGAGAAAAGGATCCGTGTCGTCTATTTCCGTGAGGCGACTTAGACCTCCTAGGGTCGGGTGGCTCCAAGCCTTAAGCATTACGAGAAGGATTAATGATCCAGCGGCCCATGTCTCTTGTTTGGTTCCTGGTCCTTGCTTTAATCACTTCACAGGGCTGCGCCCTGCGATTCCAAAAACCAGTTAAGCCTGAACCGGTCGCTTCAACTCATCACCCATCTGTAAACCCAAAGCGCTCAGAATCAGTTGCCTCAAGCTATAATTCATCTGAGAAAAAATGTCCCGATCGTGTGGATGGGGCTAGAGTAGGAAGTTTGACAGGGACGATCCTTGGCACTATTGTGGGAAGCGCCTTCGGGATGCCCTGGCTGGGCCTTGTCTATAAATTTGCTGGAGCTGCTATAGGCTTTGCCGCGGGCAATCCATGTGGTCAGAATGCAGTGCCTGAGAAAAATGGTAAATGGGTGAAACCTACCGATCCAACCTCACACGGAAATGCGGAACAGGATGGGAAGAGCAAGGAAGCGGTGGAACCTGTTCTTCAACCACCTCGCGGCATAAAAGAAGAAAATATTTGAAATTTAATTTGCGCCCGTAGCTCAGCTGGATAGAGCGGCAGACTTCGAATCTGTAGGTCGGGGGTTCAAGTCCCTCCGGGCGCGCCATATATTCCAATGGCTTACGCATAATCTGCTCCTCTTTCCATCCGGTTTTTACCACTTTGCTACCACTTTATTCTGGGTCGGTACCCTTTGCCACCGTTTTACTATCATTTTGACCCTTAAACTCGTCCTCAACCCCCTCAATGAAAATGGTCCAAGGTAAGAGGGTGAGTTTGGAGTTTGACCAGGCCAACGCCCACGTTGGACACAAAGACAAATACAGAAGGACCCTCGCCTACGTGTTCTTGGAAGATGGCACCTTCCCCAACGCTGAGATCATCAAGCAGGGGTATGGGTTTGCCTATACCAGATTCCCATTCAAGCACATGGATGAGTTCAGACTCTACGAACAAAAGGCGAGGGAACAGAATAGAGGGCTGTGGGCAATAGCACCTTAAAAAGCCCACCAGAAGATATACCACAACCTCTCATGGTCGAGAACACGGCGTCCCGTCGATGGCCCCCGTGGTGCTGCTTATAAACCAGGTGCCAGTTTCAGCTTCACAGCCATTTGTTACCTTGCCAGCAATCACATAGTTGGTCTCAGTTGCCTCCACGACGATAGTTACGTTGTCGCTCTGATTAAAGCCAGTCAAGCTGTCAATATTAGCTGTATATGTACCGTTATCCCTGTAGTAGGCCGCTTGAGCTTTAGCGGCG